>Ga0210405_10003412_pt1 | contig 15608 bp, 7 predicted proteins | sample IncBWH11MmetaG_FD_155492 | JGI IMG/M metagenome (GOLD analysis project Ga0210405, IMG submission 155492) | Forest soil microbial communities from Barre Woods Harvard Forest LTER site, Petersham, Massachusetts, United States - Inc-BW-H-11-M | ecosystem: Environmental > Terrestrial > Soil >... | reverse complement strand
CGACGCCGATGTGGAAAACCATCACGGGGCATCCGGTTTTTCGCGCAAGGATCACCGGGCCTGGTTTCGCTACATAGCGTGGACCACGGGGCCCGTCGATGGTAAATCCGCAATCCACGCCTTCGCCGAGGCGTTTGGCCATGACGGCGAGGCCGCGCAAACCGCCGCGCGAAGAACTTCCCTGCGCGGTGCCGAAGCCGAGCCACTCGATGACTTTGCGTGTCCACTGGCCGTCGAACGCGGTGGTATTCATGATTACAACACCGTGGTTTCGGTACCACCATACGATGGGAATGATCACGCGATGCCAGAACGCCCAGATGATTTGTTTCTTCGAGGCATAGACGCGCTCGGCGTGCTGCCAGCCCATCACTTCGTAACGCAGCGTCGGCCCTAGAAGACGGATCACGCTATAGACCGCCGCGGCGATCAGCGGAATCTGGATGCGGCGGGACCACGGCAGAGTCGGCAGGCGCGTATCGTAGTGAGCGCTGACAATTTCCTGTGCGCTTACGCTGCCTGAGTTGGTTACATTGTCCGAGTTGATCGTCGCGTTCGCCGGGGCGCTGGACGTCGCGCGGGTCTCCGTGGACGATTGGTGACTTCGGTGTCTCGGTGAACCTTCGGCTGCGTCTGGCATGATGGTCGTCGTATAGTATAGGCGTCGATGGCCGCAAGGTTGCTGCTAATCGAGATTGCGCATCTGAGTAGGCTGGAGTTTCAGGGAGTGGAGCTGCGAACTCAAGTTGAGCTATGGCGGCGTCGCGCGGGTCGTTTCGCAGCGGGCGCGGCACGCTTTTTCACGGCGTCACTGTTGGTGGCACTGCTGGCCGCGGCTCTTTCGATAACCGCGCTCACTGCGGCGCTGTTCCATGCGCTGCCCACCGCGGCGGCCGCCGGCACGGATAATCCGCCCGACGACGCCGTGGGAACGATTGAAGGCGAGGCGATCGCGCTGCAGGGGCCGATGACTGTGGAAGTGGTCCACGGGCAAGTCAAGACGGTGCTGCGGAGTGGGAATGATATCCGTGTGAAGACCGGGCAGGCGCGTCTGGAGTTGGTGGAAGGCGGGAAGATAGCCATTTGTGGTCCCGCGCATCTGTCGGTGCTGAAATCCGGGGCGTCGCTCACGGTGGCGCTCGATAGCGGGGTGATTCGGGTACACATCGACAAGCAGCCCACGATTACGATTTACACGGCGCAGATCCAAGCCAAGCCTATGTCGATAGGGGAAGGCCCTGAGGACGCGCTCATCGGCTTCGACGCTCCGGGAACGATGTGCGTCCGGGCTACATCTGGCGCGATACGCCTGGAGCAGCAACTGACTGGGCAAAGCGTGATCGTGCCGCAAGGCGGGGACATTCTTCTGAACAATGGGGCGCTGGAGGGTTTGCAGAATACGGGAGGGCACTGCGCGTGCGAGATGCAATGGGTGAAGAATGACCCTCCACCACCCGAGATCAGCCGCATCGCGACCACCGAGGAGATTCGGCAGCGAGATGCGGAAGCCAAAAAGGCGCCGCCGGCCCCGACTCCGCCCCCAGCTCCAGAAAAAACGGCGACTGGCGAGAAGACGCCCGCTCCGGAAAAGCCTGCGGAAGCGGAACGGCAGCCGGTGACCGCGGAAAACGCTCCGGCAGACAAAACCCTCGCGGAGAAACCCGCCGCGCCCAAACAAGAGCCCGTTTATCAAGTGTTTATGCCGCCCCTAGCGTATGACGCCCATGCGGCAGTGCAGCCCGACAACTTCGATCCCAAACTGATCATGCTGGTGCGACGAGTGCGGGTCCGGCCGACGCTGATCTTTCAGGGCCGTGTCGAGGGCGAAGCGGCAGTACAATCGGTCGCCGCCGTTAAGCCCGCGGGACAGAAACCTGCGACTCCGGCGCCAGTAACTCAACCTAAAGACGACTCCGTCGTGAACCGGGTCCGAGCTTTTCTGCGGAACCTTTTCTCCTAAACACTGGAATCGCTATAAGGTCGGGGATTGGTGTCATTTCTAGCGTTTCGCTACGATTTTTTGGTATGCTCGTGGCCTGTGCGATCTGCTTGGGTACGACCGCAGCATTCAGGGTGTGAGCGGTTTGTAATAAATAGCGACTAACAGCTTCCCGCCCCGCGGAAGCCTTTTAAACCTAGAAAACATGGCAACGGAGAGGACGGGAGTCTGTCTTGAGACCATCGCACGTGAAGCGTGCCACGCAACAGCTATTTGCGTTTGCCGCGGTTTTGGCAGTGGCGGTACTCGGGGGGTGCGGAGGCGGGTCGACCAGCAGCAATCCTGCGCCGATTTCCATTGCAATCTCGATAACCCTTTCACCGGCGACGGCGTCCGTGCAAGCCGGGCTGAATCAAGCATTTACAGCTTCAGTGGCCAATGATAGCGCGAACAAGGGCGTGACTTGGGCGCTTTCGGGAGCCGGTTGCAGCGGTGCCACCTGCGGGACGCTCTCGGCGGCCAATAGCGCGTCGGGCGTGGCGATAACCTACACGGCGCCTGCGTCTGTACCTAATCCAGCGAGTGTTACGCTGACGGCTACCTCGGTGGCGGACGGGACAAAGACGGCAGCAGCGGTGATTACGATCACTGCGGCGCCGCCTGTTCCCGCCATTGCGGTCACGCTTTCACAAACAACGGCTGGTGTGGTCGCGAACAATGACTTGGTGCTAAGCGCGACAGTAACGAATGATTCTAAGAACAAAGGGGTTACCTGGTCGCTTTCGGGAATGGGTTGTAGCGGGGGGGCGTGCGGAACGATCGTGCCGAGTGTCAGCGCCTCTGGCGCTTCGGTGACTTACACCGCGCCTCCCAATGTCCCTAACCCACCGCTGACGAAACTCACTGCCACGTCCGTGGCGGATCCCACGAAGTCAGCGACTGCTGCTATTACGGTGCTTGCGCCTATAACGATCACCTTATCGCAAACTGCTGTGAGTGTGATGGTTAACGCGACCACGACGTTCACAGCGACGGTGGCGAATGATCCGCTGAACAAAGGCATGAGCTGGACACTTTCCGGAGCGGGTTGCACCGGAGCGACATGCGGCGCAATCGTGCCGTCAACCAGCGGGTCCGGCGCTGCGGTGACTTACACCGCGCCCGCAGTTGCGCCGACACCCGCGCTTGTGATGCTAACGGTTACATCTGTGTCGGACCCGACGAAGCGCGCTGCGGCCGGGATCACGGTAACGACGCCGCCAGCAGCGATCGGGGTGACGATCTTGCCGACGACCGCCAACGTCAATGTAGGAGCTCACGCGAACTTTGCGGCGACGGTAACGAATGATTCGCAAAACAAAGGCGTGAGTTGGACGGTGTCTGGCGCGGGCTGCAGCGGCGCGACGTGCGGAACGGTCGCACCGACAACGAGCGCGCCGGGGGCGGAGGTGACGTACACGGCGCCGGTGAGCGTGCCGTCGCCAGCGACGGTGACGCTGACAGCAACTTCGGTAGCGGATACCACGAAAGCGGGAACGGCGACGATTACCGTGACGCCCTCGGGAGCGCCGATCAGCGTCTCGCTGACGCCGAAGCGCGGCGGGTTGACGCTGGGGCAGTCGTTGGAGTTCGCCGCTACGGTGACGAATGACGTGGCGTCCGCGGGCGTGATGTGGTCCGCAACGAGCGGGACATTCAACGCGCAGACCACGACGACCGCGACATATGTTGCGCCGAATTCACCGGGAAGCATTACGGTTACGGCGACGAGCATTGCAGATGGAACGAAGACCGCGTCGGCGACGATCGGCGTTACGGATCTGGCGGGAGTGACGACGTATCACAACGATGTGTCGCGCGACGGTGCGAACGTGCAGGAATATGCGCTGAACACCGGCAATGTGGCGACAGCGACGTTCGGCAAACTTTTCTCCTGTACGGTGGATGGAGCGGTGTACGCGCAACCTTTGTGGGTGCCGAACGTGAGCATTGGCGGCGGGACACACAACGTAATCGTCGTCGCGACTCAACGTGACTGGGTTTACGTTTTCGACGCGGATGCGAGTCCGTGCACGACGTATTGGAAGAACCAATTCATTCCGTCGGGGGAGACCTACGGGAACAACAGCGAGTTGCAGACGGAAGACATTTATCCGGATCTGGGAATCACGGGGACCCCGGTAATCGATTCTTCTTCCTCTCCGCCGACGATCTACTTCGTGACGAAGACGAAGAACAACGGAACCACGAACTATCACAGCCGTTTGCACGCGGTGAGCCTGACGACGGGCGCGGAAGGAACGAACAGTCCGGTGAACGTCTCGGCATCGGTGGCGGGTAATTGCGATGGGGGCACGACGGTTGCATTTGACCCCATGAGGCAGAACCAGCGACCGGGGTTGGCACTGGTCAACGGCGTCGTGTATGTGGGATATGGATCGCATGGCGACGAAGGCAACTGGCATGGTTGGCTGCTGGGCTTTCAGACGGGCGATTTAACGGCCGCGCCGAGCGCGTTTACGACCACGCCAAACGGGCTGAGTTCGCCTCTGCCTCCCCCTGCTCCTCCCTGTGGCGCGGGGATCTGGATGGCCGGGGGCGCACCTGCGGTGGACGCGAATAATAATTTGTTTGTCACAACCGGAAATGGCGCGTTCGACGGAGTCACGGATTTTGGCGACAGTTATTTGAGACTGAGTCCATCGCTGTCCGTGATGGATTCGTTTACACCTTCCAACCAGAGCACGTTGGATGAGGGCGACACCGATGTGGGATCGAGCGGAACGGCGGTGTTGATCGACCAAACGAACGGGCCGGTTCCACACTTGCTGGTGGGCGCGAGCAAGGCGGGAGTTTTCTTCGTAATTAACCGAGATAAAATGGGCGGGTTCAAATCCACCGATGCTTCGGTGCAGGAGTTTTCGCTGGGCGGGGCTTCGTTCTCGACGCCAGGCTTCTGGAACAACACTGCGTATTTCTTCGGCGTTGTAATTGGCGGCACCTTGGCCGGGGAGAGCTTCGAATTTAATACCGGAACAGGGATGTTCAACGGCACGGCGAGCAATCAGACGCCGTCGAAGTTTGGATTCGCGGGTGCTACGCCATCGATTTCGGCTTCGTCAGCGACCACCGACGGCATCGCGTGGGCAATTGACACCGGCGCGTACGGCACAAGTGATAGCGGCCCGAGTGCCGCGGGACCTGCCGTTCTTCACGCGTTCGATGCCCGCAATATTTCCACGGAATTGTGGAATAGCGCGCAGGCTTCGGGCGGACGCGACACGGCGGGAAATGCAGTGAAATTCACGGTGCCGACGGTAGCGAATGGCAAGGTGTATATCGGCACGCGTGGAAACGACGACACTCTGGGGGATGGCACGACGTTCGGAGAGCTGGATGTATATGGGTTGCTGCCGAACTAAGGAAACAAGCGCTTCCGGATGGATTGGCGGAAGTGCTTACAGGTCAATCGAGTGGGAGGCTGGAGCCGCAGCCCTTTCTTCTTAGATAAGCATCTAATAACGGAAAGTAACAAAAGCAAACGGGGCATCGGTGGCTGCACTTTAGCTGCTGATTACCAACTTCAAGTTATACGGGATTCCCTTTTGTTCAAGCCCTTACAGGGAACGGCTTGAACGCAGACGTGAAGTTTGAGAAAACAGCTTCCACCCCGCGGAAGCCCAAACATCAGCAAAAAACTACGATACGGAGACTGCCTTGATACGAGTGCACACGCAGCCCGCCGGAAGATACTTGTTTGCGCCGGCAATTTTGACGATTGTGATAGCGGTTGAGTTATTCGGTGGTTGCGGTGGGGGAGGTGCCAGTTCGCCTTCGAGTCCGAGTGGTTCAGATCCGACTCCGGCGCCGGCGATATCGGTCACAGTAGCGCCGACGACGGCTTCGGTGCAAACGGGGCAAACGCGGGCGTTCACGGCTACAGTGGCGAACGACAGCGCGAACAAGGGCGTGAGCTGGGGGCTGTCGGGCGCGGGATGCACCGCGGCAGCGTGCGGGACGCTTTCGGCGGCGAGCAGCGCTTCGGGAGTTGCGTTCACCTATACGGCGCCCGCGAGTGTGCCGAGTCCGGCGACGGTTACGCTAACGGCGACCTCGGTTGCGGACACAACGAAGGCGGCGACCGCAACGGTGACAATTGCGGCGGCGCCCGTTGCGGCTCCACCCGTGAGCGTGACGCTGGCGCCGAAACGCGGCGGGTTGGCGCTCGGGCAAAGCTTGAATTTCACTGCGACGGTGACAAATGACGTCGCAGCAGCAGGGGTGACGTGGACGGCTTCCTCGGGAACGTTTAGCGCACCGACCGCGACGACCGCGACCTATGTGGCGCCGGCATCGCCCGGAGTCATCACGGTGACGGCGACGAGCAAGGCGGATGCGACTAAGAGCGCGTCGGCGACGATCGGCGTTACCGACCTGGCGGGAGTCACAACGTATCACAACGATTTGTCGCGCGACGGCGTCAACGCGCAGGAGTATGCGTTGACCACATCGAACGTGACGACCGCGACATTTGGGAAGCTATTCTCGTGCACGGCGGATGGAGCGATTTACGGGCAGCCGCTGTGGGTGCCGAATGTGAGCATCGGCGGCGGAACGCACAATGTGATCGTAGCGGTTACGATGCACGATTCCGTGTTCGTTTTCGATGCGGACGCGAGTCCTTGCGTGACTTATTGGAACGAGCAACTGATCCCGTCGGGCGAAACCTATGGTAGCTACGCAGACGTCAACTCGTCGGATATTTATCCGGATATTGGGATTCTTGGGACTCCGGTAATCGATCCTTCGTCAGGCACGATTTACCTGGTGACGAAAACCAAGACGACCGGAGGCACCTATCACCAGCGGCTGCACGCATTGAGCATCGCTGGCGGCACGGAAGCCATGAATAGTCCGGTGGAGATCAGCAGTAGTTCCGTCACCTTTCCCGGGAACTGCGATGGCGGCACGACGAACAGCTTCAATACTTTGACCGAGAACCAGCGGCCCGGACTGGCGCTCATCAATGGCGTGGTGTATGTCGGGTGGGCTTCGCACGGAGATCAGGGCGCTTATCACGGGTGGCTCGTCGGATACAACACGGCGGACTTAAGCATCTCGAATATTTTCAATGCGACGCCGAATGCGGCGGAGAGCCTGAGTTATTGCCGTGGGGGAATCTGGATGTCGGGCGGCGCGCCGGCGGCCGATGCTTCCAACAATTTATATCTGATTACCGGAAACGGAGTTTTCGACGGCGTGACGGATTACAGCGACAGTTACCTGAAAATGTCCACGCCTGGATTGACGGTGACGGACTTCTTCACCCCGAACAACCAGAGCAATCTGGATGCGAACGATCAGGACGTAGGAGCGAGTGGAACGGCGCTGCTGATCGACCAAACTTCAGGTCCGGTAACACACTTGCTCGTCGGGGGCAGCAAAGCCTCGGTGATCTTTTTGCTCAATCGAGACAACTTGGGGAAATTCAACGCGTCGATGGACGCGGTGGTGCAGGAATTTACAGGCAACGCCGCTTCATTTTCGACACCGGCGTTTTGGAATAACACTTTGTATTACTTCGGAACCCAATATACGACGACCCAGGTGGGTCAGAGCTTCGCGTTCAATCCCGCAACGGGAATGTTCTCGACGACGGCGTCTGCTCAGACGCCCGCGGGCTTCGGATTCCCCGGAGCGACACCATCGATTTCCGCGACGCCAACTGCGACGAACGGCATCGTATGGGCGATTGATGCGGGAAGCTACGGAATGAACAACGATGCGAGCACCGCTGCCGGCCCCGCCATCTTGCACGCCTACAGCGCCAGCAGCTTGGCCACAGAACTGTGGAATAGCTCGCAGGCTACGGGCGGACGGGATACGGCGGGGAACGCGGTGAAGTTTACCGTGCCGACCGTGGCGAATGGCAAGGTGTATATCGGAACGCGGGGAAATGACGACACACAGGGGCACGGAACTACGTTTGGGGAGATTGACGTGTACGGATTGCTTCCAAACTGACGACAGATCATACAATTAAAGGAGTCCAATCGGGCCGGCGACTTACTTCCGGCCCGATTTTTTATTGCAGTTGCAGCGCACACCCAGGAATGGCTGAGCCACCTTGTTTAGCTCACCCTGTCCTTTCGTACGGTAACCGATACGCGATCGCGGGGCAGATTCGGTACTCAGGCCCAGAACCTCGCGAACATAGACTGAACCTCCAGCCTTAGAAACCTGAAATCTAGACAATCTGAAGTAAAAAGACAGGAGACCTGCGTTGATACGAGCGCATTGGACAGGCACTCCGGCATTTCTGGCCGGGTTTGCGATAGTTCTCATCGCAGGGCTTGGTGGTTGCACCGGGACGGCTACGCGGCAACCGGCACCCCCCGTCACATCTCCCGTCACGCCTCCGGTCACACCTGCCGTCGCGCCGATCTCTGTGACGGTTTCCCCGGGGACTTCATCCGTGATCGTGGGGCAGAACCAACCGTTTACAGCGACGCTGGTCAACGACAGTTCGAACAAAGGCGTGAATTGGGCGCTGTCCGGCAGTGGATGCAGTGGGGCAACCTGCGGCGGACTCTCCGCAACCAGCAGCGCGTCGGGGGTAGCGGTCACTTATAGGGCGCCAGGGAGCGTGCCGAATCCCGCGACGGTGACGCTAACCGCGACGTCTGTAGCCGACACTACAAAAACGGCGACGGCGACAATCACCGTGGGTGCAGCGCCACCGGTCAGCGTAACGATAACGCCAAAGCGCGGCGGGTTGGTGCTGGCGCAAGCCTTGACGTTCACGGCGACGGTGACCAACGATGTCGCTGGGGCGGGCGTGACGTGGGCCGCAACGAGCGGCGCCTTCAGCGGTCAAACCGCGACGACGGCGACCTATGTCGCCCCGGCGTCGCCCGGAAGCATCACGGTTACCGCGACGAGCGTTGCCGATACCACGAAGAACGCTACGGCGACGATCGGCGTCACCGACCTGGCGGGCGTGACAACGTATCACAATGATTTGTCGCGAGACGGAGCGAACGTTCAAGAGTACGCGCTAAACACCACGAACGTGACGAGCGCGACCTTCGGCAAGCTTTTCTCGTGTACCGTCGATGGCGCGGTGTACGCACAACCGCTGTGGGTGCCAAACGTGAACATCGGCGGGGGCACACACAACGTGATCGTGGTTGCCACGATGCGCGATTCCGTCTATGTGCTCGATGCGGACACAAATCCGTGCCAGACCTATTGGAAACAAACGCTCATTCCCACCGGGGAAACGTACGGAAATAATTCCGATGTTGTCTCAGCGGACATTTTTCCGGACATCGGCATCCTGGGAACGCCGGTGATCGATCCTGCGACGAACATAATATATCTGGTGACGAAGACCAAGACGTCGAGCACGAATTACATCCAGAGGTTGCACGCGTTAAATTTGTTGACCGGCGCGGAACAGACGAATAGCCCGGTGGTGATTTCGGCGTCGGTTGCAGGAAATTGCGAGGGCGGAACGACAATTCTTTTCAATGCTCTGACGGAGAATCAGCGTCCGGGACTCGCGCTGTCGAACGGGATCGTGTACGTGGCATGGGCGTCGCACGGGGACAACGGCATGTATCACGGCTGGGTGTTGGGCTATCAGACGGCGAACTTAGCGGCGGTTCCGGCCGTTTTCAATGACACGCCAAATAAACTGGGGACCACCGCGTATTGCAAAGGCGGGATCTGGATGTCGGGAGGCGCGCCGGCGTTCGATAGCGCTGGGAATATGTACGTACTCACCGGAAATGGCATTTTTGACGGGACCAGCGGATCCGCGACCTTACCGACCGACTTTTCGGACAGCTATCTCAAATTGAGCACTCCAACGCTGGGGGTACTCGATTATTTCACACCCTTCAATCAGGGCGCCCTCGACACGAACGATTCGGACGTGGGTTCGAGTGGAACGGCTGTCCTGATCGACACAACGAGCGGGCCGAACCAACATCTGCTTGTCGGAGGAAGCAAAGGACAGATTTTCTTCCTGCTGAACCGCGACAACATGGGGAAATACAATTCTACGGCGGACACAGTGGTGCAGGAATGGCAGGGGCATTCGTCATCTTTCCAGACGCCAGGCTTCTGGAATAACAATCTGTACTATTTTGGCGTGGTGTTCGGAAGTACGACGGCCGGAACGGTGTTTACATTCAACCCGACAACGCGGCTATTTGGAACAACGTCAACGGCAACGACGCCTTCGCAGTTCGGATTTGCCGGTGCAACGCCATCGATTTCGGCCTCGTCAGCGACTGCGAACGGAATTCTGTGGGCGATTGACACCGCGAACTTCGGGACCAGCGATCAAGGGGCTGCGCTCGCCGGTCCGGCCGTTCTTCATGCGTTCGACGCAAGCAATATTGCGACGGAACTGTGGAATAGCTCGCAGGCGACGGGAGGGCGAGACACGGCTGGAAATGCGGTGAAGTTCACCGTGCCAACCGTGGCGAATGGCAAGGTGTATATCGGAACGCGGGGAAACGACGACACACAGGGGCACGGGACTACGTTTGGGGAGATTGACGTGTACGGATTGCTTCCAAACTGACGACAGACCATACAATTAAAGGAGTCCAATCGGGCCGGCGATCTCCTCGTGGGCCCGATTTTTTATTGGGTTGCAGCGCACAGCCAAGAATGGCTGTGCCATGGGAGTTTTTCCACAGCCTGACTAGCTCACCCTGTCCTTTCGTGACTCTGGGTAGACCGGCGCTACCAATTACATGCCTTCGTAGTTGGGGCCGCCGCCGCCTTCGGGGACCACCCAGTCGATGATTTGGTAGGGGTCGGCGATATCGCAGGTTTTGCAGTGGACGCAATTGGCAGCGTTGATTTTTAGTTTTACGCCGTCTTTTTCTTTGGCCATCTCGTAGACGGCGGCCGGACAGAAATATTGGCACGGGTTGCCGTACTCGACCACGCATTTGGTGGCGCAGACGTTGAGGTCGTGCACGATCAGATGGCAGGGTTGGTCTTCTTCGTGGCGCGTGCCGGAGTGGTAGACGTCCGTTAAGCGATCGAAGGTAAGTTTGCCGTCGCCTTTGAAACGCTCTGGCGCGGGATGGCCGTCAATTTTGTGATAGTGCCTGTAGCCGGCTTCGACGCGCATGGGATCGATGAGGCCGCGGCCGCCGGTGAGGAATTGCAGGCCGGTGTGGAAGAGGCCGCCGTAGAGTCCGTATTTGAATGATTGGTGAAAATTGCGGACGGCCCAGAGTTCTTTTTTGATGTAGCTTTGCTCGACTTTTTTGGTGAAGGCGCTCAGCGTTTTCGCGGAAGTGTCGCCGGCTTTCAGCGCGTCGAAGATGGTTTCGGCGGCGAGCATGCCACTCTTCATCGCCATATGGATGCCCTTTAGACGCTGCGAATCGAGGAAGCTGCCGGAATCGCCGATGATCAGGCCGCCGTCGACATAGTTGCGCGGCATGGAATAGTAGCCGCCCGCGGGAAGAGATTTTGCTCCGTAACGGACGAGCTTGCCCCCTTCGAGGATTTTTTTGATGGCGGGATGCGTTTTCCATTTCTGAAAAGCTTCGTGCGGATCGAATTCCGGATTCGCGTATTCGAGTCCGATGACGAGGCCGATCGAGACGCGATTGTTGGCGAGGCCGTAGATCCAGCCGCCGCCGTACATATCGGTAGCAACGGGCCAGCCTAGCGTGTGCGCGACGTAGCCGGGTTGAATGCGGCCGGGTTGTACGTCCCACAATTCCTTTATGCCTATGCTGTAAATTTGCGGATTGATGTTGTCGAGCTTGTTTTTGGCGACGAGTTGCTTGGTGAGAGAGCCGCGCGTGCCTTCGGCAAGGACCGTGACTCTAGCGCGGAGTTCGTAGCCCGGCGTGTAGTTGTCTTTGGGCTTGCCGTTTTTGTCGAGGCCTTTGTCTTCGGTGATTACGCCGGCGATGCCGCTGCCTTCGTGAATGAGTTGCGCGCCGCCGAATTGGGTGAACAAATTTACGCCGGTTTTTTCCACCAGGCCACCGAGCCATTTGGTGATTTTGTTGAGAGAGACTACATAGTTGCCCTTGTTCTGGAACGGCGGCGGAGTGATGGGAAATCGGAACGAGGAGCCTTCGGTGAAAAAAAGGGCTGCGTCGTCGGTTACCGGCGTGTCGAGCGGCGCGGTTTTCTCAAAGTCGGGTACAAGTTCGGCGAGGGCTTTCGGGTTCATGATTGCGCCGGAAAGCTGGTGTGCGCCGATTTCGCGGCCTTTTTCGAGAACGTAGATGTTTTCTGTGGAGAGTTCGGGCTTGGCGGCAGATTCGTTGTGTTTCTTTATGATGTTGGCGAGGTGCAGGGCGCAGGAGAGGCCGGCGGGTCCTGCACCGACGATGAGGACGTCGGCTTCGAGTTGTTCGCGGGGAGGCGTCATTCTTCCGAGATCATCGCGAAGACGTTGGGAAGTTCGGCCAGAGCGGCTTCGCGAGTTTCCATGAGGGCGTAACAACCTGGAATGGCCGGGATTTCGGCTACCCAAGAACCATCGGCCTGAGGATACAGAATCGGTTCGTAGTCTTCGAATTTCATCGTGGCAATAAAAGTATACGACAGTTTCAAAAAGGCTTGTCGTTCATCGAGAGCGATGTCGTACTTCGAGCCCAACGCCTGGGCGCTTGGGGCGCGGCAGTGCTGCGCCCGTACACGGGCTTCTCGATCGCCGGATGAGGTGGCTTAGCTTTGTTTTGCTTTTTCCAGGGCTTCGGTTAGGGCGGGCATGATTTCGAAGATGTCGGCGACGATGCCGTAGTCGGCGATTTCGAAGATGGGGGCGTTTTGATCTTTGTTGATGGCAACGATGGTGCGGGCGCCTTTCATGCCGACAACGTGCTGGATGGCGCCGCTGATGCCCAGGGCTAGATAAAGCTTCGGGGCGACGGTTTGGCCGGAGCTACCGATCTGGCGCTCCATGGGGAGCCAGCCTTCGTCGCAGATCGGGCGGGAGGCGGCGATTTCTCCGCCGAGGGCTTTTGCGACGGCTTCCGCTAGCGGGATATTTTCGGGGGCTTTGATGCCCCGGCCGACCGCGACGATCAGCGGAGCTTGCGTGAGGTCGACAGCGGATTTTGCCTCTTTGAAAAGATCGAGGGGCTTGGTGCGGATCTGGTCGGCATTGAGCGTCACGGACACGGCGTTGACTGGGGCTTTGCCTGATGGATGCGCGGTGACGAGGTCGGAGCGGAATGCGCCTGCTTGAAACGAGGCGAACCATGGGGCGGCGCTTTGGAAGGTGACGTCGGCGGAGGTTTTGCCTTGGAACATTTGGCGCACGAATACGAGCTTGCCGGATTCGTTACGGTAGCCGACGCAATCGCCGATCATGCCTTTGCCAAGCTGGGCGGCGAGCTTGGGCGCGAAGTCGCGAACTTGGTAGGTGTGCGGGAAGAGGATCAGGTCGGGCTTGGCGGACTCGATAACTTGCTTCAGGGCTACGCAGTAGCCGTCGGGCGTGTAGGCATCCAGCAGGTCGTGCTCTACGAGCAGAACTTCGGCGACGTTTTTGGCTGCGAGTTCATTCGCTAAAGCGGCTACGCCTTTTCCAATCACCAGGCCGCTGACCGTGCTGGACGTATCTGCAGCAATTTGCTGGGCTGCGGCGAGCGTTTCGAAACTGGTGTTGTTCCACTTGCCTTGGCGCTGTTCGGTGACCACTAATATCTTCATTTGTGCCCTCTAGAAGAAAGAGCCGGCAAGGATGCCGGCGCTACCAGTGATTGCGATTAGATTACGCGTGCTTCAAACTTCAGTTTTTCGACCAACTTGGTGGCGGCTTCTTTTGGCGTACCGGTGAGGAATTCGGTCTTTTTCGTTTTTGTGGGGACGTAAATTTTTTCGACGCGCTGCGTTGGTTGGACGGAGACGCCGAGCGATTCAGGCGCAATCGTCGCGATTTCTTTTTTCTTCGCGGCCATGATGCCTTTGAGCGTAGCGTAGCGCACTTTGTTGATGCCGGATTGAATCGAAAGAACGGCGGGCAGTGGGCACTCGATATGTTGGAACCAGCCGGCTTCGAGTTCGCGCTTTAGGCGGAGTTTTCCGTCTTGGGCCTCAATCGCCATGATAATCGTGGCGTGCGGAAGGTCGAGCAGGCCCGCCAGGAGAACGCCGGTTTGGCCAAAACCGTGGTCATCGCTTTGAAGGCCGGTGAGGATAAGGTCGAATTTTTCTTTTTTGATCGCGGCGGACAGGTAGCTAGCCGCTCCGAGTGGATCAAGTTGCGCGAAATTGTCGTTGGTGATATGGATGGCGCGATCCGCACCTTTTGCCAGGGCTTCCTTAATGGTTTGCTTCACGCGCTCCGGGCCCATTGACAGGACGACGACCTCGCCGCCGTGTTTTTCCTTCAGGCGCAGGGCCTCTTCGAGCGCGTAACTGTCGGGCTCGTTCATTTCGAAACCGATGTCGGATTCCTTGATCCAGTTTCCCGCGATGGTGAGTGGAGCGTCCTTTGCGGGAACTTGCTTGATGCAGACGATGATGTTCAAGGCGTGCCTCTTACGTTTGATTGGCTGACGAATCTCGCGGTACCGAGCTGAGCTTCGGCGTGCTGGATTGCACCGCAGTCTACTCTAAACCCCGCCCTCTCAGAGAGAGGCGGCGCAGGTCGGCGATCGCTTACTTGCCTGCCCACCGCTTGAAAATCAGGGCAGCATTGGTACCGCCGAAGCCGAAGGAATTCGACAGCGCGTACTCCACTTCCGTCTTGCGGGCGACATTGGGAACGTAGTCGAGATCGCAATTGGGGTCCGGTGTTTCCTGGTTGATGGTGGGCGGCACGATCTGGTCGCGCAACGCCAGGACGCAGATACCACCTTCTAGTCCACCGGCGCCGCCGAGCAGGTGGCCGGTCATTGATTTCGTCGAACTGACCGGCATCTTCTTGGCGCGATCACCGAAGACACGTTTTACAGCAATGGTTTCCAGCGTGTCACCGATCGGCGTGGAAGTTCCGTGAGCGTTGACGTAGCTGATGTCGTCTGGGGAAAGTTTCGCGTCTTTCAGCGCGGCGCGCATGACGCGGTAAGCGCCGTCGCCATTTTCCGCGGGCTGCGTGATGTGATAAGCATCGCCGGACATGCCATAGCCGACGATTTCCGCGAGGATCGGGGCGTTGCGCTTTTGCGCATGTTCGAGCGATTCGAGGATGATGATGCCTGCGCCTTCACCGACAACGAAGCCATCGCGTTGCGCGTCAAACGGGCGGCTGGCGTGCGCGGGATCGTCGTTGCGTGTGGAGAGCGCCTTCATGGAAGCGAATCCGCCGACACCCATCGGCGTGATGGTGGCTTCGGTGCCGCCGCAAATCATCATTTCTGCAGCGCCGCGCTCGATAATTTTGAAGGAATCTCCGATCGCATGCGCGGAAGCGGAGCAGGCCGTGGCGGTTGCAGAATTTGGGCCGCGTGCGCCGTACCGGATGGAAACGTGTCCCGACGCGAGATTCACGATTGCGGAAGGGATAAAGAACGGCGAAATTTTCCCCGGGCCGCCTTGCACCAGTTTCCAGTGTTCGCGCTCAATGATGTCGAAACCGCCGATGCCGGAGGAAATGTAGACGCCGACTTCATCGAGGTCGGCTTCGGTTTCCTTGGTCCAGTTTGCCATCTTGACGGCGAAATCC
>Ga0210405_10003410_pt1 | contig 15613 bp, 10 predicted proteins | sample IncBWH11MmetaG_FD_155492 | JGI IMG/M metagenome (GOLD analysis project Ga0210405, IMG submission 155492) | Forest soil microbial communities from Barre Woods Harvard Forest LTER site, Petersham, Massachusetts, United States - Inc-BW-H-11-M | ecosystem: Environmental > Terrestrial > Soil >... | reverse complement strand
CCAAACGATAGTTACGCCACTACTCGCCGGTCGAGATTTCGACGATCGCGATACTTCCACGTCAGTGAAGGTAGCCGTTGTGAATGAAGCCTTTGTGCGCAAGGTTTTCGACGGCGCGCCGAATCCCCTTGGCAAGAGATTTCGCAAGCATGAGCCTCCTGGAAAGCCGCGCCCGCTCTACGAAATTGTTGGAGTCGTCAAGGACAGCAAATACCAGGACATGCATGAAGAGTTTCTGCCGTTCATGTATTTCCCGGCCACACAAGAGGAAAAACCTGGGCCCTACGACCAAATCCTGATTCGTTCCTCTCTTCCGCTGACGAGTCTCATCGGCGCGCTCAAAGAAACGATTGGCAACGTGAATCCCGGCATCGATCTTGATTTTAAAGTGATGAAGACACGCATTCACGAATCGCTGCTACAGGATGAACTAATGGCGACTCTATCCGGCTTTTTCGGGTTCTTGGCTGCGTTGCTGGCCGCCATCGGGCTCTACGGCGTTATTTCCTATATGGTTGTTCAGCGCACCAAGGAAATTGGCATCCGCATGGCCATCGGCGCAGAACGCGTCGACGTTTTGAAGCTCATTCTCCGCGAAGCGAGCCTGCTGACAGTAGCGGGTCTCGTGATTGGTGCCGGCCTCGCGCTCGGCGCAGCCCAAGCCGCTAAATCTCTTCTCTACGGTCTAAAGCCGCGCGATCCGCTCACACTAGTCGCTGCCGTGGTCGTGCTATCCGCCGTAGCCGCCTTCGCGAGCTTCTGGCCTGCGTATCGAGCTTCCAAGCTCGATCCACTGATCGCTCTGCGCTACGAGTGAATCATGGTCCCCTCCGGGGACCACAACGAAGGATGAAAATGGGCTCGAGATGGCGTGGCGTTTGTGGAGCCGCGTTGGCGACAGAGGCCGAGTTACTCTGGTGCTGTAGAGCCCGCTTACGAGTATGGCTGGGACGCTGAGAAGCACAACGAATTGTAGCCTCCGGAAGTTGCGGAGAGCACGCGTAGGAGATTTTCGCTTTGCTGCTCGGAGATTCCCCATCACATGCTGAAGCGTAAGAAAGAGTACCGGGAACTCGGTGCGGACTACTTTGACCGGATCGACGTGAACCGCATCCGCCGATCCTTGATCAGGCGGCTGGAACGCCTGGGCCACAGAGTGACCTTGGAGCCGCTTGCGCAGACCGCCTGAAGGTATTTTCGTAGGAGTCGTACGCGCTCTTCAGATTTTTGAGGATTTGAGGGTTAGCGTTCCGAAACTGGTTGCTAAATTTTCGATGCATGAACCTTGCTAGCTGGATTCTGGGAAATCCACCTCAATCGGCTCGATCAACGGCATCAACCACACCAACAATTTCTGATGAACCGGATCGGCCCCGTAAGCCTCGCACGCCGCCTTATCTGCAAACTTCATCACGCCGCCCAACTCGTAGCCTTGCCCACGCGGCGAATCATTTCTGCCCACCCACGATTCGAGCACTTGCGGAATCTCGCTTTGCAATTTCCGTATCTCCGTGACAATCTTTCCTTTCTGCTCCTCGGTCACTCCCGCCTTAAATCGGAACGCAAACAAGTGTATGTACATGGCACCTTTCACTTGCGAAAAGATTTGCAGCTTACTTCTTACGCATCCAGACGCCCCACGTGACTGGCCCGGCTTCCTCATCGGTGATTGGGCGGCCCGCCAACTTGAGGGCCAGCTTGATCTGACCGTGATGATAGCCCTCGTGCCAGACCATGTGCTGGAGGAACAGGATCGGGTGGTCGTAGTGAAGGTCCATGTGCCGGCCTGCCTGCACCCTGCTTTTTACGGCGTCCCGCACCGCCTTGGCGCTGTCGTTCAGCATTTGCGCCATGCGACCACGGTCACGCTCGACCGCCCACTCTTCCGCGGGCAGTTCTCTGGCGAACTCGGGGGCGTCCTCAAAGACGAACACAAGTCGTACATAGCGGATGTGTGTGAACAGCTCCCCGATGGATGGGCTGCCATCCATCGACTTGACCTCGAGCCCGCCCTCCGGGAGGGCGCGGAGCAGGTTGACTAGGATGGTGTTGTTGCGGTCCCAGGAGTCCAGCAGAGCCTCAAGCAGGCGTTCGTCTGGCGCGTCAGACATATCCACACCCCGTTTGTTGATCCAATTGTCCAAGCCAAGCTCGCTCCGGACTTGGGCGCTCGTGTAGGTCTTGCCACGCTTTGCGAGACGCGCTTCCGCAAGATAGCTGTCTTCGAGATCGACTTTCGATAGCTTGGTGGAAGTTTTGGCCTTCATCCCGCCATTATATTATCGCGACTGTTGCCTATGCGGACGCTCAACTTTTGTTCGGAGATGGCGATTTCGCATTCTGCTGCCGTAGACAAGGGGCATATATAATTCCTTCTTTTTTCGGCCATTACGGGGTGGCTCCTCTGCTACACTTCGCGGGGCTAATCGATCGATTCCATCCAGAGGAGTTTTCGGTATGAAGATCGTCCGCAGGCTGGCCTTTGTGTTCCTGATGTTAGCCCTAATGCTCGTCGCTCGCGTGGGTTTTTCGGCTGCGGGACAGTCGCGTCCCGCTTCGGCCTCTTCGCGCAACATTACCATTGACGACTATTTTCAGATTCGCGATGTCGGTCAGCCCGAGTTGAGCCCGGACGGCCAGTGGGTGGCGTATACCGTGCGGACCAAGATGCTGAAGGACGATAAAAACGAAACGCGGATTTGGATGGTGTCGGCGCACGCTGGCGACCCGCTGCCCATGACTGCCGAGGGCGTCTCCTCCGGGCATCCTCGATGGAGCCCGGACGGCAAGTTTCTCGCGTTTACTTCTTCTCGCAATGGTGGGAAAAGCCAGGTCTGGCTTCTCAACCGTCTCGGGGGCGAAGCGGTGCGGCTCACGGAGATCTCTCAAGGTGTGAATGACTTCGAATGGTCACCGGACAGCACTCGCCTAGTCCTTGTTATTCAGGATCCCAAGCCGGAGGACGCGGAAGCCGATAAGGAGAGGGACAAAGAGAAGGACAAGCCGGCTCCCGCCAAACCGAAAACGCAGCCTCCCTGGGTGATTGACCGCCTTCAGTTCAAAGAGGACACCGTCGGTTATCTCGACAATCGACGCACGCACCTCTACGTCTTCAGCGTCGAGAAGAAATCTGTCACGCAGATGACTTCCGGGGACTTCGACGACTCGCAACCTGCATGGTCCCCGGACGGCAAGCAGCTAGCTTTCACCAGCAACCGCAGCAAGCCCGATCCTGACGCAACGCGTGACTCCAATATCTGGGTGGTTGCAGCCGACAACACGGATAAAGGCGCATGGGTCACGCAGATCACCACCAATCCCGGCGCTGACAATCAGCCCGCTTGGTCTCCCGACGGTAAATGGATCACCTACGTTACGCAGCTGGACGCGCATCTCTTCTGGTACGCCACGCAACATCTAGCGATCGCTCCTGCCGCTGGCGGAGAGGCGAAAGTCCTTACGCTCGCCCTTGACCGCAGTGTGCGCCGCCCGAGTTTTTCCGCCGACGGCAAGTTCATCTATTTCATGGCGGCGGATGATGGCACGCAAAATCTTTGCCGCATCGCTGTCACTGGCGGAGATGTCGTTCGACCGATCGGTGGCCGCGTCACAGTGGGTTCCTATTCGCTCGGCAAGGACGGCGCGATCGCCGCGCAAATCGGCACCTCCGATCGGCCCGACGAAATCTTTCTTCAGAACGGTACGGACCTCACGCGTTTAACCAAGACTAATGATGCGCTGATTTCGCAGTTGCGCCTAGCCAAGGTCGAATACGTACACTTCAAGAGCAAAGACGGGACTCCTGTCGCCGGATATCTCTACAAGCCTGTCGATTTTGACGCCACCAAAAAAGTTCCCACTCTCTTGCGTCCTCATGGCGGCCCGGTCGGGCAATACGCCGCCTCGTTTGACCATCTTGCGCAGCTTTTTGCCGCCAATGGCTACGCGGTCCTGCTGCCAAATCCGCGCGGCTCTTCCGGTTACGGCGAGAAATTCTGTGCAGCGATTTACGCGGACTGGGGCAATAAAGACTATCAAGACGACATAGCGATGGTGGATTATGCGCTCGAGCAAGGCCTTGCTGATCCCGATAAGCTCGGCGTTGGCGGTTGGTCCTATGGCGGCATCTCTACCGACTTCATCATCGCGCAGACCACGCGGTTCAAAGGCGCCATCTCCGGCGCAGGCGTCGCGCTGATTTCCAGTTTCTACGGGCATGACCACTACCAGCGCGATTACGAGACAGAACTGGGCTACCCCTGGGAACATCAGGCCCTCTGGGACAAAATTTCGCCCTTCTATCGGGTCAAGAGCATCACGACGCCGACGCTTTTCATGGGCGGCGAAATCGATTCAAACGTGCCGATTCTGGGAAGCGAGCAGATGTACCAGGCCATGAAAGCACTCGGCCGCGCCACCGAACTCGTCGTGTACCCGGGCGAATACCACGGATTCACTGTGCCGTCGCATATCAAAGATCGGCTTGAGCGCTACCTGGCGTGGTATGCCCACTACGTGAAAGGCGATGCGACGCCGGCTACTCCAGCGCGGCAGCCGGCTCCGGCCGCGAAACAAGTGGCAGGTACGGGAGAATAATCGATAGGATTTCAAACGGTTCCGCAAACCCGCGGCGCTTAGGCGGCAAGAGATGTTCCCGCCGGTTAGGGAGGATTCATGCTTCGCGTATTTCGTTTCTTGTCGGCATTTAGTTTGGCGCTGCTGGTGTTGCCGCTTTCGGCGTTAGCACAGCGTCCGACTTTTACGGTTGGAACAGCTACGGCGGCTGCGGGACAAAAAGCGAACGGGTACATCGAGGTGCCTGCCGGTGCCGATGCCGCGACGAACATCCCAGTCGTGGTGGTGAATGGCGCGAAGGCCGGACCCGTACTCGCGCTGGTTACTGGCGCGCATGGAACGGAGTATGTGTCGATCATAGCGGTCGAGAAGTTAATTGGCGAGTTGGATCCCGCGCAAGTTTCGGGCACGGTCATTCTTGTGCCGCTGGTGAACGTCCTTTCGTTTGAGCAAAAAGTGCCGCACGTGAATCCGCTCGACAACAAAAGCATGAATCGTTTTTTATCCGGGGAAGATGGATGGACACAGACGGACCGAGCCTTGTTCATGATTACGAAAGAAGTGGTCGACCGTTGCGATTATTTGATCGACTACCACGGCGGTGACCTGGATGAGAGTTTGCGGCCTTACGCCTATTGGGGAGCTGTCGGAAAAGAAGGACAGGACCGAATTTCAAAACAGATGGTTCTGGCGTTCGGGCTGGATCACATCATTATCTGGAGCGAGCGGCCGACTGATCCTGCGGCCACGCGTTATCTGGACAACACGGCTTCGGTTCGCGGGAAACCGTCGATTGTTGTGGAAGCGGGGCACGCGGGAACGGTCGAAACGGATGATGTGGCGCAGCTGGTGAACGGTACGCTGAGCACGATGCGTTATTTGAAAATGATTCCGGGAGAGCCGCATTACATTGAGAATCCTGTTTGGCTGGCGAAGACTGTCGATGTCGTTTCAGAGGGCCCAGGGATTTGGTATCCGCTGGTTAAGCGCGGGACGTATGTTCAGGAAGGGATGAAGATCGGCTACGTGACGGATTATTTTGGCAAGGTCATTTTGGAAGCGCGGGCTCCTGCGGCCGGTGTGATTCTTCACGTGAACGCGGTTCCTTCGCTGAAAAAGGGAGACAACATCGCGGACATCGGCGTGGTCGCCGCACAAGCGCCTTAAGTGTCGTGGCGGGAGCCTTTTCAGAAGGAGCGGCTTCCAAGCGGCTCAACAGGTAGAATAGGCGCGCGTTCAAATTGCTCACTTAGGGAGTTTGTATGCCTTCAGACTATTTATTGAAAACCGAACCTACCGTATATTCGTTTTCCGATTTGCAAAAAGATGGCGTCACGGTTTGGGACGGCGTATCCAACCCAACGGCGGTGAGAAACCTTCGCGAGATGGAGCCTGGCGCGAGACTGGTGATCTACGAAACCGGTGATCACAAGAGCGCGGTAGGAACTGCCACCGTGGTTTCTGTCGACGCTTCGAATCCGAAAAATCCAGAAGTGAAAATCAAAGCGGGGAAGGCGATTGCGAAGCCAGTATCGCTGACGGAGATCAAAGCGAACAAATTGTTCGCCGATTCACCGCTGGTGCGCATAGGAAGGCTGTCGGTCGTCCCGCTCACCAAAGCCCAATATGCTGCGTTAGCTGGCAATTGAATCCTCGAATCATCCGCGGAGCCGCGTTCCGCTGGCAGCCGTACCAACGATCATCCATGACCGAGTATGCGATTTCTACAGCGGCTTGGGGTGCTCGGCGAGAGCCTCTCGGTAGATCTTGAGATTACTTTTGTCCACGGCCACCGTACCCGTATCCATGGACGTCGGCATAGGCGGCGCGAGGGCGGTGCGCCAGTCTTTGAATTGGTGAACCGCGTTATGGTGTAAGTCGTCGAGGAGCTTCAGCCCGTAGTAGCTCATGACGTAAGGCTTTTGCGTGACGGTGGCGGTAATGACGCCGCGGTCGATCCAATCCAGAGTCTCCGGATCGTTGTCGAAAGCCACGATGGGCAGCTTGCCATCCATGTTGAAGCGGTGCACGGCGCCAGCGGCGCCTGAACCCCCGGTTGCCTCCAAGCAGATGATGCCGTCTATTTTTTCTTTCTTCTGGATCAGGTCGGAAACTTGGTCGAAGGCGCTTCGCACGTCGCCCTTGTCATCGAGGATCTTTGTCAGCTTAAGAGCAGGATAATTCTTCAGCGCGTCCGCCATGCCAGCGACACGATCGTCGATGTTGCGCTGTCCGGAAATCGTGATCACGGCAATGTTTCCCCTGCTTGAGAGGAGGGCGGCCATCCGCTTTAGGCTCTCTCTACCGGCCTTGAAGTTGTCTGTTCCGATGTACAGCACGCGCTTCGAATTGGGCACATCCGAATCCACGCAGATCACCGGGATACCTTGGGCAATGGCCTTGTCAATGTCCGCCTGGAAAGTCTCGGGCCGCGCCGCGGAGACGCAGATTCCCGCGGGTTGCTGTTCGACGATCTGGCGGAAGATACCTACCTCTCCATCGGGGTCGTAGGTCGTCGGACCGACGAGTTCAGCCTTTACGCCGAGCGTTTTGGCTGCGTCCAAGAAACCTGCCTGGGCCTCCTGCCAGTACGGCAAGTTGATGTTCGTGGCCACGAACACATAACGTTCGTTTTCCGCGTGGTAAGGTTGCGCACACGCCGCAATCAGCGCAGCCCCAACGAAAACAAGAATCGACACCAGCGTGATCCTCTGTCTCTGCATTGGAATTCTCCTTTCGCACTAGGACTGGCCCGGGGGGTGTTTGCACGCACCCTCGGAAAATCAAGGTTCGTTAGACGCCTGGCCGGAATAGTCGAACAAACGGAGGGTCACCTCCACTTCCCCTGCTTCTGCGCTTCGGCTTAACTCTGGGCGGGGTTCTGGATCGCAGTTTATCTCCACGCAAGACCATAGGGCGGTCGCCCTCATCCTGTCAATCTCCGATCATCAAGGGCGAGTGGAGATGGGTCGCGCTCAAATGGCGGCGTTCGGCGCAGGCTGACACCTTATGGTTTTGCGCGTAATTGGCACGCGGGACGCGAGGCGGGTATGATGCGGACGCGACACAGCGAGGTGATTCTTATGAGAAGCGCGATGCTTGTTTTGGTTGGTGGTTTGGGACTGTTTGGGGCTGGGCGGACTTTCGCGCAGCAGCCGGCGGAAATTCGGTATACCTCCGTGCCGGATTTTTTGAAATTGCCGCCGGACGTTTATTGGGGAGAAATAGCGGGAGTGGCGGTGAATTCGAAGGGGCATGTTTTTGTTTTTTCGCGGGCGAATTCGACGGGGCCTGCGTACGGGGCGAGTGGCGCGCAGCTTTTGGAGTTTGATGCGAGCGGGAGATTTTTGCGGGAGATTGGGCACAATTTGTATGCGTGGTCGTTTGCGCACGCGGTGAAGGTCGATCAGCAGGACAACATTTGGGTGACGGACAAAGGGTCGGACATGGTGATCAAATTCAACCCGGAGGGGCGCGTGGTGATGGTGTTCGGCCGGAAGCAGGAGGCTTCCGATGAAGGCACTGGTCCCTTGAAGCATGTTAAGCCGCCGCTGCCGCCAGTAGAGGGGTTGTTTCGGCAAGTGACGGACGTGGCTTGGGACGCGGCGGGGAACACGTTTATCAGCGACGGATATATTAATTCGCGCGTCGCCAAGGTCGATAAGGATGGGAACTGGTTGAAATCGTGGGGCGAGCCGGGCGACCAGCCGGGGCAATTCAATGTGCCGCACAGCATTGCCGTGGATGCGGCGGGGAATGTTTATGTGGCGGATCGCGGGAATCGGCGCATCCAGGTGTTCGATGGAGAGGGGAAATTTTTGCGGCAGATAACCATTGATGTGCCGGCTCCGCCGGATGCGCGGGCGGCGATCGGGAATAAGCCCACCGCGACCACCGGTACGATGGCGCCGGGCGCGCCGTGGACGGTTTGCATTACGCCGGGGCCGAAACAAGTTTTGTACACCTCGGACGCCTTTCCGGGGCGAATTTACAAACTCAGCCTCGACGGGAAAGTGCTCGGGATGTTTGGCAAAGCAGGCAAGCAGCTTGGGCAGTTTGGGTGGATTCACGAAATCGCTTGCCCATCAGAAAACGAATTGTACGTGAGTGAACTCTTGAATTGGCGCGTGCAGAAACTAATTCTTGAGCCGAGCCATTGATTTTGCGCAAGGGCGCCGCCTCGCGCGTCAACGAGCAGGAGGTTTGGTGGGCGTCCGCAAGTGTAAGTCGAAGAAGTCGTCTACGCGATGCCAGGCGTCTCGGAGGATGTGCTCGCGGGTGAAGTAGTGAAACTCGCCAGGATAGATCATGAAGGAAACCAGATCGCCTTTGTGTTTCTTTAGAGCTTCATCCATCAGCCAGACGGATTCGAGGAAGGGCACGTTTACATCGGCGGTGCCGTGAAGGACCAGCAGAGGACGCTCGAGGCGATCGATGTGCGAGAGCGGCGAAGCGTTGGCGTAGACTTGCGGATTTTGTTCGGGAGTGCCGATGCGGCTGGCGGTCCAGTCGCCGTGGTAGGGATCGGAATAATACATCCCGTAGTCAACGACGCCGGCGACATCCACGCCTGCGCGGAAAAGTTTAGGTTGATCGGTCATCGCGATGAGGGTGAAGAAGCCGCCGTAGCTTAAGCCCCAGACGCCAATGCGCTCGCCGTCGACGTAGGGAAGAGTTTTTAGATAGTTCGCGCCCATCCAGGCGTCTTTGGCATCCTTGCCGCCAACGTCCATGTAAACGCCGGTGCGCCAGTCGCGGCCGTAGCCGATGCTGCCGCGATAATCGGGCGCGAAGACAACGTAACCCTTCTGAAGAAAATATTGGTGGATGCTGTAGTAAACGGCGTAGTTTCGCTGCACGTGCCAGCCGTTGTAGTTTTGGTTCACGCCGTCGCCGTGAATCCAAAGAATCGCGGGATGCTTTACGTTTTTATTGATGTTTTTTTGGACGAAAAGCCAGCCAGGGACTTGCTGGCCGTCCGGTCCAGGGTAATGGACAAATTGCGGCTCGACAAATTGGGAGCGGTCCATTCCGGCAGGCATGGAGTCGGTGAGGCGTACGGGTGGCGGTGTGCCAGGATTTGTCCCGACGGCGTAGAGATCGGCGCTGTTGTGCGTGTCCGTGTGCTGATAGACGAGACGGCCATCGCCTTCCGACCAGTGCGGTTCGATGTTGGTGCCGGGCTCGGCGGGAATGTAAGTGATTTCGGCGTGCGAAGGATCATCGCCGATTTTAGCGATGCCGAGGACGCGGTCGCCGGGATGATCCTCCACGTTGGCGTCGAAAGCGATGCGCGTGCTGTCGTGCGACCATGCGGGGCGCCACGCTTCGAATTTGCCTTTGGTGATTTGCACGGCGTCGCCGCCGGCTGCGGGCATGACGTAAAGATGGTCCCAGCCGTCTTGATCGCCGAGGAAAGCGATCCATTTGCCGTTGGGCGAAGGCCACGGTTGCGCGCCCGCTTCGCCCCAGTCGGGGATGCTCCAGAATTTTTCTTCGTGAATTTCGTGAATGGTTTTTGTGTTGCCGTTAGCGGCGTCGGCGAGATAGATGAAGTAATTTTTGAAGTCGGTGGCCTGGCCATCGAAGACCAAGTGTGTTTTGTCGACCCAGGCCAGGCCGCCGTATTCTCCAGGTTTGGCGATGGGGACCGGTTTTGCGTCGGCAAGTTTGAGCGCGTAGATTTGGCCGGGCACATATTCGGAAACGCGATAGATGAGTTTGGCGCCGGAATAAGAGGGCGATTCATCGTGATGAATGATTTTAGAGCCGGCGGTGTAGGCGATGGATGCGCCGTCGGGCGACCAGAGGATGCCGCGAATGCTTACGTCGTCGTGAGCGGTGGTTGACTCCGTGCCGTCGGAGAGCCAGCGGATGATCAGATCGCTCCCGTGCGGCGTGTCTTGCGTTTGCGCGACGGCACGGTTGCCGCGGACGAAGGCGACACGCTTGCCGTCGGGCGATGGGACGTAACCGCTGCCGGGATCTGGTTTGCTCCAGACTGGCTTGGGGACGCCGCCGGAGATTGCGACCTGCCAGAGATCGCCGTCGTGCGGAAAGTACACGAGATCACTGTCTTCACTCCAGAAAGCGCCTTCGACTTGGCCTTGGGTGAACGCAGTGAGCGGCTTCGGCTGGCCGCTGCCGTCGGAATTGGCGATGTAGAGATTGGCGACGCCGGCGCGGTCCCAGACAAAAGCGACAAGTTTGCCGTCGGGCGACCAGAGGGGATCGGACGGGTGCTTGATGTCGATTAGTTGCTCGATGGTAAGCTTCTGCTTTTGGCTGGAGGTTTGCGCCAAGGTCGCGCTCGCACTTACGAGCAAGATGATTGCGAGTGCGACCCTGACGCCGTGAACTGCCTGAATCTGAATACGCATTGCGCCTCCCAAGAGACCGGACGGAGAAATTTTGGTTCTCGAAACCAGACCGGCGGGTGGGGCGAAAGTATCACCCAACCCGCCGAGCAGGGAAGAACGATTTAAGTCCGAACGCGACCGTTCAGGTCAGAACGTAAAGCGGAGACCGAAACGAGTCACGAATGGGTTGATGGCGAGTGACGGCTTCAAGTAGCTTCCGCCGGTTGGAGGCGTGTACTGCGTCACCTCCGCGACAGTCGTCTGAGAGTTCGTCAAATTGAAGAAATCGACGGTCGGGGTGAGGTGCCAGCGCTCATTCACCGCAAATTCTCGCGAAAAGCGCAGGTTTAGTTGGTTCACGCTGGGCAGGCGCTGGATCCCCGCTGGTTGAAGAATGACAGTCTCCGTGCCCTGATTTAATCCCACGTTTACGTTGGCGTTGGTCACGCCGCCAAAGGTTTCGGTTGGCTGAAGCGGGAAACCAGTGTAGTGCTGGAAGTTGACGCTGGTTCCGAATTTCCAGGGAAGCTCGTAAGTGCTGTCCACCTTGAATACGTAAGTAGAATCCAAGTTCAGGTAGTTGTTGTTCCTGTTGATGGCATTGTTGGGATCCGTGAAATTGTCACCGGTGGCCTCGTCCGAAAAGCCGCGGCCGAAAACGCCCTTCTGACGTTGAATGGTGAACCCACCGAGAACTTGCCATTTGTTGGACAAGCGCTTGACCGCGGTGAATTCGACGGCGTTATAGGAGTTATCATTCAGCTGCGGAATATTGGTCACCACAAAGTTGAATTGCCCCACTTTGGATGGATTGAGATTGAACAGGGTCATAGGCTTTCCTGTAACGCCGTTGATGATCGGCTGTGCTACTCCGTTAGCGTCCAGGAGAGTTGTGACCGGCGTGTAATCCGAGGGTTGCACGTCGGTGTTCTCAATCCCAAATAGATTCTTCTTGGTGCGGTAGTAATACGTGGCCCCCACGCGTAGATCACGCCAAAGCTGTTTTTCATACCCGGCGCTAATCTCTTCCGAATAGGGACGGCTCATGTTGGAATTAATGTGAGTGCTTGAGCCGCCGAACGCATTCACAGCCACGGTATTCGCTCCTTGAGGGAGCCATTGGCTCAACAGCGGGGTTGTGGTGCCATTCGGCGCATTCCACGTATAGAATTTTGCCGCGAGTCCAACCGGATTTGCGGTTTCCGCCAGACCGGTTCCCTGCATAATATAGTAGATACCATAGCCAAAGCGTATGACGGACGTCCCCTTGCCGGTGGGGTCGAAGGCCACTCCGATGCGCGGCGAAATGGTGTTCCAATCCACTAGGTTTCCTGATGCCGCAGTGCTTGCCGCGTCTAGCGGAAATAGTTGAGGGAAGGTCTGATTCGGGTCCGCTTTCTGAGCCGGGTAGTAGGTGATGAACCGGTCATAGCGCATGCCCAGGCTAAGGGTCAGTCGTCGCTTGAGCGTCCACGTGTCCTGCAGGTAGAAGCTCGTGTCGCGAAAATAGTTCTTTTGAATCGTGGGCGTGTCGTACGCCTCGATTTGCCAGGGACGGGTAAAGGCCGGTTGGGGAGAAATGCTGTTGTAGATAAGATTAATTCCTTGATTGACTTTATAGATGTACGAATTGTAGTTGTCACCCCATTCGAACCCAAATTGGAAATTGTGAGTGCCGCCCCAATTGGCCTTATACCACGAGCCGCCTGCGGACCATTTGAGCACCCATGCCGGGTTTTGGAATTGATAGGGCGCTGCGCCGGTCTCGGCAGAGTATGCAATGTCTTGCAAATTCAGACCGGTCGAGTTGGGCTGGTAACTGAGCGGGAAGATGATCTTGTTCCAGCCCACACGAAAATCGAGCAAGAAGTTATTGGTGACCTGGCTGGTCCACAGACCTTGCAAGATGTAAGCTGGTTCAATCTGTTTCCAACTGGCGTCCTGAGTAACGAACTGATACGTAGTGTCACGGCGGAAGAAGCGATTCTGTTCGTTGTAGAGCCAGATGAAGCTGATCTTGTTCTTCGAGTTGATCTGCCAGTCGCTGCGTAAATCCGTATTCGTTTGGTGGTTGACGTCCACCACGGGAACGCCGGCTTGGTTGGTTACCGCGAGTATTTCTTGCCGCAGGTCGTAACGCCGATAAGAGCCGAAGAGCCACCACTTGTCCTTCATAATCGGACCGCCGAGACTGGCGGAGGTATCCCTTGTCATGTCGAATGGCGATCCCGTCGGTACCAGCGTGCTTTGGAACAGAGGCTGCTTTACGCCAGCTTGGGTAGCAGCCGTCAAATAGTAGGCGGCAGCTTGGCCATGCAACTCGTTCGAGCCGGACTTGGTGACCATGTTCATGTAGATCCCGCCGATGGGCACGGAAGCGGGGGCGTTGTCCGCAACAACTTGAAACTCATCGAATGAATCATGGTTGGTATAAAACTGCGTATAGCCGCCACTTGAGCCGGGCCAGTTCAGGTCCAGGCCGTTATAGCTATAAACCTGCTCTGCCTGCGTGCTCCCATGCACTTGCATCGCCGACTGCTGGTAACTATTGTTGCCTGCTACATCGAAGGTGCTGGATGTGACCCCGGGCATCTGCGCAACGGTAGACCAAGGATCGCGGCCGCTCGGAATGTCTTGTAGAAGCGTTTGGTCGAAGGTCGTCGAGGTCTGCACGCTCTGCAGGTCAACTACCGGTTCTCCTTCCACCTGGATGGTCTGGGTGACTTCCCCTACTTGAAGTTTGGAGTTGACGGTGGCGGTAAAGCCGGCTGTAAGGACAATGCCGGTTTCGTTGACGGTGCGGAAGCCGCTCGCCGTAACGGTGACTTCATAGGTTCCCGGCGGTAGAAGATCGAAAAGATAGGCGCCATCCGCGGACGTGTTTATAGCGCGCGCAGCCATTAGCGCCGTGCTTTTGACCGTTACCGTGGCGTTTGGCACAGCCGATCCGGAGGAGTCGGTTACAACCCCTGTGATTTTCCCGGTGACTGCGACCTGTGCGGATAGAATTGCGGGCAAAAAGCTGGCTAAAACGAATATAAAAGCGAACATAAATAACATGCGGTATTTCATTGCGCCTCCCAGAATTCATAGATCGAGCAGATCGGCCTTGGACAAACAACTCGGGAATTGATGGTGTTCCCGCCAATTCGCACCTGCGCCTGACCACGAGACGCTACCTAGACTTGTTGGGATGGATTCTGTACAGAATCCCGGACGAGTCAAATGAAGAATTCAGATTTCCCCCATCGAAAGGACGCGTCCCCGTTGTTAGTAGTAGACGGATTTGGGAGCGATTTGTTCTCTACCCGCGAAAAAAATTGTCGCCAGGTCAGAAAATTGGACGGATCCGGCTCTCCGTCGAACGCATGGAGTGTGGCCTGAAGAGTTGGTTTGGCGCCCTGCGGTGGACTGTGAGCCGAGAGTGCAGGGCTTCAGCTTGCAGGCAGGCGGTTTACGAGGAAGTCCGAGATGCGGCTGGCTGCGGGTGGATCGAGATTCGACAGCACTACGATCACGTAGCCGGTTTGCGGGAAGATTTGGAGCTCGCCGTTCATGCCGGGGGCGCCGCCGCCGTGACCGAAGTGGCGCATGGCGGTGCCTGCTTCGTTGTCCATGAAGCCGAAGGCGTATTTGTTGCCGCGCGGTGTGTCGACCTTTCCCGTGGTGAGGAGATCGGTGTTTTGCGCGTTCAACAGCTTGCGATTGGTGAGGGCGTTCGCGAAACGCAGGAAATCTTCAACCGTGCAATAGCCGCCGCCGGCTGAGGTTCCACGATATGGCAGCGTGTTCGTGTTGGGACTAAGCCCTCCGCCGCCAAATTGCGTGTAGCCAATGGAACGATCCGGCACAGTTTGGTCCTCTGGAAAAGACCCGCTGGAAGTCATGCCCGCCGGCGCATAGATGTTTTCGCTGACGTAATCGTAATAATTTTTTCCACTGACGCGTTCGACGATCACGCCGAGCATCAAAAATCCATAGTTGCTGTACTCCCAGCGGCTGCCTGGCTCAAACTCCGGCGCGCGTTCGCCGTAGAGTTTCAAGTAGTCCTGCAGCGTCTTCAGTTCGAGGCGATGGGCTTCGAACTGCGGGCCGAAAAAGTCTCCGGTACCGCCGGTGTGCGTGAGGAGCTGATAGATCGTGACTTTCGTGGCGATTTCTTTGTTCGGATAATCGGTAAGATATTTGCCGACGGGATCGCTGAGCGCGATTTTGCCGGCTTGCACAAGCTGAAGGATAGACACGGCGGTGAACATTTTGTTCATCGAGCCGATACGGAATTTCGTGTTCAGGGTGTTGGGGATTTTTCTTTCGCGGTCGGCCATGCCGTAAGCGCCGGTGAAAATCGGTTTGCCGTCTTTGGCAAGAAGAGCAGCTCCGGAGAACTTGCCGGAGGCAGAGTCTTTTTCCAGCTTTGCGCGCAGCGCAGTGACCAGGTCACTCTGGCTCAAGCGCGGGAGAGTGAATTCCGAGGAACGTTCGATGGCTCGCACATCAAAATGCGTAATTTTGTTCGGTGCAGCGGCCTCGACCTCGATTTTGAGTCGCGCGAATTGATCCGAATCGCGCTCCTGAACAAGCGCAGTGAGTTGCGTGCCGGTAGAGTCCTCGATTTTACGGAGGTCGAAACCTCCCGTCTGCTGCCGGAAGCCAAGCATGCCCTCGATCTTATGCTCTTC
>Ga0210405_10003403_pt1 | contig 15640 bp, 30 predicted proteins | sample IncBWH11MmetaG_FD_155492 | JGI IMG/M metagenome (GOLD analysis project Ga0210405, IMG submission 155492) | Forest soil microbial communities from Barre Woods Harvard Forest LTER site, Petersham, Massachusetts, United States - Inc-BW-H-11-M | ecosystem: Environmental > Terrestrial > Soil >... | reverse complement strand
TCCACCGCGCTTTTGTCGCTTATCATCGTCGGCATGATCCTTGCCAACGGCGGCCTGTTCACCCAACTGGCGCAAGTCATTCAAAATCCCCCGCAGGCGCGGCCGGCTATTTCCATCTCGTCGTACGCAAGTGTCGTGTTTGGTTCCAAGGTGAGCGGCGAGGTAAGCGCTGACGTGTCCGGCCCGGCGCTCGGCACCACCAGCGCGACCGGCGTTCAAACCGCGTCAACGGACCCTGTTCCTGTTCTGGTAGTCGGCGCATGAGCGAAGCATTGCGAGCCATCACATCACTTGCTGCGGCGCTGATCGGCCTCGCCCTGGTGGCTGTCATCCTGTCCACGCGCAGCAATTCCGCGAACGTGATCGGTTCCGCCGGCAATGCTCTTTCGGCCGTGATCGGCGCGGCCACGAGCCCACTTGGCACAACCCAGGTTGCGACCACAGTTCCGCAAACATCCAACCAAAACCTTATTCCGGGGGGCTAAATGGGCGCGGCGAGCGAAGTACTGAGGGACATCACGACGGTTGCGCTCGCGATCGTTGGCGTGGCGGTGCTTGCAGTGCTCGTTTCGCGCAACGCGAACACGACCGGCGTCATCAATTCGTCTAGCAGCGCTTACAACACCGCGCTTGCCACTGCCGAGGGTCCAGTGACGGGATACAGCCCCGGCGCGCCGATCTATTCGAGCGGCTTTGGCGGCGCGTTCGGCGGCCAAACCGAGCTCGGCTCCGGCTTTCTGACGGCGGGAAGTTGACATGACGGCGCCGCTCTCGCTCCCCGATTGGCTCAACCTTGGCGTTGCCCGGCCGGCGCCAACAGGCGCCACCAATGTTGCCCCGCGCGTCGCGCTGGTGCTCCCGTTTTCCTTGAATGACGCCTACCCGCGCGGCATTCGCGGTTTCACGCCTCTGCTAATGAACGTCTTCGCCCTGGTGCTCAATCCCGCAGTGCCAGGGCAGGTTTTCGAGCCCGTGCAATTCACCCCACTTTTGCCGAATCCCTATGGCGGTTGAGTCGCGCATCCATGAGACTGTCGCTTGGGTCAAGCAACATCCTTACGCCACTGCCGGCGTCGTGTTCATCGGCGGCGCCATACTGGTCTATTTGTACTTTTCCGGCGGTTCCGGACCGGCCGCAGCGTCGTCTTCCGGCACGGCGCAATCCAGTTACCTTCAGGCGCAATTGGTTTCGGAGGCGACACAAGCGCAATATGGCGCGCAATTGGGGGCGTTGCAGGCGCAGGAACAGACCGCAGCGGTGCAAGTACAGGGCGCGGTTGCAGTGGACGCAAGCCGCAATGCGGCAAGCGTGCAAATCGCAGCACTAAACGACGCGGTGCTCAATCAGCGGACAACCGGCGCCGTCAGCATTGCCGGCTTGCAAGCGGGCACGGTGAACCTACAGACCACGGCTTCGCGTGACGTGCTCTTGGCGCAGATCGCGGGCAACGTGACCATGAACGCGGCCGACACTGGCGCGGCAGTGAACATTGCCGGAATACAGGGGCTCACGACGCGCAAAGTTGCGGAGTTTGGCGCCGACTCGTCTATGTATGCCAGCGGCGCGGCGGCTTATTCGAGCACGTTCTCGCAGGCGATTGCCGGGCAACTAAGTACGATCCAGCTTGCAGCGGCCGGCATCAACGCATGACCGAGAAGAGTCAAACGCAGGGCGTCATGGAAGCGGTGATGGCAGCCGCGTTGATCCTTGTGGGTACGATTTTCTGGCACCTTTACACGCGTGCGTTTGCCGCGAACGGAACAGCATCGGCGGAACCGGCGACTCCCGCGCCAATGGCGGGCGGGATTCCGGTGTTGGCGTTGGGCCAGAATGCGGTGGCACCCGACCGCCGGTGGCTGCTACTGCCATTCGGCGCGTGATCTGACATGGCAAAACTCGCGGATCACATTTGGGGAATGAAGACGATATTCCCCGCGCCAGTGGCCTATCAGGACACACCTCACTCCGTCGCTTTGTCACAGATCGGCGCGCAACGCGATTGGATGCAATCGTCGCTCGACCGGCTCGGCGCGGCCGGCGATCTTCCTTTCACGTTCGCACGTCACCCCCGCAGCAAGCCGGTCCGGTAATGGCAAACACGGTGGACAATCCGCTACTGGGCGATCTGACGCAAACTCCCGGATCGTTGTCGCCCGGTCTGTCTGGCAACGCCGGCGTCGGCCAACCTAATCCCTTGCTTGGCGGGCAACAAAATCCACCGAACACAGTACCCGGGCTGCAACCCCCGGTCAGCAACCCGCCACCGCAACAGGGCAATATTCCCGGCGCATCTGGTCCGGTGGACCCCTTTTCGCAGCTTCCAAACGATCCGGCGACACTGGCGCCCAACCCCGGCACGTCGGCGCTAACGTGGCTGGAAGAGCTCGCGATTAGGATAATGATCGTGACCGTTGGGCTGGTGCTGATTATGGGGGGTTTCAAAATTGCGGCGTCGCGCGGGATATTGAGCGGCACCGGATTGCAACAGATTGCCGGCCGAGTCGGCTTGCCGGTAGGAAGAAGGGCCACCAGATGACGCGCGCGCTCGGTTTTTTCCTCCTCCTCCTCCTGTCGGTTCAGGCGTGCTTTGCACAAACCTCATGCGGACCGGGGGGCGGAGCGGCGTGCTTTGCTTTGCCGGTTGTCGTGGGAAATCCCACCGGCGGCGCGATGGGTGCGGGGAGTGTCAACGCGCAATCGCTGTTTGTGAACGGCGCCCAAGCGTTCTCGGCCACCGTGGGTCAGATCCCTGCCACTGCGACGAACGACAATGCGGCGGCCGGCAATGTCGGCGAGGTTATTGCAAGCAACGTCCTGATCGGCGCGGCCGTTGCCTTGACCACCGCAACCCCGGCAAACATCACGAGTATGGGGCTGACGGCCGGCGACTGGGATTGTCATGCCATGATAGGCACCGCGGCCGCGGCCACCACGACATCGACCGAAACCGTGGGGATGATCTCGCTCGCCAGCGCAACGCTAGGTGTAGCAAACACGTCCAGTTTTGATTTCCCGTTTACCAAGACAGTCGGCGCGTCGCCACAAGTCAACGTCCCGATGGGAGTCATGCGATTTTCGTTTGCGGCACCGACGACTATTTTTCTTGTGGTGGAGTCGTTCTTTGCCGTGAGCACCAACGCAGCGTACGGCAATATCACATGCCGGCGCGCGCGATAGACGGCGCGTGTCACGTCCAGCGGCCATCCCGCGCTCGACAATCCCGCTAACGCGATTGTCCCGGTCTCGATCGTCAACGAACGCACGCTACACCGATCGCTGAACTACGGCTCGATCCTTCAGACAATGACAGTTGCCGGCGCCGTGCTCACTGCCACCTTCACGGCCGGCGGATGGGTGCGGGACATCCGCGCTGATCTGCACATGGAAACGGTGCTCCGCACCGAGCACGAGGCGGCGCTGGCGGTGGAACTCGCCAACCGACTGAAAGACGACGTACAGCAGCGCGCGACGATCAACGGCAACGTGCAAAATGTCGCGGGACAGATCGCAGCGATTCAATCCGACCACGCGCAATTGCTCGCAACGCTGGCGCGGATTGATCGCTCGTTTCAGCACATGTTTTCGGTGACACAACCGCAGCCTGCGGCGCGCAAGTGACGGGACTCCGCGAGCTCGCAATGGCGGTGCTGGTGCTCGCCGTACTGGTGCTCGCGGTGCTCTTGCTCGGCTCTTGGCGCCCGGATGATCCGGACCTAGAGGACCCCGAACCGGCGCCGCTACCACCGGCCTATGAGCCCGAAATCCGCGCTGCGCTGCACCGGGCAAAAACGCAACGCGTCAGATCGAAAGCACTTTTACCCGGTTGACGTGACTCCGGCGCGTTTTGTCGGTTGACGTTCCGGCCCTGAAAAAAGACTTTGGGGGGGACGGGCGCTTTCAACACCCGTACACCCCCCCGTCACAGGCGCGTCGTAAGCGCGCGAGGACGTTCTTGCAACAGTGCTCCTCCCCTCCGAAAACTGAAAGCGACAAAACCGCGAAGCATGGCGCGCGCGCACAACCGCAGCGCGGCCCCCCGCCGTGGTCGCGGCATTTCGCGGCCCAGCGTGTGTTGCCGCTGGCGCAGCTGCGGGACGCACTGTGTGGGCGCACCGTGCGCGCTGGTCACACGCTGGTCAGTGACCCGGCTTCGGTGTCCTGCCCCCGGTGCTTGGCCGCGCTGGAGGGTTTGCGCCGAAAAGTGGCAGGGCACCCGGCGGCGCTCGCGATCGAGCGCGCGATCGGCGCACCACCGTGACCGCGCTTTCGACCTCACTTGCCGAGCTCACGGCGCGACTGGACCCCTCTGCACCCGAGCTCGCGGCGCCGGTGCCGTCGCTCCCCGCTCCCCCGGTGCGGAACCGGCTGCACCTTGCCGATCTGCGATCACTGCCGGCGTGGGAAATCGACCCGGCGGCGATCTGGCACCAGGCGCGCCAGGCGCTTGCCGGGCGCGTCCACGGTGCGGGCACACCGCTGCGGAACAACCTTGAAAAGTGGCTTGCCAGGACGCTCGAATTCGCGCGGTACGACGCGAAAAGCTACTGCCAGCGATCGGACGCGACGATGGGCAGGGCGTGTGGTTTCTGTCGCGACACCGCGCGAAAGTGTCGGATGTTTTTCGAGGCGGCCGGCGTGATCGAGGTTGTCAACGTGATGCGGCGCATGGCGATCGACGGCGTGTCGCAGCTCGCCCGCGCGGCCAATGCCGTGCTGTTCCCCGAGGCGGCGCCGGCACCGGCGCCGGATGACGACGCGGTGGCCCCCGCGCCAGCGGCCCCTAGGAGCGTCCTACACCGGCTCGGGCTGTTTCTGCGGCCGTTGGCGCGCTGGTGGCATCGGCCCGCCACAGCGCACGCACGCGCCCCGCCCTAGCCTGATTTCCTGCAACGCCGGCCGTCACCGGGCAGATCGCCCGGCGCTCCCGATTCGGCTGACTCGTCTGTTCCCGTTTTATTCATGTTGCAAAAGCACCAATAGCCTTGCGGTTCCAGCGGGGGCTTTGATTCAATGGCGGGCTGATCGCGCGCGATCGCGCGGGCTTGTTCCGGACACTCAATAAAATCCCGGCGCGCGGCGCCGAGTACGCGAAATTTCAGGCAGCGTACCAGCTCTTAATCTTAGCTTAGGAAGAGAAGAGAGGGATTGATTGCGAGACTCTTAGACCGCGCTTCGCGCGGCGCTTGCAGCGCGCTAAGGCGCATCGAAGGCGATGCGGGCAGGTTTCGTGCCAAGCACCCGCGAACTCCTCGAGCTCCTCGAGCTCCTCGAACTCCTCGAGCTCCCCGAGCTCCTCGAGCTCCTCGAGGCGCCGATCGGCGCCAACAAAAAAAACGAAGGGGTTAACCCGTTGATTTCGGCGCGGGATTTTTCGGCGTTGAATCGGCTCGATCTACAACCGGAATGCGCGAGCGAGCTCGGCAGGGTCCTGCCAGTGCGCCACGATCCGGCCCCGGTGCGTGATCCGCGCCTCGCGCCACTGACCGCAGGCGACAAGGCGATCGAATTGCATCCGGGCGCCGGCTTCGGTCATGTGCAGACCGCACACCAGCAGGTTGCGCGTCGCGCGCGCTTCGACCCGCCAGCTTGGCAGCGGATCAAGTAATTCCCCGAGGGCGCGCAATCGTTTCACTGCCCCGTACCAAGTCATCGGCCACGCGCTCGCCCAATCGGCCGGCGGGACTGTGCGAGGACTGATTAAATACTTGGAAACGCTTAACATAATGCCGATTATGAGTCCGTCCTACGGTTGCAGATCACCGGCCGAGCTCACGGCGTAGATCGCGGATTACGTCCAAGATCACCGGTTCGTCGGCGAAATTCGACTCCATGCTATCGAACCACTCTCGCGTCATCCGGGCTTGAATGCGTTCGACAAGCGAGCGCAGCGCTGGCGGCAGATCGTCGTCATCGCCGTTGCCGGTCATGGCGGCGCCGTGACGTGCCAGCATGTCGAAACCCTGCCACAGACCAACCGGCCGCACTCAGGGCAACGCCAGCGGCGCAGCCAGCATTGGCAGTGCGGCGCGTAGCACTCCGGCGGCACGCGCGGCAGCTTGGCCCCGGCCGGCCAACACGCGCAATCCGGCCACCGGCAGCCTGGGACCCAAGGGCCGCAGTCACCGGGCGCGCCAAGGCGGCCCCGGTTGACCCATAACAACAGGCGGCGATCTTCCGGCGTCACGGCGCCGGTGCAACCCGGAATGCTGCGGCCGATGCTATGGCGCGGTAAGCGATCACGAACGTCACGAAAGCCACCATGCGAGCCACCACACGGCGGCGCCAACGGTAAAACCGATCGCAGCGGTGAGGCATAGCGCGGACGAAACCATCACGGGCGCCCGGTCCGGATCGAGTCGTCCGGCACCAGTGGCGCGGCGGCACGCTTCAAGCCCCGCAGCTTGCCGGTCGTCACGTCAACCAGCCTGCCGATGGTCAGCTTCGTGTCTTGGCGCACGAGCTCGCTGGCAAGCTGGAACTCGGCTATGGCGGCCGGCGGCACCCAGACGACACACTGGACGAAACCCGACTTGTTCATGCGCTCTTTGAAGGCGCGTTGGCGTTCGATGGATGTTGACATTGCGGCCCCCGTGATCGAGGCCCGAAGCGTTACTAGTAACAGGTCCTACAGTCAAGCCTTATCGGCCGGGCGCCCCGTTACTAGTCACGCTTTCGGCGGCACCGGCGGCACCGTCAGGACACCGGCAATCGGCGCGCGTGTGATCGCTCGCATCACGGCCGTTGCCACCATAACGGCGGCGCCGACCGCCCCAGCTTGGGCGTCCGGATCGAGCGCGAGCCCATACCGGGCGCAAGCCCATGACAGGATGAGCGTTGCCAGCGTCACCCATATGGTGCGCGACTGCACTAGGGGTTTCGGCGTGATCGAGCCCGCAAGCGGACTGCCGGCGGCCGTGAGGTTGGCTTGCAGCGCGGCCAACGATCCGGCCGCAGCTATGGCCGCGTTCTCTGCCGCAGTGCCTACCGGCGGGAAAACCTGTGTCCCGCTCATACCGGCTTGGCCGCGACGATCGGCACCGACGGCACCACCGCACCGGCCGGCGGCGGCGGCGTCGGCACCCCGACTGCCCCCTGCCCGGCAATCACCACCGCAGCAGCCGCGCACGCGGCGTCTACGTCGGCTTTGGCGGCCCCAGTAGCGATCACACTGAGCGGCCCAACGGCGGGCGCTGCGGGACCGCTGGCGCCAGCCGCAGCGGCATTGACGACGGCTACGACGATCGAGGCGGCGCCCGATAGCTGCACCCGGCAGAACAGTTGCCCGGCCGGCGTCGCCAGCGCGGCCGATTGCTGCGCTTGCGTGCCGCACCCGGCGGGGAGGAGGAGGAGGAGGAGCACCGGCAGGAAATACCCTGTCCCCCAGCGGCGTTGCACCGTCACGGCCGACCCGGCGGCCGTCAGTTTGCGCCGGATGCGACAGATCATTACGTCCACGACGTTTGATCTGGGGGCGTCACAATCCGGCTTGGCGCCATACAGGACATCCGCCAGCGTTTGCCGGCCGACGAGTCGACCACGGCGCGCAAGCAGGAAAGCCACGATCTCGTACTCGGAGGGCGTCGTATGGACCTCCACCCCCGCCACCGAGACCGTGTGACTGTCCCGATCGATCTCGATCGAGCTCCGACCGTACGGTTGACCGTCCATTTCGGAACTCCCACCAGATCACAATTGCGTTACAGGAAAGTCGCGACAACAGGCGCCCGCGATGATCCAAGCCGGCGGCCAGCGTGTCTGATCGGGCTTGCCCGGGCGCCAGCATCGCTCATAGTAGGACCATCCTTGGGCCTCTTGATCGAGCCCCGGTAGCGGCGACGGATCGGGCAACAGGGCAAGCCGGGCAAGCGCGGCCGATAGTGCGTCGTGACCAACGATTGCCAAATAAATCTCGTCAACATTCGGTGCCACGTCACAGGCCGCGCAGGCGCTCTTGAGCCGTTCGCGCGTGACAGAATTTTCTAAAACTCCGGCCACGCCACCGCGCTCGAATTGAAAAAATCCATGCGCCGGTCCTCCGCCCGATTGTAAGCGCTGCGACCACTGCGATTCCTGCCCGGCGATGGCGATCAGCAACGCGCGGGCTTCGGTGCTGCGTAGTGCTGCGGGCAACAGTGCCAAGCCCGGCTGCACAACCGTTTCATCGAACGCGGCCGGAGTCATTTCCGGAGTCCTTTCCGAACACACCGGAGGCGCGTCAAATACGCGTAATCATTCCGGTAAATCAATCGCCAGACGCGCCACCGGCGTCCGGCTGGCGTCAACGGCTCTAACGGGGGAATCACACCTTTATCCGCGTGCGATGGTGCGGCGTTACCGGTAGCTTTTCGGGCTTGTCCTTGGCGCGCTGGCGCCCGCGCGAGGCGAGCTCGGCCATGCGCTTCGCTCCGAATTTCTTGCGGCCGATCGATGCCGCGAGGGCTTGCGGGTTTTTGACGTGCGAGGACTTTGCCAGTTGCCCCGCCAGGGCGCGGAATCTTCGGCCACTGCCGAGCGCTTCATTCATCAAGCGTTCACCTTTCGCGCGCTCTGTGCTCGCGACAGGACGCAAATGGCGCGTTACCCGCGCAAATAGCAAGGCGAAAAGTGGCTAATCTCACCGGCGCCATTTCACAACCCGACTCCACTGTCGCCCTGCGAGCGATCAGCAAAGACGCTCGGGCGGCGACTTTTCGCGTTATATTTGCAACAGGCTTCCAACAGACCACTTGCTCTATTGACCATCTGCCGCCCGGCGAACGATTCGGACCGATAGGATCGATTTTTCTCGACAACACGGCCAACATCCAACCGCTGACAATTACTTTTCTGGACACTGGCGCGGCCGATATTGTGCCACCCGGCGCGTCCAGTTGGATGCTGGCAATCACCGGCGGCACGAGGTTTCAGCTAAGCTCCCCATGCGCGGCGCCCACACCGATTACCGTGCAAGCCTTGAATGTGGTCGTGCCTCCGACTGGCGTGCAGGCAGTAAGCGGTGTGACACTCACAGTTGCGACGGTCGTTGATATTGGCAACCCTGTACAGCTTGCCGCTGGCACTGCCGATGCTGGCACCGTTCACGTCGGGGCGGGCGCGGCGGATATCGGCACAGTTCACCTTGCGGGCGGCGCGGCCGATATCGGCACCGTTCACCGGCCACCTGTGACTTTCTCGGGCGCACTGGGGATCCCGGCCACTTGTGGCATTGGCTCAACTTTGATTGTTGCCGCTGGTTTGGCCACGAGAAACCTAACGATACAGACCGGCCCAACGGCCGCCGGCAATTTGTGGCTCAATCCGACCGGCGGCATAGCGGTTGTCGGGTCCGGGGTTTTCGCAGCGGCCGGCGGCGGCGATTTTACGTTCCCTGACGGTGTAACCGGGGACGTGAACGGAATTTCCGACAATGGCACGATTCCTATCAGCGGAATCGGTTCGTGAAGTTTCTGATGCTAGCGGCGTCTATGTGTATGTTGGCGGCTGCTGCTCTCGCCCAGCCTCGACCGCCGTTCCCGAACCGAACCAACGTGGCGCCGTTTCTTGGATCGACAGCAAGCACTGCCGGATTTCCCGGCATCGACCGAACCGGCGCCACCGATAGCACAGCCGGGATACAATCCTTCCTGAACATCGGCGGGAATCTGACCGTCCGCGCTGGCACGTACTCGCAAAACGCTCCGTTGAATGTCGCGTCCGCTACAAGCATAGAATGCGAGCCCGGCGCGACCTTCAAGGCGGCGTCAAGCTACTCGGCTACGCCACATCTTATTCAAAACGTCAACAATGCCGCGAGCTCCTTAACCGACCACGATATTTCGATCTACGGTTGCACGTTCGACATGTCGCTGCACCCGGCTCCGGGCGGCGGAAACTTCCAGGCGATCTATTTTCGCAAAGTGCAGCGCGCTTACATCCGTGCAAATGTTTGCACCGGGGGCGGCGACTGCACAGCAATGCTGGCATCCGACAGCACATGGATCAGCGAAAATTACGCGTCGCACATGGGCAATGCTTGTTGGGACCACTGGGACCACCCGGCAAATCTGTACGTGCTGAATAATTGGTGCTCTTCCTACGGTTGGGGCGTACTGGTCACTGGCGGCGACACGCTAGGCGCAACTGACGGTCTCAGCACCGGCGGCCTCGTCGCTGGGAACTACATCCGCGTGTCCGGCGGACTCGGCCCCGCTGCGCTAGCGGGCGGATGGTTTGCAGGCATTTGGCACCAGGGCGGATTGCCCGGACCGTCCACCGGCGTCTCACGGGTCAAATATCGTGACAATGTTGTGGACCTCGGGTCTTCGGCGTTCACCGCGTCAATTGCGGGAACCTCTCTTACCGTGACCGGCGCGGTAACAGGAACACCGCTCGATCTGGGGAATGTGCTGATTGGCGCGGGCGTCACCCCGGCCACCGGAGCGACTCCTACTTTCATCACCGCGTTCGGCACCGGCACGGGCGGGAGCGGCACCTATACAGTGTCACAATCGCAAACGGTATCGTCTGAGTCGATGACATCGGCCTCGCCAAACAATTGCGCCAAGGTCAGCGGCGCCGGTTCCGACATAACGTTCGACAACTTGCAGTGCTATGGTGGCATTCGCGGCGCGATTTCGACCGGATCGGATGCTGGCGGAACGCCAACCGGAGTCGCATTTCGCGACACGCTGATTGATGGCGTGACTGTTGCCAGTGCGGCGCCGTTGATTTCCATTGGCACCGACAATTCCACTGTGTCGCGTACCCGAGCGCTGTCCGCTTCGGGCTATACGTACGCGGTGGCCGTGACTGCCGCCCACGACAAAATACTGGACAACGACATTCCCGCCGGAACGACCGGCGCTTTCAGCTTTACCGGTGCCACAGATTTTACGGTCCGCGATGCAGCCACATACGCCTGGACACCGAGTCTGCTCACCGGCGCCAGTGCAACAGGACTGCCTCTGACCACTGCCGCTGGTTCCGTCAAGTGGCTCGGAAAAGCGGTCAACCTGTGCGGCAACCTTGCGCTCGGCACCAAAGGGTCTCCCGTTGCTGGCGCAATGACGATAGGGGGACTCGCTACCGGCTTAGGAATCTCTAGCAGCAACGCGAGCGCATTTGCCCACGGCCAACTGATGAACACGGTCTACACGGCCAATCTGACCGGCGCACCAGTACTGCCCATTGTGGTGAAGACGATACCGAACACCGGAGGATTTGCAGTCGCGTCGCAAATCGACATCGGCACTGCGGCGGCACTGACCGACACGAACGTATCAACCGGATTCAGCCTCGCATTTTGCGGATTGGTGGACTTCCAATGAGCGCTATGCAAAAGCTTCTCGCGATGACCGGCGCCGACCTTCCCGGTGCTCTTAAGGCTGCAACTGACGGTCTTGAGTCGCTCAATCAGCACATGGCTCGCACATCGGAGAATATGGGAGCGATTGCGTCTCGGCTTGACGCAATCGATCAGCGGCAAGGCCAGATTTTGTCGCTGTTGCAAAATCTCTTTTCACGCGACGAACACAAGGAAACCGGCACATGAGTAGTGACGAACACCCGCAACAGGCACCGACCGGCGCGGAAAACTGGTTACGCGAATTGGAGCAAAAACTGACCGACCAAGGCACCCGGTTGACCGCGATCGAGGAGCACATGACCACGGCGCCCGATCTCGGCCGGCGCGTGGCCGCGATCGAGGAGCGACTGAGCGCGGAAACCTCCTCCGCCGGCACCGGCGAGAAGACTCACGCGATGGCACTCGGGCAAGTGTACAAAATCCTTGCCGAGCGGTTCCCGAGCGAAACCGGCGAGCTCCGCACGTTGCTGCACATCAATGAGTAAGGCGCCGACACCGGCGCCGACTGAGCCACCGGAACCGGGCGCCCCGGAACCGGAACCGCCACGCGAGGAGTCGCAGCGATGGGAGGAGTTGGCAGCGGAAGGAAAACGGGACCGCGAGACAATCAAGAAACTGCGGGAGGACGTAGACCGGCTATCGATCGCGCCGACACCTTCCCCGACACCGGCGCCGACACCGGCCCCAGAACCGTCACCGCCCGCGCCATCGCCGACCCCCTCCCCGGCCCCACCGTCACGCGAGGCGCACAGGCGAGCGAAGGTCTAGGCCGCAACAGAGGGGACATTGCCGGGCAAAAGAAACGCGCGCGCGATCGAGCGCGACGCGCACGCATCAAGGCAGACGCGACGGATGATCCGGCGCCACGGCGCAGCGCGGCGGCGCAAATCCAAGAGGCCCACGCGGACGCAGCGAGCATGTTTGGACTCCCGGAGCTCGAATTGCGAAGCGACGAAGCGTCGCGTGTCGCGCGTGCTTTCGAGCGCGGGCAAGACATGACCGGATTCAATCCGTCCGGTCCGCTCTTTGAATGGGCGTACATTGCCTATGTGCTCGCTGGCGTCTACGGCCGGCGCATTGTCGAAATCATGCGGCGTCGCGCGGCGGAAGCGGCGGCACTGGCCCGTGCACCAGGCGCACCAGGCGCACCAGCAGCTCGGCCGGCACCGGCGCCCGCAGAGTCGAAGCCGGCGGCATTCGGCACACTGCCGGCGCCGATCTCGGCCGCGCCACGAACAACGCAGGAACAATCCGCGTCTCAGGGCTCGCTTGACCCGGCCGGCGCCGGCAATCGTCCACCAATGCAGGATGACGCAGCGGTTTCCGCCGCGCTGGCGGCCGGCGCGGCAAATGTTGTCGGCTTTGAGCGGCGCATCCCCGGTCTGCCGATTTCGACGATCGAGGAGCGACTCGGCGGCCTATGAGACTCCCGACTGACAACGAAAGAATTCTGATTGCCGGGCACACCGGCTCGGGCAAAACCCACGAAGCGCTGCACCATTTGTCACAGCGTAGCTTTGACGCAATGCCGTGGATTATTTTGGACTTCAAGGGCGATGATCTCGTTGCGGCCTGTCCCATCACGGCGCCGGCCGATCTCGACGCGCCATTGCCGGATGAGCCCGGCGTGTACGTGGTCCCGTGCAAGGCGGTTGACGGTGAGCCCGGCGGGCGCGTGCAAGCCTACATCGAGTCGTGCCTGACGCGCGGCGATATCGGGCTCTTCATTGATGAGGGCATTCGACTGGGTCAGCACAATCCCGGACTCCGGGCATTGCTAACGCAGGGCCGCAGCAAGCGTTGCCCGTGTATCTTCCTCACCCAGCGGCCGATTTATGTCGATACATTCGCGTTATCAGAGAGTGAATATCTGCAAGTCTTTCCGCTACCACATCCCGACGATCGCAAGCGCATGGGGGAATTTATCCCGCGCGATCGGCTCGATTTCGACCGGTTGCGGCAAGCTGGCCCCCATCATTCGTTCCTGTACGACGTGCGGGCTGACGAATTAGAGATTCTTGCACCTAGTCCACCTTTATCGGAAATTCTTAATCGGATGTTCATAAGACTCCCTCACATCATCGATCCGGTTAACGCTCCGGTGTTGGAAAACCCCCGGCGCGCCAGAGTTTGAACGCGGAGTCGATGGATGGCTGAAGAGCGCTTGACGCCAGCGGTTGTCACGCTGCGGCCCGATAACTTCCTGACGATCGGGCTTATCGTGCTGATCGCCTACACCGTCGCAGTGCTGGCAACCCAGCTTGTCATGCGCGCGCGCGGCACCACGGCATGAACCCGCGTTTGCTTCGCGCGTGGCCTAACTACGTGCTGATACCCGCGATTGCGGCGTACTGGCTGATTATCGGCGTTCTCGTCGCGGAACTACTAGGCGCGGCACCATTCACAAGTGAGGATGCGGGGAAATGAGTTACTCGGGCACGATGCAGCGGGTTTCCGCCGGTCCTTCCATCCTGCAACCTTGGTCCGACAAACAGCTACAAGATGACGCCAACGCATCGGCTTTCCTGCGCTCGAATGCCAAGCGGTTCACCCAGCAAATCTACAGTGCCACCGTAGTCCCGGTTGCCGGCGGATCGATGGTTATTCCGATCCCGATCCAGCCTGTCGGTCTGATTTGCAAGTTTATCATAGAGGCGGTGACCACCGTCACAAACCCGGCCGGCGGCTCACTGCTGACGCGCACCGGCATGGGACCCTGGAACACCTTTTCGCTACTTCAGTACACCGACCCGAACTCGAATGCGCGCATTGCAACCCCAGGCTGGCACCTTGCGGCCGTGACAATGCGAAGGCACCGGCGCATTCCCGGCGCGGCCGTCACCACAGACTCCCCAGGCGGTTTCGGCGCGACCGAAACCCCCATTGCGGCGCCGGCTACCATTGCAGCGAATGCCGCCGGAACCGTCGCAGCGGTGTTCGAGGTTCCGCTGGCGTTCGGCCGGCATAGTCTCAAAGGTTCGGTGTTTGCCGGCGCGGTGTTTGCGACGCAATCGCTGCAATTGACCTTCAATCCGGCGTTTACGAAACCGTCCGGGACCCCTCTCGATGGCGTCTACACCGGCGGCGGAACCGGCGTGAATGCGCCGACCTATTCGTGCGCCATTACGGTCTATCAAGAGTACTGGGACCAGTTCCCGTTGCAGCTTATCCCCATGCTGTCTCCCGATCTCTCGACCGTCTACGAAATCAAACAGACCTCGTTGGCGTCGCTGATCGCGAGCGCGGACAATTACGTGCGATTCTCCAACCTCCGACAATTCCAATCCGTGACTCTGGGATTCGATAACGGCGGCGTGCTCAACGCGGGAACCGACATCAACTATTTTGCGCTGCAAAGCGCAAATCAGACGAACGAGTGGAAACGCTCCCCCAGGCTGCAAGCCTACATGACGCGCAACGCCTACGGGGACGAATTTCCGGCCGGTTTCTATCTCTTTGACTTCTCCGAGGACCCGATCGTCACCGCGGCCGAGGGCAACACCGTCCTCTCCATCAACCCCAACACCGTGAATGCAAACGCGGTATTAAATATTGGATGGGAGAACCTAGGCGTCAGCAGCGTACTCGCTTCGGCCCCGTCGCTTGCCGGCACCGCGAACTAGGATGCTCCCGACCGTCAAACAGCTAAACGCGATGGTGCTCCGGCCGTTCCGCACGTCGGTTGACCTCGAAACCGTGGCGCTATTGTTGGCATTGTTGATGGTGGCGGCCGGCGCCTGGCATCTCGTACTCGAGCGGATCGAGCTCTAGAAAGGAAAAAACCGTGCAGGCGCATCATTGGCTTATGCTCGCACTCGTACTTGGCGCCGGCTATTTCATCGGCGCGCGTTATCCCGCGCTGGCGCGTCAAGCCGGCATGTGATGGAGGCCACCGGGCGCATACTCGGCTGGTTTCTCTTGGCCGCGCTGGCGTTTGTCACGTTGCGCGGATCGTTGCCCAAGTACCTTGCCGAGCTCGGCATCTGACATGCCGATCGCGGTTATCATCCTAGGCGTCTTGCTGATCGATCTGGCGTTCCGGGGGACCGAGCACGAAACCGCGCAATTGCTGGCGGCGGATTTCGGGCAGGGCAGCAAATTTTGGACGTGGGCCGCCGCGCTCGGCATTGTTGGCGCGCTCGGCTACGCCCAGCCATTGCGAGGAGTCTCCACCGCGCTTTTGTCGCTTATCATCGTCGGCATGATCCTTGCCAACGGCGGCCTGTTCACCCAACTGGCGCAAGTCATTCAAAATCCCCCGCAGGCGCGGCCGGCTATTTCCATCTCGTCGTACG
>Ga0210405_10003401_pt1 | contig 15641 bp, 14 predicted proteins | sample IncBWH11MmetaG_FD_155492 | JGI IMG/M metagenome (GOLD analysis project Ga0210405, IMG submission 155492) | Forest soil microbial communities from Barre Woods Harvard Forest LTER site, Petersham, Massachusetts, United States - Inc-BW-H-11-M | ecosystem: Environmental > Terrestrial > Soil >... | reverse complement strand
TGGCGGTCGCGCGCGGCACGAAGGGATGGCGCTTCGTTTGAAGGCTGGTGCGCGCGCTCAATATCCCGCCGCGAGCGCGCCACGCGTGCGCGGATCGGCGGCGCCGACAAGGCCCGTGGGCGCGACCAGAATCGAGTTGGCCGACGTCGGCAGGCGCCGCACCATGACCTTGTCGCCGCGCGCTTCGAGCGCGGCAATGAGATCGGCGGCAACGCCCGGCTCGGCGAAAATCAGGTCGGGCATCCACTGATTGTGCACGCGCGGCGCCGAGACCGCGGCGGCGATATCCATGCCGCGGTCGATCACGTCGACGGCGACCTGCAGCACCGCGTTGATGATGAGGCTGCCGCCCGGCGAACCGGTGACCAGGAACGGCTTGCCGTCCTTGAGCACGATCGTCGGCGTCATCGACGACAGCGGCCGCTTTCCCGGTCCGGGGGCATTCGCCTGGTAGCCGAGCAGGCCATAGGCGTTCGGCGCGTCCGGCTTGGCGGCGAAATCGTCGAGCTCGTTGTTGAGCAGGACGCCGGTCCCGGCGGCGACGAGGCCGACTCCGTAGCTGAAGTTGAGCGTGTAGGTATTCGCGACCGCGTTGCCGAAACTGTCCACCACGGAGAAATGGGTCGTGTTCTCTCCCTCCGCCGGCACGGCGGCGCGCGGGCGAATCTCGCCGGCCGGCGTCGCGTGCGCGGGATCGATCGTGGCGCGCCATTCCGCGGCGTGGCGCTTGGCGGTGAGGCGCGCGAGCGGCACATGCACGACGTCTGGGTCGCCGAGGAACCAGGCGCGGTCCGCGTAGGCGCGCTTCATTGCTTCGGTCATCAGGAACAGCGACTGCGCATCGCCCTCGTGTGCGAGATCGTAGCCTTCGAGGATGTTGAGCATCTCGACCAGCACGACGCCGCCAGAGGAGGGCGGCGGCATCGAGACGACGTCGTAGCCGCGATAGGTGCCGCGCACGGGCGCGCGTTCGACCGCGCGATAGTCCTTGAGATCGTCGGCAGTCATGACGCCGTCGGCAGCCTGCACCGCACTCGCGATCTTTTCCGCGATCGGGCCCGTGTAGAACGCCCGCGGCCCGGCCTTGGCGATTGCTTCGAGGGTGTTGGCGAGATCCGCCTGCACCAGCCGCTCGCCGGGGCCGAACGCCGTCCCGTCGGGCTTGAGGAAGATTTCCGCCGAGGACGGCCAGCGCGCCAGCCGCGACCGGTCTCTGGGGAGCGAGTCGGCCGTATCGTCGGTGATCGCGATACCTCCGCGCGCGAGCGCGATCGCGGGCGCGATCAAGTCGGCCAGCGTGAACCGGCCGGAGCCGTATTTCTCGGCGGCCAGCGCGAGGCCGGCCACCGTGCCGGGCACGCCGATGGCGAGCGCGGAGTCGCGCGACTTTTGCGGGTCGGCGTTGCCTTCCGCGTCGAGGAACGACTTGGCGTTGATCGCCTGCGGCGCGGTCTCGCGATAGTCGATGGTCGTATCCTCGCCGCCGGCGCGGTGGATCACCATGAATCCGCCGCCGCCGAGATTGCCGGCGCGCGGATAGGTCACCGCCATGGCGAAGCCGACCGCGACCGCAGCGTCGACCGCGTTGCCGCCCTTCTGCAGGATGTCGACGCCGATGCGGGCGGCGAGCGCCTCCTGCGCCACCACCATCCCTTGCGCGGCGGCGACGGCCGGCGCGTGTCCGATTTCCGGCGCTGCGCGGTCTTCGCCGCGCGCCAGAAGGGGCAGCACCAGCAGGGCGATGAGCGCGAGGGTGATCCGGTTCCGGAGCGAACGAGTGGCCATGGGGCAAATTAGATAGGGGCCTCGAGCCGCCGGCGCAAATTGCCCGAAAGGCGCGCCTGGGACGCGACGCCCTCGACGCGGCGCTGTTCCGCTCCGGGCCCGGACCCCGAGCGGGGGGAACTCACGAGCGGACCCTGGCCCGGCAGGCTATGCGCAGGCCTTGCACGGCTGATTTTCGCCGTCTTCGGGCGCTAAAGCCTCGTAGGCGGTGCTTTGGCAAAAGGGGGGCGGCATCGTCCAACGCAAATCCAAAGCACTTTCATTGCACTGCGTATCGCGGTGAACGCTGGTCTTCGGGCGGATGGGAGACGTCCATGCCGAATTCGCACTTGTCAATCGGATCCCAATGGCTCGCTCGCGTGTCGCGCCTGTTGCTTTCGGCAGGCCTCTTGATGGCCTTCAGCCTGTCGGCGGGCGCCGTCGAGACCGCCAAGGAGCGCTGCGAGCGCGCGGCCAACGTCGATGCAGCCATCGAGGCGTGTTCGTCGATCATTCAGACCGACAGCGATCACCATCGGCTGGCGATGGCGTATTTCAACCGCGCCGGTTGGCACCTGAAGAAGGACGAGGTCGATCGGGCGGCCGCCGACCTGAGCCAGGCCATCCACTTCGAGCCCGATTTTGCCGCCGCGCTGACCAAGCGCGGCCTCGTCGAGGAGCGCCTCAACGATCTGCGTGGCGCGCGCTCGGATTTTGCCGCCGCTTTGAAGCTGCCCGAAACCAACAGTCTGAGCGTATGGGCTCACGCCATGGCGCGCGAGCGCCTGGCCGCGACCGAGGCGGCGGCAAAGGCGGCCGGAACCCTAAATGCTCCGCCACCACCGCCTAGTTCAAGCGCCGCTACTTCCGATTTTTGGCGACGGCCGCTCGCCCAGGCGCTGCAGGAGTGCAACGCAAAGCCCTCCGTACCCATCAAGCTTCCGGGTGCGAAGGCCGCAATCGAACTCAATCGCTGTTACCGGGGACGTGAGCATTTGTCGTGCATGGTCGCCGCACTTCTGGCGGAGGCGAACTCGATCAAGCAGGACTATGCCGACATCATTACCGCCGACTATCCCAACCTGAAGACGCTGGAGTCGATCTGCCAGCTATCACCCGAACGGCTGGTCGAGCACGCCAAGGCGCTGCAGACGTTCCGCGACCGCTGGGCCCTGCTGCGCAAGGAATACGCAGCGCGGCTCGATTGCACCAACACCGTCGAGGATTCGCTGCGCAACCTGAGCCTAGCGGACATGTCCTACGGGGCGGACCTGGTGAAGTCCATGGTCGAGTCGTTGCGCAACGAGTTGACCCAGGTCTCGCTGGCGCAAAAGGACGTGCTCAACCTCGACGACAAAATGAACGCCGCGCAGAAGGCGATCGAAAACATCCAGCAGATACGCGGCGGCGTCTGTCGGTGACGTCGACGACGCGGGGTTTGCTTGCCGGGAAGCCACGGCGAGGGGGCGGAGGAAAAAAGATGCGACATAGGCGTGCAGTCATCGTTGCCGGCACCATCGCCTTGCTTTCCCCGACGTTCACTTTGCATTCGCGGGTGTACGCGCAGACCGAGGGCCCCATGGCGACCGGCAAACGCGACGCCGCGCCGGGTACAGAGGCGGCGGCCGCTCCGAGCCTCAAGGACAAGAATTTCGACCCGAGCACCATCTCCAAGGCCATCATCGACGAGGCGTCGCGCCTCAAGAACGATGCCGCCGGATGGAGTCAGAAGCTGCAGGATCTTGATCTCGACCTCAAAAAGAACCAGCAGGACGTCGAGGCCACGGGCAAGGACATCGACGAGTGCCTCATCGTATTGCGCGCGGCGGCCAACCGGCTGGCGCCGGACGCGGAAGCAAGAGTCGCATTACGCAAACAAGAGGCGGGTGTTCGCGACCTGGCGATCCGTGCCGAAGTGCATTCCGACCCGGAGATTCGCAAGCAGGCGGGGTTTTTTCAGCAGAAGACCACGGAACTGCGCGCGCTCAACCGCTCGGTCGAGGAGACACGAACGCGATTGGTCACGCAGATAGACCGGCTCGAGGAACTGAAGGTCCAGCTCGAGTTCAATCGGGCCGCCGTTCAGATCGGCGAGGCGGTGAAGGGCGGCGAGGCCAGTCTTGACAACATCCAGACCATCGTCGCCGACGCGCAGCGGCTGGCGAGCGACCTCGATAGCTTCGGCAAGGCGTCTGCCGCCGTGGCGACCAAGCCCGCCGACGCGGCAAAGCCGGTGGTGGTGGACCCGCGAAAACGCAGATGACTTCCGCGGACGCGCGCTGGCGCGCGGCCTCCGCACGCTTGTCGCCTCGAAGCGTCTCCTGCTAACCCGTCCGACCTTGATGGCGCGGGCGCAGTGAGCGCTGCCTAGCGAAGCCCGCGATAACGAGAGCGGAGATCGTCGATAGCATGGGCGGTCTCCCGCCATCATGCCAGCTACGTTTTCCCAATCGCCGGGATAGGGACCGCTCTTGATCGAGCCCCAGTCGCCTTGTCGCGAACTGCGCTCCCCTCATTGGAATGTCGGTCGCTTCATTCCGTCGTTCGCAAGCTCCAGCTGACGTTTTCGACACCAGGATGCTGTTCGAGTCGCGAGACTATCTCATCAAGCTCGCCCGGATTGGCAGTCGTCCCCATCAGTGTTGCGACAAGCTCCGCGTCGCCTTGTTCTCGTTCGGTGACTTCGATGTCTTGCGGCGGATAGTTGGCCGACTCCAGCCGTTCCCGCAACAATTCGCGGTTCTCGTCAAGATACTCCGCGCTTGTCGTCAGCCGAACCTCATAGATCGCTTCCGTTGCTCCCTGATCGATGGGAGCGCGATTGATCGCGTTGACCAGCGGGCGCAGTAGCGTATTCCCGGCGAGTACGAAGCAAGTCAGGGCGATGGCCTCAAAGGCCAAATCAGCCCCAGCGCAAGCCCCGACCGCCGCGGAACACCATAGCGTCGCCGCTGTATTGAGGCCCGAGACGCTATTTCCTTGCTTGAGGATGACGCCAGCGCCCAGAAAGCCTACGCCGGAGACAACGTAGGCGATGATCTGGGTCGCGCCGGGATTGCCATTGAGATGCATCCCGATATCTACGAAGGTTGCCGCGCCGACCGAGACAAGGACATGGGTCCGCAGCCCGCCGCCGCGCTGCCGGTACTGGCGCTCCGCCCCGATAAGGCCGCCGAGCACAAACGCAGCAAACAGACTTACCAGCGAATCGAGGAAATCGCCGACAGCAAAGGAGTGCAGGAAAGCCATAGCCCTTGACCGCCGGTTTTCGAGCGCATCGCGCGCGGGATCATCAGTCTGTCGGCAATATCTCCGCCCTGATCCTATCGGATGGGCGCTCGCCGCGAGCTGCCCGTGCTTTATTGCGCTGAACCGATCAGCCTCGCAAGAGTTGAGGGCCTAAGGAGACATTGGGCCATGCGCAACGGTGAACAGACTATTCGAGATGCCTTGAAGAAGACCCAGGCGGTGCTTTGTCAGTATCTGGAGCCGGACGGCCCCAATGAGAATCAGACCGTCAAGCAGCTCTTCGGCATCTTGAACGACCGAGAGGTTATCCGGCCGCTAGAAGATTAAACGACCCCGCCGGCGTCGCGTCCCGGCGCTGGAGGACAGCCTGCCGCGCCGGAGCCTGCTCACATGATTGTGCACTGCGCGTCGGAAGTGATTTCCGCTTCGTACCTGGAATCAGAAGTCGAGTGATACGGCGAGTTTTGAACCGCCGCTGGTGGACCTTTTTTCTTCCGAGGGAGTCATCATACGGCGGCAGTGACCAAAAGCGATAGCAGGCACTGCAGCGACGGCGATGGATCGCCATGCCACACGATATAGGTCCGGTTGTGCGAAAATCGCTTCGGGAGCGCGTGTTGGCGTACGTTTTTGGTCGCGCCCATGGTCTCCAGAACAGATTTGGGCACCACAGCAAATCCGGTACCGGCAGCGACGCAAGCGATCATCGCCTGATACGAGGCAAATTCCATAGTCCGTTCGGGCATCACATTCCTGCTGCCTAGCCATTCCTCGATGCGCTTGCGATAGGAGCACCCGTGCGCGAAGGCGATGAGCGTTGAGCGTCCGAGGTCGGCTGGGCCGGACACCTTGCGGATCGCCTTGGATGTCACAAGCACCAGCCGTTCCTCGAAGACACGGCGCGCCTGGAGGCCTGGTGCGGTAAAGGGCTCAGAGACGAAGGCAGCCTCAAGCTCGAAATTCACTACCCGGGTCACCAGTGCCCCCGTCGTTCCGGTAGCGAGTTCCACTACCACGTCGGGATAAACGCTGTGATAGCGCGACAGGATGGGAGCAAGGCGACTGCCGGCCGTGCTCTCGAGCGAGCCCAGCCTGAATACACCCTTCGGCTTGCCGGCGCGCATTTCGCTGACCGTCTCATCGGCCAGACGCAGCAAACGATCAGCATAGGTGAGCAAGGTGTGTCCCTCCGCCGAGAGACGTATGGAGCGCCCCTCGCGGCGAAACAGCCGGGTGCCGAGATGTTCTTCCAACTGGCGGATGCGTGTTGTCACATTGGATTGAACGCGATTGAGCTTGTTGGCTGCCCGGACGATCCCGCCCTCGTCAACGACGGTTCGGAAGATCTTCAGGGACTCCAGGTCGATCGTTCTCATAACGAGAACGATATCGCAGAATTATTCATTTGTGCAAGCTGAGCTGCCGGGCGTTATTCCGCTGCATGGGATCAGGGCTCATCGTCGGTGCGCGCGCCCCCTCGCTTTCGATCACGGGTGTGTGCGCCATCGCCACCACCGCCCTGGCCGTGGCCATGGGGATCGGCCGGTTCGCCTTCACGCCGCTCCTGCCGCTGATGGTCCGTGATGGGTCGCTGGCGCCGAGCGCCGGCGCTTGGCTGGCGGCCAGCAACTATCTGGGCTATCTGGCTGGCGCCCTGACCGCGAGCCGGCTGGGGCTCTCGCCGTCAATGCTGATGCGCGCGAGCCTAGCCGCCATCGTCGTGGCCACGGCCGCCATGGGCGCGTTTGACGGATTGGCCGCATGGATAATTCTGCGCTTCGTCGCTGGCGTGCTCAGCGCCTGTGCGCTCGTTGCGACCAGCGCGTGGGCATTGCAGCACCTGACGCGCGCAGCAAGGGCAAATCTTTCCGGGATAGTTTACGCTGGCGTTGGCCTTGGAATCGCGCTCACCGGGCTGTTCTGCGTCGCGGCCGCCCAACCGGGTGTGCCAGCCGGCCAGCTTTGGCTAGAGCTCGGGGCGCTGGCGGCGCTTGCGGTCGCCTGTTCCAGTCCCTTTGTGGGCCGGCCGTTGAAGACCTCCGCCCTCGCGCGTTCGACGTCGCACCCTGACGTCACGCTTGGCCCTCACACTGGAGTCGTCGTCTGCTACGGCGTGCTCGGTTTCGGCTATATCTTACCGGCCACGTTCCTGCCTGCTCTCGCACGCGAGGTGGTGGACGACCCGCAGCTGTTCGGCCTTGCGTGGCCTGTCTTTGGCGTCGCAGCGGCACTGTCCACCATCGCAACCGCTAGGCGCTTCGGTCATGCCAACCGGCTGCGCGTCTGGGCCGTCGCTCATCTCCTCATGGCCGCTGGGGTCACGGTGCCCAGCGTGTGGCTCGCCCCGGTGACGATCGCGATTGCGGCGCTGCTGGTCGGCAGCACCTTCATGGTCGTCACGATGATCGGAATGCAGGAGGCCCGGGCGCGGGCGCCCGGCAACCCCACGGCGCTTCTCGGTCTGATGACCGCGGCTTTCGCTGTCGGTCAACTGGCCGGCCCTATCCTTTCCGGCACGCTCGACCTTTTACCGATAGGACACCGCACCGCCCTCGGTTGCGCGCTGCAGCTCGCGGCGTTCGCGCTAGCAGTCAGCGCAGCCCACCTCTGGCGTCATTCGCACAACAGCTCGAGCAATTGAGAAGCATCCCTGCCACGGCCCGGCGCGCGACTCGCAACCTGACTCTTTAGCGTCACCACATGGACCATTGGTCCCCGCCCTGCCGATAAGGACTGCGGTCCCAAGGACGCTCAATCAATTGTCTTCCATCACGGTTGGCCGCTTTCTTCCGACGACGGCGCAGGCGCAACGTCGACCGGTTGTCCCTGTGATTCGGCACGCTCTTCCGCCGGGCCTGCTTGTCGGCTCAAACTGAGAGCGCAATTGATCAAACCCACGTGGCTGTAGGCCTGCGGAAAATTGCCCAGCAGGCGGCCGGTTACCGGGTCGAACTCCTCGGAGAGCAAACCGACATCATTGCAGCGCGAGAGCAGACGATCGAAGAGCTTTCGGGCTTCCGCGTAGCGAGCCTGCAGTATGTAGTTGTCCACGAGCCAGAAGCTGCATGCGAGAAACGCTCCTTCGCCCGCAGGAAGGCCATCGGCGACATTCTCGGTCTCGTAGCGCAGCACGAATTCTCGATTGATCAGCAGCTTCTCCTCGATTGCCTGCAGCGTTCCCTGAATGCGCGGATCACTGGCCGGGAGAAAGCCCACCAAGGGGATTAGCAGCAAGCTTGCATCGAGGCGCTTCGAGCCGTAGGCCTGGACGAAAGTGTTGAGTTCGCGATCGAAGCCGCGCTCACAGACTTCGGCGTGGATTTGGTCGGCAATTTCGCGCCAGCGCCGCGCTTCCTCGTTTAGCCCTTCAGCGGCGACTTCACTGGCGGCGCGATCAAAACTGACCCAGGCCATGACCTTCGAATGCACGAAATGCTGCGGCCCGCCGCGCACCTCCCAAATGCCCTCGTCGGGCTCGCGCCAAGCCCGAGCCAGGTGGTCGATGACCAATGGCCGCATGGCTCGGCCACGCTCGGTGATTTCCATTCCTGCCTTGCGCGCTTGCGCCAATGCATCGCTGACCTCGCCGAATACGTCGATCTGCAGCTGCTGGTATGCGGCATTTCCAACCCGCACGGGCGAAGAGTTCTCGTAGCCGGGCAGCCAAGGGACGATCGATTCCGGCAACCAGCGCTCGCCGCCAACGCCGTACATGATCTGAATCTGGTCCGGGCTGCCGGCGACCGCCCGCATGATCCAGTCGCGCCAGGCTCGCGCCTCATCGTAGTAGCCGAGGTGCATGAAGGCCTGGAGCGTGAATGTCGCGTCACGCAGCCAGCAATAGCGGTAATCCCAGTTTCGTACGCCGCCCAGTTCCTCGGGCAGCGACGTCGTGATGGCGGCAACAATTCCGCCACTCGGTGCATAGGTCAAAGCCTTCAACGTGATGAGCGAGCGCTTGACCGCATCTGTCCACGGCCCGACATCGGGACACCTGCCGCTCCATTCGCGCCAGAACGCATCCGTGCGGTCCATCGCGCGAAACGGATCGATTGGTGGCCCCAGATCCTCAAGCGAGGATCCATGGGAGAGGACGAAGGGAACCGACTGGCCAGCCTCGACCGCGAACTCCCCGATGGTTTTGAGGTCTTCGCCGCAAAGCGCAACCGGGGTCCGCAGGACCACCCGCTCTGGGCCGGCAAGCGCTCTGATCGCGCCGTCATCCAGTCGGTTGACCCACGGCACCGTGGCGCCGTAGTTGAAGCGGACCGCGAACTCGGTGCGAAAATCCACTCGGCCTGATTGGCCAGTTACGATGCGCACAAGATGGGCGCCGTCCGACGGAGGCATGAAATCGATGATGGTCGCCCGGCCGCTATCGGTCTGAAATTCGGTTTCGAGAATAAGGGTGCCCGGGCGATAGCGTCGATTGACAGCGAGCGGCGCGTCCGGCGGCGCAATGAGCCAGCGCCCGTTGTCTGCGGTCCCGAGCAGGGCGGCAAAGCACGCGGCCGAATCGAAACGCGGCCAGCACAGCCAATCGATCGAGCCGTCACGGCCGACCAGGGCGGCCGTCCTGCAGTCGCCGATCAATGCGTAATCTTCGATCCGCAGTGCCATTCGTTTATTCGCCTCACCAGGATCGATCGGACCTTCAGCTACAGCACGCCAGCGCGCTCGGCGCGTCGTCGAAAGCTTGCCCAGCGCGCTTCGCGTCTGGCGCCATTCCGCTCCGCGTTTCTCCGGCAATTACGGCGGGCGCGCTGTCGTGAGGGAAGACGAGGAGGGAGCTCGATCCCTGCGGTCCAAACGTCTGCTTGAAGCACCCGCCAAGAGCCTCGCTTAAAGCATCCACGATCTGCAGCCCGCGCCCCGGATGCATGTTTGGCGCCGCCGATCCGTTGTCCTGCACGCTGCATTTCACGAACGCACCGTCGAGCCGTACTGCAACACGAATCTCCCCGCCCCCGCCCTCGAACGCGTGGCGCGCGGCGTTGGTGATGAGCTCGTAGAGGATCATTCCGAGCCGCCAGCAACGCTCTGCCGGCAACTGCAGAGATTGGGCGGAAAGCGCGAGTGTGATTTCCCTGTTCTCCAGTTTGGAGCGACTTATTGAGACGCAGAGTTGATGAAGGTACGTCGCAGCGTCGACCGGCGTGTCATGATCAGGCGTCTGCAGGGCGCGATGGACATCAGCGTAGTGATGGAGCAACTCTCCCACGCCACTCAGGGCCGCTTTGACCGCTCGGTGGCTGGAACGGGCCGCGGCAACGGAAACGGCGCTGATTGCCGCGGCGAACTCGTTGTTGATCCGGTGGTTCAGCTCATGCAGCAGCACTCGTTCATGTGGTGATGGCAGCTGAAGGGCCAGTTCCGTCATGATGCTCTCCTGATCCAAAGCTTGATGCTGGGCTCCGCCCTCCGTAGGTGCACCTATTCACGCCCATCGGCGGCGAGATCGAAAGTAAAGACGCCTTCGTGATTGCCAGGCCGCTTCAGCACCGCAGGGTGACGCAGTGTGCGGCGGGCATCGTGATAACCGGCGCGCCAATGCTCCACCATGCTGAGACGCGAGAATTCATAGTCCTTGGAATGGCCTTCGTAGTTCTTTGCCCGATAGATCAGGTGAACGATGTTGTAGACCTTGCGGTCGGCAACGGCGCTGAGCAACTTGGCTTCAGGACAGTGACGTAGATCTTCCGGCAGCTTTTCAAGCAGCGCCGCAAGTGCGCACCGCCGCTTCTGAAAATGCTTGAACCGATCGGTGCCGGCGCGCGTGCGACTGGAATAGCGGATCTCCTTTTCCCGCGTCATGACCTCGAGCATGTTGCGGGGAAACTCGCCGCGCGCACTCTAACGGTCAACCTGAAAGGCCAAGGTGTCGCCGCGCGGCTGGTCGTCGACCACCAACTGCAGCGGCGTGTTCGAGACCACGCCTCCGTCCCAATAATATTCGCCCTCGATTTCGACTGCCGGGAAACTGGGCGGCAGCGCCGCGCTCGCCATGACGTGCTCGGGCCGGATGCTGTGCGCGGTATTGTCGAAATAGACAAAGTTGCCGGTCCTCACGTTCACCGCGCCGACGCTCAATCGAGTTACGCCGGCATTGATCCGTTCGAAGTCCACCAGGCGCTCGAGTGTCCTTTTGAGTTCGCCGGTGTCATAAAAGCTGGTTGCCTCGATTGTCCCGTCCGGTTGCATCCGCGGGCCTATGGGGCGAGCGGCAAAAAAACCGTTGGCTCCGCTTGCGAGGGCCTGGGCAGCGCTGAGCCTACTAAGAAGGTGGCGCGCGCCCTCGCTCCTGGCTAACCCGAACCCTGCAGGATCAAGCCAAGACCATGGCGCATCGGCGGTCACCTGGTCCCAGAACCGCTTTAGCTGGTCGATCCGCGCATCCTCAGTATTTCCGGCGATAATCGCCGCGTTGATTGCGCCAATGGACATGCCCGAGATCCAATTGGGCTGGATGCCCGAATCGCCCAGAGCCTCGTAGACACCGGCCTGGTAGGCCCCCAGTGCCCCGCCACCCTGCAACACCAGGGCGACCCGTTCGAAGGGAAGGCGTCGTTCCACTGTCGCGAAATGAGGCTGAATCTCAACGTTCATGGCCTGCTCTCCATCTCACCGGCGCCAGAGGTCAACGTCCGATCAGAATGCCGACGGCAACCTCGACTGCGAAAATCGCGAGGACGATCACAACGACCTGCAGTGTTGCCATGACCTTTGCTCCTCAATGATCATTTCGCCTTAACCTGCTTGTCTCGATTGCAGGCTCAACCTGCGCCGCCCGTCTCAGGCTATCTGTCTGCTGCTGCCTCGGTGCGCGGCTGGACCTTGTTGCCGTCGACAAGGTTTACTGGCGGATTGAGGATCACCTGATCTCCAGCGTTGATGCCGGCGTCCACTTCTACCCGGGCGCCCAAGTCGCGCTTTACTCTCACCTTGCGCATCTCAGCTTTGCCGCTGCTGACAACCGCGACCTGCATTCCGTTGCGATTGAAGATGATCGCCTCGGCCGGCACGGAAAGGCTCGGCATCTTGCGCGGGATATGGAGCTCGACCGTGCAGTAGATTCCAGGCGCCAGGGCGCCGTCGGGATTCGGTATGTCGACTTCGGTCAACAGCGTCCGCGTGCCGGGCTGGAGTGCATCGGCAATCCGAGTGACCGTGCCGGGGAACTCGCGATCAGGCAATTCCGGCACGCGCACAACAGCCTCGATGCCGGGCGCCACGTCGAACGCCGCGTCCTGCGGGACGTACGTCCGGACACGAATCACGTCCTCCTGCATGATCTCGAACATGAAGGTGCCGCTCGTGGCATTGCCTTGCACCAATGCGCCAACATCGACGTTGCGCTGGGTGATGACGCCATCGCAAAGCAACTGCGCCGCACGCCGCACGGCTGGATTCAAACGGCCCTGCAATCCGATCGCGGTAGGAAGTGAACCTACGGCGCTCGCCATCTCTTCGGTCTCCGCGACGGTGCGTCCGAGAGGCGCCTCGCAGTAGACCGCTTTGCCGGCATCCGGTGCCGCCAGAACGAGGGCGCGGTGTGCCGGCACCTTGACGGCGATCGTTACGACATCAATCCGGTCATCGCGGAGCATCGCGAAGGGATCCGAAAACCAGCGATCAGCACCGAAGGCTTCAGCCGCTTCCCGGGCGCTTCGCTCGTTGCGGGTCGCCACAGCCACGAGCTTCAGGCCGGGAAGACCCTTGATCGCAGGAACGTGCGGCACTTTCGCCCAGCTTGCTCTGGCGTCCGCGCCGACGATCCCGACGCGAATTTCTTTTTGGATGAGGGCCAATCCTCCCCATGTTCCAAAATAGGGATCCGTTTTCGAGAGCGGGGACTCGAGGCTCGGCTTCCCCGGCTGCAGCGAGATCGTAGAACACGGGGCCATGCCACGCTTAGTTAGAGGGGCCGCCATCCCGGCGGGGTTGCCGGATGGCTATTTACTGTACCCTGTCGTACATATATACTAATTTGTGGACTTATAGGTCCAGTAATTGATGATCACGAGTAGGTGATGTCCGTCGAACGCAAACGCCGGGGCCCCGGCCGGCCCCGTGATCTCGCCAAGCTTGAGGCCATTCTGGATGCGGCCTATGCCCTGTTCCTTGAGCGTGGCAGCGCGGCGACCACCATGGAGATGGTCGCGGAACGCGCATCCGTGTCGAAGATGACGATTTATGCAAACTTCCAAGACAAGGCGGCCCTGCTCGCGGCCGCGTTCGACCGTAGAGTCAAGTTGATGCGCGTACTCGACCTCCAGGTCGGTCCGGACCTGAACTCCTCGGTCGAACGTCTCGTCAAACTTGGCGAAGTAGTCGTGTCAGTATCCACTCAGCCGGAAGTCGTCAGAATGAATCTGCTTATGGCGGAATGCGCTGGCGACCACCCGCGCTTGGCGGCCGCGTTTTACACCGCAGGCCGCGGCGAACTGTTGAAGCGGGTCGCGGCGTTCTTGAAATCGCTGACCGCGCGCGGGTTTCTGTCGATGAAGGACCCCGAGCTGGCGGCAGAACAACTGGTTGCATCCTGGTTTGGAATGAGCGTGCTGCGCCAGAGCCTCGGCATGGCTGGTCCGCCTTCGGCGGTGGCAATTGCTGAGCGCGTCCGTTACGCCGTCAACACGCTGGTACGCGCCTGGTCAACAGGCGCCGAAGCTGCCGGCGCTGACAAGGCTCGTTTGAAACGCGTGGGATCACCCCCGATGGGGTCATCGAATAACGCAGTCTGACTTCTGTTGTTGGGCCCTTAGCTACGCTTTCGGCACCACAGGTGATGTCGGAAATTGGCATGAACGGACATAGCGCAGAAGGGAGGTGCTGCAGCCTGAGTTCAGTGTCGCCCGTTAATGCAAGGGCTACCGTCCGTCGAACGCTACCTCTCCGGCTTCACCAAGATCCGGCGGGGAACCAATGGCAAGCGCATCCGCCCATGTAAGCCGACAACGATTGAAACGCGGCGGCGCGGGCGGGGATCGAGCCAATTTTGCGCCGCAGTATTTCCCCAGCCGAGCCCCTCTGGTGCCTTATTGGCGCGATCACAATCACACGGGGAAGGGAGTGTCGGGAAAGACCTAAAAAGACTTTGTTCGTTCTGCTCCTCGGCGAGCCTCGGTGATCGCGTCGCGCGGATCGTGGGCTCGCTTTTTCTTTCGCAAAATCTGTCGGTGACGGCGCTCATGAGCCGCGCGGCCCCCGGGGCTGGTCAATGCTTCCGCTTCCCTTCGCGGCAGGCATACCGGAGGCTAACCTCGTGTCGAACGAGGGATCGTCGGCGCCCAGGAGCTGCTACCTATATGCAGTCTGGCGTGAGAGACCTCATCAGTGTCCATTGTCAGCACACGTCCAATAAACAATATTTTCGAATAGCGCATCTCTCAGCTCTCCCGCATGGAGAGGGCGCGATTGGCCGCGCCGAGCTATTTGACGTCCGAATGACGGACTACGCGCGGCTGCCCTAGATTTCGTCCAGATGATATTCGCCTCGGTCGACGCGTGCGCCACGCCAGCGCGCGAGAAATCCTGGCATCTTCCATTCGCCTCCGAAGCTCGTCGTCCACGCCGGCGCCGCTCGCCCCACATGAACAAAGGGCCGTCGGGCAAAAATCTGCACGATCGGGTGCAGGAATATTCCGGCAATCACCAGAATGGCCCCGGCGAACAGGAAGGCCAGCGGGCTCACACGCCCGGACGCCTCCATCGGGACCGGGTCGCCCGCCGGCTTGTCCGCTTCCGCCGCATCGTAGGCATCCGCGTCGGCCTTTGCGGCCGCGGCGGCTACGCCGTGCGCCTGGCGTATGCTCTCTCCATCGATCCTTTGCGCAGACCTCGAGGTGCGACCGTCAGATGGCGGAAGGCTCGGTGCCGCGGCGGCATCGGAAACGATCGGCGCGGGAGCGGCAGGCCCCGCATCGGAGTCGGCGTCCGCCCTGCGCGCCATCAAGGCGCCGTCTTGGATGCTCAGCGGCGCCGTCCCGTTGTCCACCCCGGCCGATGCCGGCTGATCGGAAGGCTCCAGCCTGATTGCTGGCACGAGCTGATCGGAACCGGCTGACGATTTTACTTCCGGTGCGGCGGACGCAACGTGCACGTGGGGTTTTGGCGGAACCTTTGCTGTCGCTTCCGCTGCTCCTTGGGCCCGCAAATACCAGCACTTGCGCTGCTGGGGCCGGTCGATGCGATAGAACCAATGGCGCCCCGGCGGCGCCTGCGCGCCCGGCGCGGCGAGACAATTCGCCTCCGCGCGCGCGTCAGCAGGATTGAGGCTCACCCCTGCCGACGCCACGAGCAACACGGCGACTACTGGAGCCAGGCCGACATTTGCGGTCACGCGCCCCTCCATACGCAATGGACGGCAAGACAGTCTGCGCGAAGTTCGATTTCAATGCGTCGCAAACCGGACCGGCTTGTGGCGTTCCTTTGCCATTGTGTTGGAAGGCTTGTCCGGACTTCGCTTCGCTCGGTCCGCGCGTGGTACGAGCTTGCCCCGTGACCAGAGGATATTGGCAATGACCGGGCATTGGATCGCGGTCGCCTCAGCCGAGCATGTGCGGCGTGGCAAGAGCGAAGGCTTCATGCAAGTCAGCCACGGCAAGGCGGCGCCGCTGAAGCGGATC
>Ga0210405_10003398_pt1 | contig 15648 bp, 14 predicted proteins | sample IncBWH11MmetaG_FD_155492 | JGI IMG/M metagenome (GOLD analysis project Ga0210405, IMG submission 155492) | Forest soil microbial communities from Barre Woods Harvard Forest LTER site, Petersham, Massachusetts, United States - Inc-BW-H-11-M | ecosystem: Environmental > Terrestrial > Soil >... | reverse complement strand
GAGGACTTGTAACTCTGAACATCATCGAATGCTGAAAAGCAGGGGCTAGTAGCACACGTGCAAGTCGTCGGCCATCTACCAAGGCTTGCTGAGCTGCGTTTTCCATGCCTTCGTGCTGTTCGCAACTTTTGCGCGATCTTCGAGGAAGATCTTCTTCAAGACTTTAATCAAAAGAAATAGCGAACATTCGCGCACGATGTGGAGATATTGGGTCGGCGGAGAGTAGGACTCAATGACTTTGCCCTGAACGTTCTTGAGTCTCGTGTTCTCTAAAAACTTCTTCGAGATCAAATTCCCATGGGCAATGTTGCTGCGAAGTTCATACACATCTTCTGCCATCTCTCCTACGCGATACTTAGGCTGTCCACCTGGTTCGACATTAGGTAGGACGAAGCTGCTCTCCCCAAGCACATTCTTGAGGCGATCCGTGAAATTCTGCACGGTTCCAGCCATCAATATGGACTCTAGTCCGCTCACCCAAAGAAATGTGCTGATGTACTGGTTTTGTGCCCCGAATCCGAGTTCTAGGAAATTCAGCGCATTGATGATTCGCGGGACCCGGAAGCGGACGATCCCGTGCACGCCGCGGATCACGCGGCGTATCTCGTCGAGCGACACATCTTCGTAACCCGCGATCCTGCCCCAAGGTGTCGACGGCATAGCTGGCGGATGTACGGTGCTGACGCCATTTGGACCCGAGACTACAATCGTGGACTCGTTGCAGCCGACCGGCGCAACCAACTGGATCGCAAGCCGGGTATATTTTACAATTTCGACCGCACGTTGTTGCCTTGGGCTGAGGGCGCTGTTGTCACCGCGGCACTCCAGGGTAATCCACCAGGGAACCCTTCTAAGATCCTCCATTTCTCGGCCACTCAGCGCCCATCGCCAGAACGGATTATCGTCGGCTGGAAGCGCAGGGGTAGTCCTGACCCATACGCTATGCCAAAGCCTTGTCGGAACATCGAACGGCCAAAAGTATGATGTCAAAGGCTGTGCGACTAGATAGTTCGTTTGTTTCAACTCGGTCATTATTGTAGTCCACGACTTTCTTCGTCGTCTGCGATCATAAACGGTTTTGGCCACTTCCAGCATTTCAGGGCTCTCATGAACCGTTCTTGTGTTGGATTACAATGAATTGGAAAGGGAAATGATTTTTGGATCGTGACATAGTTCTCAATCAAACCCTGCTGAAAATCGGCGGCTCGTGTGTCGATGAGGCGTTGGGAAATTTCACGGACAGTCGCGTCCTCGAGTTTCTTTTCGAGTATGGGAGGGAGTTCTCTACCGAGGGGCTGGAATGCCTCCAGGAAACTCCATTCCCAGACCACCACTATTTCTTCCGTCCGAACGAGTGTCACAAGAACTGCATCGAGTTGTGCTGCTATTTAGGCAATGGGGGAAGTCAGTACGCCATTGTTTATGGGTGGGCCCTCAGTCATGACGGCATTTGGTATAGCCATTCCTGGTGCATCAAAAGGACAGAACCGCAGCACATCGTGGAAACGACTCGGGCTAGAGTTGCTTACTTTGGGTTTGTCGTGCCGGACAGTGTGAATGCTCTCTCCATGTGGATTGTTCCGAGTACTCTCGGCGCCCAACTGGAAAAGTTGCGCAGTTCATCCTCCTCGTCTGCCCTTTAAACCAAACGTAGCCTTGAGCGGCGACTGCTGATGTGGAAGCCATGCGTTACTTCGGCAGAAAGTCGACGCTACCCAAACGGTCGCGCAATTTCTCTGAATCGACGAGGGGATACATGAACGCGAGAAACCCAGCTTCCTTGGTCGGATCGGTCATGATGTCCGGAGAGGAAAACCCCCCGTAAAACACAAAAATTTCCTGTTCAGAACCGAGCGCAGGGATGGGAATGCAGCTGATGGCGAGGACATGGTGCGCATTCGCAAAAGGGCTCGCTGTGAAAATCTGATCGGCCCGTTTCCCATCCGGGTCGAGACCGGGGACAACGGGACCTATCGTGGGCGTGGGATTGCTGAACCGCATGGCATTCACGTCAAACCATCTCCCAACGAATTTGACGGCCGCCGGCGGCTCCATCGCGAATTCGATCGCGGCGCGTTTAGTCGATTGCAGTTCATCTTTGGCAGGATCGAGTGCGTTCAATCCCTGAATCAACAACGAGAAGATGTGTCCGTGCTGTTTTTGGAGAGCGATGGATTGTCGTTTAATGGTGGTGAAGATCTTTCCGTCCTGCGAGAAGTGCGCGCGACCGTCGACGTGGTGTGAATACTTGACGAGATGCGAAGTGACCTTGCCCCCGTGTTCGAGGTTCACTTGCGATTCGCGGGAACCATTCGCCGGAATCGAGGAAATCGAAAGTAGCCCGATTCGATGCCGAAAGTACGGGAACGAAATGAAGAAACTACCGTCCTTGTGAAAGACGACTTGGAAAGCTTTGACGCGGAGTTCTCCTGCGCGAACGGTACATACGATTCGCTCCGCCCGGATCGCATCGACGTTTTGTGCCTGGTACCCCTGTCCGAGTGAAAGGTCCATTGTTCCCAGCTTAAGATAAAAAGTCATGAACATGATAAAGCAGAGACCGACCGCTGGTGGAACTGTAGCGATGGACTGCCGTGTCTGCGTAATCGCGATACAACTGGATCGATGAGCAAGAACAGGGATGATTAGATTAGCAAACTGCTACCTGAGGGAGAGCTTTCGCCCGAAAGAATGCCTAGTTTCCAACTAGGAGTTCAGCCATCTATCCCCGCGGGCTCGGTGCTCCTCGATCATGTTTCTTTGCAACTGAAAAGATGGAAGCTGCACTGTTTCCGGGGAGTTTGAGGGAGCAGATTTTGTAGCGCCTCCAACGATCTGCGCAGGAACGGGTCGTGGATCGAAAGCCCACCGCCCTAACAGTTTGAACTGGGTAGCGCGGCTGCCTGCCAAGCAGACGTTCTATATAGTTTTAGTGTCGCTGTGCCAGAACTGTGCCAGAATCCAACGTTTTCAATTCATTCGAGTTACCTTTGAGCGAAAAGCAGATTCCCCGATTTGTTGGAAACGTTAGTAGTTAGAAGAAAAGAATGGAGTGGTTGGAGTCGCGGGCTGTGCGCCCAAGGCAGGCGCGCTACCAGGCTGCGCTACGCCCCGACTGAAGTGCTTCATGATTATAAGGCATCCCGATGTAATCTCGCGCACCGGGCGGACTGGTGGGACTGGTGTGTTTGCCTTGACGGGGAGGCAAGGGACGGAACATGCTCACGGCGCGGGCGATGAGCCGGAAGCCAGCGTGTTTTCAGGTAGATCCGGCGAACCGGCGAGAAAATTCGACGGTTGTCCAAATCGCCCCAATTTGCACGTCATCCTAATAGCGGGCCATGCTGCCGGGCCAGCAACCTGAAACGGAGGCACTACATGCAATACATGCTCATGGACTATGTGCAGGTTGAGGGTTTTTTCAAGCTCACACAGGACGAGCAGGATCACTGGCTGGGAGCCTATCGAGCGTATATAGAGGCCATGAGGAACGCGGGCGTCTACAAGAGTGGCAATGGATTGCATCCTGCCTCGATGGCGACGACCGTGCGCGTGGCAAATGGCAAGACTCAGGTGCTGGACGGTCCGTATGCGGAGACGAAGGAGCAGTTAGGTGGATTCCACATCATCGACGTGCCCGATATCGATGCTGCGATTTCCTGGGCCGCGCGCAGCCCGACTGCACTTCACGGTGTCGTCGAGGTACGTCCGATCATGGAAGTGCCGCCCTCGGAGTGGCGCCGTTCGTAGTTTCATAAATGTCGAAATCCAAAAAAGGAGAAAAAAACATGCGGAGATTAGTCGTTTTCAATAATGTTTCGTTGGATGGTTACTTTGTCGACGCGAACGGCGATATGAGCTGGGCCCACAAGCAAGATCCGGAGTGGGCTTCCTTTGTCAACGAGAATGCGGGTGGCACCGCCGTGCTAGTGTTCGGCAGGATTACGTATGAGCTTATGGCGAAGTACTGGCCGACGCCGATGGCGATGAAGAACTCCCCGGCTGTGGCCGAAGGGATGAACAATCTCCACAAGGTGGTGTTCTCCAGAACGCTGGACAAAGTGTCGTGGAAGAACACCAAGCTGTTGAAAGGCGACTTGATGGAAGAAGTTCGGAAGATGAAGAACGAGCCGGGGCCGGATATGGTGATTTTGGGAAGCGGCAGCATCGTTTCGCAATTGGCGCAGGCTGGGCTAATCGACGAATACCAGGTGGCGCTGAGTCCGATCGTTCTGGGTAAAGGAAGGAGCATGTTTGAAGGCGTGAAGCAGAACGTGAACCTGAAAAAGACGCGGGCCTTCGGCAACGGAAAAGTCATGCTGTGGTACGAGCCGGCGGCGTGAGTGAGTCGGAAATCGCGAGCCTGGCAGCTCCCGCGAGGGTTATGCGCGGGCTCGCGACCTGATTCTCGGCCAGAGGAGTTGAATTGGACATTTTGTCTCGTGCCCTATGGACCACGGCCGCCGGGATAGGCGCGCGGAAAAAGTTTATGCAGCCCATCGATTTGCGCTGGCTGGCGCCATGGAGTGTTCTTCCCGACGTTATTGTCTTCAGTGTCCCCGCGGTTGTCAGAATCTGGCGGTTTCTGGCCGGCGTCTCAAAAACGCTGCTGCCGGACGGGAATGGACCGCATTTCGACTGGCTTTGGGGACTCTACAACGGCACTCATAGTCTCCTGGTGTTCGCGGTTTGTTTCGTAGCAGCTTGGCTATTGTTTCGGAAACCGCCGCTAGAGATGCTCGGCTGGGCCCTCCACATGGTGATCGATGTTTTTACGCACCGCGGCATGTTCGCGGTCAAGTTTTGGTGGCCGGTTCCGTCGCTTCACTTCGATGGCATGCGGTGGGAAACGCCTTGGTTTCTGCCAGTGAAATTTCGCGGCCCTCGCGGCAGTCCAGACGTTGTTGTGGATTAACCGCGTTAGAAACTCGTCGAGTACAGTTGAAACCGAAGGAAACACCGCAGATGTCTGGCACGAATGAATCGGAAATCCGGAGCGAGCCTGACAACGCCTGTGAGAGAAATACGCAGGCTCGCAGCATGGCGGACGCCGTGGCGCGTCGCAGTTACGGCAAGCTGGTTGCTTTTCTCGCGGCCCGTACACGGGATGTGGCCGCCGCGGAGGACGCTCTGTCGGAGGCGTTCGCTTCGGCACTGACGGATTGGCCGCGCAATGGCTGCCCCGAGAATCCCGAAGCGTGGTTGATGACTGTGGCTCGACGTAAGGCCATCGATGTTGCACGCAAGCGCTTTACCGGGGAAACAGTGGCCGGGCAATTGCAGATTCTTGCCGAGGGTTTGGCAGCTGCCGCGGCAGAGCGGGGCGAAATTCCGGACCGCCGACTGGCACTGTTGTTCGCTTGCGCGCATCCCGCCATCGATGCTGGCGTTCGCGCGCCGCTGATGCTGCAGGTGGTGGTCGGCCTGGATGCCAAGACGATTGCTTCGGCGTTCCTGATGTCTCCTGCGGCGATGGGCAAGCGCCTTGGCCGTGCCAAGGACAGATTACGACACGGCGGCATTCCGTTCAGCATTCCCGAGCGCGAAGAACTTTCCAGTCGGCTCGATAGCGTGTTGGAAGCCATATATGCGGCTTTCGCGGAGGGTTGGAGCGATCCCGGCGCAGCCGATGTGGTTCGCCGTGATCTGACCAGCGAAGCGATCTTTCTGGCGCGAGTTGTCAGCGAACTGCTTCCCGACGAAGCGGAAGCGCTGGGGTTGCTGGCATTTTTGTTACACGCCGAAGCGCGGCGTCGCGCGCGGCGCAATGTGAATGGTGAATACATTCCGTTGGCCGGGCAGGATTCAGCGCTGTGGGAATGGGGGATGATTGGTGAGGCTGAGGCGCTGATTCGGCGCGCGAGTGCTCTTGGCGCTGTTGGCAGATATCAACTGGAGGCTGCGCTGCAATCGGCGCACGTTTATCGCTGCCGGACGGGCCATGCGAACTGGGTAGACGTGGTGCAGCTGTACGACGCACTGTTTGCGCTTACCTCGTCGCCGGTGGTTGCGTTGAATCGCGCTTTGGCCATCGCTGAACTACACGGCGCCGCTGCCGCCCTTGACGCGATGCCAGATCCGAAGGCTGACGCGCGGCTATCCGAATATCAGCCTTATTGGGCTGCGCGGGCCGAACTTTTGGCCAAGACTGGTGCGCACGACGAAGCTCACCACGCCTACGAAATCGCGATCGGGTTGGAGCGCGACCCTGCTGTGCGGCTCTTTCTGCAGGAGCGACAAGCGGCGTTGGCGCCATAGAGTCTCACCGAAACCGTTGCGCGTGTGGAAGGCTGTCGGTGCGGATTGTTCAGATGATCTGCTTCACGCGCCAGCGGCTTTGCGGGCTTTGGGACGCGCGGGATCTCCGGTCGCTGCTTCCTCCACGTCACCGCCGTTTTCTTTTGCTATGTCGGCAAGCAACCGGCCGCTGAGCACTGATTTCGGCTTCGTCTGAGTGATATCGACATCGGACGCATATTCGTCGCGATGCTTGATGAGCAGCCACGTCGGCTTGCTGCTTCCGCCAAAACCGCGCGTACGCACCAAAACCCACGACCCGCGCAGCTTCTTTCCGTGCAGCGTAAATTTCAGATCGCCTTTTTTCAGCGCAGCTTCCACGTCGCTTTGCTCCTGCGTCCACGTTCCGATATCCCACACCATCACCGTGCCGCCGCCGTATTCTCCCTCCGGGATCACGCCTTCGAATTTCGCATACTCGATGGGGTGATCTTCCACCAGCATCGCCAGGCGTTTCACGGAAGGGTCGAGCGACGGACCCTTTGGCACCGCCCAGGAAAGCAGGGTGCCGTTGTATTCCAAGCGAAAATCGTAGTGCAGTTGAGAAGCGCGATGTTTCTGCACCACAAAAATCAAATCAGACTTGGCCTTCTCTTGCTGGCCATCTTTGGAATTTCCCTGAGGTTCGGGAGAAATTTTGAAATTGCGCTTTTCGCGGTATTTCTTCAGTGACATAGTGAATGACCCTCTCTCCTGCCGTTCTTTTGACTGAACCACCCATTTTGATCACAAACGGGCTAGTTGTTTCAATGCCGGTTGCAGCGATTGCCTGCGTGAAAAGAAATCTGCCCAAGGATCTTTTTTCTTCAAGCGTTGTGAAAATGTTTTGATGTTGAATTCGGCTGGGTCCTTAACACGCGCTACTTCCGCCCAATCCAGAGGAGTCGAGACCGGGGCATGAGGTTTGCGCCGGACTGAATAGGGAGTGGCGACGGTCTGTACCGCGCCATTGCGAAACGGGTCCAGATAGACGCGATCGCTGCGATCCGCGATTCTGTGCTCCACGGTAAGTTCTTGGGGATACGATTTCGCCGCCAGCGCCACCAACTTCTCCGCGAAGGCCAGAACTTCGTCCGCCGTCGGGCCCAATTTAATGGGAATAAAAATATGCACGCCGCGGCTTCCCGATGTTTTGGGGAACGATACAAGCCGCAGCTCATCCATGAACTTCTTCACCAGCAACGAAGCGCGGGCCGCGTCCTGGAATGATCCGCTCATCGGGTCAATGTCCAAACAGACCCAGTCTGGCTTCGGGAACGTCTCGGCTCGCGATCCTGTCACATGAACCGGAATGCAGCCGAGATTCACCAGAGCCAACTGCGTCTGCAGGGAGCCACCTACAACGTAGTTCGTGAATGGGCGTGAGCCGCCCTTGTTCGGCAGGCGCTTCGTCGGAGTGCCGGGGGGCATGCCCTTGGGCATTTCCTTTTGATAGAAACATTCGCCCTTCATTCCATCCGGGCAACGCTCCATGGTTAGAATTCTTCCGCGAACGTAAGGTTGAAGCCACGGGAACACTTCGTGATAGAAATTGGCCAAATCGCCCTTCGTGTATCCATCCTCGGGCCAGAAAGCTTTTTCGGGATGCGAAATTTGAACCGACGGTTTTTTGTTTGACGATTTCACCTATGCCTCCTCCTTCCGTACTTCCTGCGGAGCTTTATCATCGCGCAGCCCCAGAAACGTTGGATGGCGGAGCTTGCCGTCTTTGGTCCATTCCGTGTATGCGATCTGGGCCACTAATTTTGGACGAACAAACGTCGCGCCTTTTTCTCGCACTTCATCGGCGAAAGGAGATTTCTCCTGCCTGAGTTTCTTCAATTTTTCGGAAAGGGTCCGCAGCGTCTCGGTGTCAAATCCTGTTCCAACTTTTCCTGCGTAGCGCAGCTTGTTTTCTTCATACACTCCGAGGAGCAGGGCTCCCAAATATTCCCTGGAGCCACCCGGCTTGGTGTAGCCGCCAATCACAAATTCGCTCTCGCGGTTCACCTTCACCTTCAGCCATTCTCGAGAACGCTTTTCCACGTACTTCGATTCCAGATTCTTTGCCACCAGCCCTTCCAGCTTTCGCCTTTTGGCGACCTCGAAGGCCTTCAGCCCGTTGGCGGCGAGCTCCTCGGAAAGCACAATCGTTGCGGTGCCGCCACCGCGCAGCAATTCGGTAAGGCTCTCACGGCGATCCCGCAACGGAGCGCTTCGCAAATCCTTCCCGTTCAGGTACAGACAATCGAACACGGCATACTTCACGGGACCGTCTCCCTGTTGCAGCAGTTGAAAATGAGAAACGTTATGTCTGTCGAACACTACGACTTCGCCGTCCATGAGCAAGGTTCGCGGCTTCAGCTTGCTCACCGCCGCGGCGACCTCCGGATAGCGTTCTGTCCGCACAATGTCGTTGCGGGTGATCAGCGAGATATGCGCGCCTTGCTTGTAGGCCAGGATGCGGATGCCATCATATTTTTCCTCGTAAATCCAGCCGGACAAGTGAAAAGGTTTGTCGACGAGTGTGGCCAGCATCGGTGAAACGCGAAATGGAATCTTATCGCTCAACAAAAAACTCTCCCGATGCAGCGAACTCGGTAGAAACAGGCGCCCTTACTTGTCGTATTCTGATGTTTGTACCAAAGCAAGCCAATGTCAGAGAAGCGAATTTCATTTCACGGCCACGCGCCGGGCAAAGCACCGTTGAAAGAACCGCAATCCGGCGAGCCGCATACGATCTTTTTGCTCTCTCCTGCTAACCTGGCGGGAGTGCGCGGCAAACGCTTGCTGCAAGGAACCTCCCGCTTCGAGCTGAGCCTGCGGCTACAATCTTCCCAGGCCACCCTTGGTGAAATCTTCAGCTTCGTCAGCGGCCTGTACTTTCGCGGCAAACTGGCCTACGCCTCGCAATTCGCGTGTCCGCCCGTTGGCATTTCCGGCGTGCGCATCATCACTTCGTCAAGCGGCCTGCTCCCGCCGGAATATCTCGCCACTCTGGATTGGCTGCGAGCCACGACCGAATCCTCGATTGATCCAGAGAATCCGCAATATCGCGATCCTCTGATTCGTGACGCTCAACTGATTTGCGGCGCGCTTCCACAAGAAGCCCGCGTGGTCCTTCTGGGAAGCATTGCCACTCCCAAGTATGTCGCTCCCTTGCTGGAGGTTTTTGGTCCTCGCCTCTTTTATCCCTTAGATTTCGCTGGCCGCGGCGACATGAGCCGGGGCAGCTTGCTTCTCCGCTGCACTCGCGAAAATCGTGAATTGAGTTACGGCGTACTTGGCCCGGTCCAAACGTGACGGAACGAGACTTCATTCGAACTTTAGAGATGTACAGCGTGGGCTCAGCTCGCGCTATCAAGCTTTCCCTGTAATTCTTGCGCGGCAAGGCCCGTGGAAAGCAGGCGGGATAGGACGGCTCAGATCACTGCTCTCACTGCTCGGCTGAGGTAGCCGCAATGGCATCATATGCGGTATCCTAGAATTTCTCTCGTAGGCTTCCAAGCCGTCCGCTACCCTCCTGTGACTGAGGTGAATTGTCTCCCTTGAAACCGCTGGATTCACAATTCGGTATTTCTCCTGCGCTTGTGTGGGCACACCCGATCGTTCAGGAGTGGTTCCTGACACGCCTGGGGCAACCCACCGAGCCTCAGGAACAGGGCTGGCCGCACATTCTTGCAGGGTGCAGCACCTTGATCTCCGCGCCCACCGGATCGGGAAAGACACTGGCCGCGTTCCTGGCTTGCATTGATCGCTTGGTGCGCAAGGCGCTCGCCGGTGAGTTGCTCGATCGCGTGGAGGTTCTGTACGTTTCGCCGCTGAAGGCGCTTGGCAACGACATCCAGAAAAACCTTGAGATTCCGTTGCGCGAAATTCTGCAACTGGCCGCGGACCGCGGAATGTCGATGCCCGAAATTCGCACCGCTGTGCGTACGGGCGACACGCTGATGCACGAGCGCCGCGCCATGCTGAAGCGTCCGCCGCATATTCTGGTGACTACGCCGGAGTCGCTCTATATTCTGCTGACGGCCGCGAAGAGCCGTGAAATCCTGACCTCCGTGGAAACCGTAATTGTGGATGAAATCCACGCGGTTGCCGACGACAAACGAGGTTCGCACTTGGCGCTCTCGCTCGAGCGACTTGAAGCGCTCACCACTCGCTCGCCGTTGCGCATCGGCCTTTCCGCTACGCAACGGCCGATTGAGCTAATCGCGCAATTCCTGGCGGGAAGCGATCGGCCGTATCCCTCCGTCGTGCAGATCGGGCACCAGCGCACCGCGGACATTGCGGTGGAGGTTCCTTCCAGCGAACTTTCGCCGGTGACGTCGCACGAAGTGTGGGACGAAATCTACGACAGCCTGGCGCGGCTGGTGCGGCAGCATCGCTCGACTCTTGTGTTTGTGAACACTCGCCGTCTGGCCGAGCGCCTTGCCCACCACCTTGCGGAACGCTTGGGCGCTGATGCCGTGGCCACGCATCACGGCAGCCTTTCGCGCAAACTGCGGCTTGCTGCCGAACGAAAATTGAAGGCGGGAGAGGTGCGCGTGCTCGTGGCGACCGCGTCCCTGGAATTGGGAATCGACATCGGCTCCGTGGAATTGGCTTGCGTGATCGGGTCGCCGCGCGCTATTTCCGTAGCCTGGCAACGCATCGGGCGGGCAGGCCACTGGCATGGCGCCATCCCGAAAGGACGCATCTTCGCAACTACCCGCGACGAATTGTTGGAATGCGCGGCGCTTGTTCGCGCCATGCGCCGTGGCGATCTGGACCGGATCGCGATTCCTGAGACTCCGCTGGACATCCTCGCGCAACAGTTGGTCGCGATGTGCGCCGTGGAGGATTGGGACGAGGACCTTCTGTTCACGCTGGTACGCCGCGCGTATCCATTTCGCAATTTGCAGCGCAGCGAATTCGACGAAGTTGTCTCCATGCTTTCCGAAGGGATCAATGCGCGTCGTGGACGTTACGGAACGCATCTTCACCGTGACCGCGTGAATGGGCGTGTGCGCGGCAGGCGCGGCAGCCGTCTGGCGGCGATCACCAGTGGCGGAGCGATTCCGGACAATGCGCTGTACACGGTCGTGGCGGAACCCGAAGGCGTCGTAGTCGGCACGGTGGATGAAGATTTTGCGGTGGAGAGCTTGCGCGGCGACATCATGCTGCTTGGCAATAGTTCGTGGCGGATTCGGCGCGTGCAGGCGGGGCGCGTGATTGTCGAAGATGCTCACGGCGCGGCACCGAACATTCCGTTCTGGCGAGGGGAAGCTCCGTCCCGAACGGCAGAACTGTCGCAACAGGTTTCGGAATTGCGCGAAGAGGTGAATGCCAGAACGCGGAGCGTCACGCCGGATCCGGAGGTTCGGAGTTCAGCCGGATTTCGCGAGGCGGTGGCTTGGCTACGGCGTGAATGTGGACTCGATGTTGCGGGCGCCGAGCAAGTCGTCGAATACATCATCGCGGGGCGCGCGGGCCTGGGCGCGGTGCCAACACAGAAGACCATCATCGCGGAACGGTTCTTCGATGAAAGTGGCGGGATGCAACTTGTCATCCACGCGCCTTTCGGCGGGCGCATCAACAAAGCCTGGGGACTGGCACTGCGTAAACGTTTTTGCCGCTCCTTCAATCTGGAGTTGCAGGCGGCCGCCACCGACGATGGCATCAATATTTCCCTGACCGACCAGCACAGCTTTCCGCTGGCTGACGTTTTCCGGTTTCTGCACCCAGCTTCCGTCGCGCAGGTCTTACAACAGGCCGTGTTGACTTCGCCAATTTTCACTGCGCGGTGGCGCTGGAACTCTTCGCGCGCGCTGATGCTGCTGCGCTGGCAAGGGGGCAAGAAAGTTCCTCCACAAATTCAACGAATGCGTGCTGATGATTTGCTGGCGTCGGTGTTTCCCGACGCGGCTGCGTGTCAGGAAAATGTCGCCGGCGACATGCGCATCCCGGAACATCCCCTGGTCCGCGAAGTGATGAAGGACGCGTTGACGGAAGCGATGGACATCGAAGGGCTGAAGGAGGTCCTGGACGACATTTCGCGCGGGGAAATTCAGTGCGTGGCCATCGATACTCCCATGGCGTCGCAGTTCTCGCATGAAATCATCAACGCGAATCCTTACGCCTATCTCGATGATGCGCCACTGGAAGAGCGCCGCGCTCGCGCCGTAGAGATGCGCCGCGTGTTGCCCGACGCGGTTGTTTCGGAGATCGGGCGGCTGGATCCTGCCGCAGTCGCTGAGGTGCGCGAACAGGCTTGGCCCGACGTGCGCAATGCCGACGAGCTTGATGACGCGCTGCAAACGTTGGTGGCGCTGCCAGAGAATTTCGTGACAGCTGTGCAGCAAAATGCTCCCGAGGCGATTCGGACGGCAGTTCGAGATTCGCTTTCCACCTGGAAAGAATTCTTTGAACAATTGATCGCGCAAGGCCGCTCAACACGCGCATGGGTTTCCGATCGCGGGTATTGGGTCACTGCCGAGAACGTCAAAACGCTCGCACAACTGTTTCCCATGGTTCACTTCGACACAAATCTCGTGGAGATCGCTGCTGCAAGTCCATCGAAGGAGGACGCCCTTCTGGGATTGGTTGCCGGCTGGATGCAGCACGCCGGCCCGGTAACGGTGCCCGCGCTGGCGGACTTGATCGGGCTCCCGGCGTCCGAGACTGAAGCCGCGATGCTGCGATTGGAAGGAAGTGGAGCAGTGCTGCGCGGGCGATTTACAGAGCAGGCTCCCGAGGTAGCGGAGTGGTGCGATCGGCGCTTGCTGGCGCGCATCCACCGGCTGACGCTGGGGAGACTGCGCAAAGAAATCGAGCCCGTAACTGCGGCGCAATTCATGCGCTGGCTGCTGCGTTGGCAGCATCTCGCGCCGGGAACGCAACTTGCCGGCGAACGCGGCACGCTCGAAGTACTGCAACAACTTCAGGGTTACGAAGCACCGGCGAGCGCGTGGGAGCGCGAAATCCTTGCGCGGCGCATTAAAAACTATGATGGCGCCGTACTCGACCAGTTGTGTCTGAACGGCACAATCGGCTGGGGACGGCTGTCGCCGCATCCGGCGTTTCTCCACGAAGCCGCCGACCGAAACTACCGCGTGATCCCGACCAAGGTTGCGCCGGTAACATTCTTTCTGCGCGACAATGTGGAGTGGATATTTGCCGAGCATCGCTCCGCCGTTAGCGCCGAGATGCGCGGGCTTAGTTCCGACGCGAGCCAGGTCGCTGAGTTTCTGAAAACTCACGGCGCGTCGTTTTTTGCGGATATTGTGCGCGGGGTGCGCAAACTGAAAGCGGAAGTGGAGTCTGCCCTGTGGGAGTTGGTCGCGGCTGGGGTTGTGACCGCCGACGGTTTCGACAATTTGCGCGCTCTGATCGACCCGAAACGCCGCGCGGGGCAGGGGAGCGGCCGTTGCGCGCGTCCTCGTCACAGCGGCGGGCGCTGGGCGTTGCTGTCTCCGCACGAAACGGGCGAAGCCGGCGACAAGAATCCCGCAATTGAATCGATTTGTTGGATGCTTCTGAATCGTTACGGAGTGCTGTTTCGCGAACTACTAACCCGCGAGTCGATTTTGCCGCGCTGGCGTGAGTTGCTGATCGCTTTGCGACGCCTGGAAGACCGCGGTGAAATTCGCGGCGGCCGATTTGTCAGCGGCCTGCTGGGCGAGCAATTTGCGCTGCCAATTGCGGTCGAGTCGCTTCGCGCGATGCGTTCTGAGCCCGCCACCGGCCAGGTTGTCACGGTGTCGGCGGCTGATCCGCTGAATCTTGCCGGAATCGTGGTTCCCGGCGAAAAAATTCCGGCCATCTCCGGCCGCTTTGTGGCCTTTCGCGATGGTGTCGCTGTCGAGGCTGGCGCCTCAAACATCCGCGCGAGCGCGCTGCCGGGTTTCCATGGCTCGACGGACACGATTTCCGACTACGCGGATTTGCCCAAAAACTAAATTGACTGGAGTTCAGCAAATAGTTTGGCGTCTGGGTGCGAGGCCTGGAACCTTGCATTACATTTCTCGCAGCAGCGCGTCCGCAGCGGATTGCATTCCCCGCATGATTCGCTACTATGGAAGAAACCAGCTAGGGCCCAGCGTTTTTCTTCTTCGGGAAAGGAACTCTGAATGAATCGCGCATTTCTTGCTGCTCTGCTTGGCACGCTGCTGTTGTGTACCGTCGCGTGCAAGTCGCAGAAGGCGGACGATAAGGAAGCCATCCGCCAGGGAGTGGTGACCTATCTGACGTCACTGAAGGGGCTGAACATTCCCAACATGGATATCGCCGTCACGCAGTATTCCGTGCGCGGCAACCAGGCTCAGGCTCAAGTGGAAATTCGCGCCAAGAATGGCGATGCGTCCGGCGGCAGCATGCAGCTGGCCTACAATCTGGAAAAGCGCGGCGATCAGTGGGTGGTGGTGAAGAGCCAGCCGGCGGGCGGCACATTGCAACATCCCGGCCCAGGCGCAGTTCCTCCTGTGGCCACCATGCCTCCAGGCCATCCGAGTGTGAGCGGCAGCAGCGCGGGACAACCGGTGCATTCCGATCTGAACGAAATCATAAAATCGGCGCAGCCGCCGGCACAACAAACCGCGCCATCTTCTAATCCGCCTTCGAAACCGTAGTTGGGATTGCGCACTGGTTATGGATCCCTGATTCCTGATCACGAAATCTTTCGCGATCAGAAATCTCGCAGATCGTCCGTCGGTAACGCCACGCGCACGGCGTTCAGCACCCAGCAAATCGATCAATCCTGCCCCACCGCTTCCCGGGTTGCTGGCAAGAAACCGAACGCCGCCGCCACCATTCCAACCATGCTGGCCGCCATTCTCCCCAGCGGGCTCTGCAAGGCGATTCGTCTCATGCGTTGACCGATGTGCATCAACTCATCGATTTTCCCCAGCGCTGTTTCCAGCACCACGGCGTCCGCCGCTTCCGTGGTGATGTCGTTCTGCGAACCGAAGGCCACGCCAACAGGCGCTGCCAGCAGCGCGGGAGCATCGTTGATCCCGTCGCCCACAAACAGCGTTTCCGCCTTCGCGGTTTCTTCCTTCACAATGGCCAGGTTTTCTTCCGGACTTTTCCCGGCGTGGACCTCGGTGATGCCCACGCTCTCTGCCAGGTACCTGACTTCCGACTCACGGTCAGCGGAAACCAGCATCACCTTGCGCACCCCGTGTTTCGGTTTCAAATGCTCGATGAACGAGGCGCTGTCTTTGCGCGGCATCGTGGAAGCGGAACGCCGCGGTGTATCGGCCCTCCACAAACATCAGGCACTCCAGGCCGCTCACCAATTCCGGCAACGGCGGCGTGCCATCGGTCACTTTTTCCGGCCGGTTATCTCGATCAGCTCGCGGCGATTCTTCCTTTCAAACCTTCACCAGGTTT
>Ga0210405_10003395_pt1 | contig 15653 bp, 13 predicted proteins | sample IncBWH11MmetaG_FD_155492 | JGI IMG/M metagenome (GOLD analysis project Ga0210405, IMG submission 155492) | Forest soil microbial communities from Barre Woods Harvard Forest LTER site, Petersham, Massachusetts, United States - Inc-BW-H-11-M | ecosystem: Environmental > Terrestrial > Soil >... | reverse complement strand
GGGTTGCGGCCGTCTGGGGCATCGTAATCCTCACGCCTCTGTATTTCATGTTCGATCTCATCGGGCGCCAGGACCCGCCACCCATTACCCATCCCGGTTTCTACTATGGGTTTGTCGGCGCGGGTCTTGCGTGGCAGTTTGCATTTATCGTAGTTGCCCGCGATCCGGTGCGCCTGCGCCCGATGATGATCCCTTCTGTGTTTGAGAAGTTCAGCTATGCCGTCGCATTCATTGTGCTCTATCTTCAGCGCCGCCTTCACCCGAACGACCTGACTTTTGCCGGAGTCGATCTGCTTCTGGGGATCTTGTTCCTGGTTGCATTCTTCAAGACGGCTCCGTAGTATTTTCGGCGAATCATTCATTCGCCAATCATTCGAAGCGAAATATTCCAGGCAAGTTGCAACCCCGTCATCTCTGCCGCCGGGGGATGCGTTTGCCTGGGGAGGCCTAATGAATCGACGATCATTCCTGAGAGCGACGAGTGCCGCTGGATTAGCCTGTGGCATTACTTCTGCAACAGCATTCGGCCACGTTTCGGAAGAGCCTGCGGCGACGCCGGGGGCCGTCCCTGCAAAGGGAAAGACTGCAGACGCCGAGTCGCCGGAACGAATCCTGCTGAAGGACTATCGCCCGAAATCCCTCTACAAGATTCCTGTCACCGAAATTGCGAAGGCAAAATTTCCCATCATCGATATGCACTCGCACCCCTACGCCAAGACTCCCGAAGAAATTGCTCAGTGGGTGCGGACCATGGACGAGGTTGGCGTGGAGAAGACAATCATCTTGACCATGGCGACAGGTGCGGAGTTCGATGAGATCAATCGCAAGTATTCACGATATCCCGAGCGCTTCGAGATGTGGTGCGGCTTCGACTTCACCGGCTACGATAAGCCGGGATTTCCCACCGCGGCCATTAAGGAATTGGAACGCTGCCGGAGCGCTGGCGCTCGCGGAGTCGGTGAGATCCACGACAAAGGCAAAGGTCTGATCTCGGGCAAGTCGAAAACCGCTGGTCTCCATCCTGACGATCCTCTCGTCGATCCTCTGTTTGAAAAGTGCGCGGAGCTCGGCATGCCCGTCAGCCTTCACGTGGCCGACCCCATCTGGATGTACGAGAAGATGGACCGAACCAACGATGGCCTGATGAACGCTTACGAATGGCGGCTCGATAACCAGCCGAACATCGTGGGCCTATCGGGAATGATTGAGATTTTGGAGTGCACGGTGCAGCGGCATTCGAAAACAACTTTTCTCGCGTGCCATTTTGCGAACCTCGATTACGATCTGGCGCGCCTTGGTGAGTTGTTCGAACGCAATCCGAATCTCTATGCCGATATTTCAGCGCGCTATGCCGAGACCGCGCCCATCCCGCGGTTCGCATCAGCGTTCTACGCGAAGCATGCCGATCGCCTCGTCTATGGCACGGACATGGGCTTCGATAAGCCAATGTACGGCATCACGTTTCGCATTCTTGAATCGCTGGATGAGCACTTCTACGAGATCGACCAGTTTGGATACCACTGGAGCCTGAACGGATTTGGATTGCCAGATTCAGTTCTGCGGCAGGTCTATCACGAGAATGCGGTCAGACTGCTCGCGGCGCGACCGAGCGGCTAGTCGTGGAGCGACTGCATAGCGAGAATCGACAATCGAAAAGCAACAGCCTACAATTTCGGCATGGGCAGCCTGGGTCAACAAAACTTACCGCAGCTAGATTTGAGCCAAACTCCGCCGGCGGATGAGCCCGATTCCAGTCGGCGCACTATCGCGATCGCTGTCGCGGTTGTCATCGTAGTCGCGGTCGTGGGCGCACTTCTGATGCGCGGCCAGCCCAAAAGTGCGTCTGGACCGCCAGCCTACGCTGCTAACCTGAAGCTCTCCGATTTTAAGATGAGCGCTGCGGAGAATTTTGTAGGGGCGACCGTTAGCTATGTGGATGGAACCGTCATCAACGCCGGTGGCAAGACCGTCACTCACGCGCTGGTAGAAGTGACATTCAAAGATGAAATGGGACAACTCGCCCAGCGCGATACCATCCCCATGCAAGTGCTGAAAACCGATGGCCCATATCCCGAAGCTGTCGACTTCAGCGTCTCACCGCTGGGCCCCGGCCAGAGCAAAACCTTTCGCCTGACTTTTGAAAGTATTTCCGCACAGTGGAATCATCAGTTTCCCGACATCCAAGTCGTTGATCTAGCTGTGAAATAACCCGCCCCCGAAACCAGTGTTTTTCGGGGTGGCCGTACTGTCGTTGTGCAGTTGCCAGCCACTAAGAACATCGCGTTGGCGTAGTGAAGTAGCTCATAGCTCTATGCTATACTTTACCTAGGGAATCCCTATGCCAACGCTTTACGTGGAAAACGTTCCAGTCGAACTCTACCGCGGCTTACGCCAACGCGCCCGCGAAAACCGGAGTTCCATTGCTGCGGAGGTGATCTCCCTCCTCGAAAAAAACATTCCCACGGCGGCGGAGATGAAGCGGCGCCAGCAGTTTTATCAGCGGATGGCGAAATTCCGCACTCATCGCGCCGAGGGCGATGGACCGTTCCCCACCGCCGAACAGATGATTCGCGAGGACCGTGAGCGTTGAACCGGTTCGTGCTGGACGCGAGCGTCGCCTTGAAATGGGCAATCCCGCCGGAAAATGAAACCCTGACCGCCGAATCTCTGCAACTTCTGCAGGAATACGTAAATGGCAAGGTCGATTTGCTGGTACCCGATATTTTTTGGGCTGAGGTCGGCAACGTCCTGTGGAAGGGTGTTCGGCTGCGACGGTGGTCCCGGGCGACGGCCGATCGCATCGCGTCCGAAATGCAATCGCGGAATTTTTCTACGGTGCCGTCTCGCACATTGATGACCGAGGCTTTGAGAATTGCCTACGCCTATGATCGCGCCGTCTACGATTGTCTCTACGTGGCTTTAGCGATTCGTTCCAAGTCGCAAATGATTACCGCCGACGAGCGCCTCGCCAATGCCCTTGCGGCATATCTTCCGGTCAAATGGCTGGGCGCATTGTAGCCTGCAATCTCGGGGACCCGCCGCGGCCAAGACGCCGCGACCAGTACAATGACTTATGGCCGATGCCAAGCCATTCCGCCTTACGGAGTCGGTAAAAGCTGCGGGTTGAGCGTCCAAGCTAAGTCCGGCGGCGCTGGACTCGGTGCTTGGGAAATTAGCCCGGCAACACGACCCCAATGTTCTGGTCGGCTTCGATCACGCCGACGACGCCGGAGTGTATCAAATCACGCCCGACCAGGCGCTCGTGCAGACCGTGGATTTTTTCACTCCGGTCGTCGACGATCCATACATCTTTGGTCAGATCGCGGCAACAAATGCGCTCAGCGACATTTACGCCATGGGTGGGAAGCCGCTCACCTCGCTCGCGCTGGTTTGCTTCCCTGAAAAAGCGGATCTCGAAATTCTCGAGCGCATCCTCGCCGGAGGTCTCTCGAAGATGATCGAAGCCGGATGCACCGTGATCGGCGGTCACAGCATTCGCGACGAAGAAACCAAGTTCGGATACTCCGTCACCGGACTCATCGATCCAAAGAAAATTCTTGCCAACGTCGGCGCCAAACCCGGCAATGTTCTCATCCTCACAAAGGCTTTGGGTACCGGAGTGATTTCGACAGCAATTAAGAAGGGCAAAGCCGAGCTCGCGTGGATCGATGCATCCGTTCAGTCGATGACCACCCTGAATAAGCGCGCTGCGGAGATCATCGTCGAGGAAGGTATTCGCGTAAATGCGATGACCGACGTTACCGGCTTCGGCCTGATTGGCCACGCCCGCGAAATGGCTCTGGCGTCGAACGTTTCACTTCGCCTATACGCCGAAAGAATCCCGTTAATTCCTGGCGCCCTCGAATGTGTTCACGCCGGGTACATCCCCGGCGGTCTCAAGAATAACCGCGACTTTGCCGAGTGCGTCGTCCGCTACGACACCGGTGTTTCCGATGATGTGAAGGCTTTGATGTTTGATCCCCAAACCGCCGGGGGACTGTTGATGTCGGTTAACACCCAAGGCAACGATGTTGCCGCTATCCTTACCGCCCGAGGTGTTCCCGCTGTGCAGATAGGCGAAGTTTTGCCCCACACCAAGCCCCTGATCACAGTCACGGCCTGACTGTCCCCATCCGACCGGCTTAGGTCAACAGCTCCCAGATTCGTGCAAGGTGGTGATCGTCATGCTCCGCGACGAAAAACAAATGGTCGACCAGGCGCATCGGTGTCTTCAAACGCGGATGGGGAAGCACTCGCGAGAAGAGCGAAGGATCTAACTCTTCCACTCGCTTCAGCAACTTCCCGCGCACCGACCGAAATTCAGACAGTATTTGTTCGAGCGGGAGCGAGTTATAATTTGCCTCGTCAGTTTTACGGTTCTGCAGATCAGCTGCAGTCAGTTGATCGCTACCTGCAACGTAATCGCCCACGCGCGCCAGCCAAAGCGGGTCCATCACCAAGAGATGCCCAGCATGTTCCTGGGCAGACCATTTCCCCTCCGGCTTCCGAATTAGCACATTGCTAGAACGATTGCGCAAAGTTTCTTCGATTCTTGCCGGCGTGCCGCGCAAACGCGCTTGCAAATTCGGGTACAACTCCGTAGGAAATGAAAATTCAAACTTGCGTTCAAACCAAAGCGGTATCTGACTCATGGATTCCACCAGCGATGAAGTTGGCCGCAACCAAAACATTGATGCGTGGCTTCGAATCATCGACTCACTAAATTCCTCCATCGCCGGGGGAGGTTCGAGCATCTCTTAGGTAGCAGAGCGGAAAAAGCCGTTAAATTTGTTTTCAGGACCTATCATGGAATTTCGCGAACTTGGACGCAGTGGCCTCAAGGTTTCAGCGCTCGGCCTCGGCTGCATGGGCATGTCGGAGTTTTACGGCGGACGCGATGACAACGAGTCCATCGCTACCATTCATCGGGCTCTCGAACTTGGCATTAGCTTCCTCGACACGGCGGACGTCTACGGCCCGTACAAGAATGAAGAGTTGGTAGGTCGCGCTATCAAAGGCAAGCGCGAAGAGATCGTGCTGGCCACGAAATTCGGAATCGTCCGTGACCCCGCCAACCCCAGCTCGCGCGGTGTCAACGGCAAGGCTGACTATGTTCGGCGCTCGTGCGAAGGCAGCCTGCGCCGCCTCGGCGTCGACCACATCGACCTTTACTACCAACATCGCGTCGATCGCTCCACGCCGATTGAAGAAACTGTTGGCGCCTTGGCGCGGCTTGTGCAGGAAGGGAAGATTCGCCACATTGGACTCTCCGAAGCTTCGCCGCAAACGTTGCGCCGTGCTGTGAAAGTTCATCCCATCACCGCGCTGCAAACCGAATACTCTTTGTGGACGCGCGATCCCGAAGAAGAAATCTTCGCCACTTGCCGCGAACTCGGCGTTGGTTTTGTCGCCTACAGCCCTCTCGGGCGTGGTTTTCTCACCGGCCAGTTCGCCCGCTTCGAAGACATTCCGGAAGATGATTACCGGCGTTTCTCCCCCAGATTTCAAGGAGAGAATTTTCAAAAAAATCTCGACCTCGTTCGAGGGATCAACGAGATCGCGAAAGAAAAAGGCTGTCAGCCTTCGCAGTTGGCGCTCGCGTGGGTGCTCGCACAGGATAAGAATATCGTCCTCATCCCAGGAACCAAACGGCGCAGGTATCTGGATGAGAATGTTGCGGCAATCGATCTAAAGTTGAGTAAAGAGGATCTCCGGCGCATCAACGAAATCTTCCCCACGGGCGCGGCCGCCGGACTTCGCTATCCCGAATACATGATGAGCATCATCAACGGATAGTTTCGGAGAAAAAATTAGGGCGGCCACTAGGCCGCCCTTGCTCGTATCTGTAGCAAACTTTTTTAAGCTCGTGCCGGACTTTCTCCGCCCTTCACAATACCCCTTCCCGGTTCCGGTTTCAAGACCTGCTGCACGCCGTCATCGGGTTTCGAAGGAGACTTCATCGGAGGCAGTTCCTTCCCGTCCACCAGTAACATTACTTCAGAAGCATCCAGCACTTCGCGCTCCAGCAAGGCCGCTGCAATCTTCAGTAGAGTATCGCGGCTTCCTTCGAGGATACTCTTCGCCGTTTCGTATCCCTGGTTTACCAGCTTGCGGACCTCGCCATCAATCTTGATGGCAGTATCTTCGCTGTAGTCGCGGTGCTGGCTGATCTCGCGTCCCAGGAATATCTGCTCCTCTTTCTTGCCGAAGGTGAGCGGACCAAGATCGCTCATACCCCACTCGCACACCATCTTGCGCGCCATTTCGGTAGCGCGCTCGATGTCGTTTCCGGCGCCCGTACTCATCTGGTTGAGGAACAGTTCTTCAGCCAGGCGTCCGCCCATCAGAATTGCCAGATCAGTCTTCAAATATTCTTTGGTGTAGTTGTGCCGGTCGTCGATCGGCAGCTGCATGGTCACCCCCAGCGCCATTCCCCGGGGAATAATCGTGACCTTGTGTACCGGGTCGGAGCCGGGCAGTTTCGCCGCCACCAACGCATGTCCAGCTTCGTGGTACGCAGTCACTTTCTTTTCCTCGTCGGAAAGAATCAGCGACTTGCGCTCCACCCCCATCAGGACTTTGTCCTTGGCGACTTCGAAGTCGAACATCAACACGGCTTTGCGGTTCTGCCGTGCCGCCGCTAGTGCCGCTTCGTTCACCATGTTGGCGAGGTCCGCACCGGAAAACCCCGGTGTGCCGCGCGCCAACACGGAGAGTTCGACATCCTCGGCTAAGGGAATCTTTCGCGTGTGGACCCGTAGAATTTCTTCGCGACCGCGCACATCAGGCCGGCTAACTACTACCCGCCGGTCAAATCGTCCCGGCCGCAGCAAAGCGGGATCGAGCACATCAGGCCGGTTGGTCGCCGCCATAAGAATGACGCCTTCATTCGACTCGAAGCCATCCATCTCGACCAGCAATTGATTCAGCGTCTGCTCGCGCTCGTCGTGACCACCACCAAGACCCGCGCCACGATGGCGTCCCACCGCGTCGATTTCATCGATAAAGATGATGCACGGCGCATTTTTCTTGCCCTGCTCGAACAAGTCGCGCACGCGGCTCGCGCCGACGCCTACGAACATCTCGACAAAATCCGAACCGGAGATCGAAAAGAAGGGAACGTTCGCTTCTCCAGCTACCGCTCGCGCCAAAAGCGTCTTGCCGGTTCCCGGAGGCCCAACCAGCAGCACTCCCTTGGGAATCCTGCCGCCCAGCTTTTGAAATTTCTGCGCCTCGCGCAAAAACTCGATAATTTCGCGGAGTTCTTCCTTAGCCTCTTCCACGCCAGCCACGTCCTTGAACGTGACTTTCTTCTGCTGCATCGAGAGCAGGCGCGCGCGGCTCTTCCCGAACGACAGCGCCTTATTGCCGCCCGTCTGCATCTGTCGGATCATGAAGAACCACAGCGCTCCCAGCAAGATCAGCGGAGCCCAGGTGCCGAGCAACGTCAGTGGCCAGCTACCGCCGTTAACATCCTTAATTGTTACCTGCACTCCCTTGTCGTTGAGCGCCTTGTACATGTCGGAGTAGACCGGCGGAACCACGGTATGGAAAGAGGAACCGTCGCGGTATTTTCCCCGTACCTGCTGGCCATCCAGGGTGACTTCGTGCACGTTGCCCGCGCCCACGTCACTCATGAACTGGGAAAAATTGACTTCCTTTTCCTTCTGACCGCCACGCCCCTGCTGTATAACCGTCCACAAAAGCAGCGCGGAAAGCCCGATCACGACCCAAAAGACTACGGTTTTGACTGTCGAATTCACCAAATGCTCCTGAAGAAACCGGGGTTATCCGCGCCAAATTTGCCCGAAGTCCCGAGGCTCCTACTATTGGGTTAGATGCTCTTCTTTCAAATTCGATAGGGAAATTCCCTAAGCTCATTATTTTACTTTAGCTGTACAATTCTACCCCTTCTTAGAGAAAAAGGCGCGTGATTGTCGAAATGACCTAAGTCATCTGTGGGACTTGAGTTGCGGCGAGGTAGGGAATGTTGCGGTTGGTCTGCTCGGAGGCTCCCAGTCCATAACCCACAAGAAACGCCTCATCGACCAGAAAGCCGAAATAGTCCGGTTGCAAGGCCACGCGACGAGCTGCCTGACGGTCGAGAAGCGTCACCAGCTTTACCGAGGCCGCCCCCCGCGCACGCAAGTCGTTCATCAGGAACTCGCTGGTCACTCCAGAATGCACCAGGCCCTCGACCAGCAGGATATTCTGCTCGCGAATATCCGGCTCATGGCTGAAGAATATTTCCAAAGTTTCTCCCGACTGATCTCCCCGCTGCCGGCTGTACTTCGGCTTGATGAACTGGCAGACCACGGGAACATCCAACGCCCGCACCAAGTCGGCCATGAACATGAACGCGTTCTCCAGAACCGCCAGCGCCTGGATCGTCTGTCCACGGTAGTCATCAGAAATCTGCCGCGCCAGCTCTTTGACTCGCTTCTGGATTTGCTCCGCCGCAATCACCTGGCGAAGCTCGTTCTTCAGTTCGCTCATGAAATAACTTGCCTCCCCGCTCGTGTATCTCGAGCGGCGTTAAGCTCGAAAAACTATCCTAGATTCCTCTGTAGTCCCCTGTATTTAAGCTTCTTCAGACTAGGCAGCGTTTCTCTAAGTTTCATTCCGCAGCCCACGGCATCTCGCGGATCAGCACCGCCTCGTGGTTTGGCGTAGCTCGTAACTTTGTCGGAACTGGAAAACCGCGCATCCACGCGATCTCGTTTCCCATCACTACCACCGGCCAAAGCCTGCGCTCCAGCTGTGCCACATGCCGTTCCTGCAGCAATTCCTTGATCTTCTTGGGCGACTTCGTGTGCGCCGGCCAAAATCGGTCTCCGGCTCGCCAATTTCGCACCCTCAACGGTCCCCGCAACAAATCCCCGCGCAGAAGTTGTTGCGGATTATACTCCGCATCGCTCGCTTCAGGCTCTGGATTCGGACTGTTTAAGCTCGGGTCGTTCATCGTTACGCGCATCGCTTCGATCACTACGCCAAGTTCAGGCACCACGACTCGTCCCGGCACGGCTAACGAATATTCATAGTCCGGAATCCGCTCCTGCCGCCGAAAGTCGGGGGTAAGGAAAATCATCGCTTCCGGCTCGCGCCGAATCTTCCAACCCAGTGGCAGCGACAACTCTTTCTCCGGTGGACCATCCTCGGCCGCGAACCGCATCATCTCTTCTATATGTTTGAATTCCAGCGGAATCCCCGCCTGCTCACCGATCGCTTTCAACACGCGCCGCTGCACCGCTCGCGGCTCAGTCAGCAGCCACGGCCGGCTCACGGATGCATTCATTGCCTCCGGACTAGCCTCCACCTCAAAATGGCTGTCATCAAAATGGCTGTCATCCCGAGCGGAGCGAGGGACCCCTTGCCCGCTGGGGTCACCACGAACTCCGCGAGGCGTTTCTGTCACTGTCGCGTTCGTGTCCTGCGCCTCCTCCGCCTCGCGAGTCCGCGGACAGTCGAGGGGCTCTATCTGCACCAGCCCTTGCGAACCATCGATACCGCCAATGCCCAGACTCCACTCCGGCTGCGACCACTGCACCACCGTCCCCAGCCAGCCGGAGACTTCGTTCTCCCAATAATCCTCCTCGTCGCGCGCAATCTCCGCCAGCTCGGCAAAACTCTCGACCGCAGCAGGATTAAACTCGCGCTCCAACAGAGGCATTACCAGCTTGCGCAACCGGTTGCGCATGAACGCTGAATCCGAATTCGTCGAGTCCTCCCGCCACCTCTGTTTGAGATCGGTAAGATACCCCTGTAACTCGTATCGCCTGATTGCCAGCAGTGGACGCACGATCTCGCAGTGAACGACCCCGTCTGCATCTTCACTGTTGTCTTCAATGTCCCTCTCAACAATAATTCGCGGATAAATTCCGCCTAGCCCTCGCAACCCCGTCCCGCGGATCAGCCGCATGAGCACAGTCTCCGCCTGATCATCAAGCGTATGCCCGGTCGCAATCTTGTTCAGAATTCTTTGCGCATCCTCAGCCGATGGCTGGCTAGTGATTGGGAAGGGCAATGCTTCGACCGCGCCGGGATCTGGGTTCGGGAAGGGCACGGCTTCAGCCGTGCCGTAACGATCCTCGACGGACTCGGGCTTTAGCCCCTGAGGAAAATCGGGCTTTATCCCCTGCGGAGTGCCTTTGGGTGGCGCAGCGCTTTCAGCGCTGCGATGAGAAGCATCCGAGTTCTGGGCTTTAGCCCCTGAGGTGCCCGAATCTTCCGATTCATCTTCAGCCCCGAGAAGCTCTCCAAAAAATCCATATCGCAGCTGGCGCGCAGCTGCCTCCACTCCGGAATGTCCCTCAGCAGCGAGCTGTGCCGTATCGCCACTAGCCGCATAAAACTCCAACCCATGCTCGAGAGCCAGCCCCGCAACGAATTCCTGATCCGCATCCGACTCCGTCCCGCGCAACATATGATTGAAATGAACAACGGAAAGAACAATCCCAAGTTCACCTCGCAATTCCATCAGCAACCGCAGCAGCGCAACCGAATCAATCCCGCCCGAAACGGCAACTCCAACCCGGTCTCCAGCCCGCAGCAATTCATTGCGCCGGATATGAATCAACAAGCGCTCTGCCAGTTCATGCACGCCCACATGGTACCGCACCGCTCGTGTAGAGACAGCCGCCTTCGGCTGTCCTGCTGAGCGCAGCGAAGCAGCATTCACTAGTTCTCAAAGTGCCGCCGTCGCGGCACTCCAGACAAGGCGAGCTGGCGCTCGCCGGACAGCCGTGGGCGACTGTCCCAACACATGCAACTACAGCTCCACACTCTTCTCAGCAATCAGTTTCTTAATCTTCTCCACAAACTTGCTAGCAGCCATGTCCTCAGTCTTTTCTTTCCCGCGAGTACGCACGTTCACCCTGCCAGCTTCAGCCTCCTTGTCTCCAACCACCAGCAGGAACGGCACCTTCTGCATGGCGTGCTCGCGAATCTTCGCATTCATCTTCTCGTTGCGAGCATCCACCTGCACGCGCACCCCGGTGGCCTTGAGCTGATCCGCAACTTTGTTCGCGTACTCCCCATGCCGCTCGCTGATGGGGATCATCGCCACCTGCACGGGCGACAGCCATACCGGGAATGCTCCGGCATAATGTTCGATGAGCACGCCAAAAAATCGCTCGATCGATCCGAACAGCGCGCGATGCACCATCACCGGCTGCTGGCGCGAACCATCTTCAGCCACATACTCCAAGCCGAAGCGTTGGGGCAGATTGAAGTCGACCTGCACCGTCGATAGCTGCCACAGCCGTCCGATCGCATCCACCAGCTTGATGTCGATCTTCGGTCCGTAAAATGCGGCCTCGCCGGGAATCGTCTTGTATTCAATCTTCCGGCGATCGAGCACTCTCTTCAGCGATTCGATGGCGTGGACCCACTGCTCTTCGCTGCCCACAAAATTCTTGCGGTCGTTAGGATCCCAGGTCGAAAGCTCGGTCTGAAACTGTTCGAAGCCAAAATCCTTTAACACATCCAACGCAAAGTCTAGACAGCCGGTGATCTCGGCTTCCACCTGCTCCGGCGTGCAGAAGATGTGCGAATCATCCTGGGTAAATCCCCGCACGCGCAGCAACCCGTGCATTACGCCCGAGCGCTCGTAGCGATACACCGTTCCCAACTCCCCGAGCCTCACCGGCAGGTCCCGATACGACTTCAGAGAATCTTTATAAATCAGAATGTGCCCTGGACAATTCATCGGCTTCAGCCGGTATTCAGCGTCGTCGAGCTCCATGGCGTCAAACATATTCTGCGAGTAATAGCCCTCGTGCCCCGAGGTATAGAACAATTGCCGCCGCGCCACATGCGGCGTGTACACCAGCGAATACCCGCGCTTCAGGTACTCCTCGCGCATCCAGTCTTCCATCTGCTTGCGGATGATCCCGCCCTTGGGATGCCAGAAAATCAGCCCCGGCCCGGCGAGCTCCTGGATGGAAAATAAATCGAGCTGCTGCCCAATCACGCGATGGTCGCGCTTCTTCGCTTCCTCCAGTTGCTGTAAATGTGCCTCGAGATCCTTCTTCGAAAAAAAAGAGGTTCCGTAAATTCGCTGCAATTGCGGATTCTTCTCATCGCCCAGCCAGTACGCGCCGGCGATATTAAACAACTTAAATGCCTTGATCTTGCCGGTTGAAGGAATGTGCGGCCCTCGGCAAAAATCCGTGAACTTGCCGGTGCGGTAGATCGAAATCTTTTCATCGGGCTTGGTGAATTGCTCGATGAAATGGCACTTCATGAAGTCGCCGTCTTTTTTGAACTCCGCTAAACCTTGGTCGCGAGGCAGAAACTCGCGCGCGTAAGGAATATTCTGCTGCACCAATTCCTGCATCTTCTTCTCGATCTTCTCCAGGTCCTCCGGAGTAAACGCGGTCGGCCGGTAAAAATCGTAGAAGAATCCGCTCTCGGTCGCAGGACCGTGTCCGAGCTTGGTCTCCGGAAAAAGCTCCAGCACCGCCGCCGCCAACAGATGCGCCGACGAATGTCGGTAGACCTCGAGCGCCTCCGGATCCTTCTCGTTTAAGAGACGCAGATCGGTGTCTTTTTCGAGCGGCCGAGTCAGATCGATGAGATCGCCGTTGGTCTTGGCCACCAAAGCGGAATCCGCCAACCGCGGGCTAATGTCCTTAGCAATATCGAGCGGAGTCGTGCCTTTAGGAACATCCTTCACGCTTCCATCTGGAAGCTTCACATGAATGCTATCTGCCATAAGTTTGAGACCTGCGGGACTGAATATTTCAGTTTATTGGAGGGATTCTGGAGGGTCAAACCAGTGAGTACTATCCGGCGGGGAGATATTAGAGAGGCAGGGCGGGTACATGCACCCGCCCCAAGCTCAAACTACATCGCCACATCCTTAATATGCGTCGCCACATACCACGTATTGCCAAACGAATCGGTCACGGCGGCACTGCGATCGCCATAAGGCTGGTCAGTAGGCTCATGCAGAGACTTCGCCCCCGCCGCCAGCGCGCGACGATACAACGCATCGCAATCTGGTACGTAGAGATAGAACATCGCCGGCATCCGCTCATATTTTCCCTGCGACTCGCCCATCTCCACCATCGAATCGCCAATGCGAATCTCCGCATGATGCACCACGCCATCGGGCGACGCATACTTCGCTACTTCTTGCGCCCCGAACGCGCGCTTCAAAAATCCAATCAGCGGCTCCGCACGCAGCGGATGCAAATAAGGATTCACCGTATGCAGTCCCTTCGGCACATAGCTCTCGCCCTTGTGCGTCGCGATATACCAGAAGTTGCCGGCCGCATCCTTTACCGTGCCGGAGCGCTCGCCGTATTCCTGATCCCGCGGCTCGTCAATCAGAGTCGCTCCAGCCGCCACCGCTTGATGGCAAACTGCGTCGGCATCTTCCACATAAACGTGCAGCGCGTTCGGATGCAGCGTGGCCGGAAATTTCTTGCCCGCAACCCCGCCGCCCATCATCATCAAGGAGTCCCCGATGCGCACCTCGCCATGCACGCCCGTCGGTGTCGTGGCCCGCAGTATCTCTTCTGCGCCAAAGGCCTTCAACACGAAGTCGATCAGGCCATTGCCGTCTTCCGCCACCAGATACGGCGTCACCATGCGGAACCCGCGCGGAACCGGGTCCACGCTTGTCTTCGGCCGCTGTAATCGTCCGCCCTCAGGGCCGGTCGTAAGTTTCTCCATGCGCCGGTGCATCTCTTCCACCGGCATTTCTTCCGTCAGTGTCGACACACTCCACGAGTATCCAAACGGATCCTGCAGCGTTCCTTCGCGGCGTCCGTAAAATTGATCGGCGATGGGCCGCACGGTCTTGGCCCCTGCCTCAACCGCATGGGCAAAAAACTTGTCTACGTCAGGAACGCTCAGCGTCATGATGACCGGCGAATTTCCCAGCGTCTCCGGACTAAACCGTCCGCCCTCCGGCCATTCTTCCGCCAGCAGAATCGTCGAGTCGCCAATCGTGATCTCGGCGTGCGGGATGCTTCCTCCGGCTTCGAAGCGCATTATCTCCTTCGCTCCGAACGCCTTTGCGTAGAACTCAATCGCCTTCGCGGCATCTCTGAAAGTTAATCTCGGGGTTGCGCTTGTGGTTGCCCTAGTATGAACAGCTGCGATGGGCTCAGCTACGGTGGCCATAGTCTTTTTCCCTTCTAGTTGTGATTTCAATCGTGCCTTAAAGCTTGCACTCGGCAGATTGCGCAATTCTGCCGCGACACGCACTAGTGGCTCGATGTCGGCCCCCGCCTTCAGACGCCTGCCGTCGTTCCGCGCCAACATCGCGTCGACAGCCTTATTCAGCTGCTCAATCTTCTTCTGATCGCCATCCCGCGGATGCAGAGAGCGCTTAGGCATCGGCACCCTCCATGCGCGCCCGCAGACTGCTGATTGCGCGGAACTGCAACTGCTTCACCGCGCCTTCAGTCTTGCGAATCTCCCGCGCCACTTCCTTAATACTTTTTTCTTCCACAAACCGCAGCACCACCACTCGCCGCTGCTCCGCCGGCAACGTATCCACCAGCCGGAACAACGTCGCCTTACGCTCCACTTCTTCAATCGCTGCTGGACTGACCTGCGCCAGCTCCATCTGCGCCTCGTCGGCAACTTCGCGGCCCGAGCGCTGCCACCGGTCCGAAATCAGGTTCGCTGCAATCCGGTACAGCCACGCCGCAAACGGAATCCCCCGCCATTCAAATCGCTGCAAGTTGGCCAGCGCATGATGAAAAACCTCGGAGGTTAAATCCTCAGTTTCCGCTCGATCTCCCACCCGCCGCACCACATACGCATATACCCGCTCGAAATTATTCTCATAAAGCTCCGCGAAGCGCGCAGGATCCTTCTGCGCCGCCTCAATCAGAAGCCGCTCGTCCGCTTCTTTCTTCAGAGCCTTCAATAAATTCTCCGCGCGGATCAATCTTACATTAAGGATAACGGGTGGAAACGGCAAAAGGTTACGCCGCCCGGAAACCAGCATAAAATTACTTGACAGCCAAACCAGAAGTCGTAGCATCTCAAAGATCGGTCGGAAGCGGTCAACTGCTAGGGACCGCGTGAGAACTAGATTTTGTGTTTCGCAGTGGAACGAAGGTCCCCGTTTCAGCCGCGAAGCGGCGCAAGAATGCAGCCCACAGCGTAAGCTGTGGGTAGACAAAAGAGGAAATGAGCAAGCCCCGGAGGGCGGAAGATTTGTCCTCGCGCACACTAGCTAGCCGTTAGCATTCGGTGGTCGTGCACCAAAACCGAGCAAAACCGGAAGGGATGATCAAATGAAAGCAATCAGCGGAGTGTTCGCCAGTCGGTCTGCCGCAGAAAACGCTGTGAAAGAAATTCGCAAAGCCGGTGTCCCCGACGATCAGGTTACACTGCTAATCCCCGGAAGGCTCGACCAGATCGAACATGAAGTGGAGTCCGTCCCCGTCGACGACACCGAACAGTCCGGCATCGGCAAGGCGGTTGGCGCATTGATGGGAGGCGGCGTCGGCGCTACCGGCGGCGCGCTTCTTGTCGCTCTGATCCCCGGCGTCGGCCCTATTTCGGCTCTCGGCTTGCTGGGTGCGGCAATTCTCGGTGCCGCCGGAGCAACCGCGGGAGCGGCAGTCGGCGGCAAAGTCGACGCCGCGTCTTCCGAAGGACTGCCTCACGACGAAATCTATGTGTAC
>Ga0210405_10003394_pt1 | contig 15653 bp, 12 predicted proteins | sample IncBWH11MmetaG_FD_155492 | JGI IMG/M metagenome (GOLD analysis project Ga0210405, IMG submission 155492) | Forest soil microbial communities from Barre Woods Harvard Forest LTER site, Petersham, Massachusetts, United States - Inc-BW-H-11-M | ecosystem: Environmental > Terrestrial > Soil >... | reverse complement strand
AAGTCCAGGCATCGGCCGATCTGCTTGCTGGGTACTACCACGCCGTGCACAAGGTGACGCTGGAATTCGTCGCCCGCGTCACCACCGAGGACTTGGCGCGCATCGTCGACCGGAACTGGGATCCGCCGGTGACCGCCAGCGCGCGACTGGTCAGCATCATCGACGACTGCGCCCAGCATCTCGGTCAGGCCGCCTACCTGCAGGGCATCCTGCCCCAGTGAACGTGACACTGGCCACACCGTGCGATTCGCGGTAACGGTACTGCTGTGGCTGTTCACCACTGTGGCGCTGGCGGTTGCCGTGCCGACGGCGTGGGCGCAGACCCACATCGTCGACGCCAACGGGTATGAGGCGATGGCCCGGAAAGCCGCGGCCGATCCGGTGCTGCAGGCCGCGGTGGCATCCGAGCTCGCCACCAGGGCCATGGTGCTCATCGATCAACGCGGCTACAAGGTCGACTCGGCCCAGGTTCACGATGTAGCCGCCGGCTATACCTCCGGTCCGGACTTCCCGCCGCAGTTCGCCGATGCCAATCGGCTGGCGCACAGCTGGATGTTCACCGGCGCCTCGGCGCAGTCGGAAGGCGACCAGTGGGTCATCGACCTAGCCGGGATGCTCAAAGACAGCGCGTTTACACCGATGCTGTCGACCTATAGCGTGCGGGTGCCAGAGACGGTACGGGTGCCGGTGACGGTATCGACGCCAAAGGTATTGCAGCCCGGGATATTACGCCCGCTGGTCACCTGGGGTCCGTGGGCGAGCATCGCCGCGGCGGTGCTGACCGGGATCTGCGCGCTACTGACATTGGCCGCCGCACGCAGCCGTGCCAGGGCGCTGGCCGGCCTAGGCATCTCGGCGCTGCTGGTCGGCGCCGCCGGTTGGGCGGGTATCGAAATCGGTCGCCGCGGTATCAACGATGCGCTGAACGACACCACCGGCGATATTCGGCGTATCGCTGACGTCATGGTCGGCGAGGCCGAAAGCAGCCTGCACCAATGGCTCGACCTGACTCTGGCCGCGGGCGGAGTGCTGGTGGCGCTCGGCATATCAGCGGCGGTGCTGGGCAGTCTGCGGAAGTCCTAGCCCGCCGACGATGCGGGCCCGCAGGGCCCGAGGAGGAGTCGGGCAATCAGCTCTAGCCCGCCGACGATGCGGGCCCGCAGGGCCCGAGGAGGAGTCGGGCAATCAGCTCTATAGCTCCCCGTCGCGGCCAAGCTAGGTCAACGACAGTTTGGCAAGGATCTTCCCGGTCGGCTGCGGTGACCCGTTGCCGGGTTCGACGGTGAACGCCAGCGCACTGGAGTTCCCGAGATTTGTCAGCGTGTCGGTGGTCGACGGCGCGACGGCCGCGGTGTTCATCGTGCCCGCCGAGGTCGGGCCCTTGTCGCCGAGTAGCCACATCTGATACACGGTGCCCTGCGAAGGCGGGGGCACGTTGTTCATCACCAACACACCGGCGTTCATGCCCCGCGAGAACAACACCGTCGCCGTCCCGCCGGCCAGCTGACCGGAGACGGTTCGCACGTCCGGTGCCGCCATGATCTGCTCGGCCATTGTCGGCTTAGACGATGGTCGCATCGCGATTCCGGCGCCGAAGGCCGCCAATCCCACCACAATTGCAGCCGCTGCAGACAATAGAGCTGTGCGCCAACGAGATCGACGGCCAGCATCCGATTGCACCGCGGCCAGCACCGCCGCGCGAAGACGTGTCGGCGGGTTGGCGGCAGTTGCCGCCGACACCGCCGTCATCGTGTCGCGGATCGCACGCACCTCTTCGCGGAAGGCCTCGGCGACCGATGCCGGCGCCGCGGCGAGCTGTCGGTCGATGGTCGCGCGCTCGGCATCCGATACCGCGTGCAACGCATACGGCGTGGCGAGCTCGAGCAGTTCGAATTCGGTCGGCTCGGTCATGGCACACCCAGGCAATTACGGAGTCCGCGTAGCGCGTCGCGCATCCGTGATTTGATCGTCGACAGGTTGGCCGACAATCGTTGTGACACTTCGGTATAGGTCAACCCGCCGTAGTAGGCCATTTCGATGCACTGCCGCTGGATGTCGGTCAGCCCGTCAATGCACTCAACCACCCGGCGACGCTCGTCGGCGGCGATCGCCGATTCGGCGACGACATCGCGGGGGGGATCGAGGGTGGACGCGCCGTAACGCGATTCCCGCTGCGCGCCGGATTGTTCGGCACGCACCCGGTCGATGGCGCGTCGGTGGGCCATCGTCATCAGCCAGGACAGGGCAGAGCCCTTCGCCGAATCGTAGGCGTCGGCGGTCCGCCACACCTCCAGGTACACCTCTTGGGTGGTTTCCTCGCTGTAGCCGGAGTCGCGCAGCACGCGAGTCACCAGCCCGTATACCCGCGTCCTGGTGTGGTCGTAAAGCGCGGCGAACGCGTCGGCATCGCGACGCGCCACCCGATGCAGCAATGCGTCCAGGTCGCTGCCATGCCGCGGTCCGGTCATCGACCGGTAGCCTATCCTCTCCGCGACGACAGTCGTCATGTTCGTGTCGATCGGGGCGGGCGCGGGACGAAAAACGATGTCCGTGCCTTGTATTCGTCGACGCCGGAGCGGCCCGCCATGTACTTCTCGGTCAGCCGGGCGCCGGTGGCGTAGACCAGAAAATAGGTCATGAGCAGCGGGCATGCCCGCCCAGCCGGGTGTCGGCCTCATAGAGGGTGACCCGGTCACAGCCGGACAACGCGTAGGCGGCTGTCAGACCAGCGACACCGCTACCGATGACCGCAATCGAGCGTCCGAATGACTTTTGCACGTCCGGTATTCGGAGCGGACGCCGGAGTGGACGACCGTGACGAATGTCATGTTCGAAAGCCATCCATGCCGCTAGCCGCTCCGAATAGCGACTGTCCGATCGGTAACCAGCGGCGCCAGCCGGCGCCGGCGAAGAAGTCAAAGGAGCCAAAGCGCAATGAAGGACATTCAGAGAAAGACGCTCGCAGTGGGCCTGGCGGCGATCGCAGCCGTGGGGTTTTCGGCGTGTTCGAGCAACAAATCCGGGTCCGCGCAGCAGACCAGCGCGAATCCTGCTAGCAGCATGGCCGCGCCTGTGAGCACGAGCGCAATGGCGGCTCCCGCGACCAATCTGATCGGTTCGGGATGCGCGGATTACGCCGCGCAGCATCCGAGCGGTCCGGCCTCGGTGACCGGAATGGCGGGGGACCCGGTCGCTACGGCGGCGTCCAACAATCCGATGCTGTCGACGTTGACCGCCGCGCTCTCCGGCAAGTTGAACCCAAGCGTCAACCTGGTCGACACCCTCAACAGCGGCCAGTACACGGTGTTTGCGCCGACCAACGCCGCGTTCGACAAGCTGCCGGCGAGCACGATCGACGAGCTCAAGACCAATGCAGACATGTTGAAGAGCATCCTGACCTACCACGTGGTGCAAGGGCAGGAGAGCCCGAACACGGTTGACGGCGCCCACAAGACCCTGCAGGGAGCTGACGTGAAGGTGACCGGACAGGGGGACGGCCTGAAAGTCGACGATGCGGGGCTGGTGTGCGGAGGGGTGCACACCGCCAATGCGACGGTATACATGATCGACACTGTGCTGACGCCACCCAGCCAGTGACGGCCTACCGCGTCGCTCAGGCAAGGCAGCCCGCTCCGCCGGGCTGCCTTGTCGCCTGTACGCGCCTTGCCGGTGGCACCGATCCAAGACAAGTGTGGTAGCGAATAGTGATTATGTTGTCGCTAGCGCTGATCGGTCTGGTCGGAGGTCTGATCACTGGCATTTCGCCGTGCATCCTCCCCGTACTACCGGTGATCTTCTTCTCCGGCACCCAGAGCACAGCCGACGGTGCGACTGCGGTCAAGTCGAAACGTGAAGTCCTGCGGCCATATCGGGTGATCGGCGGCTTGGTGCTCAGTTTCAGCCTGGTCACGCTAGTCGGCTCGGCATTGCTGTCGTTGCTGCATCTGCCGCAAGACGCCATCCGCTGGGTCGCGCTGGCCGCGTTGGTGGCGATCGGTCTCGGCTTGATCTTCCCGCGCTTCGAGCAACTGCTGGAGCGGCCGTTCTCCCGGATTCCGCAAAAACAGATCGCCACCCGCGCCAACGGGTTTGGCCTGGGCTTGGCACTGGGCGTGCTCTACGTACCGTGTGCGGGCCCGGTGTTGGCCGCGATCGTGGTGGCCGGCGCCACCGCGAACATCGGTGTGCCCGTCGTCGTCCTCACCGTGGCGTTCGCTTTGGGCACGGCGGTGCCACTGTTGTTCTTTGCGCTGGCCGGCCAACGAGTTGCCGAGCGGGTCAGTGCTTTTCGTCGTCACCAACGTCAGATCCGCGTCACGGCAGGGATTGTGACCCTGCTGCTCGCCGTGGCGCTGGTGTTCAACCTGCCCGCGGTGCTGCAGCGGGCCATTCCGGACTACACCAGCTCGTTGCAGGACAAGCTCGGCGGCGGCCAACAGATTCAGCAAGACCTCAACCTCGGCGGCATCGTCAACGACCAGAACAAAGAGCTGTCGAACTGCACCGACGGCTCTGCGCAGCTGCAGAACTGCGGCTCCGCGCCCGACCTCAAGGGCATCACCGCCTGGCTGAAGACCGCCGGCGACAAGCCGATCGATCTACACGGGTTGCGGGGCAAGGTGGTGTTGATCGACTTCTGGGCCTATTCCTGCATCAACTGCCAACGCGCCATCCCGCACGTCGAGGGCTGGTACAAGGCCTACCACGACGATGGTTTCGAGGTCATCGGCGTGCACACCCCGGAGTACGCGTTCGAAAAGGTCACCGGCAACGTCGAAAAAGGCGCCGCAGACATCGGCATCACCTACCCGATCGCCCTGGACAACAGCTACTCGACGTGGACGAACTACCGAAACCAGTACTGGCCCGCCGAATATCTGATCGACGCCGGCGGGGTCGTGCGGCACGTCAAGTTCGGCGAGGGTGACTACAACGTCACCGAGAAGCTGATCCGGCAGCTGATCGCCACCGCCCGACCCGGCGTCGCGCTGCCCCCGCCGGTGGACGCACCCGACACCACCCCGCAGTCCGGCCTGACTCCCGAGACGTACTTCGGCGTCGGCAAGATGGTCAACTACGCCGGAACCGGGGTCTACGACAAGGGGCAGGCCAACTTCGCCTTCCCGCCGACACTGCCGGACGACTCCTTCGCCCTGCAGGGACCGTGGACACTCGACTACCAGGGCGCGACGGCCGACAGCGATACCTCGAGCATCGAGCTGAACTACCACGCCAAAAACGTCTACATCGTCGTCGGCGGAACCGGCAGTCTGACGGTTACACGCGACGGGAAGACGACAACTGTGCCGATCAGCGGGCCGCCGACGTCACACCAGATCGCCACCGGCAACGGCATGGCCCGCGGATTACTCGACGTGCGTTCCAGCAAAGGGCTGCAGGTGTTTTCCTTCACCTTCGGCTGATCGCCGCTCCAGTCAGTAGCAGCGCTATGGTGTGATGACGTGCGACGGGTCGGGCCGCAGCTCCGGCGGTGCCTGGCTGTAATCACCGAAGGGTCCATCGCGGCGCTCGACCGCGGCACGGACGCCCTCGGTGGCGGCGGTCTTGATGAAGTCGAGCGCTTCGGGGGTGTTGCGCATCAGGCCGTCGAGGATGCCGCCCAGCATCTGCGTCGACGCCAGACCCATGTTCTCGTAGGCCTGGTTCACGATCAGCTTCTGCGCCCGTAACTGCGACAATGGGATCCGCGCCAGCTCGGCGGCGATCTCGGCAACGCGAGCTTCCAGGCGCTCGAACGGCACCGCCTCGTTGATCAGCTCGACCTCGGCGGCCTGCACACCGGTCAGCGGCCGTCCGGTCAGCGAGTGCCACTTGACCTTGGCCAGGCTGAGCCGGTACAGCCACATCCCGGTCAGGTAGGCCCCCCACATCCGGCTGTACGGGGTGCCGATCACCGCGTCGTTGCTGGCGATCACGATGTCGGCGCACAGCGCGTAGTCGCTGCCTGCGCCGACGCACCAGCCATGCACCTGGGCGATCACCGGTTTGGTGGCCCGCCAGATCGCCATGAACTTCTGATGGGGTCCGGTTTCGCGGGCCGTGACCATGGCGAAATCCTTGCCCGGATCCCAGCGTCCCTCGGTCATCATGGTCTCGCCCCAGTGCTGGAAGCCGCCGCCGAAGTCATAGCCGCCGGAGAACGCCCTGCCGGCGCCGCGCAACACGATGACCTTGATTTCCGGGTCCCGCTCGGCCAGGCCGACGGCGGCCTCGATTTCGTCGGGCATGGGCGGAACGATGGTGTTGAGCTGGTCGGGGCGGTTCAGCGTGATAGTGGCGACCGCCCCGGTCGTCGCGTACAGCAGTGTCTCGAACTGAGCAAGTGGCATAACTGAATGCTGACAGCTCGGCTCAGTTGCCGGCGCTACCGGTCGCGATTAATCGTCAGCGTGGCGTCGCTGATCCCATTGCTCAAGCCGTGCCTGTAACTCGAGCAGGCCAAGCCCGGCAACCGGAGCGCCGACGAAAAAGCATGCCACCATGAGTGGAGTCATCTCGACCTCCTCCGCCCCTCACCTTCCCCACATGGCTTTCTTAGGTCGCCTTAAGGTACGCCTTAGGCGGCGGTTAGGAAAGCCAAACCGCCGGATGTTCTCCAGATCTTTTTCGGAAAGTTATCGGCGCCAGACCTCGCTAGCCTGCGTCAGGCGGCAAGTCCAACATCCGCCACAGGAACAAGAAACTCAGCGCGGACTTGAACGCGATCTGCGCGTTGTCGGCTGCGCCGGCGTGGCCGCCCTCGATGTTCTCGTAATACCAGACTCGATGGCCCACGGCTTCCAACGCGGCCGTCATTTTTCGGGCATGCCCCGGATGCACCCGATCGTCACGGGTAGACGTGGTGATCAGCACCGGCGGGTAATCAGCGGCAGCCGAAATGTTGTGGTAGGGCGAGTATTCGGCGATGAATTCCCAATCATCGGGATTGTCCGGGTCGCCATATTCGGCAACCCAGGACGCACCGGCCAGCAGCAGATGGAAGCGGCGCATATCCAGCAGCGGCACCTGACACACCAGCGCACCGAACAGCTCGGGGTACTTCGTCAGCATGATGCCCATCAGCAGCCCGCCGTTACTGCCGCCCTGCGCACCGAGTTGCTGCACAGTGGTGATGCCACGGTCCACCAAATCGGTTGCCACCGCAGCGAAGTCCTCGGCAACCAAGTGACGGCCCGCGCGCATCGCCTGGGTGTGCCAGCCGGGGCCGTACTCGCCGCCGCCGCGGATGTTGGCCAGCACAAAGGTGCCGCCGCGCGCCAGCCACAGCCGGCCCAGTACGCCGTCATACCCGGGGGTGCGGGCCACCTGAAATCCCCCGTAGCCGCCCAGCAGGGTCGGACCGGCAGCGTCCCGCGGGCGCACCACGAAATACGGGATCGAGGTGCCGTCCTTTGATGTAGCGAAATACTGTGCGACGGTCATGCCTTCGGCGTCGAAGAAAGCCGGCGCGGATTTGATCTGTTCCAGCCTTCCGTCGACCGCCCCGTGCAGTAGACGCGACGGCGTAACGAATCCGCTGGAATCCAAGAAGATTTCGTCGCCGGTATCGTCGGCGCCCGCGATGACGGTGTTGGTATTGGCGGGCACGTCGGTCACCGGTCGACGCTGCCAGCTGCCCGGTGTGACGACCTCGACGCGGCTGGCCACGTCGGCAAGCGTGATGACGATGAGCCGGTCGCGGGTCCAGGCGTAGGACAGCAAGCTGGTGTGCTCGTCGGGCTCGAACACGACCCGCAACTGTGGTGTAGCGGCGAGGAACTCGTCATAGTCGGCGGCCAGCAGCGAGCCCGCGGTGTAGCTGGCGGTGCCGGTGAGCCAGTCGGTGCGCAGCTCGATCAGCAACCACTGCCGGTGCACCGACACTGTCGCGTCGGTGGGCGCATCGATGCGGATCAGCTCATCGCCGCGCAGTTCGTACAACTGGTCGTTGAAGAAGTCGAGGGCCCGTCGCAAGAGCGTCCGCTCGAAGCCAGGCGTGCGGTCGACTCCGGCGGCCACGATGACGTCGCTGGGCGAGCCTTCGAACACCGTCTGCGCATCCTCCACCGATTGCCCGCGGCGCCATCGCTTGACCATGCGCGGATAGCCGGATTCGGTCAGCGAGTCAGTGCCGAAGTCGGTGCCTACCAACAGCGTGTCCGGATCGACCCAGCTGGTTCCGGACTTCGCCTCGGTCAGGGCAAACCCGTCGGCGACGAATTCCCTTGTGTGCATGTCAAATTCACGCACGATAGCTGCGTCCGAGCCGCCGCGGGACAGGCTGATCAGGGCCCGTGTGTGGTCGGGTTCGATGACGTTGGCGCCGGCCCACACCCAGTTCTCGTCGTCAGTGCGAGCCAGCTCATCCACGTCGATCAGCACGTCCCAGTCCGGACTATCGCTGCGGTAGCTGTCCAGTGTGGTGCGCTGCCACAGCCCGCGCGGGTTGGCGGCGTCGCGCCAGAAGTTGTACAGATAGTCGCCGCGACGGCGCACGTAGGGGATCCGGGCATCGGTGTCGAGCACCTCGAGCGCTTCGGCGCGCATTCGCTCGAACTCCTCGCCGGAAAACTCGGCCAGTGTGGGCTCATTGCGGGCGCGCACCCAGTCCAGCGCCTCTTCGCCGGCAATGTCTTCCAGCCACAGATAGGGGTCGTCGGGCATGTGCGCGGCTCCTCCTCATCACGCTGCGCGCTCTGCATCGTCACCGCGCGGGGCATGTGCGCGGCTCCTCCTCATCACGCTCCGCGCTCTGCATCGTCACCGCGCGGGGCATGTGCGCGGCTCCTCCTCATCACGCTGCGCGCTCTGCATCGTCACCGCGCGGGGCATGTGCGCGGCTCCTCCTCATCACGCTCCGCGCTCTGCATCGTCACCGCGCGGGGCATGTGCGCGGCTCCTCCTCATCACGCTGCGCGCTCTGCATTGTCGCCGCGCGGGGCATGTGCGCGGCTCCTCCTCATCACGCTCCGCGCTCTGCATTGTCGCCGCGCGGGCCATGCGACTCATTGTGACGGCGGCGGTAGTGTGACCTGTATAACACCGTCGAACGAGGAGCTGATCTCATGACCGTCTACGCACGTCCGGGCTCCGCTGGGGCGCTGATGTCGTATGAATCGCGGTACGGCAACTTTATCGGGGGGGAGTGGGTCGCGCCGGCGGGCGGCCGGTATTTCGAGAATCTGACGCCGGTCACCGGCCAGGCGTTCTGCGAGGTGCCGCGCTCCGACGGGGCCGACATCGACAAGGCGCTCGACGCAGCCCACGCCGCGGCACCGGCGTGGGGTAAGACCGCCCCGGCCGAGCGGGCGGCGATCTTGAACAAGATCGCGGATCGTATCGAGGAGAACATCGAGTCGCTGGCGCTCGCCGAAGTCTGGGACAACGGGAAACCGATCCGAGAGGCGCTCGCCGCCGATATCCCGCTGGCCGCCGATCACTTCCGGTACTTCGCCGGGGCGATCCGCGCCCAGGAGGGTTCGCTGTCGCAGCTCGACGACGACACGGTCGCCTACCACTTCCACGAGCCGCTCGGCGTGGTCGGGCAGATCATTCCGTGGAACTTCCCGATCCTGATGGCCACCTGGAAACTCGCGCCAGCGCTGGCCGCCGGCAACGCGGTGGTGCTCAAGCCGGCCGAGCAGACTCCGGCATCGGTGATGTACTTCATGTCGCTGATCGCCGATCTGCTGCCGCCCGGGGTGGTCAACGTCGTCAACGGATTCGGCGCCGAGGCGGGCAAGCCGCTGGCATCCAGCAACCGGATCGCCAAGATCGCGTTCACCGGAGAGACCACCACCGGTCGACTGATCATGCAATACGCCAGCCAGAACCTCATCCCGGTCACCCTGGAACTGGGCGGCAAGAGCCCCAACATCTTCTTCTCCGACGTGCTGAGCGCCCACGACGACTACCTGGACAAGGCGCTGGAGGGGTTCACCGGGTTCGCCCTGAACCAGGGCGAATGCTGCACGTGTCCGTCGCGCGGCCTGATTCAGGCCGACATTTACGACGAGTTCCTGGAGCTGGCGGCGATTCGCGCTAAGGCGGTGCGGCAGGGCGACCCGCTGGACACCGAGACGATGCTCGGCTCGCACGCCTCCAACGACCAGCTGGAAAAGGTGTTGTCCTACGTCGAGATCGGCAAGGACGAAGGCGCCAAGATCATCACCGGCGGGGAGCGCGCTGAGCTGGGCGGTGACCTGTCCGGCGGCTTCTACATGCAACCGACGATCTTTTCCGGCAATAACAAGATGCGGGTCTTCCAGGAGGAGATTTTCGGACCGGTGGTGGCGGTGACGTCGTTCTCCGATTACGACGACGCGATCTCGATCGCCAACGACACCCTCTACGGTCTGGGCGCCGGTGTGTGGAGCCGCGACGGCAACACCGCCTACCGGGCGGGCCGCGACATCCAGGCCGGCCGGGTGTGGGTCAACTGCTACCACGTCTATCCCGCGCACGCCGCGTTCGGCGGCTACAAGCAGTCCGGGATCGGCCGGGAGAACCACAAGATGATGCTCGACCACTACCAGCAGACCAAGAATCTGCTGGTGTCCTACTCGGACAAGGCGCAGGGTTTCTTCTGATGACCCCGCGGGTGGTGATCACCTCCGCCGCCGCAACGCTGCTCGATGAGCTGCAGGACCGGCACGGTCCGGTGATGTTCCATCAGTCCGGTGGTTGCTGCGACGGGTCGTCGCCGATGTGCTACCCGGACGGGGACTTCATTGTCGGTGATCGCGATGTGCTGCTCGGTGTGCTCGACGTTGGTGCGGACGGGGTTCCGGTGTGGATCTCCGGGCCCCAATTCCAGGCCTGGAAACACACCCAGCTCGTCATCGACGTGGTGCCCGGCCGCGGCGGTGGGTTCAGCCTGGAAGCACCCGAGGGAATGCGGTTTTTGTCCCGCGGGCGGGCTTTCAGCGACGGCGAGAACGCGGAGCTCACGGCTACCCCGGTGATCGCTGGCGCCGACTACGAGCGCGGCGAGCGCCCGCCGGCACGCGCACCGGTGGTAGCTGCCGCCGCCGACGCTTGTCCGGTACCCGCAGGGCGCGCCGCGCTGGGGGCACCTCCCGGCGGGCACGCCGGGGGAGTAAAGCCGTAGCGAGCAGCCGCGGCAGTATCGTCAAAGCGTGATACCGCTGCCGCGGAGTTGGCTGCTGACCAGCGCGATGCTGGTCGGCGTCGCGGTCGGGTTGCTGGGCGGAACGGCCGCGCTGGCCGTGAATCACGTTCGCATGCGCCCGGACGTCGCCATCGCGTTGGTGGTCGGGTTTCCCAGCGTCGTCGGGCTGCTGGTGATCCTGTTGTCCCGGCGGCGATGGCTGACGGCCATGGGCGTGTTCTTCCTGGCGCTGGCGCCGGGATGGTTTGGTGTGCTGGCGGTGATCGAGGTGACGAGCCCTGCCTGACGAGGACCGTGTGGACAGCGAATCACTGCCGAAGACCGAGCCGTACACGCCGACCTTCGACACCGACGCGCACCCCAGAGCCGAACCGGCGTTTATCGAGCCGGAACCGAAGCCTCGGCGACGCCGGTGGTGGCATCGGCGCTCGGACACGTCGGCGACGGAGATAGCGGATGAGCCGGCGAGCAGCCCCGCCCCGGCGGTTGAAGCCGCGGCGGGTGACGCACCGCCGTCTGGGGCGATGCATGCGCCAGCGCCGCCGATCGCCGTGCCCGGGCGCTACCACCACGTGAAATGGTGGCAGTTCATCCTGACGCTGCTGGCGGTGTGGGTTCCGGCGGCGGCGATCGGTTCCGGCCTGTTCTACTGGTGGACCCACGACAACTCCGCACACAAGACCCCGGTTGTCTTGGTGGTTTTGGTCTATGTCGTCGTGTGCACGGTCGCAGCCTTGATGCTGGCGATGGTGCCCGAGCGGCCCCTGGTGTCAGTGCTGGCCATCGCGATGATGTCAGCGGTGTTCGCTTCCGTCGTCGCCGCCGCCCCGTTCTACGGCGCGTTCTACTGCGACCACAGCGAGCGTCATTGCCTGATAGGCATCGTCCCGTACTGAGCTCAGTCGACGTCGGCGCTGGAGCGGGCAAGCTTGGACGGCGGGCAGATTCTGGCTATGCAAGGCTGGCGGGGTGAGCGACACGTCGGCCTCGTATACCCCGGCCGATCGCGACCTCGCCTCAATCGCTGACTTGATCGAAGATCCGGCGCGGGCAGCGATGCTCGCGGCGCTGGCCGGCGGTCGGGCGCTGCCGGCGGGGGAGCTGGCTCGGCGGGCCGGGGTGCATCCCGCCACCGCCTCCACGCATCTGCGCCGGCTGACCGAAGGTGGGTTGATCCGGGTCCGAGCCCAGGGCCGGCATCGATACCACGAGATCGTCAACCCGGAAGTGGCCACGGTGCTGGAGGCCATCGCCCAGATCGCGCCGCCGGCTCCGGTGCCCTCCCTGAGTCAGCATCGCGCCGCCCGTGCGCTGTTCGAGGCGCGGACGTGCTACGACCACCTGGCCGGCCGTCGCGGTGTGCAACTTCGCGACCGGCTGATGGCCGCCGCGGCCATCCGCCGCCTCGACGACCGGGACCACGAGCTCACCGATCGCGGGCAGGACTTGCTCGACCAGCTGGGCATCGACCTGGCCGCACTGCGGGCGAGCCGACGGGTGTTCGCCCGCTCATGCATCGACTGGACCGATCGCCGGATCCACCTGGCCGGGGCGCTGCCCGCCGCGATCACCAGCGTGTTCCTCGCCCGCGGATGGCTCACCCGCGGGCCGGGCCGTAGCCTGCGCGTCGTCAGCGGCTACGACGACCACCTTGAAAAATGGCTGGCCACCTAACTTGGCCGAGAGCGGACTGGTACGTAGCGACCTCAAACCCACCACCGACTTCCGGGACGTTTACTACGAGCTGCTGGCACAGACGCTTCAGGCCGACCCCGCCCCGTCGGTCGGGGCCGGCCGGCGCAGCCGCGGCTTCCTCTGAGCGGCGCCCAAACGTCCAATTACATGAACTCCAGTAGCGACCTTCGAAAGCACACAGAGATGTTATCGGGAAAGTTGGACATTTCTCAGCCTAGTCTCAGCTACAGTGCAAACGACGATTGGAACTGTGTGCAAAGGGGCTCGTCATGCTGGAGCGCACTCCTCCTTGGACTATCGCCGGTAGCGCGATTGCCCGCGACAAAGGTGACACGGGGGAACATCTAACTCCCGAAAGGCCGGTTCAGGGGGGTCGACGTGTGCCAGCGGTGAGCGGGTCGGGTTGGCCGTTGGTGGGCCGCGATGATGAGGTTCGCCAGGCGTTGGCGGCGCTCGAGGACGACGCGGAGTTTCAGGGTGTCGCGTTGGTGGGTGATAGCGGGGTCGGCAAATCGACACTGGCTCGCGCCCTGGCCACGACGGCCAAGTCGCGCGGGCTGATGGTGCGGTTTGTGCTGGGCACCCAAACCGGCTCCGCCGTGGCATTGGGCGCGTTCTATCGGTCCGTGACTGTCGACGCTCCACGAGAACCCGCCGCGATGTTGGCCGCCGCGCATAGAGACCTGGAGCAGCACGAGAACCTGGTCGTCGTCGTCGATGATGCCCAGTGGCTCGATCCGTTGTCGTCGACGCTGGTGTACCAACTTGCCGCCAGCGGCAGTGCACGGGTGATCGTGACGATCCGGTCGGGCGACAACGTGTCCGATGCGGTGACCGCGCTGTGGAAAGAGCGGCTGTTGCTGAGCCTGCGCATTGAAGCGTTCACCCGGGAGCAGACCGGGGAACTTGCCCGCGCCGTGCTCGGCGGCGCCGTCGATACCCGGCTGATCAACAAGTTACACGACCGGGCTGCGGGCAGCCCGATGCTGTTGCGCGGCTTGCTGAGCGCCGGTCGGGAAAGTGGTGTGTTGGTGCGCACGGATGCGGGCTGGCAGCTTCGGGGTGCGCTGCGCGCAGACCGCCAACTGCAGGATCTGCTCGAGTTTCGGCTGCGATCCCTTGCACCGGAGGAGTTGGAGGCGGTCGAGGTTTTGGCGGCTGCCGAGGTGCTGGACTGGGAGATTTTGCGTGGGCTTTGCGACGCCGACGCGGTGGCACGCCTTGAGCGTAGTGGCGTGATCCAGTTCGTTGCGGATGGATCGCACACGGTGGCGCGGTTGTATCACCCGCTCTTGGGTGAAACGGCTATGCAACGCGCTGGGGTGGTGCGCTCGCGGCAGCTCAATGGCATGCTGGCACAACACCTTCGGAAGCACCTGCGGCCGGAAGGGCAGCGCTCGAGGCCACCCGACGTGCGCGCCCGGATCCAGCTGGCCCAGTTCATGACGCGAAGCGACCTCGCCCCGGACCTGGATGTGATCATCGATGCGGCGGCGAGCGCGATGACCATGTCGAACATAGCTCTCGCCGAAGAGCTGGCCCGATTCGCGTTCGATCGCGGCGGGGGCTTGGCGGCTGCGATCGTGCTTGCTGAGGCGATGGGTTGGCAGGGCCGCGGCGACGAGGTCGAGGCGGTGCTCGGTGCCTTTGACCCCGACGGTGCCGATGAGTTGCTGACCGCGCGATGGGGCTGTGTGCGCGCCATGAATCTGTTCTTCAATCGTAGGCAGGTCGAGCAGGCACGGCAGGTACTCGCCAACGTGACGGATCGCATCAACTCCGAGGCGATCGGCAGTTACGTCGCAGCAGTCGAGGTGTTGTTTACGTGCTTCTCCGGCGACATCCCGACCACAATCGAGACCGGCCTGGCCCTGTGTGCATCGGATCTGCCGTTGGCGACGGTGTGGGCGGCTGTGCCGACGTGCTGGGCGTTGGCGCTCGCCGGGCGGTTTGACGACGCTCACCGCGTGGCGGAGGCGGGGCTGCGAGCGGCTGCGCTCGCCCAACCGGGAGGGTTACCCAGGATCGGGTTGGCTGAGGTCATGGCGTTGACGGCCGTCGGTGATTATCCGGCTGCCGAGCGGGCCAGGGAGCGTCATGCCACGGGTGTGCTTGAAGCAGACGACGCGATGCGTGGACTCGTGCACCTAGCCCGCGGTGCGCTGTCGTCCGCCTGCGCTGCATTTCATGACTCGATGTCGGCAATGTCGGGTGGTTTTACGTCGGCCTGGTCGATGCCGGTGGCGGCCTGGTGGGCGCAGGCCGAGGGCGCACGGGGAGATGGTGAGGCGGCCGCCGCGGCGCTGCGGCGTTCGGAGGACGCCGACGGACCACACCTCGCCGTGTTCTTGCCGGAACTTGAGCTGGCCCGGGCCTGGGAGCGGGCAGCTGGCGGCCAGACGACGGCCGCCCAGAAGCATGTTGTGCGCGCCGCGCAGATCGCGCAACACTCCGGGATGCACGCCGTGGAGATGGCTGCGCTGCATACCGCTGTCCGGTTCGGCGATCATTCGATCACCGCAAGGCTAGAGGAGCTCGCCACCACGTTGAACACACCGCTGGCGGAGGCGGTGGCCGCGCATGCTCGCGGCTTGGCCGATCGCGACGGCGACCTGCTAGACGCCGCGGCTGATCGGTTCGCTGACCTGGGTGCGGTGGCACTTGCCGCCGACGCGGCGGCCCAGGCAGCGCGCGAACACGCGCACACGGGCCACCGTGGTAAGGAAGTAGCCTCGTCGGCCCGGGCACACGCGCTGGCCAGCCAGGGCGAAATCCGGACACCGGCAGTCGCTGCCGCAGCCCGGCCGCTGCCCATCAGCGACCGCGA
>Ga0210405_10003393_pt1 | contig 15655 bp, 10 predicted proteins | sample IncBWH11MmetaG_FD_155492 | JGI IMG/M metagenome (GOLD analysis project Ga0210405, IMG submission 155492) | Forest soil microbial communities from Barre Woods Harvard Forest LTER site, Petersham, Massachusetts, United States - Inc-BW-H-11-M | ecosystem: Environmental > Terrestrial > Soil >... | reverse complement strand
GGCGCTCCAACGCCGCCAGTCGGCGCAACTGCATGTCCAGGATGGCCTGGGCCTGGATGTCGTCAATGTCGAGCAGGTCGATCAGGCCGGCCCGCGCGATGTCCACCGTCTCCGATGCCCGGATCAAGGCGATGACTTCGTCGAGCGCGTCCAGCGCTTTGACCAGGCCGCGCAGGATGTGGGCGCGTTCGTTGGCCTTGCGCAGCCGGTAGGTGGTGCGCCGGATGATGACGTCGAGTTGGTGCTCGACGTAGTAGCGGATCAGCTGGTCTAGCCGCAGGGTGCGCGGCACCCCGTCGACGATGGCCAGCATGTTGGTGCCGAAGCTGGTCTGCAGCTGGGTGTGCTTGTAGAGGTTGTTCAGCACCACCTTGGCCACCGCGTCGCGCTTGATCTCGACGACGATGCGCAGCCCGACCCGGTCACTGCTCTGGTCTTCGATGTTGGCGATCCCGGCCAGCCTGCCGTCGCGGACCTGCTCTGCGATCGAGGTGATGAAGTTGTCGTGGTTGACCTGATACGGCAACTCGGTGATCACCAGGCCCGTCCGGCCCCGCGAATCTTCTTCCACCTCAACCACTCCGCGCATCCGGATGGAACCGCGGCCAGTCTTGTACGCATCCGCGATGCCTTGCGAACCGACGATTAGCCCCGAGGTAGGGAAGTCGGGGCCTTTGATCCGTTCCATGACGGCGGCCAGGGTGGCCTCTTCGTCGGCGTCGTAGTTGTCCAGCGCCCAGAACACCGCTTCGGCGAGCTCGCGCAGGTTGTGCGGCGGCATGTTGGTCGCCATACCGACCGCGATGCCGCCGGATCCGTTGGCCAGCAGGTTCGGGAACCGGCTGGGCAGGACTGTGGGCTCCTGCACCCGGCCGTCGTAGTTGGGTATGAAATCGACTGTCTCCTCGTCGATTTCGCGCAGCATCTCCATCGCCAACGGGGTCAGCCGTGCCTCGGTGTTGTGGCTGACGAACCCATTGGCGACAAACGCATGGTCTTCGGTGTCGACGCGCAAGCTGTACACGGGTTGCACACCGGCATCGGTCACGGAGGCCACGCGCGCGTAGTAGAACCGGCCGTCAGTCAGGTCGGTGGCGATGCTCCGTACATCTGGGTCGGCGATGTGCGACAGGATCTCAGCGCCGCGGGTCCGCCAGCGTTGGATGCGGTCGACGTTGTGGCGGTTGAGCCAGTCGCGATCGGCCCATGAGCCACCTGCATGCTTTCGGATGAAAGCCGCCAGTCCGGGAACATGGTCGGAATCCATGCCGGCGCACGTCGGCATGGATGACAGGATGCCGAGCAGCTTCTCCTGCTTAGCGCCCCCAAAGCCGACTTGGCTTGCAAAGAGGTCGGCCTGGGCACGATTGGTGATGACCACCTTATGCTCGCCAGCGGCATGCAGATACCGCTTGGACACGACCCCGAACTCAAGCAACATTTGTTGCACGCTCGCCGCGAGCCGCGCACTTCGTGTCGAGTAGGAAACCTGGATTGAATTGCGCGGCAGGAGAGAGCATGAGCCATCGCCCTCGAACAGTGCCTGCAGAAATGCCCGCTTGACGGCTGCCGGCGATTGCCAGAGCCACTCGGGTACGACCTTGTGTTCAGACCGTTGGCCCGTGAGCTCACCGAGCCGACTGCGTTTGAGCTCCGTCAGATTGTGAATATCCAGCTCGCGCAACATCGAACCGGACGCGATTTGGCGAAGCGATAGGTAGCGCTGCCCCCCGACCACCGCGTCATACGCTGCGACTACCGTGGCGAAATAATCACGATCGAGGTTATTGAACCCCGCGCGTTTGTCTGAGACGAAACCCTCGCTGATGAATGCCCCCAGGAGAAGGGCTTCCATCGTCGGTCGCCAGTCGGCCGGCCCGACCTCTACCGGCGGAGTCCGTTGCAGCAGAACGTAGTCGTCCGGCCGAAGCTCTTCGATCAGCTTCCACAGCAGTGTGGGTACGCCAGCGACGTCGACAAGGCACAACAATGGGTGGTTGGCCGTACCCGTGACCTCGTAGCCTTCCGCCGTGCGCACCCTATAGGTCTGATGTTCGCCCGAATGGAACAAGCAGTCGGCCGAGACTGGGTTCCCATGGCGATCAACGACTTTCAGCTCGATCGCGTTATCGGAGTTCGGCCGGGCATCCGGGACAACATCGCCGATCCGCACCGACTGGCCCAAGGGCAACCGCACCAGCGCATCCCCGGTCAGGCAATATCTCATCGCGGCCGGCGGGTCGTTGCCCGGCGAGCCGAAGTTGCCCTGACCGTCGACCAACGGGTAGCGCAGCGACCACGGTTGGGCCATCCGCACCAGGGTGTCGTAGATCGATGCGTCGCCGTGCGGGTGGTAGTTGCCCATCGTCTCGGCAACCGACCGCGCCGACTTGGCGTGGCTGCGGTCCGGGCGGAATCCGGAGTCGTACATCGCGTAAAGCACCCGTCGGTGCACTGGCTTGAGGCCATCGCGCACTTCCGGCAACGCGCGGCCCACGATGACGCTCATCGCGTAGTCGATGTAGCTGCGCTGCATCTCCTGCTGGATGTCGACCGGCTCGATCCGATCGGCGGCGTCACCGCCGGGCGGCAGCGTGGTGTCTGTCATCTATTCCTCGTTGAAGTTGTGAATAGGGGAGCGATCTGAATCGTCAGACATCCAGGAAGCGAACGTCCTTGGCATTGCGGGTGATAAAGCTTCGGCGGGCCTCGACGTCTTCGCCCATCAGGATGGAGAACAACTCGTCCGCCGCCGCGGCGTCGTCGAGGGTGACTTGACGCAGCACCCTGACCGACGGGTCCATCGTGGTTTCCCACAACTCCTTGGCATCCATTTCGCCCAGACCTTTGTAGCGCTGGATACCGTCTTCCTTGTTGATCTTCTTGCCGGCCTTCAGACCGGCGTCCAACAGGCCGTCGCGTTCCCGGTCGGAATAGGCGAACTCGGGTTCGCTGCGCTGCCACTTCAGCTTGTACAGCGGCGGCTGAGCCAAAAACACGTGCCCGTTCTCGATCAGCGGGCGCATGAACCGGAACAACAGGGTCAACAGCAGCGTCGATATGTGCTGGCCGTCGACGTCGGCGTCGGCCATCAGCACGATCTTGTGGTAGCGCAGTTTGGTGATGTCGAACTCGTCGTGGATTCCGGTGCCCAGCGCGGTGATGATCGCCTGGACTTCGGTGTTTTTCAGCACCCGGTCGATCCGGGCCTTCTCGACATTGATGATCTTGCCGCGCAACGGAAGAATCGCCTGGAACATCGAGTCGCGGCCGCTCTTGGCCGAACCGCCGGCTGAATCACCTTCCACCACATACAGTTCCGACTTACGCGGATCGGTGGAGCGGCAGTCGGCCAGCTTGCCGGGCAGGCCACCCAGATCGGTGGCGCTCTTGCGCCGCACCAACTCTCGGGCTTTTCGGGCAGCGATCCGGGCCTGCGCGGACGACACCGCTTTGTTCATCACGGTCTTGGCATCGGCCGGGTTGGCTTCGAACCAGTGGGTCAGCTGCTCGTTGCAGACCTTCTGCACGAACGACTTGACTTCGGTGTTGCCCAGTTTGGTCTTGGTCTGGCCCTCGAACTGCGGCTCGCTGACCTTGACCGAGATCACCGCGGCCAGGCCCTCACGGATGTCGTCGCCGGTGAGGTTGGGATCTTTGTCTTTCAGCAGCTTCTTGTCTTTGGCGTACTTGTTCACCACCGATGTCAGCGCTGCGCGGAAGCCCTCCTCGTGGGTACCGCCCTCGTGGGTGTTGATGGTGTTGGCGAACGTGTGCACCGACTCCGAATAGCCGGCGTTCCACTGCATCGCGATCTCAACCTCGTGACCGGGACCCTTGCCAGAGAAATCCACGATGCTGCTATGGATCGCGTTCTTGGTGCGGTTGATGTGTTTGACGAAATCGACCAGGCCGCCGGGGTAGTGAAAGGTGCGGTGTTTGACTTTCTGCGGTTTGTTGCGTTCTTCGGCTTTTTCCTCGGCCGACTTCGGCGCCTCGGCCGTGTCGCTGACAACTTCGTCGACCACTTCCTCAGCGGCGACGCGCTCGTCGACCAGATCGATCGTCAATCCCTTGTTGAGGAAGGCCATCTCCTGCAGCCGGCGGGCCACGGTCTCGAAGTCGTATACGGTGGTCTCGAAGATGTTCGGATCCGCCCAGAACCGCACCGTGGTGCCGGTCTTCTTGGTCTTCTCACCCTGCTTGAGGGTGCCGGGAACCGAGTGGTCGTAGTACTGCGACCACTCATAACCGTCGCGGGAGATCTCTACCTCAAGGCGCGTGGACAAGGCGTTGACCACCGACACGCCCACCCCGTGCAAACCACCCGACACCGCGTAGGCGGCGTCATCGCCGCCGAACTTGCCACCCGCGTGCAGCTGGGTCATGACGACGTCCACGGTGCTAATCCCGGTCGAGTGCATCGCCACCGGGATACCGCGGCCGTCATCGGTGACCTGGACGCTGCCGTCCTCGAGGATCTTGACGTCGACTTTGGTGGCGTATCCGGCCATCGCCTCGTCCACCGCGTTGTCGACGACCTCCCAGACCAGATGGTGGAGGCCGCGCTCGCCGGTCGACCCGATGTACATGCCCGGTCGTTTGCGAACTGCCTCCAACCCTTCAAGAACCTGGATGTCTCCGGCGTCGTATGAGTTGCGGGCCTTCTTCTGGGCAGCCACGGTCGGAAAGCTCTCCTTGGGGTTGCGCGCGGGTAGTCCACTGACTGTGCGCTGGGTTCTCCGCCAGTCTACCTATACCAAGCGGTAGCACCGATTCTGCGAGGGTGTTTCTACACAGCTATCTTCGCCGTGTGCGGAATTTTTCGATCTAGCTTGCGTCCCGACGCTTGACGGCCCAAGTCGCACCGTTGTGACGCCCCTCAGCGGATCGTTGGGCGGCTCAACCGTAGGTGTCACGAGGCCCTCTTCCGGCGATGTGCAACGGTCCTTTGCGCCACGACGGCGCGACCGGGCCGGTGATTTTCAGCGTGGTCACCACACCGTCGCCGACCGCGGCGGCGATTTTTGCCAGCACCTGCGCCTGGATGATCCGTAGCTGCGTGGCCCAAGCAGTCGACTCCGCCGACACGCTCAGCACTCCGTCGCGCAGTGCGGTCGGGGTCGCATGGTCGGCGATGTGGTGACCGACCACCGACGGCCACTGGCCGACCACTGTGCCTTCCGCCACCCGCGACGACCAGCCCTGCTTCTTCGCCACGTCGCGGGTCACATTGCCCAACCGCTGCGGATCGCGGCTGTCCGGCCCCGGACCAGACCACCGGCGCCGGCTCGCGGCGCCGGCAACCCGGCGGGTGGGCGGCAGCCGCCGCCCGCGCCCCACATCTTTGCCTTGCGTGCGAGCGGCACCGCGAGCCTCTTCGAGCGCTCGCCTCACCAGGTCCATACCGGGCAACCCGCTCAGCCGCTCCGGCGGCCCGCTGCCAGGTGGGTCAGTTGGGTCAGGTCCGTCAGGTTCATCAGTCAACGGTCGCGCTCCTCCTCAGGCCGTCCCGGCCTGCATCGTCGCCGCTCCGGTCACGTCTGCACCGCCGAGACCGGTCCACTGTCGCCGTCCTGCAGCGTGATGGTCACTCGCTTGGCATCCCAGTCGCGGGGAATGTCGTCGAGGACCGCCGCGGTCACCAGTACCTGCTCCGCCGAGGCCGCGGCCGCGGCCAGCGCCTCCCGGCGAGCGGTATCGAGTTCGGCGAAGACGTCATCGAGCAACAAGACCGGGTCGCCCCCCTCCGCGCGCAACAGTTCATAGGCCGCCAGCCGCAACGCCAACGCCATCGACCACGATTCACCATGGCTGGCAAAGCCTTTCGCGGGTTGCTCACCAAGGCGCAGCTCGAGGTCGTCGCGGTGGGGACCGACCAGGCAGACACCACGCTCCAGTTCGGCGTCGCGGCGCTGCCCCATCCCCGCCAGCAGCGCCGCACGCAACCGTTCGACGTCCGTGCAGTCGGGCTCGACATCGACGCTGGCACGATAACCGATCGCGGCCGACCGTGCGCCCGGCGCCAGCAGCTGATAGCTCTTCTGCACCTCGGGCGCCAACTCGTTCACCAGTTCCATCCGGGCGGCCATCAGCTCGGCGCCGCGTGCGGCCAAATGCCCGTCCCACACATCAAGCGTGTCCAGGGCGCCGCGATCACCCCGAAACCTCGCGCCGGACCCGGATTTGAGTAGTGCGGTGCGCTGGCGCAGAACTTTCTCGTAGTCAGCCCGCACAGCGGCCACCCGCGGTCGTCGCACCGCCGCCAGATCGTCGAGGTAACGGCGTCGATCTGCGGGGTCTCCCCGAACCAGAGCCAGATCTTCCGGCGCGAATAACACCGCCCGCAGTACCCCGATTACCTCACGCGGACTGCGCACCGGCGATCGATTCAACCGGGCTTTGTTGGCCCGACCAGCGGCGATCTCCAAGTCGACAGAGCACTCGCGTCCGTCATTGACCACGATCGTCGACACCACCGCCCGTGACGAACCGACCCGAACCAAGGGCGCGTCGGTCGCTACCCGATGCGAGCCCAATGTAGACGAATACCACAGTGCTTCAACAAGATTCGTCTTACCGAAACCGTTGGGACCGACAAATACCGTCCGCCCCGGTGTCAAGTCGACCTCGGCGTGTGCCCACGATCGAAAATCCCGCAAGCCCAGATGACGAACAAACACCTGACCGCTAACCTGGAAGACGGACCGGCATCAACAAATAGACGTAGTCGGTCGAAACCGCCGGGAAAGGTCCGCTATCGGTGGCGTGTGGATCGTCGTCGCTGGCCGGTCGCAACACCGCCGGTCGACTCGGCGTGGTGAAACCAAACGACACCCGCTCGGAGTGCAACGACCCCAACCCGTCGGTCAGGTAAGTCGGGTTGAAGGCGATCGTCAGCGGTTCGCCGGCGAATTCGACCGCAACGTCCTCTTCGGCCCGGCCGACGTCGTCGGCCCCGGCCGACAGTCGTAGCACATCCTCGGCGAACTCCATCCGGACCTGCGCACCACGATCGGCGACCAGCGCGACGCGCTTGATCGCCTCGGTCAACTCCGCCACCCCGACGGTGGCCACCGCGGTGTGTTCGGTCGGCAGCAGTTGCCGAAACTTCGGGAACTCCGCATCCAGCAACCGGGTTGTGCTGCGCTTCCCGTTTCCACTGATCCCGAGTAATCCCTCCTTGCCCACGGTGGGTCCGGACCCCAATGACAAATGGACTTCGGCGCCGTCGGTTCCGGTCTTGGCCGCCTCGGCCAACGTCTTGGCCGGCACCAGCACGGCCGCCTCAACGTCAGGTCCGGCCGCCGACCACGTCAGCTCCCGAACCGCCAGCCGGAACCGGTCGGTAGCGGCCAACACCACCGCCGCACCGGAAATCTCCACCCGGATTCCGGTCAGCATCGGCAACGTGTCATCGCGGCCGGCCGCGACTGCAACCTGACTGATGGCTTCGGCGAACACATCCGACGACAGCGCACCGGTCTCTTCCGGCAACGCCGGCAGCGTGGGGTAGTCCTCCACCGCCATCGTCGGCAACGAAAATCTCGCGCTTCCGCACGTCAAGGAAACTCTGGTGCCTTCCACCTGCACGTCGACCGGCTTGTCGGGCAACGCGCGAGTGATATCCGACAACAGCCGTCCCGACACCAAAACTGTTCCCGGAGAAGCGATTTCCGCTGCCAGCCGTACTTCGGCGGAAACTTCGTAATCGAACCCAGAGATCGTTAAGCCGTCGTCCGAGCCGGCCAGCAGCACGCCGGCCAGCACCGGCACCGTGGGCCTGGTGGGCAGCGTCCGCGCCACCCATGCCACCGCATCGGCGAAGTCTTCGCGCACCAAGCGAAACTTCAAGTCGGTCACACCGACTGTGGTCGTCGCCACGTCCATTGCGTCCCTTCATCACCTCGAACAACAAGGCTAACTTCAGCGGCCCCACCGCCGGTGGAGTGCGATTTCCCGCTGACTAACGCCTGTGCCCGTAAACCCGCTTCGACGACCGAACCGGCAGTCGAACCACAACCGTAGAGCTTTGAGCGCCATCTTGAAAGCTAATCGGAATCAATGACACTCAGGGTGTTGTTGCCTTCCCGGCTGGGTGTGGAACGCTCCGTCCCCAGGTGTGTTTTCCAAGAAGAAACTACGGAGATATACCAGTAACAGTATTAAGGCCTGTGCATGGTGGGGACAGCACGACATCTGCGCTGCGCAACGATGCCGACCGGGTTGTGAATGACACGTGCATGCCTGTGTGGTCTGTGTGTAGCGGTTGGGGACTACCCGCGGTTATGCACGTGACCGTTATGCCCGCGTGATAACGCAAGCAGCCTGCCCACAGGGATATCCACAACCTGTGCTGTGACTGGTGGGATGGCCGTGCCCAAAGTTTTTTGGCGTTGTGGTCTTGCGGCCGGCGCTCAGCGCTTTGACCGCTGCCGGATCCGGGTGGTGAGTTCCTTGACGTGGTCGAAGACTTCGCGTCGCTCGGCCATCTCGGAGAGGATTTTGCGTTGGGCGTACATCACCGTGGTGTGGTCGCGGCCGAATGCTTGCCCGATCTTCGGCAGTGACAGGTCGGTCAGTTCGCGGCAGAGATACATCGCGATTTGCCGTGACTGGGCAAGGGCCCGGGTCTTACCGGGGCCACGGAGTTCCTCGACCGTGGTATCGAAGTACTCCGCGGTGGCGGCCATGATGGTGGCCGCGCTGATCTGCATGGTGCTGGCGTCGGCAATCAGGTCGCGCAACACGATTTCGGCCAGCGCCTTGTCGATCGGGGTTTTGTTCAGCGACGCGAACGCGGTCACTCGGATGAGCGCGCCTTCGAGTTCGCGGATGTTGCGTTCGATGCTGCTGGCGATGAGTTCCAGCACATCGTCGGGCACCGCCAGGCGCTCCATCTGTGCTTTCTTGCGCAGAATGGCGATGCGGGTTTCCAGCTCCGGTGGCTGCACATCGGTGATCAGCCCCCATTCGAACCGGGTCCGGAGCCGGTCTTCCAGGGTGGCCAGTTGCTTGGGTGGTCGGTCGGAGGAGATGACGATCTGCTTGTTGGCGTTGTGCAGAGTATTGAAAGTGTGGAAGAACTCTTCCTGGATACCTTCTTTGCCCTCGATGAATTGGATGTCGTCGACCAGCAGCACGTCGACATCGCGGTAGCTGCGCTTGAAGGCGACCTTGCGATCGTCCCGCAGCGAGTTGATGAAGTCGTTGGTGAACTCTTCGGTGGAGACGTACTTGACCCGCATACCGGGGAACAGTCGTTGCGCGTAGTTGCCGGCCGCGTGTAAGAGGTGCGTCTTACCGAGGCCGGATTCGCCCCAGATGAACAGTGGGTTGTAGGCCCGGGCGGGTGCCTCGGCAATCGCGAGGGCAGCGGCGTGGGCGAACCGGTTCGAGGCGCCGATGACGAAGGTGTCAAACGTGTAGCGCCGGTTCAGGCTGGTGCCGCCGGAGGCTTCCGGGTCGGCGGTCTGTGGTCGCTCGGTGAAGTAGGTCGGCCAGTTTTGATGCGCGCTGGCGAGGGCTTCGCGGTCTTCGTCAACCTCGTCGACATCGGTCAGCGACTCGTCGGGCACCAGGCCGTCATCGGATTCGTCACCGGACAGGGCGGCGATACGGACGCCGAGCTCGATCTGTTGGCCGAGCCGACGGCTCAGCGCCTCGGTGATCTGGGTACGCAGGTGTCGTTCGATTTCGTTCTGGACGAAGCTGCTAGGCACCGACAGCAGAGCGAACCCTTCGACGATCGTCAGCGGTTGTACAAGGTTCAACCAGGCTCGTTGCTGCGGTGTCAGGGCAGGGACGTACGGTTCGCCGTTGGTTACGGAAGCGTCTGTGGAGATCTCGCCGTTGAGTTCGGAGACGACCGCATTCCAGACCGCCGCGAAACTTGATCCGGGGTCATCGGTCAACGACGGTCCCCCTGCTATGACGTCGAAGTACAGCGTTTAGCCGCGACCACGAACTGTCCACATGGTTATCCACAAGTGTGGACAGGACGACCGCCACCAAGCCGCAAGTCACGGCTGATGGCACACGGGATCGGCGCTCGAGACAGCCAACATAGGTCACTTGGCCAGGAAGCCGATCCGCCATCCTCGCTTCGTTGTCGGGCGCCGTTCCAGTCTGAAACGGCATTGGCCGAAGCTAACAAGTTTTCCGTCCGCGCGCCAACCGTTCTGCAACATTCGGCCGCGCTTTCACAGAATTGCTCGCCGGCCGCGGTGGCTGGTGTGGCATGAGTGAAATATCGTCGTGCAGTCGGGTGCCGAGACGGCCAGGTTTGACCCGGCGAACGCTGCTGCGTACCCTCGTCTAGTCGCCCGAAAGTCGGCGATACGGCTGCGATCCGCGCAATATGCAACGGGGCCCGCGCCGGTTACCAGCGAGACACAGAGTCTGCCAAGGCTTGGTGAGTGCAATCGTGTTCCACCGGCATCGATACCGGGCCGGAACACGATGCCAGATTCAACGAGGAGAGAGTCGTGGCAAAGGGCAAGCGGACCTTCCAGCCGAATAACCGGCGCCGAGCCCGCGTGCACGGCTTCCGGCTGCGGATGCGCACCCGGGCAGGGCGGGCGATCGTGTCAAACCGGCGGCGCAAGGGCCGCCGCTCGCTGACTGCCTGATTCGAATCTCGGTGTCACAGCGGTGCTTTCCGCGCGGAACCGCATGACGCGGTCGGCCGATTTCGGTGCCACGGTAAAGCACGGAACTCGGGCCGTGCAGCCAGACCTCGTCATCTATTCGCGGCGCGGAAACGAGAACGACGCCGAAGCGCCGCAGGTCGGACTGATCATTTCGCGATCAGTGGGCTCGGCAGTGCAACGGCATCGATTGGCTCGGCGGTTACGGCATGTCGCTCGGGGAGTGCTCGACGGGCTGGGCCGCTCCGAGCACGTCGTGATCCGCGCGCTGCCGAGCAGTCGTGACGTCGGATCTGCTCGGTTGGAAGAAGAACTGCGGGCCGGCTTACGGCGGATCGAGGCGACGGGATCCGGCCGGTGAATGACATAACGTCAAAGTTGGGGCAGTGGCTACACAGCGCCGAGACCGCGGTTGTCCGCGGGTTGATTTTCCTCATTCAGCTGTACCGGCACATGGTGTCGCCGCTACGGCTACCGACGTGCCGGTTCACCCCAACGTGTAGTCAGTACGCCGTGGAGGCGCTGGCCGAGTACGGGTTGGTGCGGGGGACTGGGCTGGCAGCCGTCCGGCTGGCCAAGTGCGGTCCGTGGCATCGGGGAGGATGGGACCCGATACCGGAGCGCGGGGCAGTCCGGGTGGAAATCTGGGGCACCCCAGCGACGCTAGGGGAGAGTGATTGAAGTTGTTTGATCCGTTCAGCCTGGACTACTTCTACTACCCGGTTTCGGCGATCATGTGGCTCTGGTACAAGGCCTTCGGCTTTCTGCTTGGCCCGTCGAACTTCTTCGCGTGGACGCTGTCGGTGATGTTCCTGGTGTTCTCGCTGCGGGCAATTTTGTACAAGCCGTTCGTCCGGCAGATCCGCACCACGCGCCAGATGCAGGAGTTGCAACCGCAGATCAAGGCGCTGCAGAAGAAGTACGGCAAGGACCGCCAGCGGATGGCGCTGGAGATGCAGAAGCTGCAGCGCGAACACGGGTTCAATCCGATACTCGGCTGCTTGCCGATGCTGGCGCAGATCCCGGTGTTCCTGGGGCTGTACCACGTGCTGCGGTGCTTCAACCGGACCACCACCGGTATCGGACAGCTGGGGCTCTCTCCGGAGCGCAACCGCGAGCTGGGTAACTATGTCTTCAGCGCCGCGGATGTCGGACACTTCCTGGACGCCAACCTGTTTGGCGCACCCCTGGGTGCCTCCATGACACAACGGGGCGCCAGCCTCGCGGCCTTCACCGAATTCAGTCGGCCTGCCGTCATCGCGGTCGGCCTGCCGGTGATGATCCTGGCCGGCATCGCCACCTACTTCAACAGCCGAGCGTCGATCGCGCGGCAGAGCCCCGAAGCCGCGGCAAACCCGCAGACGGCGATGATGAACAAGCTCGCGCTGTACGTCTTCCCGCTCGGCGTGGTGGTCGGCGGACCGTTCTTGCCGTTGGCGATCATCTTCTACTGGTTCTCGAACAACATCTGGACCTTCGGCCAGCAGCACGTCGTCTTCGGGATGATCGAAAAAGAGGAAGAGGCGAAAAAGCGCGAAGCGTTGGAACGTCGGGCGGCGAACGCGCCGGCGCCCGGCGCCAAACCCAAGCGGCCGGCGAGGAGCGCGGTGGCGGACGGCAACGGCTCGCCGGCGCCTGCGGGCGGTGCCGATGGTGAATCTGCAGCCGCGGAACCGCCGGAGGCCGGTACGAGCAAGGGCGATCAGGTGGCGCGCAACAGCAATCCGACCGGCCGCACCCCACGCCCGGGCGCAAAGCCGAAGAAGCGCAGACGCTGACCGAGGATCGGGTGGACCCAAGACAACGGTCCATGGTGGACGTGGGGGATGAGCTCGGTACCGGGACCGGGCAGCAGACTTAGCCGGGCGCAGGTCCGGACGACGGGAAGGAAGCAGACAGGCATGACGGACACGGACACAAACGGACACGACATCGACGAAGCTCCGACGGAAGAGGTTCTGGAAGAGGCGTCGGAGGACACGGCGGCGGACGATGGTGACACCGGTACCGAGGCCGATACGGAGGAGCGGTTGGTCGCCGAGGGAGAGATCGCGGGCGACTACTTGGAAGAGCTCCTGGACCTACTGGACTTCGATGGCGACATCGATTTGGACGTCGAGGGCACCCGCGCGGTGGTCAGTATCGACGGCAGCGACGACTTGAACAAGTTGGTGGGCCGCAAGGGCGAGGTGCTCGACGCCTTGCAGGAACTGACCCGGCTGGCGGTGCATCAGAAGACGGGGGTGCGCAGCCGACTGATGCTCGATATCGCAAGTTGGCGCCGCCGCCGCCGGGACGAGTTGGCGGCGTTGGGCGACAAGGTTGCCAGGAGAGTACTGGAAAGTGGCGAGCGCGAAGAACTCGCTCCGATGACGCCATTTGAGCGCAAGATCGTTCACGATGCGGTTGCGGCGGTTCAAGGAGTCCGGAGCGAGAGCGAGGGCGTGGAGCCGTCGCGCCGAGTCGTCGTACTGGCAGACTGAACCAGAAGCAGAGTTACACAGCTGTAGTTCGCTTGGGTCCGGCGAGTACGGACGGGAGGGATGTTTCACGTGAAACATGTCGTTCCGAACAGGCGAGCGCTGCCGCAGGTGCCGCCACCGCCCGAAGTAGCGACAGCCGTTTTCGGGCCCCGTGTCGATCTCGCCCATCGCTACGCCGAGTTGCTGGCCGACACCGGCGTTGAGTGGGGGCTCCTGGGCCCGCACGAGATCGACCGAATCTGGGAACGGCACCTCCTGAATTGCGGTGTGGTCGCCGAGTTGTTGAAGCGCGGCGAGCGGGTGGCCGACATCGGTAGCGGGGCCGGCTTACCGGGATTGGCGCTGGCGATCGCCCAGCCCGAACTCCGCATCGTTCTGATCGAGTCGCTGCTCCGCCGAACCGAGTTTCTGCGCATGGCCGTCACCGAGCTCGGGTTGGATGCCGAAGTACTCCGGGGCCGCGCCGAGGAGCCGGCCATCCGCGAGAGCGTCGGCGGATGTGATGCCGTCGTGTCGCGGGCCGTGGCCCCACTGGACAAGGTGACACGGTGGAGTCTGCCGCTGCTGCGGCCAGGCGGTCGGATGCTCGCGATCAAGGGCGAGCGGGCACCCGACGAAGTGCGCGAGTACCGGCGTGTGATGACCGCGTTGGGCGCCGCGGATGCCAGGGTGGTGGAATGTGGCGTGAACTATCTGTCTCCGCCGACAACCGTTGTGGTGGCACGGCGCAGCGAGCCGGCTCCGGGCCGGGGTGTGCCGCGCCGACGGTCGAACAGGAAGAGCCTATGAGTGCGCCGCACGACCCGTTCGGTTCCGATCACGGAGCCCACTCCGCTACGCATGTTTCACGTGAAACATCGGAATTCGACACCCCGATCGGAGCCGCTGCCGAGCGCGCCATGCAGGTACTGCACACCGCCTACCAACCGCTGCGCCGTCCGCGTCATCGCCGACTATTCACGATCGCCAATCAGAAGGGCGGCGTCGGCAAAACCACAACGGCCGTGAACCTGGCCGCAGCGCTCGCCATCCAAGGCCTCAAAACGCTCGTCATCGATCTGGATCCTCAGGGCAATGCGAGTACAGCGCTGGGCATCACCGACCGTCATTCCGGCACGCCGTCGTCGTACGAGGTGCTTCTCGGCGAGATGTCTTTACAGACCGCGCTGCGGCGCAGCCCGCACAGCGAGCGCCTGTTCTGTGTGCCATCGACGATCGACCTGGCCGGCGCCGAGATTGAATTGGTCAGCATGGTGGCGCGCGAGAATCGACTGCGCACCGCGCTGGCCGAACTCGATGACGCCGACTTCGACTACGTCTTCATCGACTGCCCGCCGTCGCTGGGCCTGCTGACCATCAACGCGTTGGTCGCCGCCCCCGAGGTACTGATCCCCATCCAGTGCGAGTACTACGCGCTGGAGGGAGTGTCCCAGTTGATGAACAACATCGAGATGGTCAAGGTCCATCTGAATCCCGGCCTGAAGGTCAGCACGGTCATCCTCACCATGTACGACGGCCGGACCAAGCTCGCCGATCAGGTGGCCGACGAAGTCCGCCGCTACTTCGGGGCGAAGGTCTTGCGCACCGTGATCCCGCGCAGTGTAAAGGTCTCGGAGGCGCCCGGTTACAGCATGACGATCATCGATTACGATCCCGGTTCGCGCGGCGCGATGAGTTACCTCGACGCCAGCCGCGAGCTCGCCGAGCGTGACGGACCATCACCTAAAGAGGGGGACAAGCATGACCCAGGCACACCGTAGGAAGGGCGGACTCGGGCGAGGCCTGGCTTCGCTGATCCCCACCGGACCGGCGGATCCCCGTGATGACTCAACCCGGTTCGGTCCACGGATGGGCGATGCGGCGGCCGACGTAGTGCTGGGGGGTCCACCGGCCGGGGGCTCAGCGGGTTCAACCGATATCGGTGCGGTGTACCGGGAGATCGACCCGGCCCTCATCGAGCCGAACCCGCGCCAGCCCCGGCAGGCGTTCGACGACGAGGCGCTGGCCGAGCTGGTGCACTCGATCCGCGAGTTCGGTCTCATGCAGCCGATCGTGGTCCGCGCAGTCGACGGAGCCCAGCGATCCGGCGGCCAGCGTTATCAGCTCGTGATGGGGGAGCGACGGTGGCGCGCGGCCCAGGCGGCCGGCATGACTGCCATCCCCGCGATCGTGCGCGAGACCGCCGAGGACAACCTGCTGCGCGATGCACTGCTGGAGAACATCCACCGGGTGCAGTTGAACCCGCTGGAGGAGGCGGCAGCCTATCAGCAACTGCTCGACGAGTTCGGCGTCACCCACGACGAACTGGCCGCCCGCATCGGCCGGTCCCGTCCATTGATCACCAACATGATCCGATTGCTGCGGTTGCCGATTCCTGTTCAGCGCCGGGTCGCAGCAGGAGTGCTGTCGGCCGGCCACGCCCGGGCGCTGCTGTCCCTCGAGGGCGGTCCGGACGCGCAAGAAAACCTGGCGGCACGGATCATCGCCGAGGGGCTGTCGGTGCGGGCAACCGAGGAGGCGGTC
>Ga0210405_10003389_pt1 | contig 15658 bp, 19 predicted proteins | sample IncBWH11MmetaG_FD_155492 | JGI IMG/M metagenome (GOLD analysis project Ga0210405, IMG submission 155492) | Forest soil microbial communities from Barre Woods Harvard Forest LTER site, Petersham, Massachusetts, United States - Inc-BW-H-11-M | ecosystem: Environmental > Terrestrial > Soil >... | reverse complement strand
GACCTGACCGTGGTCGCCGAGGCCGGCGACGGCGAGGAGGCCGTCGAGCAGGCCCGCCGGCACCCGCCGGACGTGGTGCTGATGGACATCCGCATGCCCGGCACCGACGGCATCGAGGCCACCCGGCGCATCACCGCCGCCGACGCCCGGGTCCGGGTGCTGGTGCTGACCACCTTCGACCTCGACGAGTACGCCTTCGGCGCGCTGCGGGCCGGCGCCAGCGGCTTCCTGCTCAAGGACGTCCGGCCCGCCGAGCTCGTCGCCGCCATCCGGGCCGTCTCCTCCGGCGACGCGGTCGTGTCGCCCCGCGTCACCCGCCGCCTGCTCGAGGAGTATGCCCAGGTCCTGCCGCTGTCTCCGGACCAGCGCGAACAGGCCTACCCGCAGCTGTCCGCGCTGACCGAACGCGAGCGCGAGGTCCTCGTGGCGGTGGCCCAGGGCCTGTCGAACGCCGAGATCGCCGCCACCTTGTACGTGTCCGAGGCGACGGTCAAGTCGCACGTCGGCCGGATCCTGGCCAAGCTCGGCCTGCGCGACCGGGTTCAGGTGGTGGTCCTGGCCTACGAGACCGGCCTGGTCCGGCCGGGCATGCGCCCGACCCCGGGGCCGGGCTGCTAGATAAGGCCAGCTGAAAAGGGAGGCGGAGACGGGAATCGAACCCGTGTACAGGGCTTTGCAGGCCCTTGCCTAAGCCACTCGGCCACTCCGCCAAAAAGGGGCTGTGCCACAAAGGCCATGCCGCACCGGCATACGCTCCCTCGGAGCGGACGACGGGATTCGAACCCGCGACCCTCACCTTGGCAAGGTGATGCTCTACCAACTGAGCCACGTCCGCGCGCACCTGGGGTGCGTTCAGAACTGTAGCCGATCCTGCCGCTCGCGCAAACTCGGAACCGCGTTTCGCCCGGATCCGCCATGCTTCGATCCGGGTCGAAACGCGGTTGGGCTACGGTCGAAATATGACCGTACCGGCCCACGACGGCGTTCCTTATGACGGTGTTCCCTACGACACCGACATCGCCCCGGCCGCCGCGCTCATGGCCGACCCGACCCGGGCCGCGATGCTGCGCGCGCTCATGTCCGACCGCCCGCTGGCGGCCGGGGAACTGGCCCGGCTGGCCGGGGTCAGCGCCCCGACGGCCAGCTTCCACCTGGCCAAACTCCTGGACGGGAACATGATCGTGGTGGCCAGGCAGGGCCGGCACCGGTACTACCGGCTGGCCGGCCACGAGGTGGCCGCCGCGCTCGAGGCGATCGGCCTGATCAGCCCGGCGCTGCCGGTCCGCACCCTGCGGCAGTCCCGCGAGGCGGTCGCGCTGGCCGCGGCCCGCACCTGCTACGACCACCTGGCGGGCCGGGCCGGCGTCGGCCTGCTCGACGCCCTGCTCGGTCACGGCCTGCTAGCCAGGGAAAAATCAAAATCATTGGTCCGAACGGATCGTGGTGACAGCGCCAGCACTCGCTTCGTAGTAACCGGGGCCGGAGCGAGAACGCTGGTTTCGTTCGGCATAAATGTCACCGAAGTACGGCGGTCACGCCGGCGTTTCGCCGGGGAGTGCATCGACTGGACCCAGCGCCGTGGGCACCTGAACGGCGCCCTGGCCGCCGCGATCACCGAGCGGCTGTTCGAGGTCGGCTGGATCGCCCGCGGCGCGCGCCGCCGCAGTGTGCTCATCACTGCGGCGGGCGCGCAGGGTCTGGCCGACACGTTCGGCCTAGACCTTACATAGGAAGGACCGCCGCTCGGCCACAATGGCCCGCGCCTCCCGGACGAACGCCACGTTCGCCTGCGCCTCGGGATCGGCGGCCAGCCGGGCCCGGTACTGCTCGTAGGCGGCCAGCGACTCGAAGTCGATCAACGCGACCGCCCAGTCGTTGGCGCCCTCCTTGGGCAGGTAATACCCGGTCAGCTCGCCGCCGCAGCGCGCGATGATGGGCGGCCATGTGGTGGCGTACTTCTCGAAATCCTCGATGGCGTGCGGGTCGAGCGTGTACTGGATCACGCACGTGATCATGATGTTCCCCTTCCCGTTGGGCAGCTTCGACGCTAAGCCCGGGATATTTGCGGCGGGGCCGAACCATCGATGCGGCCGGGCGTGGCAAGCTACCGATCATGCGAGAAGTCATGGTGGACGGAAGCGCGCTGGCGATCGACGACGTGGTGGCTGTAGCGCGCGGGGAGGCGCGGGCCGTCCTGGCCCCCGATGTGGCGCAGCGGATGGAGTTCAGCCGGTCGGTCGTGGAGCGGGCGCTCAGCGGCGGCGCGCCCGTGTACGGGGTGAATACCGGGTTCGGCGCGCTGGTCGACACCCCGATCGGGGAGGCCGACCTGACCACCCTGCAGGGTGCGATCGTGCGCTCGCACGCGGCCGCGACCGGCGTGCCCCTGGACGACCAGGTGGTGCGAGCCGTTCTCCTGCTCCGGGCCCGGACGCTGGCCGCCGGATACTCCGGGGTGCGGGTCGAGCTGCCCGCCCGGCTGCTGGAACTGCTGGCCCTGGACCTGCTGCCGGTCATCCCGGGCAAGGGCTCGGTGGGCGCCTCGGGGGACCTGGCTCAGCTGGCCCACCTGGCCCAGCCGCTCATCGGCGAGGGACGGCTGCGCGTCCCCGGCGAGGCCGCCGAGGGACGCCCGGCCAGCCAGGTCCTTGAGGAGCACGGGCTCGTGCCGCTGACCCTGGCCCCGAAGGAGGGGCTGTCGCTGGTCAACGGAACCGAGCCGATGCAGGCGCTGCTCGCGTTCTCGATCTATGACGCCGCGATGCTGGTCCAGGCGGCCGACGTGGCCTGCGCGCTGTCCATCGAGGCGCTGCTCGGCACCGACCGCCCCTACGACGAGCGGGTCCAGGCCCTGCGCCCGCACCCTGGCCAGCTGACCAGCGCGGCCAACCTACGCGGGCTGCTGGCCGGGTCACCGCTGCTGGCCAGCCACCGCCACAGCAGGCACGCCGTGCAGGACGCCTACTGCCTGCGCTGCGCGCCTCAGGTGCACGGGGCGGTACGGGACGTGCTCGGGTTCGCCCGGCAGGTGCTCATTACCGAGCTCGGCGCCGTAGTCGACAACCCGGTCATCGTGCCCGACGGCGAGGTCATGACCACCGGCAACTTCCACGGCGAGCCGCTCGCGTTCGCTGGCGACATGCTGGCCATGGCCCTGGCCGAGCTGGCCTCGATCAGCGAGCGGCGGGTCGACCGGATGCTGGATCCCGCGTTCTCCAGGGGCCTGCCCCCGTTCCTGGCCCCGGCGGCCGGGACGAACTCCGGCTTCATGCTCGCCCAGTACACCGCGGCCTCGCTGGTCAGCGAGAACAAGGTGCTCGCTCACCCGGCCAGCGTGGACACCATCCCGACCTCGGGCAAGCAGGAAGATCACGTTTCGATGGGCTGGACCTCGGTGCGCAAGCTGCGCGACGTGGTGGCCAACGTGCGTACCTGCCTGGCCGTGGAGATCTGCTGCGCCACCCAGGGGATCGACCTGCGGGCCGAGATCGCGGCGCCCAGCGAGCCGCTGCGGGCCGTGCACGACGCGGTACGGGCAGCGGTGCCGCGGATGGACGTCGACCGGGAGGTAGCCGAGCAGATCACGGCCGTGGACGCGCTGCTGCCGCAGCTGTGCGGGGTGGCCGCCGACAGCTTCCCGTCGTTGCAGTAACGCGGTTTACCTCTGGGTCCTGTTGGTAGTAGACGACGGTGAGCCTGGTCGTAAGCGATGAGTGGTGACGCTTCCCTGACTGAGCCCGCCGGGCGAGCCGGCCGGGCCATGCAGGCGGGCGCGCCAGCGCCGGTCCTGGACCAGGAGTTTGATTCCGGCAATCTGTACGCGCTGCGGGCGGCCGTACAGGCCCATGTCGACCAGGCCGGGTTGTCCGAGGACCGGGCCAGCGATGTGGTCCTGGCCGTGCACGAGCTGGCCGCCAACGCCATCGCGCACGGCGCCGGGCGCGGCCGCCTCCGGCTGTGGGACCTAACCGGCGCGTTGAGCTGCGAGATCGCGGACGGCGGGACCCCAGGTACCACTGATTCTTCCGAAACGGTGAACCCGTGGCCGACCACCGATGGCCACGGCCTGTGGCTGGTGCGGCAGGTGGCCGATCATCTGGACCTGCGCTCAGGGCCCCGCGGGACCCGGGCCGTTGTCACCTTCGCGCTTCCGCCGGAAAGATGAACCCCGGTCCACGACGGGGGAGCAGGCCGGGGCTGGGAGGTTCGGGGTGGGTCAGGCCTGGCGCAGCAAGTCGTTGAGCTCGCCCTCGATGTCGATGTAGTCGCTTTCCTTGCCTGCCGGGACGATCTGATAGGTCCGGTTGAGGAAGGCGGACATGGCCCCGGCCGGCGCCTCGAAGTGTGCCTGGCCGAAGGGGGAGGACAGCTCGATGTTCAGTACCGCGCCCTCGGTGTCGGCGTCTCCGATCACGTCCAGGCCGTCAGTTTCGGCGCATGACTGAGCCGAGGGCCAGACCAGCACGTCACCTTCACCGTGCCGGGACTCGATCCCCGCGGCCAGCAGTTCCCTAGCGAAGATCCACTCGACTGGTTCATCGGTACCCACATGGAACGCCATACGTACCGCATAGGGATCCCGGCCGCTGTAGTACAGACTGGCCACAAGGGGGACAATCGTTTGCTGTGGGACGACAAGCCTGAGGCCCAGCTCGGCCGAGATCGTGGTGCTGCTGCTTCTGTTCATCTGCTACCCACCCCTACCTAGCCGGCTCCCAGACATCCGGGCTCTGCTTGTAAGACGCGGCTGGCTGGTAACTGGAGCGCATACGGAGGGTGAAGATTTCCCAGGTTATCTGCATCCCGTTTTGCGCCTTTCGTGCCGAACCGGAAGATGAGCCTTCATCCTGGCCCTGACCTGGGCAAACACTGTTCAGGCCGGTCAGGATGTCGCGCCAGTTTAGTGTTTCCGCGCGTCGATTGCATAGCTTGTCACGTTTTTCTCATGCCCTAATCTACAAAGCGTTTCAATAACAATACTGAGCGTAATTAAAACCGTTCCGATGCGCACGATTGCAGGAGTTTCTCATTACGCAACGTAACCACCTGTCCGTCGAGCGCTCCCCTCGGCCCGGCGTCGCCCGGATGGCGCCCAGGTGAACCCGGCGTGGCGCCCGCGAGGCGCCTCCCTGACGCTCCCAGGACGCCGCGATGGCGGACGTGTACACGTTCGGAAGACGACACCCATTCAGAATACTGCTAGTACATGCTTTCGCTATCTAAGACACGCCGGACGAGGGAACAGTTCTCACCCCCGTGCCCGGTCCACCCCGGCCGCGTGTCGTGGGCCGCGGAGATGCGCTACCCTATGGAAGCGCCGGGACGAGGCTGCGGCCGGGACTTAGATCCCATCGGACAGCATCGGACCAGCGGCGGGCGATTGGCTCAGCGGGAGAGCGCCTCGTTCACACCGAGGAGGTCACTGGTTCGATCCCAGTATCGCCCACCGATGTAAGGCCAGTTCAGATGCTTCGCTGACAGCTCTCATCCTACGCTGAGGATGGGAGCTGTTGCCGTTCTGGGAGGAATTTGGGAGATCGTCTTCTTCTGGCCGGCCCGGAACGGCGCGAGCAGGTTGTCAAGCAAGAGGACGGGGGAGCGCGGGTCGATGCTGGCTCGCTCCCGCGAGCTGTGGGTCGGCCGCGCCGACATCTCCAAGGCCAAGCCGCCCGCCTGGCCGCTGCTGCGCGCTGGGCAGGCCGACGTGTTCGGCCTGCTGCCGTTCGGCCTCGACGTACGCGGCCGGGTCGTCAAGGTCCCGATGGCCTATCACAACTGGCTCATCGGGGCCATCCCCCGGCAGGGCAAGACGGCTGCCGTCCGGGTACTGGCCTGCGCCGTCGCCCTGGATCCGCTCGCCGAGATGTGGACCCACGAGCTGAAGGGCTCCGGCGACCTCGACCCGCTCGAGCAGGTCTCGCACCGGTTCGTCTCCGGTATCGATGACCCGTCGATCGCCTACGCGGCCGAGTCGCTGAAGCTGCTGCGCGCCGAGATCGCGCGGCGGACCGAGCGGCTGCGGGCGCTGCCCCGCGAGGTGTGCCCGGACAAGCGGACAACCCGCCAGATCGCGGCGAAGCGCAGCCTGAAGCTGTGGCCAGTCGCCTGCGTCATCGACGAGGCGCAAAACCTGTTCTCCCACGAGAAATACGGCAGGCAGGCCGGGGAAGACGCCACCTGGATCATCAAGATCGGGCCCGCGTTCGGGGTGTTCCTGATCCTGGCCACCCAGCGCCCGGACGCCAAGTCGCTGCCCCCGGCATCAGCTCCAACGTCAGCGCCGAAGTGCCCGCTGTGCAAGGGCCTGAAGCGCCGCCAGCGCCTCGGCTCGCGCACGGTCCACCGGATCCGCTGCCAGGTGGTCGCCCACTGGCGAGGCACGCGGTGAGGGGCACGTGGCAGACCACCGGCAGCGGCGGCAACGGCGGCCTGGTCCTGGCCGTCGTCATCGTCGCGGCCATCGCGCTTGGCTCCGGCGCCGCATAGGCGGCCGTGAGCGCACTGGTGACCATCCTCATCGTCCTCGGCGCCCTCATCGGCCTCGCCGTCCTCGGCGGTATCGGCTGGCTCGTCTACCGGACGCGTCAGGATCGCCCAGGACGGCCAATTGAGGCCCGGCCTGTAGTGCAGCTATCCCCTGATCCGTCCCTGCGGTTGGAGGGTTCCTACAAGCCGGCCATCAGCCCGGCCCGTGAGGTCCACCTGCACCTGAACATCTCACTCGAGCAGCTCGCCGCGATCGTGCGGCATTACACCGAGGAGAACTGACCGGTCGTTGCGCAACTCCTCGAGCACCTGGGCGCGGGATTCCAGCGCGCCGCAGTCCTCGCGCTCGCGCGCCGCGTCGGCGCGCAGCTGGCCAGTGACGCCGGGGCGATCTTCGGCGGTGGCGTACTCGAGGCGCTGCAGGACATGCAGGAGGAGGGCATCCTCCCGGCCCCGGGGTTCTCCCGCATGGGACGAGTTCGCGGCCCGAGCCGAGGCTGACTGGGTGGCCCGCCAGCTCGGCCGTGCAGACCCGGCTCCCCGGCCGAGCCGGTGAACCTTGCCACGAGCTGCGCGCCATGGGCCTGATGTAATTGCAGTAGGCACAGTAAATTAGGCCTATGCCATACGGCCCATCTCCCAGGGATTCTCCCCCCATATCTCGCCGGGAGGCCCGCGCTAAGCGCCGCCGGATCATGGTCGAGGTGACCCCGGCCGATTATGAGGTCCTGAAGCGCTGGCTAGCCAGCGCCGGCGAGGACCTCGATCAGTCGGCCGACGAGATGACCCTGGCCGGGGCGGTCAGTGCCATGATCCGGGCAACTGCGGCCGACCACGTCGTTAACGACGCGGTGCTCGCCCTCATGCGTGCCGAGCAGTCCTGAAAATAGGCCCGTGCTGCGGGCCATGGGCCTGATGTAGGCGGAAGGAAACCGCATCCCGGCCTGGGCGGGGTGCGCTGTTCCACGTCAAGGCAAGGCCTGCGCGGCCTAGCGTTTGCTTATGTCGAAACTCGCGGCTGCGTGGCCGCGGCATATCCGGTGGCGCGTGGCCGCGTGGCCGCGTGGTATCCGGTGGCTGGCGGGCGGGATCGCCGCTCTCCTCCTGGCCTTGGTGCTCGCGTGGGTGCTGTTTGTGCCGGCTGCGGACTGGCTCGCACACCATGACGTCGGCCCGGTAAAAGGATCGTTGCACGAGACGGCGGTAGATAATGCGCGGGGCAGGCTGCTGACGCTCGGCGCGGGCGTGTTCGTCGCCGGAGCTCTAATCTTCACCGCGCGAAACTTCACCCTGTCCCGCGAAGGGCAGGTCACCGACCGTTACACCAAGGCGATCGAGCAACTCGGCTCTGACAAGCTCGCCGCGCGCATCGGCGGCATCTACGCCCTGGAGCGCGTCGCCCGCGACTCAGCCAGAGATCATCGCACGGTAATGGAGGTCCTAGCGGCGTTCATCCGCGAGCATCCTCACGAGCAGGGGGCGACGCCCGCGCCGGCCACTGATGCTCTGCCGACGCAGATACCCGAGGCCGACGCCCTGCCGACGCGGACAATCCGTCCCGACGTGCAAGCTGCCGTAACTGTCATTGGACGCCGAATCCCCAGGAATGACCGTGAGAGAATCAACCTCACCGGCGCGATCCTCGGCGGCGCGGACCTCGCCGACGCGAACCTCGGCTTCGCGAGGCTCACCCGCGCGGACCTCCACGACGCGAATCTCATCGGCGCGAACCTCACCAGCGCAAGGCTCGACGGCGCGGACCTCGGCGGCGCGGACCTCTCCTACGCGGACCTCTACGACGCGAACCTCAGCCGCGCGAACCTCAGCCGCACGGACTTCTTGTGGGCGAACCTCACCGGCACGTTCCTCGTCGGCGCGGACCTCAGCGGTGCCAGGTGGCCCGCAGATGCGCCAGTTCCGGAAGGCTGGAGACAAGACCCTGGTTCTGGCCGACTGAAGCGGGCAAGCAGTGGCTCTGGACCAACGGAGGCGGACTAGGCCGAGAGCCTCGGCTGCTCCCGGCGCGTACGTAAACGGTTGTATGTGGTACAAGCCAGCTATGGCACCCTGTATCAGCGTCTTATCTGTCCGAAACTTGCGTCCGTTATCTATGTTCCACGACTATCGTTTATGGTACAGTTTCGCTGTCGGCAGGGTGGACGGCCCGGCCAGCGGAGCGGGAGGCGAGCCACGTGGCACGGATCGGATACGCGAGAGTCTCGACCCGCGGGCAAAACGATGACTCCCAGGTTGACGAGCTGAACGCCCACGGCGTCGACAAGCTGTTCATCGACCACGGCGTCAGAGGTAAGCACGCCGCGCGCCCCGAGCTCGGTAAGGCCCTCGGCTATCTCCGCGAGGGCGACGTATTCGTGATCACCAGGCTCAGCCGGGCGATGCGCAGCCTCAAGGACATGCTCGTCCTCGTGGATGACCTCCAGAAGCGCGGCATCGACCTCGTGGTGACCAAGCAGGGCATCGACACCACCACGCCCACCGGCCGCCTGACGTTCCACATCCTGGCCGCGATTGACCAGTTTGAGCGCGAGCTGATCGTCGAGGGCACCCGTGAGGGCCTGGCCGCCGCCCGCGCCCGCGGCCGGGTCGGCGGACGCAAGCCGAGCCTCACCGCGGCTCAGATCAAGCACGCCCGCAAGCTGTACGCCGAGGGCGGTCACACCGTCGCCGAGATCGCCAGTTTGTTCGGCGTCTCCCGGCAGACGATCTACCGGGCCTTCGAGCCCGACGCGGTGGGCGTCTCGGCGTCGGGCTGACGGCATCGCCTCGCACGCGCGGCATCCGCGCAGATCCGCGCCGACGGAGAGACAGGCCCGGTTCGGGGGGCATAACCGGCACCCTGGCCACTACTAGTAGCGCCCGCTGGTGGCGTGTCCTGGCACCCTGTATTTCCCGGAATGGGTCCTACGCGGTGGCACCATACGCGCGGGGTTCGGCCAGAGCGGCAAAGTCAGCCCGGCAGGGACGGCGGCGGCTCGGCTGCGTTGTTTATGGTGTCGATGACGGGACGAAATATCCGGCGGAGCGCGGCGATCTGCCCGGGGCTGAGCGGCGGGGCTGCGGCGAGACTCGCAGCGAGCCATTCGTCAGTGGTAATAGGCCTATCTTCGGCCACGCTGAGGTAATCAGGCGGCATCCTCGCTACCAGTCTTTGCGGTTGTCGAGCTGTTGCAGGTGGAGGTCCTGGTCAATCTGCCAGCGGAGTCCGGCGTCATCGGTGAACCGGGCCGCGAGGGAGGCGTCGGGATTCTTCTCGAGGTCGAACCTGAGCAGGAATCCGTATTGGGATCCAGCGCGGATGAGGGGGACCGTGCTGTCCTCGGCCGGGAAGTTCAGCATGGCCCGGTGCGCCTGGGTCTTGGCGTCCGTCAGCTGGCCGGTGCGTTCCGCAGCCAGCGTCAGGCCGGCGCCGTCGGAGGGCTCGATGCGGCATGCGGCAGTGAGGATCCGGCGGCGGGAGGCGTTTTCGACGACGAGTACTGACATTCCTGATGTGTCGGCCGCGGTTACGGCCCTGGGGTGTCTGGGTGCGCCGGGTGGTAGCGGGGCCGGCGGGTTCATGATGAGCACATGGCTGGCCGGCCACCAGGCGAAGCCTATGGCGTCGGCCTGCTCGCGCTCGGCGATCCGCAAGTGCCGTGCCCGTTCTTTCAGCGACGCCTCTAGCTCCTTGGCCTGGAGCGCGTTGATCTTGCGCTGCTCCTCGAGCTGGTTGGACTGGATGCCGAGTATCGACGCCTGATCGCGGACCTCCTTGGACTGCTCGCGGAAAGCCAGGATCGCGAAGATGGCCGTGACAATCGCGAAGATGGCGAGCACAGCGGTGGCGATGGCGGCGAGCTGGGTCGCGAAGATGAGCGACATGCGGGAAGGCTACGGGGCGCGGTGCGGGTCAGGCGGGTGTTCCGTGGATGGCGCGGCTCGACCGGGCAGGATGGGGCGCTGGTAGTCCCGGCCCTGGTGCAGAGGGGCAGGCGATCCGGGTGGCACCATGGCCCTACTCGGAAAGGCCTGGCACCATGGCCTAGCCGGTTTGCCTCGCGCGCGGCATTCGTGCGGATCGGCGTCACCGCGTCGGCAGCCGTGCCTATTTGCATGGGGTCGGCCGGTTCTGGGGGTTTGCATGGGGTCGGCACCACAGAAGGGCCATGATCGTCGGCTCTCATAGATGACGGTGCCAGTCTGGGGGCGGCTCCATGGGTCGGCCGGTGGGGCACTCCCATGGGTCGGGCACTCTGCGTGTCCCAGATTGTGTCCTACCAGGGCCGCCAGCTGTCGGGCCACTCGCCGGTCTTGAACGGGCTGTCCCGGCCGCGGAGCGGAAGGGCGATCGACCGGACGGCCTCCGCGTCGTCTCCCGTGAGCCGGTAGGCGGTTATCAGGGCCTCGGCCGTCGACTCGCTAGGGCGCCGCTGTTCGTGCTCGAGCATGCCGATCATGCGGCGGCTGACGCCGCTTCGCTTGGCTGCCTCGCTGACGGTCCACCCGCGGGCCCGCCTCGCGTTCCTGAGCGCCGCGGCGGCCTCCGGGTCACAGCTTGCGGTGGGCTGTGCGGCTTCGCCATGGCGGGTCGCCCGGCTTCGGCGGGTCGGACTCGTCCGGCGCTTCAATAGGGCTCGCGGCATAACCAGCATGGCCCCGGACGGATTCGGCCGGTGAGCCGTGGTCCTGGTCGCTGGCAGCGTGCCATCCTGGCAGCGCTGGAGGAGTACGACGTGGTCCCGGTCACCGACCTGTGCGGGGCCGTGCTCGGGCGCCCGGCTGAGCGGTCCGAACTCGTGGCGGCACATCGCGCAGCACACCGGCTTGCCGACGCGGGCCAGCTCCGGGAGATCTACCCGTGGTACTGCTGGCGGTGCGGGACGACCCTCCGTCAGATGGCCTGTCCGGGGTACCGCGAGCATCCTGGGTCTGCGCTGGCCGTAACCAGGGATCCTCGCGTGATGTCCGAGGCCCTGCGCGGTAACGGGGGCTGGTCGATGATTCCCCGGGAGCTAAGTGTTGCCTTCGCCCGCGAGACTGCCTCCGGCAACACTCAGACGGCAACACTCAGACACTGCTGGCAGTCACAGGCTGCGGCGCCGCTGCAGCGACCGCGAGTGTGGCGTGCACCTGGGCGTCGGCCAGGATCATGGTGGTGGCGGGCTCGTCTCCGTAGTAGTCGTAAAGGTCGCCTTTGCCGGGCCTGTTGCGCGCCATGGCGATCAGCCGCTCGGCTTCGGCAAAGTGTTCCGGTCCGGTCATCGGTCCTCCAGTTGCCTCATGTATTCCGGTAGGTACGCTCTGGTGGCTACTATGCCGATTGCTGCATCTGGGTGGGGAGTTGATGGGCATGCGCTTGCTTCCGGATATATCCGCGGCCCCAGGTGGCGCCAGCGGCGCCCTCCTAGAGTTGGCGGCGTCGAGTGCCTCCCGTATCTGGCTGCGCCGCCGGGACGCAGGGGCGCCATTGTCGCTGGTCAGGGGCGACGGCGCGACGAGCGGCGGCAAGTTCCTGAACAACTAGCGGAACTTCCGGCGGCCCCAAGTACTCAGGGGTGGCGCAGGAGTGCCTCGGCCGCGCCCCAGAGGCTCGACCCCCTGCGCACGTCGATGGCATCGCTGCGCTGCAGATTCAGACGGCCGGAGGACGCTAGCTGAGCCTGGTGGAGACCGCGCTAGCGACCTTGATCGCGAGGGCGGGTCGCTTAGGCCAAGGATTACGGCATCCACGAGGGCTACGTGCGCCGACCGGCGGGCCCTACGCTGAAACAACAGCTCGCAGCCGCCCAAAAGGGCGGCGACCCCCTGCGCCAACAGGGAGCCGCCAGTGCCTTAAGACACCTCGAGAGGGAGGTGACCCATTTGAGCGTACCCGCGACCCGGCCGCCACATCACGATGGCGGGCGGTGGGAGACGGTCCGGTACGCGCTCGACAGCAACGCGCGTACGTTCCGGCTCTGCGTGATCTTGCTCGTATCGGCCATCACTCCGGTTGCGGCTGCCGTGGTTGCGGTGCTGATTCACCACATGCCGTTGGGCGGTTGACCTTGCGGCGTACTCTCGCGGCCATGAGTGACGATCACGACACCCTGCCTGCTGCGGCAGCTGCCGCACCGAAGGCCAGCAAAGGGTGGAGCGAGCAGGACCGGCGGACGCTGATCATCGCTGTCGTCGGCGGCTTGGCGGCCAACCTGGGCACGGTGATCCTCGTAGGTGCGGCTATCGCGTTGGTGCACCTGAACAGAGCCGAAGGGGCCAAAGACTCCGCGCTGCTGGCCGGGACGCTGGTGTTCATCGCTTTCGGACTCTGCATGGTTGCCCTCGGCGCTGTCCTCAGGCACGTGCACGTGCTCAGCGCGTTTTCCGGCTGGTCAATGATCTGGACGGGCTGGCTGATGGTACTGCTGGCAGTGATGATCTTGATTGGCCTGGCTGCCGGAGTGAAGTAGGGCCACGCCTGCCACATGGTGCTGGGATCAGGCGGCGTCGCGGCGGCTGACCTGGTTCGCGCCCGGGGGTTGCTGCTCCCGATGGGGTCTCGATCCGGAGAGCCACGGCATGGCGGAGGGCATCGGCCGCTTCAGTGGATTACCGCGTACAGCAGCGCGCCGACATCGAAGGCGGTTGCCACCCCGAACATGATGATCGCGCCGGTGCGTCTCTGTTGTATTCGCCGGAGCCCAGCTATGTGCATGGAGTCGGTCCTCAGTCTGTCGCCGATCCGCTCTTGCATCTCGGCGAGCGCAGGTTCAGCAAGGGCAGCGGTGTTTATCTGGTACAGCCCGTTCCCGGCCAGTATTGCTGTGAGCCCTAGTCCCGCGATCGCGAGGGCGGCCGCGAAGGCATAGTGCTTCCCGTTGATCGCGCTGGTGTAGGCGGTGACCACGATTGCGGTGGCCACTATGTAGTAGTTGATCACTTGGAAGGCGCGGTTCGAGTACTGGTCGTACCAAGCCCAGGAGTGGCTGAGGGCGGCGGTCAGGAGCGCCGTGTCGTCGCCGGGCAGGTGTTCACCGAGGGGTTCGCTGACAGTCATCCCCGGATGCTGGCGTGCGCGGGACCGCGAGTCAATGAGGGCGGGTCAGGCTGCGCTGCGGCGCATTAGCTTGGCAACAGCCGGCGGTCCCTCGCGCCGACTGGACCGGGCAGGCGGGTGACCCGGCGGCGGCGTGTGGGGCGGCACCACGCCGGTCCGGGTCGGCTTCGACTACTTCCAGCGGGAGGCGGGATACGCCCGCACCGGGTCGGCCTGGCACGAGGCCCTCACCCTGTGCCTCGTTCCGGACAAGGCTGACTACACAGCACGATAAAGAGGATCCCGGTCCTGGTATGCCGGCGAGGACCCGTGGACGACTCCGCCCAGCACGGGAGGCCCTCCGACGTGCGGGGATCGTTCAGGAGCGCTGGCGAGGTGCCACGCGAGGTAGGACAGCTCTTCGAGGAGCGAGGGATCGCTGTCCTGGGCAGCGGCGGGAGTTCGGCGTATCGTCATGGTGAAGCTGGCGAATCAGCCGCTAGGTCCAGACCCCGCCTGACTGCTTGAGCAGAAAGGCGACGCCATGTTCGGCCTGGGTAACAGGACCCGTGGAAGCGCCCGGGTCGCCGTTGTGCGCAGTGTCGGCATGATTGCAGGCGAGCCGTGCGCTGCCGTGCCGCGTCCCCCGCATGGGGCCGACGTGCTGCTAGCGGACGCCGCGCTGGGTTCGGTTCCAGCTGACGTCCAGCCGGATGCCGACCAGGCGATCACGGCGATCTACGGGACGGAGTACCGCTCGCTGGTCCGGCTGGCGGCCGTGCTGGTCGGCGACGTCGGCATCGCGGAGGAAGTGGTGCAGGATTCCTTCGTCGCCATGTACGGCGCCTGGAGCCGGCTGCGGGACCGCGACAAGGCGCTGGCATACCTACGCCAACGCGTGATAAACCGGTCGCGGTCGGCCCTGCGGCAAGGGATGGCGGCCGACGGGAACGCGCCCGCGCCCAAGCCGGGCATCATGCCTAGCGCCGCGCAGGGCACAATCACGCAACCAGAGCGCTCGGCGGTGATCTCAGCCATGCGCGCACTTTCGCCGAGGCAGCGAGAGGCGCTCATGCTCCGGTTCTACCTGGACCTGGCCGAGCGGCAGGCTGCTTCGGCCATGGGTATCAGCCTGGGTGCGGCGAATTACCATACGGCCCGGGCCAAGGCGGCCCTACTGAGCGTCCTGTAGGTGCGGGGTCAGAAAGGGTGGCTAGCTGGGCTCCCGGTCGTGGCGTGGTGTGATCTTGATCCTGCACAGGCACCTCTCCAGGTAGCCGCCCAGGCCGGTGGAATCATTCAACGCGATGCCGCCGAGCCCGCCTACCAACAGCGCTGACAGCTGCCTTACCCTGGCACGCAGGAGCAGAGAAGCAGGGTATGAGCGGACCTGCAGCGGTCGTCGGTCGCGGCGTGAATGAGCTGATCCAGCCGGCCACCAGGCCTTTCACGGCCGCCGCGTGGTCGGCGGGCGCGATGGTCGCGGATTTCTGGCGCTGGAGCAGATCAGATCTCCTGGATAACATCGCGAAGCTCACCGAATTCTTCCGCACACATCTGGTCAGGACCGCGCGGGACCGCACGCGGATGACAGTGGCGTGGAGCCCTTCTGCTGCCCGGGCGTGGGGCGCGCGCTGCAGGGCAGGCGCAGCGAGGATCATAGGCGGCGTGCCGTCATAGCCCGCCGGTATGACGACCGCGATCTCTTGATCAGGGAAAGACGCTGTTGTCCGGCGGTACAACTGTCGCATCAGTTGTTCTGGAGCCAGCCGTGCGGCTATTCGGGGTGGGACCGCTAACCCGGCCTGCCTGTTCGTTCTTGGTCGTGTGGGGGGACGCGAGATGGTCGGCGGAGTCTGGTCCGCTGAGATCGAGAGGCCGGGGGTGGTATCAAAGGCATAGTTGTCGGTGGCGGCCGGTCCGGCAGGTGTCCGGGGAGGGCGCGGTCGGGGGCTGGCTGGGTGGCGGGTGTTCTGGCGTTTGGGTGGCGAGGGGTGTGCCTGCTTGGCCTTGCGGGGTGAGGGGTCGGCTGAGATGGCCGCGCGGGGGTTGGGGTTATTGCGGCTGGCTGGGCCGGGGGGTGGCTGCTGCCAGGGCGGTCCAGGTGAGCAGGGCGAGCAGCGCGATCGTCTCGATGGCCAGGGTCTGGGTGACGTA
>Ga0210405_10003384_pt1 | contig 15681 bp, 9 predicted proteins | sample IncBWH11MmetaG_FD_155492 | JGI IMG/M metagenome (GOLD analysis project Ga0210405, IMG submission 155492) | Forest soil microbial communities from Barre Woods Harvard Forest LTER site, Petersham, Massachusetts, United States - Inc-BW-H-11-M | ecosystem: Environmental > Terrestrial > Soil >... | reverse complement strand
CGCGCATTCATCACGCACTGCGATGCGGTGATGGACGGAACAACACGTCGCAGGCCGCGCTGGGTGCCCGTCCTGGCGAGCGCGACAGTGGCGGCGGCCGTGCTGTTCTCGGTGTTCCAGCCAGCATCCGTCAAGCAGATTCCTGTGCGCCTGCCAGTGGCGGACGCCTCCCCGGCCATCATGCTGGAAACTGCCCCAAAGCCGGTCAAGACGGTCCATCGACGACGTGGGATTGCGCCCGCGAAGACTCCAAACGCGAATTGGGCGCTACCTGAAACCGCGATCCAGATCGCCATTCCGGTCGAAGCAATGTTTCCTCCCGGTGCTGTCCCCGAGGGGATCACATTGATCGCGGACGTCAGTATGGCAGCCGACGGATCGGTTAAAGGACTCCGTCTGCAGCCATGATTTGCTTTAGATAGAAAAGGAGACCGACCTAACATGAAACGCACACTGATCCTTATTCTCGCGGCCTCATTCTGCGCATTCGCGCAAGAGGGCGGAAACGTAATGTACCAAAGCGCCGGCCCGGCGGGTGCGATCGCTTGGGGCTCCTTTGAAAAAGGGTCCACTGCTCCGGTTAAGAGTGCGCCCTATTCCGCCACTATTAATAACGAATCCATCCAGACATTCGCGGATGGCAATCGTATCGTTCAGACCAACACCGGGACGGTCTCCAGGGATTCCCAAGGACGCACACGTCAAGATGCGGCGTTGCCGGCGATCGGCAATCTATCGGCCGCTAGCGCCCCGCACCTCGTCTTCATTCAAGATCCGGTGGCGGGCACTTCCTATACGCTGAATTTGTCCGATAAGACTGCGTGGAAAAATCCGATGTCCCCCGGCGAAACTGGTGGCCCCGGCGCAGCCGTTGGCACATTTTTCATACAGACGGCGAGCGGTCCGCCCCCAGTCCCCCCACCGGCACCTCCCATGATTGCCCTGACGAAGCATCTGGCGACGGATGAGCCGCTGGAAGCAAACACAGAATCCCTTGGCTCTCAGACGATGGAAGGTGTCGTTGTGAATGGGGTGCGTACCACGCACACAATTCCGGCCGGCCAAATCGGTAACGATCGACCGATCAGCATTGTTACCGAGGTCTGGACTTCGACTGACCTCAAGACGATTATCTCCAGCAAGCGGAACGATCCGCGAATGGGCGAGCAAACATTCCGGTTAACGAACATCGTGCGCGCAGAGCCCGACCCTTCGTTATTCACTGTGCCGGCAGATTTCAAGATTGTCGATGGCGGCCCAAAAACCATCATCTATCGGAGGAACCAATAGGTTAGCCCCATCGTGACAGGCGCTTTCGCCTTTTGCCCGAAAGCGATGGGAGACGACATCATCAACTTGGTGGGCATCTTTTCCGCGCAGGTGTTTCACCTTAGCGGTGTTGCCAGGAACATTGGCGTCTGCACGTAATTGAGTGGAGGCTTCAGGCCCGCTCGGTTACCCTGATAGAGGGCGTCGGGTTGACGGCAAAACCGGAAGTCATTCCGGGCAAGAAGTCGGCTTCTGGGAGATCGCCATTGATGTCCCCCCAAGCCCGTTTCTGGATAACTTCGGTTTGCCGACCACTCGGGAGCTAGCCCAATCCCACTTACCGGGTGTGCAACGTAAAGGCGCGCCCATCCCGGCGGGAGCCCACTGACCTCGGTTGTCTGACGGAGCGCTAGGACCAATACACTACTACGCGCCCAGTGAGATGCTCCACGGACCGACAGCGCACGCCTGGTCGCCGAATCGTTGATCCACATCGTTGCAGTTATGAATCGCCCCTACATCCCCAGAACTTCCGGTTTATCCGTTCGGGTCACAGAGATGAGTGCGGAGGTGGCTCATAACATTGCCACCTCCTTAGACGACCGAGTGGAAGACGTCCGTGCCGATTGAGTTCCGCGTGCGGAGCGCCAATTCCGTAGTTCCCTACGGCTTATGACGATTTAGCAAAACAGTTACTGTATTCTCCAAAGCGTTGATGACGGCAAGATCGGGGCTGCCATTCACATCGAAGTCTCCGACCGCCACGGTGTGCGGATCCGTGCCAGTGATAAAGGCCATTGGCGAGGCAAAATTGCCGCGCCCGTCGCCCAACAGAACGTTGACAATGTTGTCATAGGGACTGCCTCCGGAGATGGCTACCGCCAGATCCAAGTTTCCATCACCGTCGAAATCAGCAGTACTGATCCGCCACGGAGAATCGGAAACTGGCAGATTTTTCTTCGATTGAAAAGTGCCGTCCCCATTGCCAATAAGCAAGCTGACCGTATTTTCGCTCGTATTCGCAACGGCTAAGTCCAGCTTCCTATCGCCGTTGAAATCCCCCACGGCGATGGAGTTCGGGTTGCCGCCGGCTTGGTAAAACACGGCTGGTCGAAAAGTGCCATCACCGTTTCCGAGTAAGATTGCAATGTTGCTGCCTGTGGATCTATCTGATACAGCCAGATCGAGCTTTCCGTCCCCGTTAAAGTCACCAAAGGCAACAAAGTCGGGGGAATTGCCGGCTGCATAATTGACCGCAGGTTTGAATGTGCCGTCGCCCTTTCCAAGCAAGATACTCACATTGCCGCTCCCGTAGTTGGCGACTGCAATGTCCAAATGGCCATCACCATTAAAATCCGCCAACGTGCAGGAAAACGAAAGACTGCCAGTCGCAAACGCCTTGCCAGCTACGAATTTTCCATGGCCATCGCCAAGAAATATATTGACAGAGCCAGAAGAACTGAAGTTCGCTACGGCCAGATCGAGATGTCCGTCACCGTTCAGGTCACCGGCTTGGATTCCGCTTGCTGTAATACCATTCGCGATTGTCTCCCCGCTTTGAAAAAGGCCATTTCCCTTGCCGAGGAGGATGCTTACATTGGCGCCATCAATATTGGCAACAGCCAGATCCGGTCTTTCGTCTTCATTGAAATCCCCCACGGCAGCGTCTACTGGACCTTCGTTTGGACTTTGTCCGGTGAGGGTGTCGTGTGCGGCCTTGAAAATTCCATGACCTTCTCCGTACAGCACGGCAACACCATGTCCCGTACCTGGTCCTGTAACTACCACTAGGTCTGCCTTCTTATCCCGGTTAAAATCCCCGGTTGCCATCTTAAGTCCAGTGGGTGCATAGCTACCCCCCGATCTGAAAGTGCCATCTCCTTTGCCGACCAAAATGAAGGTGCCGTTGGCGTGAACTGCTAAGCCAACGTGGTCTTCATCGCTGAATTTTATGGCGGTGATTCCGATGGGTGACAACGGTGCGCCAACCACATAGGTTGCTGATGTCTTGAAGGTGCCATCTCCCTTCCCCATCAGCACTGACGCCGTACCATCCCCATAATTCGCGGTCGCCAAGTCCATATTCCCATCGTTGTTGAAATCCGCAGCCGTCAGGTCGAACGGTTGAAATCCAACCTTATAGTCACGTTTGGCCTTAAATGTACCGTCCCCCTTCCCTAGCAGCACGCTGACGGTGTTACCGGGACTGCCAGAGCTTCCGGAATTTGAGACCGCTAAGTCCAACTTGCGATCGTGATTGAAATCAGCGATCTTGATGGCGGTGGGAACGAAGTTGACGTTGTAAAATACAGGCGCCAAGAAGCCGCCGCCCGGCGTGCCTAGCATTACACCAATGGTGCTCCCATTCCACTGATTGACCACCACGTCCGGCAAGCCATCATGGTTAAGATCTGCTACCGCGACATAAGTGGGCGATTGCCCGGCCGGAAACGTCACGGATGATTGAAACGAGCCATCACCCTTCCCTAGGAAAACGACTATCTGACCGCCAGTCTCATCCGCCAAGACAATGTCCAATATTTTGTCTCCGTTAGTATCGGCCACTGCGATCCCAAACGGGGTTTGTCCTCCTGCGTAGAATACTGCGGGACGGAATCCCCCGTTTTTTTTGCCTATCAGAATATTCACGCCTCCCGCACCATCCGCCACGGCCAAATCCTGGATACCATCTCGATTAAAATCAGCGACGGCTACGCTGTAGGGAAAAGTGCCTACGGGATAATAAGTGGCATCGGCAAACAGTTTCTTGCTGCTTGCCTGTGCACCTGAGGCAATGGCGAGGAACGTCAAAAACGTTAGAGTGCGAAAAAGAGTGCTTCTGACATCGGATAGCATAGGTCTCCTTAAGTTCCTGTTCTCCGCTCAACCAGCCTATCTGGCACCGAAACCGACGCATCGCCCAGGAGGTCCGTTTCTTCCCCACAGGCAACTGACATGCCATTAGATCTAAATAGCCCCGAATCGTCTCTCCCAGAGAGAAATAACTTGCATACTGATCCTGTAGGCATTCTGACCGACCAGAAAACGTGATAGATTTTGTAGTATGGCCAGGCGCGGCTCCCGCGCTCGTTCCCACGCACCCACTATCGGCTGCTCGCCACTGCAGAGTCTTTAGGGGATGGTGAAATTATTCTGAAGAACCTCTGAAATCAGATGAGCAGTCCATGGAAATAAAGCACTTATACGGGTTTGGCCCCTTTCAAATAGATTCTGCCCGACGACTGCTCCAAAGGGATCTCCAGCAAGTCCCGTTATCGACCAAGGCATTCGAGGCTCTGCTGTTACTGGTGCGCAATAGCGACCGCTTGGTGGAGAAGGACGAACTTATGAGGGCTCTTTGGCCGGATACGGTGGTCGAAGAGAACAACCTGTCGCAGAGCATCTCGGCGATTCGCAAAGCTCTGGGAGACTCGTCGCAGGAGCAGCGATACATCGAGACTGTTCCTGGGTGGGGGTACCGGTTTGCGGCAAAAGTGACAATAATCTCAGATGCGAAGAGTGCGGAGGTAATCAGAAGCCACGAACTTCCGGCCCACCGGTCCGATTACAAATCGCTAATTACTGGGGTCGCAGTGGTCACGGTTCTGATTGCCGCCGCGGTATTTTATTTTTCATCCCTCGGGCGAAGACAACTTTATGGGAGCCGGCAGCCGGGCAACTCTCAGGTATCGTCACCACGACGCTCCGTCGCCGTCCTGGGATTTGAAAATCTATCTAACGACAAAAAGGATGAATGGCTTTCTACGGCCCTCTCCGAGATGCTCAGCACCGAACTCGCGGCTGGAGATACGCTTCGTATTGTCTCCGGGGAGGACGTAGCCCGGGCGAAAACAGAAATTCATTGGAGAGACACCGGCACGCTGGCCAAAGATACGCTGCAGCGGATTCATCGTAATCTGGGTTCGGAGCTGCTGATACTGGGTTCTTATACGGCAATCGGAGACGAGAGCAGAAGACAAATTCGACTTGACCTGCGCTTAGAGAACGCAATGTCCGGCGACTTAATTGCAGAAATCGCCGAATCGGGTCCCGAAGGTAATCTGTTTGATGTGGTGTCTCGAGCTGGAATTCGGTTGCGTCAAAAACTCGGGCTCTCGGATTTATCCCCGGACGAGGTGGTTGTGGTTTCGAAGTCGTTGCCTTCAAATCCCCGGGCCGCGCAGCTTTATTCGGATGGATTGGCGAAACTCCGGGTGTTCGATGCGATCGGCGCTCGGGACAAATTACTGAAAGCTGTGGCTCTCGAACCCGACTATCCCTTGGCGCATTCCGCGTTGACGGACGCATGGTCTGTGTTGGGCTATGACGCCAAAGCCGAAGAGGAGGCGCGAAAGGCGTTCCAGCTTTCCAAAACTCTTTCCCCGAAGACCGACTCTCGGTCGAGGGCCGTTACCGCGTCGCGACTCATGATTGGACTAAGGCAGTCGAGGTGTATAGCACAATTCTCGCGCTTTTTCCTGACGATCTGGACTACGGCCTGCGCTTGGCCTCGTCGCAGACGGCTGCGGCAAGAGCTCACGACGCTTTGACCACGCTCGATCGGCTGCGGCATTTTTCCCTGCCGGCAGGTAATGATCCTCGCATTGATCTCGAGGTCTCAAGGGCATGGAATTCCCTCGGGGATTTTAAGCAGATGGATGTGGCGCTTGCCGGCGCAGTACGCAATGCCGAAACAGATGGAGCTCAACTTCTGTTGGCGAGAGCGCGCAATCAACAATGTTTTGTGTGGCGCTTTCTTGGGGAGCAGCAAAAGGCAATCAATGGGTGTCGCGAGGCGCAACGGATTTACTCCGCCGCCGGCGATCGTGGAGGCGAGGCCGACACACTTAGACTTCTGGCAGACGTGATTTCAGATTCCGATGTTCCTGGTGCGATGCTTTTTTACCAGCAATCACTATCAGTCCAGCGTGAAATCGGACATCTTTCGGGCCAAGCCATTGTTCTGAATGAGCTGGCCATTCAGTATTCAACCCGTGGAGATCACACTGACGCTAAGAAATTCTTCCGGCAAGCTCGTGCCATTTTTCAGCAGCTTGGGAACCGGGTGAGTGCGACTGGAATGATGATCAACATAGGCCATGAACTGGGCTCCGAAGGCCGACTAGAGGAGGCCAGGAAGATGTACCAACGCACCAGCGACGATGCCGTTGCGTTGGGCAACAAAGATATTGAGGGTTTGGCAACCGTCGACATTGCCCAACTGGACCAGTCTGAAGGGAATTTGGATCATGCGCAGCTATTGTTTCAGCAGGCGCGCGAATTGTTCACAGCCGTAGATGACAAGGCCCAGCTAACTAACGCCATCAACGGCCTGGGCGAGATCGTGATGTTAAAGGGAGATTTTGACACCGCTCAAAAGCTATTTGAGGACGCTCTTGCTGTCCGACAATCCGCTTACCAAACAGTACCCGCTGCGGAGACCCAGCTTGACTTAGCGCTTATCTCTCTTGAAAAAAGTGCGGCGACAGCGGAACTGGAAGCCGGGGTGCGACAGGCTGTGGATGTTTTCCGCCATGACAAGGCGATCGATGATGAAGCTGTTAGCACCGCCTTGCTGGCACGCATATTGCTTTCACGGGGAAAAGCAGCCGAAGCCTTAGCGATGGCACAACACGCGACTTTACTATCAACCAAGGCGGATGTGAGTGCTCGGCTCTCTGCAGCGGTAAACATAGCCCGCATCCACCAAGCAACTGACCAAACAATCGGAACACAAGTTTTAGCGAACTTAAAGAGCACGATAGCGCAAGCCCGCAAGCTAGGTTACTTTGAGACTGAACTTCAGGGCAGGCTCACCCTGGCTGAGATTGAAATGAAGTCCGGGGCTCCGACTCGGGGTCGAATCGACCTGGACGCGGTTAGAAAGGACGCAACCAATCGCGGATTCACGGTGATAGCTCGAAAGGCTGCTTCAAACAACGGCTAATTGGATAACTTTGAAGCGTGATCCTAAATTTCCTATTGGCAGGGTTACCTTTTCCTGCCTCTTTCAGGTTCTCTAAACTAAAACAGCCAACTCCATTTGCGCGATTCCCCTCCTGCTTATGCTTCACAGCGCACTTTAGTCGTCGTGTGGCTAATTTGCGCGGGTTAGCCCTCGAGATCAAGTTCCCCAAGCCCGCCCACTCCAACATCTGCGGCAGGCTTTAAGGATTTTTAACTCATGCGTTTTTCCCTCCGCATACGGACATCTGCAATTGGTTCCGTGCTGAGTGACGGGCAATCCGGAAGTGATCCCCCAAGGACGACGCTGGCCAGAAGTCGGCTTATGGGAAGCGATTCCGACTGACATTCCAACAGTCGGGTCTACCAGGTGGGATCGCTCAGCAGCTTGCTCTCACACCTCCTGTGTGGCAAGGGACGTCGAGATGTCGGCGCGGGATGGTGGTTGACCGAGCGGGTGGCTGCTTAAGCCGTGTCGGTAGCTTGCGCGGCGCGTGAGATCAGCAACAACGCGGCGGAGGCAAACGCGATGCTCGCGGAAAGGTAAAACGGAACTCGCGGGCCGTAGTGTTTCCAGAGTGCTCCGGTGAGCAAGCTCGCCAGCAGGATGGCGATGCTGCTGACAAAGAAGTACAGACCGAGGGCACGGCCGCGCAGCTCCGACGCGACCACTTCCACAACCAGCGCCTTCAGCACTGGATTGGTCAGCGCGTAAAACAGCCCGTAGGAAGCCATCGCCAACCATATGGCAAGCGCAGAAGTCGCCATCGCGAATACAAGGTAGACCGCTGCAAAGACCAGGTAACCAGCGGCAGCCATCACGCGGCGGGAAAAGTGATCACTCATACGGCCCGCCGGCCAGGAAAGCAGCGTATAGGTGAGGTTGAAGACCAATCCGAGCAACGGCGCGTGGGCGGCCGGTATGCCGAAGTTCTGGGCCCGCAGGACCAGGAACATGTCACTGGAATTTCCCAGGGAGAAGAGGGTCACCGCCAGCAGCACCAAATAAAACTTGCCGGGGAAGTGCAAGCGCAAGCGCCAAGTGATAACGCCCGCTTCAGGATTGCTTGTCCGGGTTTTCACTCGGGACCCCACGGGTTTTCCATCGGAACGCTCCCGAGCGGTTCTTACTTCGTGAATTCCGATCTGCGCGACGGCAATACACAGTGCTCCGGGAATGCCGGCGAACCAGAAGACGCCGCGCAGCCCGTAATGAGGCAAAAGCACAAGGGCAAGCAGCGGCCCGGCAATGGCTCCGGCAGAGTCCATGGCTTGCAGCAGTCCGTAGGCGGCTCCGATGTGGGACGGGTCAACCGAATCCGCGAGCATGACGTCTCGGGTGGTTCCGCGAATTCCCTTCGCGAAACGGTCGGCGAAGCGGATGGCGAGGACCTGCCCCCATGAACTGGTGAGCGCGAGTATCGGCTTGACCGCGTTGGCCACGACATAGCCGGAAACCACCACCGGTTTACGGCGCCGGACACGGTCTGCAAGATATCCGGAGAAAAGTTTGGCGAAGGACGCAACGCTCTCGGCAATGCCTTCGATAATGCCAAGCTGCCCGGGTCCGGTACCGATCGAAGCCAAAAAAGCGGGCAAGACCCAGTAGGCCATTTCGCTGGCCGTGTCATTGAAGAACGATGTCGCCCCGAAGGCAAATAGATTACGAGAACTGTGACCAGGAGGGTCTGCCGACACTTCTGCCATGAAAGTCTTGTATCACAGGGAACGCGACGGCGGCTCGGATGAACGAATGCGATTCCCCGGGGGATGAATCCCGCTCGGAATGAGGTCATGAAGTGTCTTACGTTAAAAGGGTAGTTTCATTTCTTCGAGCTGCCTCTCAGTTTCCTTCGAGGGCTCGAGGTATTTCTGCGTAGTTGCAAGCGATTCGTGGCTTGAACGTGTCCAGGGATCGTGGTGTTTCCCTCACGGGCGAAGAATCATCTCCATGCATGTATGACCACTGATCGCGGCCTTTTGCACATTCCTAGAAGCCCGTTTCTGGATAACTTCCTGTTTGCCGACCACCCGCCCGGAATCGTGCTGGCTGGCAAGTAGTCAAATACCCTGGTATGCTCCTAACGAATTCCGACCTGCCCTCTCACGCTATCAATCAACTTCTTGGAATCGTAGCCGATCCCAGCCTTAAATACCGTCTTGACGTTCTCGATCTCGTCAATTCGTCTTGACGGATCGCCTTTGATCAAAACGAGGTCGGCCTGTCTGCCGGGCACGAGGGTTCCAATTCGATCTTGCTCCCCGAGATATACGGCCCCGTTCCCTGTGGCAATCTGAATGGCTTCCACGGGAGTGAAACCCGCCTCCACGAGCAGCTCTATTTCGCGCTGATCGCCGAATCCTGGCAGTACTCCACCGTTTCCAGTTGGATCAGGCCCTGCCAGCAGCAATCCTCCCGCCTTGACAAATGCCACCTCAAAATCCATCTCTTTGCGCAGGAGCGCCGTCCTGGGAGAATCCAAAGGCACTCTGGCGCGCGCGGTGAGGTAGCTTTGCGCCGATTCTGCGGACATCGCATCCAACGTTCGCGGCTGCAACGCCGGCCGCCCCGGTGCACCGGTTTCATACACCGGCAGAGTCGAAGTTACCGCAACATGATGTGACACGAGATTGCGGATCATCTCCTGCACTTGAGTTCCGTTCACGTCCTGTTTGGCCCAACTGCTGTTGCCACCACCCGCTGGGCATACGTCCGGCAGCTTGTCCGCCACGAATTCGGTGTCGGTAAAGACGGGTCCATGCTCCAAATCATCGATTCCCAAAGCTACCGCTTCCGGCCAGGTCACCGAGCAAAGTTGCCCTGTCAGTTTGAGCTTGTGCGCATGTGCCTGCTGGATTGCCACCCTCAACTCGTCGCGCGTGATGTTCGTGTACGCTTTGTACGACGTCATGCCCTCAGCGGCCCAGTAGTCCACCATGCGTTTCGCGTCGTCCGGGCCGGTCAGTTCATGCATCTGAGCAAACCGCGTCGGCGCACCTTCTAGGTATGGTGCGGTAACGTCAATACTGGGCCCAGGCATCAGGTTCGCATCGATCCGGCTCTTGACCTTCAAGTCGGTGTAAGGTTCCACGCTTCCGGTCGTACGCATGGTGGTCACACCGGCGGCCAGATAGAGTCGTGGCGCCGTATAAGGAATCTCGACAAGGAACGCCCCCGGCTCGCCAGTTTTTCCGTCGACCACTTGCAAGGCGTAGGAATCGGTGTAGCACAGATGGTCGTGCATTCCAACCAGACCAGGGATGACCGTGTAACCAGAGCAGTCCATTCGTTGCGCACTCTGAGGAACTTGGGCCGACGCAGCGGGGCCGATGGACTGTATTTTGCCATTCGCGATCACGATCGCTTGGTCTTCCTTCGCCGGTACCCCGGTTCCATCGATGACTCGGACGTGGTCGAGAACGAAGACTGATGTATCGACACTTATGAAGTCCGCGACATCACTCGCCTTCTGGGTTTGGGCGACTGTGATCGCGGCAACAAGAATGGACCCAAGCAGAAAGAGGAAACGCATTTCTATACACCTTGCAAGACCGATCTACGAGAATCGGCATGAAGCCAGAATTGTACCCCAGCGGTCCTTTGACGGCGTGACGCTCCGTTTTACTCGGTGAGGAACGCAATTTAGCAGCGATGCTTGAGTGGGTGAACCCTGGTTCTTCCCGAGTTACGGGCAACCCTGACGTAATCCTGTAAGGTCAGGTTTGCCGACAAAGCAACCAATGATCATCAATTTTCAGCTTGGTCCGATTGACGGGCATCCAAAAATCACGCACCCACCCAAACGCACTCGCATCGAATCACGCTAGGAGGAAGTGTTATGCAAGCTGCGGTCGTTCCCGCTGTGAACAGTTCGTGGCAGGTCAAAGAAGTTCAGCAACCTCAACCCGGACCCAATCAAGCGCTCGTGAAGATGCACGCAAGCGGCTTCTGCTACACTGACGTCCATCAAACCCTGGGACACTTGCCCGGGCCATTCCCCCGAATCCTCGGCCACGAGCCGGTCGGCGAGATCATTGCCGTGGCTCCCGACGTCACCACGCGAAAGGTCGGCGACCGCGTTGGTACCGCTTGGATTCAATCCACTTGCGGGCGCTGCGAATGGTGCCAGCGTGGCCGCAGAATGTTCTGTCCCTATCTGAAGGGTACAGGGATTGATGCACAGGGCGGGCACGCCGAGTACATGCTGATGAATGCGGACGCAACCTACCTTATTCCTGACAAGGTTTCCTATGAGCAGGCAGCCCCGATCTTTTGTGCGGGTTACACGGTCTATGGCGGACTGCGCTGGGCCGATCCTCAGCCGCATGAGCGTGTGGCTGTGCTCGGGATCGGCGGGCTTGGGCACTTGGCAGTGCAATACGCGAAGGCCGCAGGCTTCGAGACCATCGCAGTTTCGCATTCTCCCGATAAAGACAAGATGATCCGCGATCTGGGCGCCGATGAGGTCGTCCGCGACGGCAAGAGCCTTGCTGCAGCCGGCGGCGCAGATGTAATCCTCAGCACCTCAAATTCGACCAAGGCGATGGTGGACAGCATACAGGGATTACGGCCGGACGGCCGCCTCGTCACGATGGGTGCCGATGCGGAGCCAATTTCGGTCTCGCTGATCGATCTCATCTCGAAGCGCATTCGAATAATCGGCAGTCAGCAAAACGGCCCCGAATATCTTTATGAAGCCCTTGATTTCGTAGCGCAAGGAAAAGTTAAAACGATTGTCGAGACGTATCCATTGGCACAGGCACCGAAGGCCTATGACCGCGTTGCAGAGGGCAAGGCCCGGTTCCGCGCGGTCCTCACAATGTAATCGTCGATTCCAGCAGTCAGAGCCAGTCTCGGGCGGCTGACCGGCAACCTTTCGTCTGCCCTTTAAGGAAGAGTTGCCGACAATCCGGAATCTATCTCGTTTTGCCTCAATAGAATTCCACGCTAAGATTGCCAAAGGATGGACTCTTCACGCGAGGCGCTGAAGCCGGACGAGCGTGGACTTGGGGATGCACGTGCCAAGTCTCAAGGGAAGTTAGCGCTGGCTCTGGGAGTGATCGCAATCGCGCTCAGCTTGGTTCTTGGGTTTGTTTATCTAATCTCGGTCCGTCGTCTAGAGCGCGAGGTGGCACGCCTCAGCCAGCAGACGGTAGATTTCAGCCGCCTGGTCGCGCGCGCACAGGAGCAATCGCAGACGTTGGCTCAGCAGGCTTCGCAAGCGGCTGCGAACGCGCAGGCAGCCGCTCAACAGCGCGACTTGGCAAAGCAGGATCAATCGAACTCGGAGGCGCAAGCGCAACTTGCGCGGCAGCAGGCCGCCGCCGAGCAGCAAAAGGCAGAACAAGCCACACAGCAGGCTGAGCAATATCGGCAAGAGCGAGAGGCGGAACTTGCAAAGCTGGAACAGGCTCTCGGGCAAATCGCCGAAACGCGTCGCACCGCCATGGGCCTGGTGATGACGCTCGACAGCAAGTCGATTCGCTTCGACTTTGATAAGGCAAACATTAAACCGGAATATCGCGATATCCTTAATCGCATCGCCGGGATCCTGATGACGCTTAAGGGATATACGATTGCTGTCTACGGATATACGGACGACATCGGCACGCAGACGTACAACTTGCAGCTCTCACAGCGTCGCGCCGAAGCTGTCCGCGACTTCTTGGTGCAGACCGGAATTTCCCCGACAATCATGAGCACCAAGGGTTTTGGCAAATCCGACCCGCGCGTACCGGGCGACAGCGAACAGGCGCGTGCTGCCAACCGCCGGGTCGAGATCGGCATAGTGGATTCGAAACTTATCACGAACGGCCCTCTCGTCGTGCCAAAGTGAATTAGGCGGTACAGGTCCGGTGTAGACGTCGAGAGCGGACTTCACCAGGGTCACGCGCCGAAAGTTGTCGAGTGCTTACCAAGGAGCTGCGAATAGGTTAAAGATTCTGAACGGATGACGAACAAACCGACAGTTGTTCCGGGCCAGAAGTTGGCTTCTGGGAAATGACGTCGATATCGGCATATGCTCATCCTTGGCTGACCGACAGTCAGTCGGATTCAGTTTTTCTCGTCACCCCGCCGAGAAATGAAGGAAATCGAACTTCATCAGGAAACACACCAAACGGCCATCCTGACCCTCTGAAATCGTGTAGCGAGAGTCCTCACTAACAATAACGAAAAGCGCCTTCTCTCCGGTTTAGGCGAGCCAAAATACTGAGTGTTTCCCTCGACTGGATCCAAGGTGGCGACGGTAAGCGAGCAATGAAACTCTCAGGCCCTTAATGGGCGGCTAGACCTTCGTCTCGATTTTCCCGGTCGCACGGGTTGTCGCAACAGCCATGCGGATACCTGGGGCCAGTTAAAGCGTAGGTACCTTCCACATCGAAATCCTGGCAAGGAATCGGCGCTACGTTGGCGCAGGTGCTCATAAATCCAGGTTGGTTTGACTTTCAGGCGTGCCGCCAATTCCTTTGGCGTAAGGATATCGGCTGGTAAGAGGACAAGCGAGCTACTGCCTTGCTGCGGTTGCATGGATAAAGGCTCCGTGTGGGTTGGAGCCCTATTCAGATCTCCCGTTGGGCGCGGGCGCTTTCGCGGCGGCCACGGCGCTGTTCCACTCGCCGCATTCCGTGGCTACGGCTGAAAGCCGCGTTGGAAGCGGCATCCAGCAAGTACAGGCTAACACGCCCTGACCGCAAACCCCAAGGATTACTTTGTCCGGCTCGCCGGATTTTTCCTTTTGGACTTGCTAAAGGCGACTTCCAGCTTCCGCATGGCCGCACGGGCGTCAGGGTCACTGGTCTTTACGTAGTGAGCTTGCGTCGTGGCGACGTTCGCGTGGCGTAGGACTCGCTGAATCACCATGTCAGGCACTCCCAGACGATATAGATTGCTGGCGAGCCCACGTCGGAAGCCATGCCAGCCGCGCCATTGCAACCGGGCCCTGCACAGTGACGGCTTGATCTCCCGCCGCACAAGGTTCGCCAACACCAGCGGTTTACCTGTAGTGCCTGCGAAGATGAAACCATCTCCCGGCGTCCGTTTCCTATGGGCCAGCAAAGCGCGTTTCAAGATCGGCACGACGGGTACCGGCGCAACAGTTCCAGTTTTGGTTTCACCGATCCAACTGCCCCAGGCGTTGCGTCGGATGAGAAGTTCTTCGCCGCTGAAATCCTCCCAGCGAAGCCCGCGGATTTCGCCATGCCGCAGCCCGGAGAGCCCCGCAGTCAACAGCACGGTCTTCGCCGGTTCATCCACCGCGTTGACCATCGCAATGATCTCGTCCAATGTGTAGGCAGTCACGTGTTCCGGTCTTTTGCCCTTGGGCACTTTGGCCTCACGCACCGGATTTTGCCCGTTGAATCGGTCGCTGCGGATGGCATAGCGGAATGCACCGCTCAGAAAGTTCCGGCAATTGGTCAGTGAAGTTTTTGCCCGTTCTCTCGAATCCGCCACCGCTCGCAAGATTCGTTCCACATCACTGGTGCGTGTGTCCCGCAAGGCCAGCCCGTCCAAATGAGGTTGCAAGAGGCGGAAGATGACCGGATAGCTTCGATCGGTGCTGGGCCGTAAATTGACTTTGCATTCTGGCAGGTACACGTGCTCCAGGAAGGCGTCGAGCATTTCCGTGGATTCGGGGCGGGCCAGCCGGGCATTGATCGGCGCCAGGATCAAATCGGCCAGCGGGCGCACAGATTGTTCGGTGCGATACTGGTCAGAATAGGTGGTGAGCTTCTGGGCCACGCGGCGCTTGGCGGGCTTGCCGTTTTCAAGGACCGGCTCCCAGTACTGCAGCATCCACAAGCGGCCTTTGCGATAGATGTGGCCCTTTTGCACGGCTAACTCCTGCGGGAATAGCTTCCAGGAGATGGCAACCTCATGGCAACCTAGTAGTTAATCGATAGCATGGATACTGGGGAGTATCGTGGTGGCAGGCTTTTTAGGAAACCGCTGCTCTATCCAACTGAGCTACGGGGCCATTGCGATGTGAGCCTCATTATGATTATGACATGTCGTTTTGGAACTGGAGTCTGCAAACCTTATCGCACGCCAGAGATGCAAGACGGACTCCCAAGCAGCTTTCCATGGCAATCAGCATCTCCCGGTCATTGGCAATCTCATTGTCAATTGCGACTCCTTGCGACACCGCGTAGCATCTACTTAGTATGGCGACTGCTACCGCGACGGCGAGCCGTCCACCGAAATTGGTTTTCGGGGAAATCATTAGTTTCGCCTATGACACTTTCTGCAGCAACAAGGTGCGTTTCTCTCTCACCGCCTTGGGAATGGTCATCGGTACTGCTTCACTGATTCTTGTAGTGACCATCGGTATGACCGGGAAGCAATACGTGCTCAACCAGATTCAATCGATCGGCGCCAACATGATCGATGCCGAGTATGAAGGAGGGGCGCAACGCAACTCGACCCCCGATCTTTTGACCATCGATGAT
>Ga0210405_10003383_pt1 | contig 15684 bp, 12 predicted proteins | sample IncBWH11MmetaG_FD_155492 | JGI IMG/M metagenome (GOLD analysis project Ga0210405, IMG submission 155492) | Forest soil microbial communities from Barre Woods Harvard Forest LTER site, Petersham, Massachusetts, United States - Inc-BW-H-11-M | ecosystem: Environmental > Terrestrial > Soil >... | reverse complement strand
GCCACGGGCCGGATGCCTTGTGCGGCAAACTCGGGAAGATCTTCCTGGATGCCTCGTAACTCGAGGTTGCAGAAGGGTCACCAATATCCACGATAGAAAACGAGAAGCAGGGCTTTGGGCTGAGCCATTCCCGGCGCGGCGGAAAACAGTTGGGCAAGAGAGACAGGCTGGTTGGCGCTGTCGGGCAAAGTGAAGTCCGGTACGCGTTGGCCTATTAGTGGAGCGCCGGCGGAGCGAGGCACGTCCCGGACGTGAACGAAGAGCCATACGGAGCCGGCAAACAATAAGGCCGACAGCACAGTGAAGATGGAGCCCAAGATCTTGCCGCGGTAGAGTTGCGGCTGGCGCGATGCGCGGACGACGCCGATCAAGACGAGGAGCAGGCCGATGGCTGGTAAGGCCAGGTTGAGCCACGGGAGCACGGCTGCGGGAATCTTGGAGTAATAGAGGAAGTTGCTCAGGGGGCCCAGCACGGTAATCAGCAATCCGAGCCAGAGGGCGGAATTGGTTCGTTTTTGGTTTGGGTCTGGCATGAAGTGCAAAAGAGTAGCACGCGTGCAGACGCACTTCAAAAGTGCATTTTCCGATCTGCCGGAGAAGGACGCAACCTCGGGCTGGGGCCCACCTCGGTACAGCGTCGGTGCAATTCGAGGGGGTGATTGCACCGTGCGTTTCCGCGTAAGCGACAGCAGCAGCGCACTTAGTTAATTTGCATCGCCTTGTTAGAAGGCAGACGCTCTATCCAACTGAGCTACGGGCGCTCATAGCGATTCTAGACGATTTCCAGCTCCAGCGACCATCCTGATCGTGTTCTACGGCATGATTGAGGGACGGATTCGACCATGAATCCTGTAGACCGAGAAGTCTTTCTTGTCCACAGTGAATATTTTGCGGATACCTTCTCGCTCGGCAATCCGGATAAGCGCTGCGTCCGCAAGATTCATCGGACGATCAGCATATTTCCGCAGAAGTTCACGGATGCGAGGCAAATCGCCCAAACCAAGCGGCAGCAGCTCAACCGCCTTCCTCAGCAACATCTCCCATAAAGCTTCCTGGGCCGCCGGCAGATCGCCTAACAGGTACATCGCTTCGGTTAGCGGTGGCCACACAGTTGCCAAAGGTTCTTGCAAACTCTTGAGCGTCGATACGCACTGCGCATGGTACTGATCGTCTGCGTCCACCAGAGCCACGAGCGGCCCCGCATCCACTAAGATCACCGGTCGCCCAGTCGGCTCTCTAGCAGAAGGGCGAACTGACGGCCAGCTCCTGACGAGCGTTTTGGGTTTCCGCCGTGGACAATTCCAATCAAATCCGAAACCATTTCATAAGGCGATCCAGCAGGTTCCTGCTCTTCGATCCATGTCTCGATCGCCTGGCGAATCACCTCCGACGCGGACACTTGCTTGCGGCGCGCGATGCGGGCGATGCGCTGCCTGGTTTCCTTATCCACCCTCAAAGTCACCGGAGATGACATAACATTACCTCGGATTGTTAGCTTAATGTAATACAAGAAAAGCTTGCAGGAGCGAGAAGAGTGTCCGGTAAAAGTTCGCCCCACTCGTCGTAAGTGTATGACAGCACAGAGATAAAGGGTCCAGATGCGATTTTTCGATTTCAAATTTCTACCTATTTGTGAACACCATGGGACTGCTTGGCGGCGCCTTTCAACATTTTGTCAGCGAGGGGAGGCTGACCGGATTCATTTTCTACGACTGGTCGGACAAGCCCGGCAATGAAGGCGGCATCTTCCGATGCGGTGCGCTCACAGATGCCGGTAAATTGGCCTTGAAGCCGAGTGCGTTACCTCCAAAAACGCTGGAGCCCGAAGGTCCGAAATGACGATGACAGCCAAGGTGTATCGATCCATTGCATTGGTGATTGTCGCGCTCTCTATCGCAACATCACCCGCCAGTACCGCTCCCGAGGTTTACCCTTCGCTTGCCGGTTCATATACAAGCTCTGCACAGCATCCCCGAGTCTTCATGACGCCTGCCGATATGAGCGAGATGGTTACGCGAATCAATTCTCCGGGCTCATTTTCGGCGCAAAGTTTCGGCAAGCTTTCTAACAAAGTCAAAGCCGATCTCGCGGCCAACGTCGATTGGGACGCTGTGTATTCGGGTTGTGATCTTGACATGTATCTGCACGCTTTTTCCTATGAACCTACGACTGGGTATCCCGATGAGATTCGCACAGCGAGTCAGCTCAGTACAGCACTGAAGGCGAAGGAAGGAATGGCGCCGCCAACGGGAGCAGCGATTGTCGCTGCAAGACTGGCAATGTACGCGGCATTGATAAAGTCGGGAGCAAAGGCACCGGCGAGTGCACCTTCCTCCGGTGAAGCGGCAGCTCTCGCAAAACGGATTCTGTTGGCTTGGGCGAATCAAGGCTTTCGCGATCAGGAAGGGAACATCCTGAGCAGGGCCGAGCAATTTTGCGACGGTCAAGGACACTTCAACGCTCTTTATCAAAACGGTGTAGGACTACAAATCGGAAGAGGGATTATCTATTCAGTTGACGCTCAAGATTTGTTGCAGTCGATTGGCGCGTTCAATAGTGAACAGACGAACCAGCTCAATGTATTTCACGCCGCGATATTTAATTTGATGCGCGAGGCTTCAAACTTCCGCGCCGCGCTGCCGGAGATGAACGGTGCAAATTCCGCCTGCGAGCGTTATAGCAATCACCTAGGCGCTCATCTGCTCGGGCTTCTGGCAATTGCGCGTCTCCTCGACGATGGCCGCAGATTCAACGCGGTTCTATATGGCAATGACCGGTCAATGCCCCTGGCGATTTCTTGGACGGAATGGTTCAACCATGCCGTCTACGGAGAAAATGACAAGCCGATCGCCTGTCACAAGAACACCGGTGCCGATAGCCTTACGAGCCATCCTTCCTTCCAGACCGCTGTGGTTGCGCCGGGCGAGATCGAGGACCGCTATAGAAACGCCAATCCTGGCCAGGCGTTTGGCTACACATTGGGCGTTTTGTCTGGCCTCTTTAGCGTGGCGGACCTCATGAAAAATGCCGGGTACGACGCCCATGACTATCGCGGAGCCCACAAACAATCGATTGAGATGGCCACTCGATATTATGCTTGCTACGGTAAGAACGCTGGGTTCAGGAAGACTGTCACCGCGGACAATGCTCGTCCCTGTCCCGACTATCAACAATATATAGGACAAATCGTGAATGGCTTGGAGCCGGACATCCTGATGGGAGCGTACCGCTTTCCCGGAAATTCTGTGATTACAGAACTGGAAGCGGCAGCGAAAGCGGCGGCAGGAGCAGATGTTCTAGACGCAATCCGCTTCGGACGCTGGAGGGACTGACCCAGCACGCCCCTGACCGAGTCCACGGTTTCGGTACAACTGAGGGCGAGATTTCGGGAGAGGGAGCCTGTAAGCGACGCTCAGCAAAAGCTCTATAAGATTTGCCTTCTTTGTTAGAAGATAGGGCAGTACAGAACTCTAAGTGCCGCTTCTGGTGTCGCTTACGAGGAAGCGCGTCATTTATCTCGCCCTTGAATTTTCCCGAAGTGGGACTGAAGTTCATATCAGCGGTGCTATCCTGTCGCGCCCAAGTCACGTTCTGTAAAGTCCAAGAATCACGAACCCTCCTCCATTTGTGCGAGTCTGTTGCTCTCCTAATGCCGTTACCTGACAACTGAAAAACGACGCAAAACTGCAGTTTCGAGAGCGAAACAAGACTATCGGCTTAAGGACTAGAGGTTCGGGGCAAGACTATTTCGCAAAATCGCGGACGGAACACGAGACAAGTGGAGGACCTCTTGCACGGCACCGCGAAGGATGGCTTCTCGTGGCATGCCAAACACCACGCAACTGGCCTCATCCTGGGCAATTGTTAACGCATCGGCCTGTTTCATCTCGAGGAGGCCATCCGCGCCGTCGTCGCCCATACCGGTCATCAATATGCCCACTGCGCTGGCGCCGGCAGCTTGGGCCACGGAGCGGAACAACACGTTCACGCTGGGGCGATGGCGTGACACAAGCGGGCCGTCACGCACCTCGAGAAAATATGTGGAGCCAAGGCGGCGTACAAGCGTTTGCCGATTTCCCGGAGCAATATAGGTTTGGTCGGGAACAACTTTGTCGCCGTCAGCGGCTTCTTTCATTTCGAGGGGGCAAATGCTGTTTAGCCGCTTCGCGAAGGCCGCCGTGAAACCCTCGGGCATGTGCTGCACCGCGACGATTCCCGGACAATTCTCAGGCATCTGTTCGAGAACCTGGAGCAAAGCTTCCGTGCCTCCGGTGGACGCCCCGATGGCAACATCTTTCCTCTTTGCGGCGCAGACGCAGGTAGGACCGGAGCAGGAATCACAACATCCGCGGTGTGATGATTCGAGGAATGATCACGGAGCTTGCGAAACTTGTTCTCCCTCGCCCTCCATGGTAGCTAGGCGATACTTGCCCTACCGGGAAACCCTTGGGCAATCAATTCCTCACGCAGAAATTTCATTTCCCTACAGCACCATGCTCTAGCCGCGACAACAATGTGATGCAGTTCTAAGAGGGACAAACTTTGGAGGCGGGAAATGGGAAGCCGATGCATTAGAACCGAAACGAAATCGGAAGAAGCCCTGGTTCGGGCGAGCCAGCGCGGAAATGGCCAGGCCATTGAGACGCTGTTTCGCCGGTACCAACGGCAGTTACTCGGAGCTGCGAAACGTATTTTGGGAAACACCGAAGACGCGGAAGACGCTTTGCAGGACGGGCTTCTTTCGGCGTACCGCAATGTGCGGCGTTTCCAGGGGCGCTCCAAGTTTTCGACGTGGCTGACCCGCATTGTGGTCAATGCGGCACTCATGCGGCGACGCCGTGCCACAGGGCTACGGGTGACCTCGCTCGACGTTGAGCACCCAGAGAGTCAACTGCCGCTGCGCTTGCAAGCTGAGGATCCCAATCCTGAGCAACTGTTCGCGCATACCGAGTTGAAAGAAATGATTCAATCGAATGTGGGACAACTATCGTCCCCACTACTCACGGCGTTCGTACTCTGTGGGATAGAAGAGCACTCGCAGGAAGAAGCCGCGAAACGGCTCGGGATCACGCTGACAGCAATGAAAGCGCGGATGTTTCGTGCTCGATACAAGTTGGCGGAGAGCTTAGGACCCCGGCTCGAGCGACGGAGGACGATGACGTGAAGAAGCCAGCTGGCGGACGTGGACCTCAGCCAGGGCTTGCTGGGTAACGATCCTTCGTCGTCCGACCAACAGCCGCAAGATTATTTTTGTCCAATTTTGTCAAGCGCCTGGGCGAACGTTGTGTCTGGCGCTACCGGCTCAAAACCAGTTCTACTTTCATCTTGATGCTTATTGATTGTTTTCAGCATTGCGAATCGTCCGTCGATGTCGATTTTTTCCGAACTGGTTTTCCAAACGCCTGGCGAGAGATTGACGCGCGTAATTTCCGTGGTGCCACCTTGCTCCACGTGGCCGATCAGGCCGTACCCAAATTTCACGCGTGTTCCGAGTGAACCAGAAAGGCGTGCTATTCGCTTGTCGTGGAGATCGATGAAAACTATCCCATCCAAAGCACGCAAAACGCGCTGCTCATAAGTCTTTGGCTTGAATCCAGGGTTGGGATGAAACGCGATTCTTTCGGACTCTCCCGCCTTGCCCTGATCCTCAAAAACAAAAGCCTCAGGAATAATGCGCAATAGTTCTTCCATTGTCTTGTCGTCATCGTCCCGTGGTTTCTGGATTGCGCGCCTCCCAGATGGATTCTTCAGCAACTCTTGATACCGATCGTCTTCCTCTTTAATCTGGGCAGGTGTGGGTGAATGGCCATCCACTGAAAGCAGGTGACGAACTGGGCCGTCGACGGTCTCGATCACTTGCTCGCGAAATACGTGGTTGTTACTGTGGCGCTCCGCAGCGTAGGACCACAATGTCCTCTTTTCGCGCTGTTGTAGTTCGTTGTAGCACGCTTCTTCGATCAACTCTTTTGCCGTTTGGGAAGGCAAGGCTGTCGATGGCGGCAATGTCATGCCGGCTGCAAAGGTGAGGGTAACGAAGCGGCGAAGTTGGGCCAACAAAGATATCGTTCTCGATAGTTCCATGGCGATTCTTAATATCCGATTATCCGCAATAGGATCAGGGCGGTCGCACAGATCCTTTGAAACCAGAATTTCATAAAAAGTTCTCCTCTCTGTTTCATTCTGGTGATCTGTGGGAGGCGGTGCGGCTAGGAAAAGTGTTTCTACTGTTAGTGTTTGTAGGCGAGCAGATCTGGAGCGGGAGTCGAACCCGAACCCGAACCTTGAATCAGATGAGGGCTAAACGGAGGACTTACTGTTTCCCGGGCCACGCATAGAGATAACCGATGGCGCGGACGCTACGAATCCTCTCGCCACCGTCGGGTTGTGGCCCAAGCTTGCGTCGAAGATTGGTAATGTGAAAATCGATGCTTCGATCGAAGGGCGAAAATTTCCGGTCCAGGACACGTTCCACCAGCTTATCTCGCGTGAGCACCTGGCCTGGAAATTCGAAAAACATGTGCAACAGCTCAAATTCTGCCGAGGTTAAATTCAAAGGCGCGCCGGCTTTTGAGACGGTGCGCGCACCCAAATCGAGCTCCAGATCTCCAAACTTGATTTTTGGGGGCCTGAGCCCGTCCTTGTTGTCGGATTGCCAGCCTGATCTGCGGAGAATGGCCGAAATTCTTGCCGCAAGTTCACGCGGGTTGAACGGCTTCGCCAGGTAGTCGTCGGCGCCAAGCTCCAACCCGAGGATGCGGTCAAACTCTTCGCCCCTGGCAGTCAGCATCAGAACGGGAGTCCGGGCGCGCTGTCGAATATCCTTGAGAACGTTAAATCCCTTCTTGTCCGGCAACATGACGTCCAGCACGATTAGCTCGTAACTGCCTTCAATGCCTGCCTTTACGCCGGCTTCACCCGTATGCAAAAAAGAAACCCGGAAATCCTCAGCCTCGAGGTAGCGCTTCAAAATCTCGCAGAGTTCGCGGTCATCATCCACTATGAGCAGATGCGGCCTGAGCTTCTCCGTCGTCCTGCCGGCAACTTCCGTTGTGTTCGCGCTGCGTGCGCTCTTATCGTCCATGACGACTCCGACGAATCCCATCTGAACCAGGACAGGCCCGCCCAAACAACTCCCAATGAAGAAATCGCGTTTCCCGACCGTATTATGCCGTGTTGCTATCAACCATACGATGCAATTTAGAGCGGGCCGGTCACCTAAAATCCGTTGCTCGGCTAAACCACCTGAGGATCCCGCAGTTAGCCAGGCCATGCTAAGGTTAGTGCGAATGCTGCGGAACCCACCAAGAAGGAAGGATCTTTTGAAGGTGTATTTTTCTGGCCAATGGTCCCCATTGAGGCTCAAACTCTGTAGCTACGTTCCCGATAGCGATCTGCAAGAACTCACTAGCCATACGCTGTTCCGCATGCGTTACGTCGTTGTAGCCGTTCGGAAGGATGCCCACGCCCACGAATCCCCCGGCTGCAGCAGAAGCGAAGTTACTTACCGCGAGAGTATTTCTGCCGGAATCTGTCTTGTCGATGACGGTGAAGGCGAGCGCGTGGAAGGTTCGGCGGAATGGGTTGGTGCTGGTGGACCGTTGGTAGCGAGGGTCTTCGTGTAGAAGGAGACCCGTAAGAAACTGCGCAGTCTCCCTGGAGGCGCGGTCGGCCTCTTTGTACCCGTAGGTTCTGCCAAACGCACCAGCGCCGTCCTTCCATTCTCTTGGGTAGTGGTTTGGCGGATTAAGCATTTGGAAGCCTGCACCAAACGCAGGAAGAATTACGGCGGGCGGGCCAAATGATTTATGGATGTAAATGCGAAACTTATCGCCGCCTGTTAAAGGGGTTCTGGTTAGCGTTGGAGGCAGCCCCAGCACCTGGTTCGGTTGAAGGCTCGAAGGCGCCACGGGGTTTTGGCTTTGCCCTTGGGCGTGTCCCTTCGGCAATGGTGTATCGGGCAAAGAGTCGACAGTCACGTCTAGCCGAGTAGGTTGGAGTTCATTCCCGTGGGATGTGGACGAGGGAGCAACGTCTCGATGATCGGTCGGCGCCGGTTTGGCTTTCAAATCCTGTGCGGCGGTAGGACACGGATGAAGACAAAAAGCGGTGGTCGCAAACAAGGTGATGGTTGATAAACGCCCGAGGGTGCTCCGCCAGTAAGTCATAACTCTCCAAGCAGGAAAAGTGTTCCCGCATGCAGGATATGCAGCTGCTGATGACAGTGCAGTCAGGAAGCGTAAAGCGTCTGTAAGGATTTGTTAGGTCTTGGCTGCAGGGCTGTTCGGGAGCCGGGTTGTGTTGTATACATTTAACTGAGGCCGCCGAGCAGGAAGGACGACTTTTGCCCCTCAATCTTCAAGCTAGACTCCTAAAGGTGCGAGCCAGAGTGCCCATGTACCGGCTCTTCCTAAAGATCTTTTTTTGGTATTGGCTGACGGCCTGGGGCATGATCGCTATCGTGCTTCTCGGAACGCGCCTGACGGGCATGAGGCAGGTCTCAGCTCCAAACATGTATGCAACGGTTGCGCCTATCTTGGCGGAGGAGGCCGTTAAGGCCTATGAGTCGGGCGGCCCTGAGGCGTTTGCTCGCTTTTCGCAGAACAATGGTCACGAGAACGAACGGCAACTCTTCTTGCTCGACGGATCCTATAAAGAAGTCTTGTCGCGGCCGTTATCAAACGACGGTCTCCGAGTTGCGCACGCAGCAAAAGACGGTCAACTCCTCATCTTTCGAGCCCGTATTGCAGCTTATAGGTTTGTTTCTTCCTCAGGGCGCCCATACGTATTGATGCTCTTCCTGAAGTCCAATTTGCGTCAGATGACGGACGTCCTGCTTGGCGACGGGCTCCCTTTTAGCATTTCCTTAATCCTTTTGGTCACGTTACTTTGCCTCGGGCTCGCTTATCATATTGCCTCCCCGATCTACAGTATCCAGTCGACGGCTAGAAGAGTCGCGCAGGGCGATCTCAAAGCGCGAGTGCCGTCTTCGGTTTCCCGGCGCTTTGACGAGTTGGCAGCTCTCGCAAAAGACTTCGACTCCATGGTTAACCGGCTTGAATCATTGATTCACACGCAAAAAAAACTTCTGAACTCCGTATCGCATGAACTGCGCTCTCCTCTAGCTCGCATTAATATCTCCCTGGCTCTTCTAAGAACGCGTTTCTCTGGAGATTCTGACGACCTGTTCCAGCGTCTGGATCGTGATGTTGTGAGAATCGATCTGCTGATGGGACAGCTTTTGACGCTCTCACGCCTGGAAGCCCGGTTTTCGTCTTCGGAGAGACAACACGTGGACTTCGCTCAACTTGTCGAAGAAGTGGCGGCTGATGCGAACTTCGAGGCACGGGCCCTTGGCAAATCCGTTTGTCTTCAGACACCCGATCCGATCATTCTCCGGAATGCCGATCCTGATGCCCTTAGGAGCGCTTGTGAAAACATTATTCGCAACGCTGTCCGCTTCACACGGCCGGGAAGCGATGTGCAGATCGTTTTGGAGGTTGATCGGAGCGCTGCGGAACCGCTGGCGAAGCTTTCTGTCCGGGACCATGGCCCTGGGGTTCCGGAGGATTCTCTTGAGGCAATATTTCAGCCCTTCTATCGAATAAACGGGGACGCGGAATCTGTGGGCGGGAATGGTCTGGGGCTCGCCATTGCTTCCGAAGCGATTCGCATGCACCGCGGTACGATACGTGCCAAGAACCTTCAGCCTACAGGGCTCGAAATCACTATCCAGTTGCCAGCCGCACACATCATAGCCCTAACCCCTCACGGAGATGAGGTCTCAAAGCCCGAGCATAGCACCGCACGATAAGACTCTAGCGTCAACTGGCGGAACGGCCAAGCGGCTCGGTATAGGTGAACCGATGCCTTATACCGGGTCAGGGAAATATCTTCCGGCCCAAGTTCGATCGGCTTGAACTGCTTCCTCAGTTTTTCACAATCTGTGGTTGCTCTTCATACAAATCCTCACAGGTAACTGATCGTTCCTAACAGCACTACGCAGTTGTCCTCCGCAGAATAGAAACTGCGGAGGCATCATGAAGGTCAGGAGATGCTTGCTCGATAGATCCTGTGCGGCCCTGCTATTCCTTTTTCGGATACTAAGGGCGCGCGCACAGGTGCATCTGAATATCTCTCGGGGAGATAGCAAATGATCCCATTTGTCGAACAGACCGAAGAGAGGATCTCGCAACCCGGACTTGCGCAACCGGCCCACGTCGCAAAAGGCGCTTACAATTCAAAGAGGATGTGGGCCATTTTTCTGGTTGCCATCCTCTTGCTCGGCGTCTCCTTAGCGGTTCGGTCTGGAAAGCAAAAGGAAGAACCTGCAACTACCGATGAAGCAAACCATTCTGTCATCGTCCACACCGCTGCGGCGTATCGAGGTGATATGGGCGTATATATCAATGCTCTCGGTACGGTAACGCCAATTTCTACGATAAACGTCTTCAGCCAAGTGAGCGGTCAAGTCCTTGCAGTGCATTATCGCGAAGGGCAGATGGTACACCATGGCGACCCGCTCATCGATATCGATCCGCGTCCCTACCAGGCACAATTGCAGCAGGCAGAAGGTCTACTCGATCACGACCGCGGGGTTCTCAAGCAGGCGGAGATTGATCTTGCTCGCTACAGGGAAGCCTTCGCTTTGAACGCTGTTGCAAAGCAGGTGCTCGACGATCAGGAGCAGGTCGTGATTCAAGATCAGGGAGCCGTCAAATTCGACCTTGGTCAAGTGCAGTATGCAGAAGTCCAGCTTAGCTACTGTCACATTACAGCTCCCGCTTCCGGGCGGGTTGGCCTGCGGCTCGTCGATTCAGGCAATACAGTTTTTGCAGGGGGTTCGAACGCGCTCGTGGTGATCACCGAACTCCAACCGATTACGGTTGTGTTCAACGTGGCGGAAGATCATCTCGGAGAGGTCCAAGCGCAACTGGTTCAGAGTAAATCTCTTGTTGTGGAAGCTCTTGATCGGTCTGCTGAAACAAGGGTGGCAACCGGAACCTTGCTGACTGTCGACAACCAGATTGACACTTCGACCGGTACCGTTCGATTTCGCGGTGAATTCAGCAACCACGACCTTGCCCTGTTTCCAAACCAGTTCGTCAACGCGCGCTTGTTGGTGAAAACGCTCAAAGATTCAGTTCTCATTCCAAGCGCCGCGATCCAGCGCAATGGAACGCAAGCGTTTGTCTTCGTTGTCGACAAGAAGGTGGTGTCGGTCAGAAATATCAGCGAGCAGAGCACAGACGGCAATGCGACTGCAGTGGAAGGTTTGCGTGCGGGAGAAATAGTAGCGCTCTCGAGCTTCGACAAGTTACAAGAAGGAACGCCGGTCCAAGTCGAACAGTCACCTCAAAAAACAGCAGTCGATAGGGGACCCGCGTCGTGAGTCCCTCCCGCCCCTTCATTCTTCGGCCCGTCACGACCGCGTTGCTTATGGTGGCGATCGTGATCGTCGGGGCTGCTGCCTACATCAAACTACCAATCTCAGCATTACCCGAGGTGGAGTATCCGACCATCCAGGTTCGGACCTTTTATCCGGGAGCCAGTCCCGATGTGATGTCGTCCGCTGTTACCGCGCCGCTTGAGCGCCAATTTGGGCAGATACCCGGTCTGACTCAGATGACTTCGACGAGTTCGGATGGCAGTTCATCCATCGTTTTGCAGTTCTCGTTACGTCTGAATATCGATGTGGCCGAACAGGAGGTACAGGCCGCGATCAACGCCGGGCAGAGCTTTTTGCCCACGGACCTTCCCGTGCCGCCGGTGTATAGCAAATCGAATCCGGCAGACGCGCCGGTGTTGACGCTCGGCCTGACTTCAAAGACCCTTCCGCTGGCAAAGGTGGAGGACCTGGCCGACTCGCGGCTCGCGCCGAAGATTTCGCAGCTCAGCGGAGTTGGACTAGTGACCATCGGGGGCGGCCAGAAGCCCGCCGTCCGCATTCAGGTCAATCCGGCTGCCTTAGCAACCTATGGCATTAGTCTCGAAGAGCTGCGGACGGCGCTTGCGAGCACCAGCGTCAATGCCGCGAAAGGAACCTTCGATGGAGAAGCGCAGAACTATCAAATCAATTCGAATGACCAATTGCTCACCGGCAACGACTATCGCGATGTAGTCGTTGCCTACAAGAATGGCGCTCCGGTAACCCTTTCAGACGTCGCTAAAATCAGCGATGGCATCGAGAACGTACGACTTGCAGGTTGGATGAATCAGACCCCCGCTGTGATCCTGAACATCCAACGCCAGCCAGGGGCAAACACAATTGCCGTCGTGAAGAGCATCGAAGAACTCCTCCCTCAGTTGCAGGCAAACCTTCCAGCATCGGTAAAGCTGACAGTGTTAACCGATCGGACGACAACAATTCGGACGTCGGTCAAGGATGTGGAGTTCGAGCTGGTCCTTACGATCGGCCTTGTAGTGATGGTCATCTTCGTCTTTTTGCGAAATCTCAACGCCACAATTATCCCTGCCATCGCCATTCCCATCTCTCTCGTTGGAGCGCTGGCTGTGATGTATTTATTGGGATATAGCCTGAACAACCTCACGCTGATGGCCCTCACAATCTCGACCGGTTTCGTCGTCGACGATGCGATCGTGACGATCGAGAACATATCACGCTATCTCGAACAAGGACTCCGGCCGCTCGAAGCTGCGCTCGAGGGGGCAGAACAGATCGGCTTCACCATCATCTCCCTCACCATCTCCCTCATTGCCGTCCTGATCCCGCTGCTCCTTATGGGAGACGTCGTGGGAAGACTCTTCCGTGAGTTCGCCGTCACCCTCGCCGTTACCATCCTCATCTCTGCCGCGGTTTCACTCACCCTGACTCCCATGATGAGTGCTCGTCTGCTGCGCCACAAGCGGGAATCGGAGCAAGGGCGGCTCTACCGCTGGTCCGAGCGTATGTTCGAAACTCTTATCGCGCAATACAGCCGAACCTTGCAGTGGATTCTACGCCATGAAATCTCGACGCTCCTGGTAGCGGCCGCAACTCTGGTGCTTGCCATCTACCTGTATGTTGTCATACCGAAAGGTCTGTTTCCGATACAGGATGTCGGCATTATTCAAGGCATTTCGCAAGCTCCTGAGTCGATATCCTTCCACGCCATGTCGCTGAAGCAACAGGAACTGGCAAAAGTCATTCTTCAGGACCCGGCGATTGCGAGCGTATCTTCTTTTATTGGAGTAGATGGGACAAATGCAACGCTTAATAGTGGACGCATGCAGATCAATCTGAAGCCTTTCAACGAGCGTCACATCGACGCGACAGCGGTAATCGACCGACTCCAATCCAAACTGCAGCAAGTGGAAGGCATACACCTCTACCTGCAGCCCGTACAGGACCTGACAGTCGAGGACCGCGCCAGCCGTAACCAGTTTCAATACACGCTGGAAGATTCCGATCAGGCAGAACTCGACACATGGACCGAAAGGATGGTTGTTGAGCTCAGAAGACAACCGGAGCTCAGGGATGTTGCCACCGATCAACAACCCCGAGGACTAGCCGAGAATCTTGTCATCGACCGAGCCACAGCATCGCGCATGAATATTACTCCGGATCAGATTGACTCTACTCTGTACGACGCGTTCGGTCAGCGCCAGATCAGTACTCTCTATACTCAATTCAACCAGTACCACGTCATCCTTGAAGCGTCTCCTGAATTTCAGAGGGATCCGCTAAAACTGCGGGACATCTATCTACAGAATTCCTCTTCGCAAAGCAGCACTAACCCCGCTTCCACCGCTGGCAGGTTGTCTGCAAACAACGCGACGACCCAGGTAAGGACACTTGCGGTTTCTTCGACCAGCGGGATTTCGGGGGCACAGCGGTCGGGTCTATCAGGTTTCGCCGGCGCATCTGTCCTAGCGTCCAACACGTCGGGCACGCTCGCCACCTCATCAAAGTCTACAAGTTCGGTTCTTTCGACAAGCGCAGCATCCGGCCTCTCAGCCTCGTCGAGTCAGCCTTCTTCCAACCCTTTTGGAACAAGCGGCTCCAGCACAACCTCGGCTTCGGCGTCGTCACCGATACCGCTCTCTGCTATCGCGCGCTTTGAAAAGAAATCCAGCCCCTTGACTATCGCGCACCAGGGCCAGTTCCCAGTCGTCACAATCTCTTTTAATTTGGCGCCCAATACCTCCTTAAGCCAGGCGGTGGCAGCTGTCGAAAAAGTGCAGCGTCGGCTGGGGATGCCTGCCAGCGTATTGGCAAGTTTTCAGGGCACCGCCGAAGCTTACAAAGCAATCGGCTCCAATGAGGCACGGCTGATTCTAGCGGCTCTGGTGGCGGTTTATATTGTGCTCGGAATTCTCTACGAGAGCTTTATTCATCCGATCACCATCCTCTCAACGCTTCCTTCGGCCGGCGTCGGCGCGCTGCTGGCACTTATGCTCTTCCGGCAGGATCTCGGGATTGTAGCCATCATCGGCATCATCCTGCTGATCGGTATCGTCAAGAAGAACGGCATCATGATCGTCGATTTTGCTTTAGAGGCGGAAAGGACTCGCGGCCTCACCTCGACGGAGGCGATCTACGAAGCTTCGCTTCTGCGTTTCCGTCCCATCATGATGACAACTCTGGCGGCACTTTTTGCGGGTATACCCCTCGCTTTCGGTTCTGGTATCGGCTCGGAGCTCCGGCGTCCGCTAGGGATTGCGATGGTGGGTGGTTTGCTTCTCAGCCAGACCCTGACGCTCTATACAACTCCTGTCATCTACATCTTCTTCGACAGACTGGGGCAACGTTTTGCTTCCCACCAGAGGACGGCGGCAACTCTTGACGCGGCGGAACTGCCATGAACTTCTCAGCCCCATTCATAAAGAGACCCGTCGCTACTACTCTGCTGGCATTTAGCATCACGTTGGCAGGCATGATCGCGTTCCGGTTTCTACCAGTCGCCTCTTTGCCTCTCGTCGATCTTTCGGCGATTCAGGTTTCAGCCGCGCTGCCTGGCGCAAGTCCTGAGAATATGGCGTCTTCCGTGGCGACTCCGCTGGAAAAGCAGTTCAGTCATATCGCTGGCATCACATCAATGAGTTCGAAGAATTCTCTTGGCGTTACGTCGATCAGACTGACCTTCGATATGAGCAGAGACGTGGATGGCGCCGCGCGAGACGTAGAAGCTGCAATCAATGCTGCTCGCAGCTATCTGCCCACGAACCTTCCCGCGAATCCGACTTACCGCAAGATTGATTCCGCACGGGCGCCTGTGCTCGTGCTCAATCTGGCATCGAAGACAGCCGCCTCGGGTGTTCTGTATGACACCGCGTCGTCCATCATCCAGCAAAAGATCTCTCAAATCAGCGGTGTGGGGCAGGTGACGATTCTTGGCGGGGCTTTGCCCGCCGTGCGTATCGATCTGAATCCGCAACAGCTAAGTCACTATGGTCTTGGCTTGCAGGATGTCGCCAGCGTGATCAGCGCGCAAAATGCGAATCGTCCAAAGGGTCAGATCTCCGATGAGAACACCATCGCCGACATTACGGCAAACGATCAGATATCGAAAGCTCGCGACTATGCGCCGCTCGTGGTTGGGGCAAAAAATAATTCCGTCGTAAGGCTCAGGGATATTGCGACGATCTCCGACTCGGTCGAGAACGTTCGCTCCGTGGCTTATGTTAATGGGAAGGAGTCAGTCAGCCTCCTCGTCTACTGTTCGCCTGGTGCCAACGTCATCAGTA
>Ga0210405_10003382_pt1 | contig 15686 bp, 9 predicted proteins | sample IncBWH11MmetaG_FD_155492 | JGI IMG/M metagenome (GOLD analysis project Ga0210405, IMG submission 155492) | Forest soil microbial communities from Barre Woods Harvard Forest LTER site, Petersham, Massachusetts, United States - Inc-BW-H-11-M | ecosystem: Environmental > Terrestrial > Soil >... | reverse complement strand
ATCTTGGCGTCCATCCAGGTAAGCTGAATGCCGGGGCCGCCCGCGTAGAGGAGGCCGTCAGTGGAATCAACATGAATGTTGTAGCGTGCGCCTCCAACGTGAGCATCAATCATGCTTGCGAGAACGGGATACAACTTCTGAAGCGTGGCTGTGTCTTGCGTGGCGGTGAGATATTGGCGCACCGCTTCGAAATACCAGAGCGCGGCATCCACCGTGTTGTATCCCGGCTTTCCTCCTGCGTCGGGGAAATTGTTGGGGAGCATGCCAGCGTCCACGTAGCGCGCAAAGGCGAGGAGAATCTGCCGAGCTACTTCGGTGCGACCGGTGACGAGAGCGAGACCAGGAAGCGCAACCATGGTGTCGCGTCCCCAATCGCCGAACCAATGGTAGCCGGCGATTACACTGCGGCCGTCTGGCTCCTCGGGGAGGCTGCGTTTGACGACGAATTGATCGGCGGCGAGGACGAGTTGGCGAAGCCATCCGGGAGTATCGGCTGCGGATTTTTCCTTTTGCTCTTGCCACGCTTCGAGCAAAGCCGATTCGTGAGTGGCGCGTTGTGCGCGAGAGGCTTCGCCATCGAGCGAAGTAGTGGGTTCGGTGGTTGCAACGATAGTGAGGCTCTCGCCGGGATTCAGTTTGGCGCGAAAGAGCGCGGCAAAGAGATAGTCCTCGCGGTCGTCGAGGCCGCGTTCTGTCTCCCGGGGCAAGAAACAACCGCGATACCATTCGTGATGCGGCTCACAGGAGGCTTGGGGGCTTTTGAGAAAGAACGGCGTGGCAGTATCGAATGGAAGAACCATCGCGCCGTGTTCCACTGGAGCGATTTTCATGTGCCAGTCGCCGGCATGGGTCAAAGAGTGGAAATCGCGGTAATTGACGAGGGCTTTCAGGTCGATCTCGAGTGGTCCGCTCGCGCGCGAAAGAGTGTAGTGAATGAAAGTAGTGTTTTCGCCCTGCACCATCCAAATGCGTTTCTCGAGCAAGGCATCGGCGAGGGCGTATGTCCAAACGGGAGTAGCGCCTTCTAAACGGAAACTTTCGAGGTAGAGAAATCCCTGCGGGTCGACGGCGCCGCTAGTCCAACGGTGCGTAGCTAAGGCATACGTTGCGCCCGCATAGCGAACGGTTTCATCGAGGACCGCGACCAGCTGAGTGCGGCCGAGCGGAGGCTGAAGGGCGGCGACGAGGAGGCCGTGATAGCGGCGCGTCATGCCGCCTGCGATGGTTCCAGAGGCGAAGCCGCCGATGCCGTTGGTGACCAGCCACTCGCGCGATTCGGCGGCGGGGAGATTGCCGCAAATTTCGCGCCCAAAGTGAACTGGGGAGCGAAGTCCGGATTGCGATTCAACTCGTTGAGGCGCCACAGCTCTCCTTTTCTTGATCGGTGTGTTAGTTACGAACTGCCGCTCAGTACTTACCGGGCTTGAGCGATCTTGTCATCAGGAAACGAGCGTGATCGGCGTGGCCGCGGAGCATCACCTGCTCATCCTCCTCGACCGCCGGACGAAAAATGATGCCGGGCAAATTATTCTCCGCTTTGTTCAATTAATTTAGCGACGAGACCGGTCCAGCCGGTCTGGTGACTCGCGCCGATGCCGGCTCCATTGTCGCCGTGAAAATACTCGTAGAAGAGGAGCAGATCCTTCCAGTGAGGATCACTCTGGAAAAGTTCCGTACCGCCAGCGACGGGGCGGCGGCCGTCCTTGCCGCGCACGAAAATATGAACGAGGCGGCGGGAGATCTCGGCAGCGACTTCCCAAAGGTCCGATTCGCTCCCGGAGCGAGACGGGAATTCGACTTTGAAGTCCTCGCCATAATAGTGATGATACTTTTGTAAGGATTCGACGAGGAGATAGTTCATCGGGAACCAGATGGGACCGCGCCAGTTGGAATTGCCACCAAAAATTCCGCTTGTGGATTCGGCGGGTTCGTAATCTACCCGGCTAATGTGGTCGTTTACCTTGACCTCGTAGGGGTGATCGAGGTGATAACGGGAAAGCGAGCGCACCCCGTAAGGGGAAAGGAATTCAGTTTCGTCGAGCATGTGGTTGAGAATCCGCTTGAGTTGTTTGCGATTAGCGAGTGAGAGAAGTCGGCGAACGCCGCGGGCGGAACGCTGCGTCATTTCGATGTGTTCGGGCACGTCGGCGTGATTGTCAACGAACCATTGCATGCGGCGCTTAAAACCGGGTAGGCGGTCGACGATCTCCGGCTCGAGAGTTTCCACGGCGAAGAGAGGAATGAGGCCGACCATCGAGCGAACCTTCAGAAAATGATCTTCGCCATTCGGCAATTGGAGCACGTCATAGTAGAAGCCGTCTTCGTTGTCCCAGATAGGGATACCTTCGGTGCCCATGTCGTTCATGGCGTGGGCGATGTTGACGAAGTGCTCGAAGAATTTGCTGGCGACATCCTCGTAGGCGGGATCTTCTTTGGCCAATTCGAGCGCCATGGCCAGCATGTTGAGGCAGTACATACCCATCCAACTGGTAGCGTCCGATTGCTCAAGATGGCCGCCGGTCGGGAGCGGCGCGGAGCGGTCGAAAATCCCAATGTTGTCCAGACCGAGAAATCCGCCCTGGAAAATGTTCATGCCGTCGGGGTCTTTTCGATTGACCCACCAGGTGAAATTGAGAAGCAGTTTGTGGAAGACTTTTTCGAGGAAGCCGCGGTCGGCCATGCCGCGGACGCGGCGCTCGATTTTGTAAACGCGCCAGGCAGCCCAGGCATGGACGGGGGGATTGACGTCGCCAAAAGCCCACTCGTAGGCGGGCAGTTGCCCATTGGGATGCATGTACCATTCGCGGAGAAGGAGGATGAGCTGTTCCTTCGCATAATCAGGGTCCACAAGAGCGAGAGCAATGCAGTGGAATCCCAAGTCCCAAGCCGCATACCAGGGATATTCCCATTTGTCCGGCATCGACATGACGTCGTCATTGTAGAGATGGGTCCATTCCTTGTTGCGGCCCTTCAGACGTTCGGGAGGCGGAGGAGGACCGGCGGGGTCGCCCTCGAGCCAGGTGCGGATGTCGTAGTGATAAAACTGTTTGGACCACAGCATCCCGCCGAGAGCCTGTCGCATGACATTTTTTGCGTCGTCGGATAATTCCGAAGTCAAACGCGAGGCATAAAATTCGTCGGCGTCTTTCTGGCGAAGTGCAAATAGGTTGTCGAAGCCAGCGCCAAAATCATTCGCGGGAGGGACGCCTTCGGGGCGTTCGGCATGACCGGGCGAGGTGATGGTACCGACGATGCCCAAACCTCGCTCCATTGAAGCGAGCGGCTCCATGTCGGTCAGACGGAGTTTAATTGTTTCACTCTGGCCGGCCTCGAGCTGGATAGGATAATGCGCCGCCATTTTCGTTCCAGCTTGCTGGGAATTTACGGCGGACTTATTTCCGCGAATCAGGTATTCGTGGAAGGCATCCTTGACGTAGGGATTGCGATTCTTACCCTGGAAGAGCCGTGCAAAATTCGTCTCGTTATGCGTGAACAGCAGTTCGGGCTGGCCTGCGCAAAGAAGCCAGCGTTTGCCGTACCGCCAATGCTCAACCTCGGCACAAACGCTTCCGGGAACGCTGGTAGCTCGCTGCGCACTGGGTCTGCGCAAATCCTTGCCCCAGGACCAGGTGTTGCGAAACCACAGGGAAGGGAGAAGATGCAACGTGGATGCCTCGGGTCCGCGATTCACAGCGGTGATCTTGATGAGGATATCTTCCGCGTCGGCCTTGGCGTATTCGATGAAGACATCGAAATAACGGTCGCCCGCAAAAACGCCGGTGTCGAGAAGCTCAAATTCAGGTTCTTCGCGGCTGCGCCGGCGATTTTCTTCCACGAGGCGGGCATAGGGAAATTCCGCCTGCGGGTATTTGTAGAGCATGCGCATGTAACTGTGAGTGGGCGTGGAGTCTTGATAGAAGTAACATTCCTTCACGTCCTCGCCGTGATTGCCTTCGTTCCCCGTGAGGCCAAACAGTCTCTCTTTGAGGATGGGATCGCGGCCATTCCAAAGCGCGAGGCCGAAGCAGATCATCTGGTGACGGTCGGAGATACCGCCGATGCCGTCTTCACCCCAGCGATAGGCGCGGGAGCGCGAATGATCGTGGGGGAAGTATTCCCAAGCCGTGCCTCCGGGACTGTAGTCTTCGCGTACCGTGCCCCACTGGCGCTCGGATAGATACGGTCCCCAGCGCTTCCAGTATTTCTTGCGGGTACGGTCTTCCTCGAGCCGCTGGTCTTCCTTGGATTGAAGTCTTGCCATCGTATGGAGTCCCTCAGTGGGCGCTCAAATTATGGTTTATGGTCGCATCTTTTTGCGAATTTAAGAGCCGACCTATGTGGTACGCGTGCCCCGTACGGCACGGCAGAACGAAAGGGCGAACGTCCGTAGATGAGATGCTCCAGCCTTTCTATAGTCGCATGGAATTCTCTCACAGCCGCCTGGCAACGGGGAGGCGTACTATGCAGTGAAACGACGCGCGTGGCCAAGCGATCGAAGCCGGATACGGCGACGTCGGCCATATGGAGAGCGACGAGCAGTTGAAGTCGTTACACGGAAAGCACGAATTCAAGGAACTTCTTGCGGAACTTCGCAAACGCGAGGCTGGCACGGCGTCAAAACAAAACTAGCCGAGTTAGGAATGTACTTTAGACGCAGAGTCGACGGGCAAAACACGGATATTCCCGTTTTTGTTGTGCTCGGGAACTGTCATAAAGCATCCATTTATAGTACAAGGTTTGAGGAGATAGAGCGCATGTTCGAGTGCCAATTGCTACTTCGCAGGGCCACGTGTCGGAAAGTGTTGCGGATTCTCTTTGCAATGCCCGCGTTGCTATGCCTTTCCGTTTCGCCAAACAGGGCCCAAGCACAAGGACGCTCGACAGACGAACTGCGGCGGATGAATGAATCAGTAGATGCGCTAATCCGGAAGGTGTCTCCGAGCGTGGTGCAGATCCTCGTGTCAGGCTATGGTCAGATTGAAGAAAGCGAGCACGGGAACACGGGAGTGGTCATTGGGCGCCAGCGGGCGATCGGCTCGGGATTCATCATCGATCCAAGCGGATACATTGTTACGAACGCGCATGTAGTGAAGGGGGCGCAGAGGGTGCAAGTCGTCCTTTCCAGCGCCAATTCAGATGATTCCTTGGATGCAGTGTTTTCTGCAAAGACCAGTCTGGTTCCGGCTCGAATCATCGGGGTCACGAGCGAAATCGATCTTGCGCTGCTCAAGGTGGATGTCAGCGGCCTTCGCGCCCTAAAGCTTGCAACTTACCGGAACCTTCACCAAGGCGAATCGGTGTTTGCGTTTGGAAGCCCGGAAGGACTGCGCAATACGGTGACCCACGGAATCATTTCGGCGGTCGCGCGGCAGACCGACCCCGACTCGACGATGGTATATATCCAGACGGATGCGCCCATCAACCCCGGCAATTCCGGCGGGCCGCTGGTCAACGTGGATGGCGAAGTCGTTGGCGTCGATACTTTCATACTTTCGCAGTCTGGAGGGAACGAAGGGCTCGGGTTTGCGATTCCTTGCGGGGTTGTAAATATCGCTTACGGGCAGTTGCGCAAATTCGGCCATTTGCACAGGCCGGAGATTGGGATTAGCGTACAGACGATTACGCAGCTGCTGGCGGAGGGGCTCAAACTTCCGCGCAAATTCGGTGTGGTGGTCTCAGACGTTTTGCCGGGAGGTCCTTCGGAGGCCGCGGGAGTACGGGTTGGGGACGTTCTGCTGGCGATCGACGGTAAAGACGCCAACAGCGTTCCATACGTGGCTTTTCATTTGATGTCTCGCGAGAGTGGAGACAAGGTGCACCTGGACGTACTGCGAGGGACCATGCGGCTGGGTTTCGATGTGGCGCTCATGGATCCTCCGAAAGACATGGATCAGATTACGGCGCTGGCGAATCCTGAGAAGAATCTGGTTCCCGCGCTCGGGATTCTAGCATTGGAAATTGACAAGAGAATTGCTGCAATGGTACCGGAACTTCGCGATCCCTTTGGCATCATCGTTGCGGCACGAGCGGCAGGAGCTGCGACAGAAGTGCCGCTGACGACCGGCGATGTCATTCGGACGTTGAATGGCGAGCCGATGACCACACTAGAGCGTTTGCGCAATGCGCTGAAGAATTTACCGCCGGGCGCTGCCGTCGTATTGCAAATTCAACGCGATCAGAAGCTGATGTACGTAGCGTTCACACTGGAATGAGTGTGGCGTGACAAGGGAATCGGTTCTAAGGATTAGGTGAAGCCGAGATGCCGGCGCACTTCGGAAACAATTTCTTCCGGAGAGTGCGTAGCATCTACGGTGATGGCATCCGCCGGCTCTTCGAGAGTCGCAAACTGGCTGGCAAGCAGGTCTTGCTTGGCGAAATGTCCCCTTCGCGCGAGCACTCTCTGCGAGAACAATTCGTAGCTGCCTTTCAAATAAACGAATTTCACATCTGGGTTGGCGCGCAATTCCTCGCGATAGCTCTGTCTGAGCGCCGAACACGCTAGCACGACATTGCGTTTTTCAGCCGTCCACTCGACGATTTTGTCGTGAAGAGCCTTCAGCCAAGGCTCGCGGTCCGCATCGGTGAGCGGAATTCCATGCTTCATTTTCTCGACATTCGCTGGCGGATGAAAATCATCGGCGTCCACGAACTCCCATCCAAGGCGCTTCGCGAGAAGCGTACCGATGGTGGTTTTGCCCGAGCCGGTCGTGCCCATAACGATCACGATCATCGCGGCCTCATGCGCGGGAATATGCGGTCAGTGGCACAAGCAATTTGGCTGTAAGACCTGGATTCGAACCAGGATAGCCAGATCCCGAGTCTGGCTAAAATTTAGCATAGTGTTGATTCTTTTAGCCTTTTCTTGTGTCGCAGATATAGTTGTGGCTGGTTTTTGGCGCGTCTTGTCCCCAGACAATGCCTTCTCCAACCGCATGCATGAGTAGCGTGTATTCGACCCGAGAATTACGGACGAAAACTTTTCTGGTTCTTGTGCCGGGCAACCTCGAGGTCGTCGGTTTGTTTTTTCTCGAGCTCGGCCGCTCTTTTCGGGCCGTTTTGCTTCTCAAATATTAGGGCTTCCGCGATGGCGAGTTCCGCTTCGGCATTTGCCTGTTTGGAGTAGATGATGAGCCCAAAACGGTCGGTAAAGGAAGAACGAACGAGATTGAAAGAGTATTGCCCATCCTCCCAAGACGCGACGAGTCTTCCCTTCGAGTCATATCTGTCTTTCGACGCGGGATCGATTACCGGCGCTACGCTTGTAGTAGGTCCGTACTTCGCGGAAATGGACTTCATCATGTCTTCCGCAGTGAGACCTTCCGTGGAGGCTAGATCATACGTCACAGACATTTTGTAAAGCTTGCCGTCGTGGAACGAGAAGAGAATCTGTTCAACGCTGTCCGATCGGTAGGCAGTCCCGGGAAGGTTAGGCGGCCACCAGGTCACTTCCTGAAACAGCGATGGTCCACCCTGAATGACATTTACATCTGCGAACTTCTGGTCGGTCTGTTTCAGGACTGCAGCCAGGCTTGTCCCCAGGGAAAAACCACGATAGTTGGAATAGTCCTGCGCGCGGAGCGTCGAAGCCATGAGAAAGAATGTGCTAAGGCAAAAAATGGAACAGCGGATTATTTTCATTTTCATCTCTCCCGCAAAATTCTAAGAATTCGAAGTCATCGCCAACTGCCTCTTTATGACGGCCTTTTCCGGAATCACCTCTTCACCGCTCCTCGAAAACCATTTCCGTTCCTGGAGCAGATCCTATCTCTGCTGGGTCCCTTACCCGAAAATCCTCCGTAGGAACTAGGCACATGCCTTCCTGGATATGGCGGGAGTGCGCAGAGACACTTAGAAAAGGCACTCCCAGGAACCGCCTTGAAACAACTTTCGTAATCTCGAGGGAGTTAAAGATCCGGCCCGCGTGCTTTACAAGGATGCGATTGACTGCCCTCCGCAGGGTCAACAGTCCCTCGCGACCGAGAACCGTTGTCCTAATCGCACCCGCCAGAAAGAAGAAATTCCAGTTTGCCTCCTCGATTTTCCGGCCCAGTTTGCGACTGTCGAGGTTCCTGACCGCCCGCCAGCCAGGCAAGAACGCTTCATTCTCAAGCACCAATCCTGGCGGCAAGAGTGTGTTTTCTCGGATGAGCATCGTTGCACATATGTTGTTGGCTGACATTAGAGCTTTCTGGTGCTTCTCACGGTCCAGTGTTAGAGGGTAGATGGATTCAGAACAAATAGCTGTCCTTTATGAGACAGCCTTGGGAGGAATCTACTTAATAAGCCACCAAGACTTCATGCATTAAGGTCAGTCGCCTCACAATCGAGCGCTCCGCACACCGCAAGAGTTCATCTCGAATTGCATCTCCAAAGACAAGCGGCCCGAGAGAACCCGATGATAGCAGCTAGAGGCTGCCCTTTGACTGAACGGCGTTCCCTCGCCTGATGTCACGGGGCAATGAGGAGTGCCCGCATTAAAAGGTTCCAGTTTTCGGAGTCTGGAGAAGAAAAGGAAGGTGCGATTCCGAGCGCGCTTGGGGATGACTGACTTCTGACGGAAGGGAGAAATCGGGGGGCGCGTCAATGCCCCCCGAATACCTGGTATCCATCCTGATGCATTAGGCCATGGAAGGTCGCGTAACGACATTACCTTCAGGGCTTTTTCTTGACGGGAGGCTTTTTTTCCCCGCCCTTCGGGCTAATTAGAGCCAAGAAGTCCTTAGCGTTGAAGGGGTAGCGGCGAACGGACTGTTGTCCGGTGGTGCTCAACGTGACGTCGACGCGGCGGTTGTTGGCGAGCACCAGGAGCGATAGATTGCGCATCATCTTTTGCCGTTCGTCGGCGCTCAAGTCGGGATTATCGGCCATTTGCTGCTTTATTTGATCGGCAGTGAGTTGGTCCTCTTTGCCAAAGGCCTTCAGTTCGAAGTGATTAGCGGGGACGCCGTGTTCCACCAGGAAGGACTTGGTGCGTTCGACGCGGCGCTCGGTAAGAGCCTTGTTGTATTCCTCGGTGCCGCGCGGGTCGGCGTGGCCGCTGAGGATCAAGTGGGCATCGGGCATGTACTTCAGGTAGTTTTTGTAATCGTTGGCGAGGGTTGTCAAGATTTCTGCCTGACTGTCGAGCAAGCCGCCCTCGGGATGCTCGGCCGTCGGCCGAGCGGTTTGGAAATAAATACTGTGAAGGGCAAGCTTGGCTTCCAACTGCTTGATCTCCGGGGCCGGAGGTGGCGGTGGCGGAGGAGCTTGTACGTCTACCGCAGTGGTGGACGAGGCGGTGAGCGCCGGACTGCGGTCATCATTTACGTTGCAGGTTACGGTGATGCGGCCTGGTTGTGCTCCTTGTGTACTTAGCGTGGCGACGGCGCCGTTACCGGCGATGTCTCCGGAGCTTGCCGAGTAGCTGTAAATCAGCCTGCGCCCATCGGGGCTGCTGGCGTCGGAGTGGATGGTCGAAGACGAGCCAATCCGGACGCTGGAAGGATCGGCCGAGCATGAAATTACGGGCGGATGGGGCGTCTTCACGGTAAACCTGGCACTACAGAACGCAGAACCATTTTTTCTGCCGTCACTCAAGTTGGCAGTGACTTCATAGGAGCGGGGCTCCAGGCCTGTCGTGTCGATCGGCGCGGAAGCATCGCTTGAAGAGACTTTCACTCCGGTGCCATTCCAGCTGTACTTGACGGTACGCTTGGGATCGAAATTAGAGCCAGTGGCCGTCGCGGTCACGGGCTCGCCGGCGAAGACTTCGGCGGGCTGTATGGAGCATGCTGCGGTGGGCGGCGACGGAGCGGCTCCGCCACCAAACGTCAAAACAAGGCCGGTCTGTGCTCTGAGGCCGCGGACTTCCGTGGACGGGATGGAGGTTGGACCATAGCGGTAGTTGGACAACACGAAGTCGGCTCTGATCACGCGCAGGGCAAGGTGCCTGGAAACGTTGACATCAATACCGCCGCCGATCATGACACCGAGTTTATCGACATCATGGAAGGCATCAGGCATGAGGCGATGATCGCCCACTAAAACCTCAATAAATGGAGCGAAACGATTGTGGCGGAAGGTGATCTTTGGGCCAAAGGAAAGGTTCGAGAAAGCAGCATCGTCAATCCGTCTTGCGAACCCAGATTCGCCGCTGCCCCAATGGGTGCTGGTGTCGAGGGTGAGCCCCACCCATTTGTCGAAATTATAGGTGACGCTGGCGCCGGCGCCGCGCGGATTCCATTCCAGGCGGTTGCTCAAAGGGAGCAAGGCTCCAGGAAGTTCGCCGTTTACAGTCGCGCCGGGATCAAAGACGGAGTATCCGCCGAAAAGCTCCCACTTCGGAGGAGGCTGTTCCTGAGCTGCGGCGCGGGTAGCAAAGGTGCACAGGACAGCAATCGTGGCCGCAAGCATTGCCAAGCGACGGACAAGGCGGCCCTTTAGATGAGATAACATGCGAATATTCCTCCGAACTTTCCTAACGTGAAACCATGCATTTCGAGCGTGTCCGGGAGTGGACCAGCTCCAAGCTGGTCCACCACCGAATGCCTTATGGACAAGAAGGCACATTCACCGTATCGCTGAGCAATGTGACTGCGCCAATCGATGCCAGCGCTCTGCCATTTAGAGTCACCCCTGTGCCAAGCGAGATCGACTGGTTAGCCATAATAGTTCCTGAGAACATTGTATTGCCGTTAAGCGTCGCTGAACTGCCGACCTGCCAGAACACGTTGTGAGAGGTGGCGCCACCCGACATGATGACTTGGCTGTTATTCGAGGCCGTGGTCAGTGTGGAGACGATCTGGAAGATCCAGACACCACTCGAAGGGCCGCTGAGAGTGAGATTGCCGGTGATTCCCAGCGAAGGCTGGGCGCTGGTCGTCTTATAAACGCCAGGAGCGAGGGTTAACCCTCCTGCATCTGCGGGAAGGATGGCCCCTCCTGCTGCTCCCGCAGCGGCGTTATACGCCGTGGTCAAGGAACCCTGGGCGCCCATGGCAACCGAATCGCCTGCGTGCAGCATGCCCGTTAACGTTCCCGGTGGAAATCCAGTTATAGCAGTTCCTGCCCACACGCCAACATCACCAGTAACGTTGGTAGGCGCTGCCGTTGTGGAGGAGTTGGTGACCGTGGAGCCGGCCAAAATTCCGAAACTGCAGGCTGCTCCCAACGGTATGCCGCCGGGCGTTGTACACGTAGCTGAGGTCGTGAACGTCCACACGAAATTAGCGGCAAGCGGAATGCCGCCCGTGTCTTGCGCTCCGGTGGTAATCGTGGCGGTATAAGGGGTGAGCGGCGAAAGAGCGGCCATGGGTGTAAAGGTGGCTACCATGGTCGCCGCAACATAGCTAACTGTCCCAGACACGCTCGCGCCGCCTGTGGTCAATGTAAACGTCGTGGTGTTGATCGTCGCAGGGTTCATCGCATGGCTGAACGTAGCGGTGATAACCGCAGCGTTGGGGCAAGTGGTGGCAGAGCCGTTCGGCGGAGTATTGGCGGTCACTGTTGGCGGTGGACACGAAGATGCGGTTGTAAAGGACCAAGTGGAATTGGCGGTCAGCCCATTGCCGAACTGGTCTTGCGCTCCAGTTGTAACCGTGGCTGTATAAAGGGTGCTTGGCGAAAGAGCGGCCGAGGGTGTAAAGGTGGCAACATTGGTCGCAGCGGCGTAGGTGACTGCTCCAGCCACGCTCGTGGAGCCGTGGGTCAATGTGAAGGTCGTGGTGTTGATCGTCGCGGGGTTCATGGCCTTGCTGAATGTTGCGTTAATGACCACGGGAGTGCCGCATGTGAAGGTAGAGCCGGCCAGCGGATTCATGGAGGTTACTGCAGGCGGGGTCAGGGGGTTACCAGGTTTCCCCACATTCGGATCCGAGTCGCCGCAACCAGCCATCAGGACGGCCAATAGGAACGCCGGGATCCAAATCTTGCTAACCTTCAAATTGCGCATGAGCTTCTCCTCGTCACCCAGTTACAAGGCGTTCTAGATTTCTCGCAGTCGTCGTGAGATGCACGAAATTCGCAGTTTCATTAGCTGTCACACAAAACGACACAATGGACTAACTGCCCGTACAGACTCCACCGTCTGAGTCTTGTCGTCTGTGCTGAATTGCACACACAAGCCAGAAGACGCGCGCAACAGTTAACTGTTCTCTTTTGGACAGCCCTAGGAGGAATCTCCTTGGTAAGGTGGAAGCGGCCGTGGAGTGGCCATGTAAAGATGGCTTTTCGGCCTGAATATGAAATCAAATAAAACCAAGAAAAATGGGCAGAGCAAGTCCTTCGACCCACAAGTGTTTCTGGATACCGCGGGAGTTGCGAGAAGAGTTGCGGAATTTCGCAGGGGCGAATCGATTTACTCTCAAGGTGAGGCAGCGGATAGCGTCATGTACATCCAGAAAGGCGGCGTGAAATTTTCCGTGGTGAATGGGTCCGGAAAAGAAGCGGTCGTCGCAATGTTCGGCCCGACCGACTTTTTTGGCGAGGGATGCATGGCCGGCCAGACTGTTCGGATGGGAACAGCTAGAGCCGTCACTCCGACCACCCTTCTGGTCATGGAGAAAAACGAGTTGCTACGTGTACTCCATGCAGAGCATGAGTTATCCGATCATTTCATCAAGTATATGCTGGCGCATAATATCCAGGTCGAAGAGGACTTGATCGACCAATTGTTCAACTCCAGCGAGAAGCGCTTGGCACGCACACTTCTGCTTCTCGCGCGCTATGGAAAACAAGATCAGCCGGTCCGCATACTGCCGAAGGTTTCCCAAGAGACATTGGCGAGCATGATCGGAACCACGCGTTCGCGCGTGAATTTCTTCATGAACAAATTTAGAAAATTGGGCTTCATCGAATACAATGGCAAAATCAAAGTCAATAAGTCATTGCTCACAGTAGTCTTACACGAGTAAAGCGATACCCTCCGTTTCTAACAGGGACCCGATTTAGGATTCGGCAGAACAGCCCCGTGCACAATGCACATCCAAGGTGAGTGCTTCTTGGATAGCCAAGAGGTGATTCTGCTACAAGTCACGGATTCACAGGAAATCGAATGTCGCTGCCGAAAATAATGCCTCTCTCGGAAACCGAACCACTGATAGAAGTGCAGGCTCTGTTGCTGGACGAAAAGTCCGTAACACTAACTCCGGTACCACCGCGCTCAGCGCTTCCCAACCGGATCGCAATCGTGGGGAATTATCTTCCTAGACGGTGTGGTATCGCGACATTCACAACGGATTTATGCGACGCCATCCACGCGGAATACGGCACAACGGAATTGCTGGCGCTTCCGGTTAACGATACCGAAGAGGGTTACGAGTATCCCGCAAGAGTGCGATTCGAGCTGTCCGAAGATAACCTGGCTTCCTACCGGCAAGCTGCGGATTTTCTAAACTTCAGCAACATCGACCTGGTTTGCCTGCAACACGAATACGGAATCTTTGGTGGACGGGCAGGGGGACATATTCTGGAGCTACTGCGGCGGCTGCGAATGCCATTCGCAACGACGTTGCACACGGTCCTTCGCGAACCAAATCCCGACGAGCGCAGAGTGATGGGGGAAATTGCGGCGCTTTCGGACCGCTTGATCGTGATGAGCCAGCAGTCCGCGGAGATCCTGCAGGAAGTGTTTCGCGTTCCAGCCGACAAGATCGATCTGATTCCACATGGCATTCCTGATTTGCCATTCACCGATCCCAGCTTTTACAAGGACGGGTTCGGAACGGAGGGAAAAGAGGTTTTGCTGACGTTTGGGCTGCTCTCGCCAAATAAAGGGATCGAAAACGTCATCAAAGCGCTGCCACAAATTCTGACGCGTCACAGCAATGTGGTCTACATGGTTTCCGGCGTAACGCATCCGCATATTTTGCGGCGTGAGGGCGACAAATACCGGCATTCATTGCAGAACCTGGCAAAAGAGCTAGGCGTGGAAAGCAAAGTAATCTTCCGCAATCGATTTGTGAGTCCGCAGGAGATGGTTGAATTGATTGGCGCGGCGGACATCTACATCACGCCATACAAACATAAGGAGCAAGTGGTTTCTGGAACTCTGGCTTATGCGTTGAGCGCCGGCAAGGCGATCATCTCGACACCCTATCTGCATGCGGTCGAGCTTCTGGATGCCGAACGCGGCGCGCTTGTTCCGTTTGATGATCCCGAAGCGATTGCCGCAAAGACGATTGAACTTCTGGACAGCGGCACAGCAAGGCACGCCATGCGGAAACGCGCTTATTTATACGCGAGAGACATGGTGTGGAGCCGCGTAGCGCAGAAGTACATGAAGAGTTTTGAACGCATCTACAACGAGCGCTTGCGAACTCCGCGTGCGACATTTTCGGCACAGAACACGGAGAAAAATCTCGACCGGCTTCCGGCCATCAAGCTGGACCACCTGTATCGAATGACAGACCATACCGGAATGGTGGAGCATGCGGTTTTCGTGGTCCCCAACTATCCGGAAGGCTACTCGACCGATGACAACGCGCGCGCATTGATCGTAACCACACTCTTAGAAGAGATTGGAGTTCACGCACCGGCAAACTCCGCGGACCTAGCCTCCCGGTACCTGGCTTTCTTGTGGCATGCGTTTGATCCGGCCACTAGACGCTTCCGAAATTCGCTGACTTACGAATGCCAGTGGCATGAGGTTGAAGGATCAGAAGATAGTCATGGGCGAGCGGTGTGGGGACTAGGAACAGTTCTCGGTCGATCCAAGAACGCGGGATTGCGAGGAGCCGCGGGCCGTATGTTTGAACTTGCCGTGCCTGTAGCTGTGGAATTCAAAAGCCCGCGCGCCTGCGCGTTCGCGTTGCTGGGCCTGCAGGAATACCTTGATTCGTTCCCTGGGGATCGCGCGGCGCTGGGCGCTTCGGACGCGCTGGCCAATCGACTGCTGAATTCCTACCGTGCCCACCGAACCGATGACTGGAAGTGGTTTGAAAACGGGCTAGCCTATTCCAATGCGCGATTGCCGCAGGCTCTGATGCGAGCGGGAGTGCGCGCCGGGAACGAAGAGATGGTATCCGCGGGGCTTGAAGCGTTGGATTGGCTGCTTTCGCTTCAGCGGTGCGAGGTGAAGGGTCATTTCGTGCCCATCGGTTCAGAGGGCTTTTATTCCAAGACAACAGAGAAGGCCCGCTTCGACCAGCAACCCGTGGAGGCGTGTGCAGTCGTGTCGGCATGCTTGCAAGCGTATCGGGCAACGGGGAAGGGCCGCTGGCGCAAAGAGGCGTGGTCGGCCTTCAATTGGTTTTTGGGAGACAACGATTTGCAAATCGCGCTTTACGATCCGGCTACCGGCGGATGTCGGGACGGCCTGCATCCGGACCGAGCTAATGAAAATCAGGGGGCTGAATCCACTTTGTCCTTCTTGATGGCACTCTTGGAAATGCGTCAGGTGGAAGAATGCGACGGCACTGGGAAAAAGATGTGAAGCGCCGGGCCGTAGTCTTGTAGCTGAAGCACAATTTTGGGAAATCCCTTCCATGAACGGAGTCAGGAATTCCATGAACACCACTACGATGGTGCAATATGAAACTTTATTTGAACGGTACACCGCTAATCCAATTTTGACGGGAAAGGATTGGCCGTATTCGATTAACAGCGTTTTCAACGCGGGAGCAACGCTTCTGCCGGATGGTTCAACGCTTCTGCTATGCCGAGTGGAAGATCGCCGCGGACTGTAGCACCTGTGCGCCGCCCGGTAGGTT
>Ga0210405_10003381_pt1 | contig 15687 bp, 15 predicted proteins | sample IncBWH11MmetaG_FD_155492 | JGI IMG/M metagenome (GOLD analysis project Ga0210405, IMG submission 155492) | Forest soil microbial communities from Barre Woods Harvard Forest LTER site, Petersham, Massachusetts, United States - Inc-BW-H-11-M | ecosystem: Environmental > Terrestrial > Soil >... | reverse complement strand
TGGCGTCGCGCCCGCGCGACGCCGCCCACTGACGGTAGAAGCACGGCGCAATCAACTTGAGCGCGGCTCCGTGCGCCGACACGCTCACAGGACACGACGGGACAGCAAGTATTCGGCTGGTGTTGCTGGCTTCGATCGGCAGCCTCGTGGGCGCTTGTGCGAATTCCGGCCAGGCCAATCAACAGCCCGCGCCGCCGGAAGTGACGGTCGCCAAGATGGTCGAAAGGAGGGTCCGGGATTGAGACGAGTTCACCGGCAGACTGAACACACGCCACAAACCGCTGAATGACGATGTGGTGCACTCTGTGACCGTGAAGCGCGCCGGACCTCATCATGAATTTGCCTGGGACTTGGGTTTCAGGACGTTGGCAAGTGACAAGCTGCTGCCCGCAACAACAAGCAAACTCCGGCACTGATGTCCAATCAACTTTGACGGGAAAGGCTCACAGTGCTGCCAACGTCGTCGAGCCTACCCGTGTTTGAGATTAACCCCTGCATCGGCGCACCTGTTCTGATCCCTCGTCACACCGGAGGGAAGTCTGATGATGGTGGCCACATCTTGAAGACCGAAGCTCGTAAATACCGCGGGCTCAACTACCGCCCGCCACGGGAACGCAACAGGCTGCTGGACTCGGGTCAGGAACCGCCGTTGGGTGCGCACATCGTTACACCACGTCGCGGTTACACCCATCACGGTGTCTATGTGGGCGGCGGCAACGTTGTGCAATACAGAGGTCTGGCTCGCAGCCTGCACAGGGGTTCGGTGGAAGAGGTCGCCCTGAAGCAATTCGCCCAGGGATGCCCGGTCCGAGTCAGGTCCCGAGATTTGACCAAAGCGCATCCGTTCCCGCCGAGCAGCTGCTCACGATGGCCTACGCGGTCACACGCAGCGAGCGCATCCAGGTCTCACGCAACGATCCGGGCTTGGTGGAACACGAAGGCCGTGGCCCCTGTAGGCGAGAGGCTGTTTCAATGCGGCAGGCGCCGGGGACTGACAGAGAACGAGCAGCTGAGGATATCGATATGCCACAAGCTTCCAAAATCAAGGTGCTGATTGCACATTCCGACCCGCTGATATCGGCAGGTCTAGCTGCCACTTTGAAGCGGCGAGACTTCGAAATAATGATTTGCAGCTCCGGGCTGGCTCCCTCGCACTCGCCCGCCAGTGCTGTTCCTTCGCCGGACGTCGTAGTCGCGGACTACGATTCAGGATTGCGACTGATCGCATCCATAACTTGCAGGGATCGAGTCGTGATTCTGACCCATAGCGACAGCGAGGTGAAGATTTGCCACGCACTGGAGCAAGGTGCACGCGGCTATCTCTTGCTCGGTTGCAGTCTGAAGGACCTGGTCGACGCTCTTCGATCGGTACACGTTGGGGGTATCGCGTTGGGGCCGATAGCGGCCAGACGCGTCGCCGAGCGGATGAAGCTGAAAGTGCTGACGAGACGAGAGGAGGACATCCTGCGGCAATTGATGCTGGGGCTGTCCAACAAGAGTATTGCTGCAAACCTTTCGTTGACGGTCGGAACCGTGAAAACACACGTCAAATCCATCCTCGGGAAGTTGGAAGCGGCGAGCCGAACTGAGGCAGTTGCGGTAGCGCACCGCCGGGGAATTATGCCAGAGGAGCGGGAATGGCCTTCTACACGGGTGAGAATGGCTGGGTTCGAAGGGCGTTCGAGCTTGACCAAACCATTTGATGTTTCATCTCATGCCCGGTTCGGAAGCCGATGGCGAACGTCTTCCTTGCCGGCTGCGCCGCCCTGCGTGCCGCTTCGACCGCAGCATCGACCTGCATCAGCGCCAACGATCGAGAAAAGCTTTGCCCGCAGCGGTTAGCTCGACGCCATGAACGCTGCGCGACAACAGCTCGGTCTGGACCTGGTACTCCAGTTCGCGAATCTGGCGGCTGAGGGAGGGCCGGGAGGTATGAAGCTGACGCTCGGCGGCGGTCGTGAGGCTGCCTTCCTCGACCACGGCCGCGAAGTAGCGCAGGTGTCTCAACTCCATGACCGCTCCATGCCTTGGAGGTATGCACCCAGCTTAGAAAGTCTTTTTCACAACGACTATAGGCGCCTAGAGTCGCTCGCATGAAAGAAGGACTGCCGCTCTGGCAAGCCTTTGTTGTCGAAGTTGTTATATGCATCAGCCGGCCAGTTATATGCATCGGCCGGCCACTAGGAGTAACGCAATGAATAAGCCAGTCGTTTTGATCACAGGAGCCCTCACAGGCATAGGCCGCGCAGCCGCCGTCGCCTTCGCCAAGAAGGGTGCGAAGGTGGTCGTTGCCGGTCGGCGTGATGAGGCAGGCAAGGCCCTCGTTAAGGAGCTGCGCTCTTTCGGTTCGGAGGCCGAGTTCATCAACGCGGACGTCCGGAAGGAGGATGACGTGCGCGCCATGGTGGAAAAGACCATTGCACGGTTTGGTCGTCTGGATGTCGCAGTGAACAATGCGGCCACCGAAGGTCAAGTGGGCCCGATCACGGACCAGACCGCGGAAAGTTATGCCGCAACCTTCGATACGAATGTTCTGGGCGTCCTCTTGAGCATGAAGCACGAAGTGCGCGTCATGCAAAAGCAGGGCAGCGGCAGCATTATCAACATCTCCTCGACCTACGGGCACGAGGGTGCAGCGGGTGGCTCTGTGTATGTCGGCAGCAAGCACGCCGTGGAAGGCATCACCAAGTCGGTGGCGCTCGAGGTTGTTAACTCCGGAATCCGTGTGAACGCTGTGGCGCCGGGTCCCGTGGACACCGGCATGTTGACCCGCTTCACAGGTACACCGGAGAACAAGGCTGCCCTGGTGACAACTGTTCCGATGGGCCGGCTCGGCCTCCCGGAGGAGCAGGCCAACGCGATCGTCTTCGTCGCCTCCGACGAGGCTTCGTTTATCACCGGCCATATCCTCAACGTCGACGGCGGTAAGACTCACTGATTCTGTCCGGGCGGAGAATGACTAGACATCTCGATCGTAGAGCAGGACTTGCGCAAGAGAGTCAACTATTACGAGCCACACTCGCGATCAACGCGGAATACATATCAAGTCAAGGAGAATTCAAATGGCTAGCGTGGTGAAGAAACACAGCATCTCTTCTGAGCTCGCGCAGAAAATGGTGGATGCGGCGGTGGCGAAAGCCAGAGCAATTGGCGTTCGCGAGAACGTAGCGATCGTGGATGACGGGGGAAATCTCAAGGCCTTTGGCCGGATGGATGGGGCTCCGATCCTTTGCATCGAGATTGCGCAGAACAAGGCTTACACAGCTCTGTTCGGTGTCTCCACCCAAGATTTTTTCAGCTTTATCCAAGGCGACCCGTCGCTTTTAGCCGGCATGCCCACACTTGCGCGTATGGCGGCGTGGGGAGGAGGCTTTCCCATCAAGGTGGACGGAGAAATTGTCGGCGCGATCGGGCTGAGCGGGGCGCCCACGGTGCAGAACGACATCGATTGCGCGCGAGCAGCCCTGGCGCTCGTACCCGACGCGGTGTCGGCTGAGTAACCAGGGCGACCGTGTTCGCACGCACTAGACCGCGCGAAAGCGGTTCGTCGCTATCGGGCTTATTCGACATGACCACGTACACACACCAAACGGCGCCGACACAATACGTTCAAGCGCGGGGCATTCGCTTTGCCTACCGCCGCTTCGGCAAAGCCGGTAGCGTGCCGCTGGTTTTCAACCAGCACTTCACCGGCACGATGGACCACTGGGACCCGCTGGTAACGGATGGCTTGGCTCGCGACCGTGAGGTGATTCTGTTCGACAACGCAGGCATTTCCAACAGCTCGGGCGAGGTGCCGACCACGTTCGAGGAGATGGGTGCTAACGCCATTGCCTTTATCAAGGCACTGGGACTGGAGCAAGTTGATGTGCTGGGCTTCTCGATCGGCGGCTTCGTCGCCCAGGAGATCACGCTGCAGGCCCCCGATCTGGTCCGGCGCCTGGCGCTGGTCGGCACCGGCCCGCGCGGCGGCCAGAGCATGGCCACCCTCACGCCGGAGGCACAGCAGATCTTCGGCGCTACCTACAAGCAGCCGGAGGAGATCTGGCTGAAGGTCCACTTTACCGACTCGGAAGCCAGTCAAGCCGCCGGCCGTGAATTCCTCAAGCGCTTCCTGCGCCGCACTGAAAACCGCGATCCCGCGGTGAACGAGAAAGTGGCGCCCGCCCAGATCGAAGCCATCGGCAAGTGGGGTGTGCAGCGTGAGGGTTCCTTTGAGTACCTGAAGTCGATCCTGCAACCGACGCTGGTCGTCAACGGCGACAACGACGTGATCATCTATTCCATTAACTCCTGGATTCTGCAGCAGAACATCCCCAACGCTCAGTTGATCATCTACCCGGACGCCAGCCACGGTTCGCAGTACCAGTACCCGGAGCGATTCGTCCGGCACGTCTCGATGTTCCTGTCCGAGTAAGACGCTTCAGCGCACTCCGTTTCCGCATCCACCCAGCAATCAGAGGATAGGATCATGAGAGAACTCTCTGGAAAAACCGCTCTCGTTACCGGTGCCTCGCGCGGCATCGGCCGCGCCAGCGCCCTGGCCCTGGCTCAGGCCGGCGCCCAAGTGCTGGTCCACTACGGCAACGGCGAGAAGGAGGCTGACGCCGTTGTCGCCGAGATCCGCAAGACGGGCGGACGCGCCGAGAAGGTCGGCGCCGACCTGCGGCAAGCGGACGGTCCGCACAGGCTAGCCAAGCAGGTGCGCGCCATCATCGGCGAGCGGCTCGACATACTGGTTGTGAACGCCGGCATCTCCAAGGCCGCGAGCATTGAGGACACCCAGATCGAGGACTTCGACAGCCTCTTCGCCGTGAACGTCCGGGCGCCGTTCTTCCTGGTGCAGCAGTTGCTGCCGGCTTTATGCAAGGGCAGCAACATCATATTCATGTCATCGCTCGGTGCCCATGCTTCGGTCGGAACGCTCTCCGCCTACGCCGCGACCAAGGGCGCGGTCGATACGCTCGTGAAGCACTTCGCCTCGGCACTGGGCCCCCGCGGTATCCGCGTCAACGCCGTGGCCCCAGGGGTGGTCGACACGGATATGTCCAGCTTCGCCAAGACCGAGGCTGGTCGCGAAGTCATGCTCGGCATGCAGGCGCTGAAGCGCGTGGCCCAGCCTGAGGACATCGCCCCGGTGGTGGCCTTCCTGGCGTCCGACGATGCGCGCTGGATCACCGGCGACACCGTCCACGTAGACGGCGGCTCCAAGCTCTGACGGCGGCTTGGTCCTCCCCGCATCATGAAGTGCCTGCGCTGCAGTCGAACGAGAGGTCTGTGCATATTCCTTTTGATTCGTTCAATTATGGGCACATACCCATAATATATGAGGGTGAAATATTCCTGAGTGGCTCGACCCTGAGCCCAAGCTGGAGGGTGTCGTGATTGCCCAGATTGTGCAGGCGCGGCGAGGCAGCCCACCAAATGGAGGCAGCCCACCAAATGATGTATCGGTGACCGTCGCTGAGTTGCAGAGAATTGCAGACACTTCCGGAGCGGGCGCCCGACCCCCTCGGTCAATTGGTCGCCTGCGCATCATGTTCGTCGCAGGAAGCCGGTGGCCGTGGCGCGCCATTGAGTCCGATGACGCGTCGCCCCATAAGCGAATGATGTGCTTCGGCGAGTCTGAGCAGACACAACGTATTTTGGTCGAGCGTCTCGATCGGCAGCGGGTCGATGAGGAGTTCGTAGCGGAACATCTGGCAACTCCAGGAGGTCTCCCCGGGATTACATCGGACTGGCTGCCAAGTCACTTATTTGATGCCGTGTTCGAATCGCACAGGCTTCACACCAGCGAGCAGGGCTATCAGACCACGCCGGACCGCATAGTCAAGTTAGCTCGCACCCGCGGGCTCGGGAGTCGCTGATGTGGATCGTTAAGGTTGCTCTACAGCGACCGTACACGTTTATCACGCTCGCCGCGCTGATCCTACTGCTCGGCGGTTATGCCATCGTCGTAACCGCGACCGACATTTTTCCGAATATCCGCATTCCAGTTGCTGCAGTCATCTGGCGCTACAACGGCCTCTTGCCCGAAGAGATGGCCAACCGAATCGTACTGTTCTCCGAGCGTGTCGCTCAGACGACCGTCAATGACGTCGAACACACGGAGTCGCAATCCGTCAACAGCGTTGCGGTTGTCAAGTATTTCTTCCAGCCCGGCGTTGACACTGCTCTCTCCCTCGCGCAAATCACCGCGATATCTCAAACCGAGCTGGTATTCGCACCTCCCGGTACGACACCCCCATTCGTGCTCTCTTACGACGCTTCGAGCGTGCCAATCCTACAGCTGGCCTTATCGAGCGATACCTTATCGGAGGCGAAGCTGTACGATCTTGGCAACACCATCCTGCGCACGCAACTCGCTACCGTCGCGGGGGCGTCGATCCCATTTCCCTACGGCGGCAAGCAGCGGCAGGTGCAGGTGGATCTCGATCCGCAGGCATTGCGCGCGAATGGACTTGCGGCCAATGACGTTGTGAGAGCCATCGGCGAGCAGAACCTGATTCTGCCTGCAGGGACTCAAAAAATAGATGCGTTCGAATACTTCATAAAGCTCAACGCCAGTCCAACGCAGATCGAGGAGCTGAATGACCTCCCGGTGCGCTCTCGAGACGGCACGGTGACCTACGTACGCGACGTGGCGCACGTTCGCGATGGGTATTCACCACAGACCAATATGGTGCGGGTCGACGGCCGACGCGCTGTCTTAATGAACGTGCTCAAGACAGGTAAGGCTTCCACGATCGACATCATTAACAGTATCAATGAGAAGCTGCCGCAGATTCGCGCCTCATTGCCCACTGAGCTCAAGATTGCCGCGACGAGCGATCAGTCCGTGTTTGTACGCTCGGCGATTTCCGGGGTGATCCGTGAGGCGGTGATTGCCGGCGCTCTCACCGGGCTGCTCATATTGCTCTTCCTGGCAAGCTGGCGCAGCACGTTGATCATCACGATCTCGATTCCCCTGTCGATTCTTGCCTCGATCGTCTGTCTGTCGGCTCTGGGGGAAACGATCAACATCATGACCCTGGGGGGCTTGGCGCTTGCGGTCGGAATCCTGGTGGATGATGCAACCGTCACGATCGAGAACATCAACTACCACCTCGAGCAAGGCAAGGACGTGGAGACGGCGATCCTGGACGGCGCACGTCAAATCGCGCTGCCGGCATTCGTCTCGACCTTGTGTATCTGCATCGTCTTCATCCCCATGTTTCTTCTGGCAGGAATTGCCAAGTTCCTGTTCGTTCCGCTGGCAGAAGCCGTGGTGTTCGCGATGCTGGCTTCCTACGTGCTCTCCCGCACGCTGGTTCCGACGCTCGCCAAATTCTGGCTTAGGAGGCACGATGACGGCGACGGCAGTAAGAGCAACAACCCGCTCGCTCGCTGGCAAACGAGGTTCGAGGAGGGTTTCGAATCCGCCCGCAACCGCTACAGAGCCCTTTTGGAAGCGGCGCTGCAGCGCGGCGTGCGCTTCGCCGGCGTGTTTTTTGCCTGCACCGCGATCACCGCTCTCGTCGCATTTCCCCTCGGTCCGCTGCCCGGGTTAGGGCAAGAGTTCTTTCCCAGCGTCGATGGCGGGCAGATCAAGCTGCACCTGCGGGCGCGCAGCGGCACCCGCATCGAGGAAACGGCTGTGTTGGCGGATGCGGTGGAAGGGACGATTCGTGAAGTGATCCCGCCTTCGGAGATCGTTAATGTCGTGGACAACATCGGATTGCCCTATAGCGGTATCAACCTCGCCTACAGCACCTCGGCGCCGGTCGGGCCAGGCGACGCTGACATCTACGTAAACCTGAAGGAGCACCACCGGCCGACCGCGGACTACGTGCGTGAACTACGCGTGAGATTGGCCACGGTCTACCCGGGGTCCACATTCGCTTTTTTGCCGGCCGACATGATCGGGCAGATACTGAACTTCGGTCTGCCTTCGGCGATTGACGTACAAATTGTTGGTTTTAATACGAAGGGGAACCGTGATTTTGCCAACCAATTGCTGCAGAAGCTGCGAGCGGTACCTGGTATCGCGGACTTGCACATTCAGCAGGCGGGAGACTACCCGCAATTCAACGTCGATGTCGATCGCAGTAAGGCGGAGCTTCTCGGGCTGACCGAGCAGGCCATTGCCAGCAACCTTCTTGTCTCACTGTCCGGGAGCTTTCAGACGTCCCCTTCGTTTTGGGTTGATCCGAAGAGCGGAACGCAGTATCAGGTCGCCGCGCAGACTCCGCAGTTCCAATTGCAGAACCTCAACGATCTTGGCAATACCCCGCTGAACGGGCCGCGGGATTCGTCGCAGATACTTTCGAGCATCGTCAATGTGCACCGTAACGTCGCTCCCGCGGTGGTGACCCATTACAACGCCACGCCGTCGATCGACATCTTTGGCGCGGTCCAGGACTCCGATTTAGGGTTTGTGGCCTCCCAGATAGACGCGATAGTCGCAAAAGTGAAGAAAGACTTGCCGCGGGGCTCGAACCTCGTAGTCAGGGGTCAAGTACAGACGATGCGATCCTCCTTTAACGGACTACTGATCGGGCTCATTGGCGCGGTCATTCTGGTCTATATGCTGCTCGTGGTTAATTTTCAGTCGCTTGCCGATCCACTCATCATCATTACGGCCCTGCCTGCCGCACTCGCTGGAATCGTCTGGATGCTGTTTCTGACAGGCACACCAGTGAGTGTGCCAGCACTGATGGGAGCAATCATGTGTATGGGTGTCGCGACGGCGAACAGCGTGCTCGTCATCAGCTTCGCGCGCGAACGCATGAACGCAGGTGACCGCGCTTTCGACGCGGCACTGCAAGCGGGTTTCACGCGTTTGCGTCCGGTGGTGATGACGGCCGCTGCGATGATTATCGGCATGATCCCGATGGCATTGGGCTTGGGAGAAGGTGGCGAGCAGAATGCGCCGCTCGGACGGGCCGTGATCGGAGGGCTGATCTTCGCCACCGTCGCGACCCTATTCCTCGTGCCGACGGTCTTTTCAATCATCCACGGCCGGGGCTCCACGCGCAGGCCCACTCTATCGGAGGTCCGAAATGGCTGAAACCTCGCGTGCGTCGTCTCGCGCCCCACCGGCGCGCAACGCCCGGCGCTTTTTCTCCGCTGCTCTGGTCATGGCGGTCGTTCTGGTTACGTGGGGTGAGGCGCATCGACTGATGGCGCGCAACGCCCTGCGTCAAAGAGCCGCCGTTGAGTCCACCCTCACAGTCGTTACCGTGAGGCCGACACATGCGGAGGAGGGGGAGAAGCTGGTACTTCCGGGCACCGTACAGGCCTACATCGAGTCTCCCATCTACGCGCGCACGAGCGGCTATCTGAAGTCCTGGTACACGGATATCGGAAGCACGGTGCACAAGGGGCAGTTGTTGGCTGAGATCGAGACCCCCGAAGTCGATCAGCAGCTTGCGCAGGCGGTGGCCGATCTTGCCACGGCACGCGCGAACGAAGCGCTGTCGAACACCACTGACAGGAGGTGGAGGGGCCTGCTCGCGACAGAATCAGTCTCCCAACAGGACGCCGATGAAAAAGCCGGCGACGCTGCGGCGAAGCGAGCCACTGCCGCCTCCGCGGCTGCCAACGTATCACGGCTGCGGGAGTTGGAGTCATTCAAGCACGTCGTGGCACCGTTCGATGGGGTAGTTACGGCCCGCCATACCGATATCGGAGCACTGATCAATGCCGGTCAAAGCGTCGGTTCGGAGCTCTTTCGTGTGGCTGACACCAGCAAGCTTCGGATCTATGTGCAGGTCCCTGAACCCTATGCGGGCGCTGCTCAGCCCGGAGTCCGGGCGGAGTTGCGGTTCAGTGAGCAGGCGGGTAAGTCGTATACGGCAACCACCGTGCGCACGTCGAACGCTCTGGATCCGACCTTGCGAACCCTGCAGGTCGAGCTCGAACTCGACAACGCACGGCATGAGATCTTTCCGGGCGCCTATGCTGAAGTGCACTTTAGCCTTCCCGGCAACGCCCACTCCTTGCGCCTGCCTGCAACTACGGTGCTGTTTCGGGCACCGGGCCCGCAAGTGGCCACAGTCGATTCCCATAACAGGGTTCAACTCAAAAGCATTGTTGAGGGGCGAGACTTCGGCAGCAGCATCGAGGTGCTGGCAGGACTCGATGACGGTGATCAGGTGGTGGTCAATCCACCGGATTCGATCATCAACAGCGTCTTCGTGCGCGTGCTGCCACCTGCAGCCGGTCAGCAGGCAAAGGTGGCCAAGGCCCCATGAAAAACTTCCTGCGCACGATCAGCCTTGTGCTACCCCTCGCAGTGGCTGCGTGCTCGTTCGCTCCGACCTACCGAATTCCAAGTAGTGCGCCGCCGACGAGTGAGTACAACGAGCAGGGGGACTGGCTGCGAGCACAGCCACTCGACGACCAATCGCGCGGCAGCTGGTGGATGATATTCGGCGATGCTCAGCTCGATGCGCTCGAGCTTAAAGTAAAGACCTCGAATCAAGACTTGAAGGCGGCATTCGCGCGTTGGCAGGAGGCGCGCGCGACGACACGCGTCGCCCGGTCCGGTCTCTTCCCGACGCTAAACGCGAGCGCATCCGCGACACGTGGGGGCGTTTCGCAGAACGCGGCGGGCTACGTCCCAGGAGCGCAGCCCACATTTAACGACTTCGATGTTCAGGCGGATCTATCCTATGAGATCGACCTCTGGGGGCGCGTTCGTAACACCGTAACGGCCGCGAAGGCGAATCAGCAGGCAAGCGCCGCGGATCTTGCGAGCGTAGAACTCGCGGTGCGCGCCGAGTTGGCCGCGGACTATTTCACCTTGAGAAGCCAGGACGCCGAGCAAGCGCTGCTCGCCAGAACGGTCGCTGATTACACCAAGTCACTTGAACTCACCCAGCGCTTGTATAAGGGTGGTGCGGCAGCCCAAGCCGATGTCGACCAGGCGCAAGCGCAACTGGAGACGGCTCGCACGCAGTCCGCCGAGATCGCGCTCGCGCGCTCGCAGACGGAACACGCCATCGCGTTACTGGTCGGTGAGAATCCCACGGGCTTTCACATCGAGGCCGCTCCACTTCCGTCCGACACGATTCCGCCACGCCTGGCGCCCGGCCTGCCATCGACACTACTCGAACGCCGGCCGGACGTAGCCGCTGCGGAGCGACGAGTGGCCGCTGCCAATGCCGAAATCGGCGTAGCCCGGGCCGCATACTTTCCGGTATTCAATCTGTCTGCGGCGATCGGCCTGGACAGCCAGAACGCTTCGACCTGGCTGAATGCGCCCAGCAAGACATGGTCCGTGGGGCCGTCGGGACTCCTCACGGTCTTTGATGCGGGACGACACAAAGCGCAGTCCGAACAGGCGCACGCACAGTACGATGAGCAGGTCGCGAATTATCGCAATACGGTGCTTACTGCCTTTCAAGAAGTCGAAGACAACCTTGCGGCGTTACATCGTCTGGAGGAAGAGAGCGTGAGTGAGGCGGCGGCAGTGACGGCCACCACCCGGGCCCTCGAACAGGCGCAATATCGCTACAAGGCAGGATTAGTGACCTATCTCGAGGTGTCTTCGACGGAGACAACCGCGCTCCAGGCCCAGCTTACCCAGATGAGCATATTGAACCGCCGGATGAGCGCCTGCGCTCTGCTCATCCGAGCGCTTGGCGGCGGGTGGGGCCTGACGCGCGGCGAAGGCCCACTGGTAAGGAGCGACGAGTTCCCCTCACCCCAAGGCCCTACGGGGTGAGCGCGGATTCCGAAATCAGCACGCGCAGGCGAGGCACTCGTTGCCGCCCCGGCATGAGCGCATGAATTCCTGCCAAATAAGGCGCGCAAGAGCGCTCGCGTCTACACGACATGCCATCAAGTAACCAGCGAAAGGCGTGGGTGATCACGTTTGCGGCCGCCGCCATCCTCATGGTGACCATGGGCGCAAGACAATCGCTCGGACTCTTCATTTCGCCACTCAACAGCTCAACCGGGCTCGGCATTACCACCATTAGCCTTGCGTTGGCCGTCGCGCAACTGATGTGGGGTGTCATCCAGCCGGTCGCCGGCGCCGTGGCGGATCGTTATGGTCCCGCGAAAATCCTTGTCGCGGGCCTGGTGGTGCTGGCGATCGGCATGGCATTGACGCCGTTCATGGCATCGGGCTTCGGCCTCATCGTCTCGCTTGGCGTCCTCTCGGCGATCGGTTCCGGCGCAGGCAGCTTTTCGGTGCTGATCGGCGCGGCATCGCAGCACCTCAGGACCGATGAACGCGGCAAAGCGGCTGGCATCATCAACGCCGGGGGTTCGTTGGGGCAGTTCGTTTTCGCTCCGCTCGCACAAACGCTGATCCAGCTGCTCGGATGGATGGGTGCGATGTGGTCGCTCGCGGTGATTACCGTGGGCGCCTTGCCCCTCGTGCGTGTGGCGAGTCCAGCAGGTCGCGCGCAAGGCGGCGTCGGCCCCAGTGGGTCCGCGCCATGGCAGGCTGTGCAGGATGCGATGGAAGATCGCAGCTATTTGTTGCTGCACGCGGGCTTCTTTACGTGCGGATTCCACATTGCGTTTCTTGTGACGCATCTGCCAGGGGCAGTGAATCTCTGTGGCTTGCCGCCGGCAGTGGCGAGTTGGTCTCTGGCCCTTATCGGCCTCGCCAATATCCTGGGCAGCCTGATTGCGGGTGCCGGCACACAGCGCTTTCGCAGCAAGTACATTCTTGCCGCAATGTACGGCTCGCGCGCGCTGCTGATCGGCTGGTATTTGGTCGCGCCAAAAACGAAGTGGACATTCTACGGCTTCGCCGTGGGCCTGGGACTCACCTGGCTGGCCACCGTGCCCCCCACCGCGACCATCGTAGGCAAGCTATTCGGTAGTCGGTACCTATCCACGCTCTTCGGTCTCACACTGCTCTCACACCAGATTGGTGGGTTTCTTGGCGCTTATCTCGGCGGTCTCGCGCTGGTTCGATTCGGTGATTATCAGTGGATGTGGTACGCAGACATGGCCCTGGCGGCTGCCGCGGCGGTCATCAATTTGCCGATTCGAGAGGCGCGGGTTGCGTATGTATCCTCGCCTGCTTGAAGGCCCTCAGAAGCGCCGACCGTGTCGCAACGGGCTAACCATTGCGAGCGCAGGGACTCGCGTATATCTCTCTAAAGAATCCGTTCACGTCACTCCTTTGTTACCGTCGTGCGCACTCCGGAGTGTGAGAATCCGTCTTCGACATGGGCGGGTAGTGCGGGACGACGCGCCGCCGTCGCGTTAATTCCCTCGGACACATGGATCGGTTCGACTTATGAGAGTGCTATCGACCAGTAAGCTCAAGGCGTTTCAGCTTGCGGGCATGACCGGAAGTATCAAGCACGCGGCTCACTTGCTCTCCATCAGCCCTCTGGCAGTGAGTGCCAGGGTGAGATCGCTGGAGCGCGAGCTCGGCGTTCGGCTGTTCCAACGGCGCAAGAGGAAACTGACTCTGACGGAGGCGGGCGCGACGTATCTCCGGGAGGTGGAAGCGACCTTCGTGAGCTTCGACATGGCGACCCGGGATCTGCGTGCGCGATTCGGGCAGCCAGCTCGCTTAGATCGCCGGTATGGTGCGCCTGGTAAGGAGAGTGATAGTGAACTCAGATTTGATCGCGGGGCAGCCCCCACCTCAATTGGCCGATCGGGACCACCTCGATAGGCTGCTTGATGAGGCACTCGTCGCGACGTTTCCGGCGAGCGATCCAGTTGCGATCAGCGCGAGAGAACAACCGGGTATCCGGGAACCGGCAGTACGTAATCAGGATTCAAACGACACCTAGGAGAATTTATATGATCCGAAAAGCGATAGCTGTTTGGCGCGGTACGGGTCGCGCTGGTAGCGGCGACCTTTCCACAGACTCAGGTGTACTGGCAAAGACTCCCTATTCGTTCAGAACCCGCTTCGAGAATGAGAAGGGCACCAATCCTGAAGAGCTGATCGCGGCTGCGCACGCGGGCTGTTTCACGATGGCTTTGGCGTTCGGGCTGCAAGCTGCCGGATACACACCCACGGAACTCAACACCGAGGCGGCCGTCACTCTCGAGCCGGAAGGGCAGGGCTTCCGCATCAGCAGCTCCGCCCTGACACTGCGCGCTAACGTGCCGAATCTGGATCAATCCACCTTCGCTCGAATCGCCAAGGACGCGGAGCAGAACTGCCCCGTCTCGAAGGTTCTCAAGGCCGACATAACGCTGGATGCCAAATTAGTTTGAACTCGAGCGGCGGCTTGCGTCGGAAGAGGGTATAAGCGCAACCCCTTCCGGGGCAAAAATTCAAAAGGCGTCGGTGCTATTGCACCGGGCCCATCACCGCCGCTTGCCCATGGTTCGCTGACGTAGTGCCGATGGCGTGGTCGCGTAGCGACCCGGTCGCGGACGGGTCGGTAGTGGTTCCGCGGAGCGAGTCCGGGTTGTCTCTTTCCATATGGACATACACCCCGCACGAGAGTCTCAAACCATCACAGGATCTTCACTCGCGCACGGCCGAGGGGACCCCGAACCCACCTCCGCACAGACTTGCGCAGAGCGGTGCCCTGGGGGGAACATCAAGTCGAAGGGAGAAACAGTAATGGCCGAGCCGAAGAATCTGACCATCAACGGGGAGACGCGCTCCGTCGATGCACCGGATGACATGCCGCTGCTGTGGGTGCTGCGGGACGTGCTGGGACTGACCGGCACAAAATTCGGCTGCGGTATAGCACAGTGCGGCGCGTGTACCGTGCATCTGGATGGTAAGCCCGTGCGCTCCTGCATGCTGCCGGTGAGCGCCGTGGGTACCAAGGCGGTCACGACCATCGAAGGTATCGGTAAGACGGCCGCCGGCGCCAAGGTGCAAAAGGCGTGGCTCGATCTGGAAGTCATCCAGTGCGGTTACTGCCAGTCCGGCCAAATCATGTCAGCGGCGGCACTGCTCGCCGGCACGCCGCACCCTGATGATGCTGATATCGATGCCGCGATGGCGGGCAACATCTGCCGTTGTGGCACCTATGTTCGCATCCGGGCCGCGATCAAGCGGGCCGCGGGCGACGCACAAGCTTAGGCGGAGTCATGGACATGCTAAAGAGCCAGCTGTCTCGCCGCAGCCTGCTGCGCGGGGGACTTGCGAGCGGCGTCCTGCTCGCCTTCCACATTCCCACTTTTCCGGCGAGCGGCGCAGCGGATGCGGCGGACTCGAAGGCCAAGTTCGCGCCGAACGCCTTCATCCGCATCGATCCGGCCGGCAAGGTCACGCTCGTGATGCCCCAGGTGGAAATGGGGCAGGGGGTTTACACCGCGGTCGCCATGATTCTGGCGGAGGAGCTGGACGCTGAATTCGCGCACGTGGCGCTCGAGCATGCGCCGCCGAACGACAAGCTCTACGGCAATCCCACCTTTGGCATTCAGGTCACCGGCAACTCGAATTCTATCCGCGCATTCTGGAACGCGTTGCGCATCGCGGGAGCCGCGGCGCGCACCATGCTGGTGCAGGCGGCGGCGCAGCAATGGCGGGCCGATCCGGCGAGTTGCACCGCGAGCAACAGCGAGGTGCTGCACCCGGCCAGCGGCCGCCGCATCGGCTACGGGGCGCTCGTCGGCCCGGCGAGCAAAGTCACGCCGCCCAAGGACCCGCCCCTAAAGGATCCCAAGAACTTCAAGCTCATCGGCCAATCGCTCAAGCGGCTCGACACGCCGCACAAGGTGGATGGCGGCGTCGTCTACGGCATCGACGTGATG
>Ga0210405_10003377_pt1 | contig 15701 bp, 14 predicted proteins | sample IncBWH11MmetaG_FD_155492 | JGI IMG/M metagenome (GOLD analysis project Ga0210405, IMG submission 155492) | Forest soil microbial communities from Barre Woods Harvard Forest LTER site, Petersham, Massachusetts, United States - Inc-BW-H-11-M | ecosystem: Environmental > Terrestrial > Soil >... | reverse complement strand
GACCGCTTTGCGGTCACCCGAAATAAGGAGAACAACAGATGCCAGCACAAGCGAACGCGAACGTCGTCGCGTTGCAGCTCGAGAAGGTGCGCGACAAAGTGCCCCTGCTCTACGAGCGCGACGACATTTTACTCACCATGATCCAGCAGCGCGGCGACGTGGAGAAAGTTTCCAGCCGCAACATGCGCCTGCCCCTGCAGGTCAATCCCGGCGGCAAAGCCGGCTCGTACAACGCCGACGGCGGCGATCTCGGCCGCGGCTCCGGCACGATCTATGATGTCGCGCAAGTCTCGCCGATTTTCTTCCGCTTCGCGATTGAAATCACCAAGCTGGTGGAATACGCCACCACCGGCCGCGAACGCGCCATCGAAAACGCCGCCAAGCGCGAAGTCGCTAACGGCATGAAGCAATTCCGCGCCTTCCTCGACAAGCTGATGCAGACCGCCGGCAACGGCGTCCTCGGCACAATCAACTCCGTTGCCGGCACCACGTTCACCATGGCCGTCCCCAACGGCGCCGCCCTCGTCTACGTCGGCCAGACCGTGCAGGTTTACGACACCACGCTGACCACCAACCGGGGCACCGCAAACGTCACCGCTGCGGACCCCATCTCCGCTCAAACCATCACCGTCGACGTCGTCCCAGCTGGAACGGTGGCCACCGACGTTCTCGTGCACGACGGTCTCAGCGGCGCGCAGCCCGTCTCGCTCTTCGGCATCAAATATCACCAGAACAACGCCACCACCGGCACCTGGCTCAACCTCAACCGCGCCACCTACCCGGTGCAGCTCGCCACGCCGCGCGTCAACGCCGGCAACGCCGCGCTCACTCCGTCCAACGTGCGCCTGGCTATCAACAAAGTCCGGAAATCCCTGGGCATCAACCACATCGGCAAGCTGATCGCTTACATGGCCGTCGAGCAGGAACACGCCTGGGAAAATCTCGGCATCACCGTTTCGCAAATCATCAAGGAAGGCGGGGGCGGCAACGGCAACGATCTGGATCTGCTCTTCAGCGGACGCAAAACCATGAGCGGCATCCCCATCAAGTCCAGCGTCAACGCCGACCAGACCCGCGTGGATTTTCTCGACCTCTCACACTGGGGCCGCGCCGTGTTGAAGGACATCGACTTCTACGAAGTCAACGGCAACACGGTCTTCCCGATTTACGGCGCCAGCGGCGGCCTCGCGGCCAGCTACATCTTCTACTTCGACACCGCGTTTCAAGTGTGGGACGACTCGCCGCGTACCGGCGCGTTCATCGACACGTTGGCGCGGCCCAGCGGCTACTAGTAGCCACGCCTCTCTTTGTAGGGGCGCAGCATCCTGCGCCCCTACGACCGAGGTATCAGCCATCTAGGTCCTTAGTCGCGCCAAATGCGAAGAGTCCTCATCGGCGGAATTGCTCTCTTGCTCTGTGGCGGGATCTCCGCCCGGAGCAAGAGGGATCCGCTGATCTTCGTTTTCCTTCGTGTGGACCGCGAGCAGGACGTTGCCGTCCTCCGGCCCATGATTTCGCCCGATATCGGCGTGCAGCTCGATTCCGGCCCGCGGGAACTCAAGCCGGGAACCGTGCTCCATTGCGCCGGATCGCTGCGCGAGCACGACGCCATCGTCGAAACCAAAATCGCCAAAGTCACCGACCTGGTGCTCGATTGCGGCGAACACAAATTCGTCGTCAAGTCTCTCGATTTCAACCCGCGCGGAAAATGATTCTCGTCGTTCGTGAAACGCATGACACGCCGGAAGCCGTGGCGCATCGTCTCGAACGAGCCGGCGTCAACCGTTTTGGAGAAGCGAACTATCGCGCCGTGTGGGGCTGGAACCGCCTCGCGTGGATCGGCGGCAAGTTCGAGGATCGCGACGAACACGGCGCGCTGCTACGGGAACGCGTTGAATTGCGATGGGAACCGAAGTATCCGGCGGTAAATCGCTGGCACATCGAGCGCTGGCTCCCGCCGGAAACCTATGGCTCGCCGCGCGCCTGGTATGCGCAGACGATCGAGCGGGAGAACGGCGTCAGCATCCCGGCGCTCGGGCCGTACCCTTCCCGCGGCGAATACGAGCATTGCTTCACGCTCGAAAGCCCCCGCGGTGAATTCGTGCAACTCACGCCGACGATCGCGGAGCACATTGCCCGCGCCATCGAGTGCTCGCGGAAGTTCTCGCAGGCAGCGCAGCGCGCCGGTTTGTACAGCAGGGAAGCGCGCGAGGACCGCAACTACGAGAATTGGGCGTTTGATCAGCTCGACGACGCTGTCCCCGCGTTCCATAAACAGCCGTTTGTCACGGTAGCCTAACCTGGTTGCGCCGGCGATAGCCCCAGCGAAATTCCAGGCACACGAATCCGAACCCCAGCGCAACAAAGGCGATCCTGCCGGTCGTCCAGCTATGGGTGACGGAATACCCGGAGGCAATCAGTGAGAAGAGCAGGAAAAAGAAGACGCCCTTCAAGTAGAACATTCTGGGCGTCCAGTCGATGGAGAATTTCATCTACGGGTCCTCAGCTGAAATCAGTCGGCGAAGCGACTGAAGAGAATCTAACACAAGGTGGGCAGGGATGAATCGCTTGCGCATCTGGCTAAAGGGAATACTAGCCGCGGCGGTAAGCGGCGCCGCAGGTGGGGTGCTCACCGGCTTTGCCGCTGTGGGCATTGATCCTCAGCACTTCAACCTGCAAACCGGAATTGGCGCAACCTTGCGCATCGGGGCCGCCGCCGCGCTGATTAACGCCGTCATCGGCGTCGCGGCGTATCTGCAGAAATCCCCGCTGCCTAGCGAATGAAAGGAACTCAACGTGAAGAAAGACAAAATGTTGCTTTTCCCCGACGAGCGCGTGGCAATACACGCCAAGCTCGGCTCAATTCTGAAGGGCGGCGACCCAGCAGAAATTCTTCTCGTGATTATTCTGCTTCTTGCGCTGCGCCCGCGCTCAAGACGCAAAGTTTCAAAAAAGAAAGGGCAGCCGAAGCTGCCCTAAAAGCAACGCTTGCAACTACTGGAAGCGCCCGTCAAGCAACTCGAGTATACGCTTCTTCGAGGGATGTGTAGAGACCGGGCTATCAAGGGCCGCCCCTTCAAAACAAAAGGACTGAAACGATGCCTGTCGTAGGCTCATCTGCGTACAACACAGCCGGCCAAATCACTTCGCTGGTGCGCTCGTTGTTGAATGATTCGCAGGGCAACCTGTTCACCGACACGGTGCTGCTGCCGTACGCCAATTCCGCGTACCGCAAGCTGCAGCGCGCCCTCGGAAATGCGGGAGGTGGCGGATTCATCCAGGATGATGCGTTGCTCGTGGTGACCGCGGTGACGCAGCCGGACACGTCGCTGCAAGTCGCCATCACGGACGCGACCGCGCCACCCAACCAGCTTCCCACCGATCTGCTCGTCCCCGTGAAAATCTGGGAGCGACCCAACGGTTCGACCGACGATTTTCTCGAGATGGTGGACCTCACGCAGCACGGCGGCCTGCCTTCGCGCATACAAGACGTGACGCTGAGCGTCTGGGAATGGCGCGCCGACGGCCTCTATTTCCTCGGAGCAACGCAGGACACGCAAATTCGCCTGCGCTACCTCAAAGCATATCCGGACTTCACCGACGCGACCTCACCCGTGCTGGTGCGCAACGCCCAGGAAGCCATCGCCTACGCCACCGCCGCGCTGGCCGGCTGGGCCCGCGGCAGCCCGCTCGCTGAGAAGTGGGACGATGCCGCCGCCGACGCCATCGAGGACCTGGTCAGCGCCGCCGTGCGCCGCGAGCAGCAATCCGCCCGCCGCCGCCGTCCATTCTCCGCCCGCAGCGGCTACACACCGTTTTAAGCACGTAAATGAGGTTAATGACGTAAAGGAAGCAAAGGATTGGAGTCGACGCGCACTGGCGCGATTCCTCTGCTTCCGATCCTTTGCTTCATTTATCTCCTGAACCTCCTTTACCTCATTTCTTAGGAGCTCATCATGCCCATCACGATTTCGCTGTCGCCATTGAACGTCGATTCTTCAGCGAGCAATTTCGTCTACGCCATTGGAACGCTGGCGTTCTCAGGAAACTACCCGACCGGCGGCGACACGCTCGACTTCACGCAAGTCGCCGACAAGCTGCCCTCGACGCAGATCGTCCAAGCCTTCGCCGAATCGCAAAACGGCAACTCCGGCTACTACGTGGCGATCGCCGGGAGCGCCCTCAATAACTGGAAGCTCAAAGCCTTCAACGGCGGCGGCACGGAAATCTCCGCCGGCGCCTACCCCGCCAGCGTAACCAGCGACATCGTCCAGCTCGCTATCACCGCCCGCAAGTTGCTCTAGGTTTTTCTTATCTTCGCTTTGGGGACATGCGTACGAAGCAGCTCACGCATTGTGGCAAGGTCCGCAGCATTTGCGTAACAACGTTTGGGCAAAGTGTGCGCTACGTTGGCGCTGGGAAAGAGCAGAAACGCGGAGCTCGTTTCAAGGGCTTGCCGAATTGCCTCCCATTTAAGGTCGGCCTTTGCGACGGCACTCTCGACGTGAATTCCACCGTCAGAGAAGGCATAGCTGATCCCTTTCTTCACTCTTTCGTCCGCTACTACCTTGGCGGTGGTGAGCAGCGGCAAGACGAAAACGAACAACAGCGGAATCGCGAATACCCACAACAGTTGTCTACTGGTCTGGATTGTCTGGTACCACTCTTTTTCGGGCGAAGGGCGAACTAAACTAAAGACAAGCAAGAGAATCCACAGAGCGCCCATGAAGCCGAAGATATATAAAACTCTGCGGAAAACGCGTGCAGTTAGCACAACTGCTGCGCGGTACGTTTCCCAGTAACTGAGTTGTACGAACACTGCGATGGGAGCTTGTTCCGTCATGGGACCGACAGCCTACCACATCGCTCTCCTGCCCTTCAAAATCGAACTTCATCTCTTCTGGCATAAGGGACAGCAATGATACGATCGAAAATCGCGATGGGGCTTCTTTGGGCAATGTTGGCGCTCGCGCTGCATGTCGTGCCCGGCGCAATCGGACCGGCGCACGCGCAGGGCACACGCAAAGACGACATCGTCTTCAATTCGCGCGGCATTCCGCTCGCCGGAGCGACCGTGCGCGTCTGCGCCATGCCTGCGAGCGGCCAGCCTTGCACACCGCTGGCGCTAATCTATTCCGACGCCGCGCTCTCCCAGGCGCTCGCCAATCCCACCACCACCGACGGCCTGGGCAACTATTTCTTCTACGCCGCGCCCGGAAAATACGAAATCGAAATCTCCGGCCCGGCCATCACCACCAAGCAAATCCCCAACGTGATTCTGCCGAACGATCCGGCCTCCCCGTCATTTACCGGCGCCGTCAGCGCCTTCTCTCTAAGCCTCAGCGGCAACCTCACCGTGAGCGGCAACACCACTGTCGTCGGTAACCTCGCCAGCGGCACGCTGAACCTCGCCAATCAAAGCACGCCCCCGGGATCCGCCAGCTCCGGCACCGTCAATCTCTACACCAAAACCGCCGACAAGCGCGTCTACTATAAAGACGACACCGGCACCGAAGTCGGCCCGCTTGGCTCCGGAGCGCAAACCACCGCTGTCAACACCTTCACCGCCAACCAAAACCTGGACAGTGGCTTGCACATCAAGGGCCCCGATCCCTACAGCGACCTGGCGCGCTTCGGCGGCTACTTCAATAATTCACCGCCCGCCACCACCGCGAGCTGCACCAATGCGAGCGCTTCCGTCACGCTGGCCGCTGCGCTTGACTTTCAGGACGCCACCAAATTCCCCGGAACCAACATTGGCAACGGCATCGTGCTCTACCAGTGCGGCGCCGCCACCGGCCTATCCACTCCGCCCGCGCCCACGGTAGCGCCATTCGGCGTAACCAACGGCACGACCACCTACAACTACCGTTTCGTCGCCGAGGATCTGCAGGGCGGCCTAACCGCTGCATCGCCAGCCGGCTCGACCACCACCGGCGCCGCAACGCTCGGCACGAATTCGGTCACCCTCACCAACGCCACCTGGAACAACACTCTCAACGGCGAGCAAGTCTACACCTGCTCCGGAAACTGCAACGTCTCCGTCAACGCCCCCATCAACATCGCCGGCTTCACCGGCAATTCTCGCTTCAACGGCAATTTCACCATCATCGCCACGCCCACTTCTTCGACGTTCACCGTTTACTCGCCATCGGCCACCACGCCCAGCGTCACCACCGACTCCAGCGGCGGCACGATGAAAGTGCTCGCCTGCAACGTCCTCTCCATGGGTTCCGTCGTCGTCCCCAACAGCGTGGAAGGCTCCAGCAGCGACACGGTGATGCGTTGGTGGGTCTATCGCAACAACACCCTGGCGTTCGTCGTCCAGGCCCGCGATCCCTACTACGAGGATTGCGGCGTGAACATCCCATCAGGGAACATCCCCTCGTACGTGCCTTCTTCGCCCGGAAGCGCGGTGAACAAATATCTGGCCACCACCCTCGTCTCCGGAGGCGGAACGACCAGCATCGTGGTCGCCAACGCCGCCGGCAACACCATTAGCGGCCAAACTGCCCTGCACGACAATTCCCAGAACCTACTCGCCGCGACAGCAGCTTCCCGCGGCACGACTCCCGTCTACATTCCCGTCGGCGGCAATCCTCCTTTCAATGCCGCCACGGTTTTTACCACCACCAATGCCAACAACGCGCACATCCTCACGGCAGGGCTTTCCATCAGTCAGCCCTGGGTAGTGCGCGCCGGCGGTTTCGTCCTCGAGGGCCAGCGCAACAGCACCACCTCCTTCCAGTTCGGCAATTTAGCCACGCTTACCGGAGGCGGCAGCGCCTATCCGGTCGTGCTCCAACTCCCCTACAACAACGGCACTCCCAGCGCCGGCAATCAGCAAACGCTCACCGGCGTGAACTATGTGAACATCGAATTCAACGCCACCGCCGTCCAGCAAATTGCCTTCGTCAACGATCAGGCTTTTATGTTCGGGCTGCTCTTCGATAACGTGGCGTTTCTCGGTTCGACGAGCACCACCAACGTCAATATCCCCGCCGCGGTCATCAAAGGCCCCACCCATTCGGTGATCGGCGCTCCCGGCAACGAAAATTCCTGCGCCGTAACCCAGGTGATCCTCGGCCCGCCGTGCATCCGCTTCACCACGCAGTCCGTGGCCATGACCACCACCGCCGTTTCCATCCTCGCGCAATCCGAAATCAATGGTTGGAACATGCAAGGCGGCACCAGCTTTCAGTTCGACGCGCTTCCATGGCTGAACAGTGGCGGCTCCATCAGCAACGTCACCGGCGTCTTCAACGTCCGCATGATCAAGTTCCTCGGCGAACAGCGCTTTGGCCCCTTCATTCGCGTGGGCGCCCAGTCTGGAATTTCTCTGCTGCTCAAACAGGTGGACGACGACGCCCCCAACGCCCAGCTCGGTAATGGTTTCATCGATACCGCCGCCATGGGGCTTGGCGCGCTCAATTTAACCGTCGAGGACATCGCTTCCAGTGTAAACACGCAAGCTCTGGTCGCCGGTCCCGCCCTGGTCACTTCGCGAGGAGCGGGCCTGGCGGTGGGAACCACCATGAGCGGCGCCGCGGCGACTCCGCCCGGCGGCGTGCTGGCCATGGGCGCCGGCAGTATTTCGACCGCCGGCTCGGGCACCGGTATCCAGGCAGCGGGCATCTCCTCGATCGGTTATGCCATGCCGCAGCCCAACGCTCCCTCCGTCAACGTGGGCGGGCACGGTTCTTGCAGCTCCAATTGCGTTGCCTCGGGCACTTATTTCTACCTCATCGTCGCCAACGACCTCACCGGCCACAATTCCATCCCGTCGCCCGTGACTTCCGCGACTACCGATGGCACCCAGACCATCACGGTAAGTTGGGTCCCGGTTGGCGGCCAGGTGAGCACCTCACGCGGCCGCGGCGCAACCGCGAATAACATCTTGCTGGCGGATAGCTTGGGCACCGGCATTGCCGGGACCAGCTATGCCGATAGCGGTTCGCTCGCTTATAGCGCCAGCCTGCCGCAAACCTCCCCGGCAAATTCCAGTTCCTTCAGCTCCGCCGGTCTTGCCACCACTCAGCTCACGCTTACCAGCAGCGGATTCTCCGACACCATCGGCGGCACTCTCTCCGCCAATCGCGCGCAAACAGTTCCCGATGTCTCCGGCTACATCCCCGTAACCAGCTACCTCAACTCCGCCTACGACAACGCCACGCGCTCCAACGGCGTCATCGGCGGCAACTGGACCATCCAGCAAAACAGTTTGAACATTGCCTCCAATCAGTTTCAAGGGACTTCTAGCAACAGCTCCAATACTGCGTTCTGGAACGCCAATCCTTTCTCCACCGTTCAGTTTGCGCAAGCCACCATCACTACCCTGAACGGCACCGGCGATTTTCCCGGCGTCACCGTTCTCGCCTCCGGAACCGGCGCCAGCGCGAACTACTATGACTGCGTGGAGAACAGCACCACCATCTTCCTGCAGCGCGTGGTCAATGCCGGAACCACCAACCTGACCAGCGCTTCCTCCTCGGGCGCTGTCGGCGATCTTTTGCGCCTGGAAGTTGCTCCCGGCGGCGCGCTCACGTGCTTCAAGAACGGCGCCGTCGCGCTCACCGCCACGGACACGCAAATTACGTCCGGTTCGCCAGGCTTGCTCATCTCCGGCGCCATCGCCACCGAAAAAAACTGGAGCGGCGGCAACTTGCATCCCCTCGCGCAGCTCGACACCGAACAGGACTGGACCAAGACGCAGCATTTCACGCAAGGCGTGGCCTTCGGACTGGAAACCTTCACCGCCAGCCCGCGCTCCGAGCAAAATGTTTTTTTGCCCGGCGCGCTCACTTCCACCTGGACCGGTTCTACTTGGACCGTGGACAAATCCGTCACCATCACCCGCATTCAGGTTCAGGCTAAGACCGCGCCCGCGGGTTGCACCACCAGCGCGGTGGTCCGCCTCACCGACGGCACTACTCCCGTGAATTTGACCATTTCCGCGGCCGCCAATGACAGCGGCGCGATTTCGCAGAACTACCCCGCGGGCTCTTCGCTGCAAATCCTGGTTCAAACCGCGGCAGCCGGTTGCACCACCGGCCCCGCGGACGCCAACGTCACCGTCCAGTACAGGATGCAGTAGCTGTCGAGCAGCGCAGCAGCGGGAATTCAGTCGTGCGCGATCGCGATGATCGTCGCTTGCGTCTTCTCATCGTGGAAAATGGTTCGTACGCGCGGGCCTGCCAAGTGCGGGTCGCTCGCAGAAACGAAAACGAAGTAGTCATAGGCGGCGGGCTCCAGCGCGCCCGGCGTTTGCCACCAATACGAACGGTCTTTGACCTCGTAGGGCAGCATCCACTTGGCTTTGTAACGCACACGGTAGAAATTAATTTCCGGCTCGTACCACCAGGTGCCACCCACGTGCGCGCTGCTCAGGCCCTGCGAAAGCGCGTCCTTTTCAATCGCCTGATAAAGATCGCGCGAGATGACGTCGTAAGCGTTGTAGCGGAAGGATTTTACGTTGAAGGACAGCGCGTAGTCGCAGACCACCATGGCGGCAAGGAGCAAACCGGCGCCTTTCAAAAGGGCCGAAGGAAATCGAGAAGAGATCTCCCGCGCGGCCAGCACCCCGCCAATCGTAAACAAAGGAACCAGGAACAAGGAGTACCGGCTGAAGGGATAGTTGACTCCCGTTGCAAAGTGCAGAAGCACCGTCAATACTACGCTCCCAATGGCCGCGCCGGCGAAGATCCGGCACGCTGCCCTTTGACGGTTCCCGGGATCGGCTGGTTCGCGCCACGCTAGCGCGAAGCCAATCAGCACAAAACCGAAGAGCAGCGGCAAAAAGAAATTGGCGCCAAGTTCCGTGGCTCGCTCCTGCCAGCTTTCCGGGGCCGCGGCCGCCGCGCCCAGGCTGTTGAAAACGTCCTCCGTCCACCGGTACAGAAACGAAGCGTTGAAGATGTCCCGCACGGCGTCCGACGCTTTTTCCAATTGAATTTTGGTGTGCGCGAGGCGCGCTTGAATCAAATAGGGCCAGAGGATACAAAAGCCGGCAACCGCTCCCGGAAGAAGGAAATACTTCGCGAAATCCCGAAGCGCGCGGTCGCGCCACCGGAAAACGGCCGCGATTCCGCCCAGCGCCACGGCCGTGAAGGAAAGCGCCAGGCAAGTTGCCGGAACAATGTTGGTAAAATTTGCGGTTACCGCCAGCGCCAGCGCCACGGAAGCGGCCGCGCATCCCCAGCGCCACTCTTTGTCATTTGGATCGAATTTTCCGCGCCCCGCAAGCCTCGCAAAGGCGTACATGGCTATCGCCAGGCCAGCTAACCCTAGACTGTAGCCGCGAGCCGCCGCCAGGAAGTCCATGACCTGCGGGTTCCAAGCCAGCATCGTCGTGGAAAGCACCATCACCACGCCTTCGCCAAAGAGCTTTCGGCAGAGGAAGTAGACGGCGATCAAATAGATTGCCGCGCCCATGAGCGTAGGAACGCGAAGCGTGAATTCCGAAACGCTGAATACTTTCACAATCGGCTTGGCCATCAGCGTCTGCAAAACGTGATTGGCGGCGTTGTAGCGCAGCACATCGAAAACGCCCTGGTCGAGGAACCACTCATACGTAAGCGCCTCATCGTGCGCGATAGTCTGGACTTTTGCGCGATAGACCGCCACGCCAAAAGCAAAAAGTAGAATCGCAACGGAAACAAACCGCGCGAGCAACACGCTGGTTTTCATGTGGATTTCTTGCCGTTCATCGGTGCACAGCGGCAAATCGCGTGCCGGATCCCAGGTGTGGACTTAGGAATGGAAATGGGCCCTCCCAAGCAGAACCGCAAGGAATGATACCGCGAGTGGGCCGCAACTGAGTAGGTCCGAACGTATCTGGTGTTTGAATTTCTCTTGTAGGGGCCGCCTTCCGAGGCGGGCCGCTTCGGGGTGCCGCATTTTGCCACTGCTTTGCCTTTGTAGGGGCGTCCGCCACGGCGGACTGCGCCCCAGTAGCCACAATTGAGAGTTCCAAGAGGGTCCGATGATGTCAGGGAAAGTGAGGCGTTCATGAGCACGGAGTCAAACACGGCAGTTTTGGTCAACATTTCCACCGAAAAGTGGCCGCCGCGCCACCGCACCTACTTCGGTTCGCTGCAGGTCCGTTCACCCGAGCCCGGCGAAGCCTATGCCCTCACTCCCATTCGCGCCTGCACCGGCGTGATTGACATGGGCGACAAGCGCGTCATGGACATCCGCATCACCGCCCGTGAAATCGCCGAAGACATCGCCCGCGAACTCAACAATGATTCCGGCGAAGGAAGTTTTCACGGCGTCTTCGTCGCCGCCGGCCCCGAGCCGACCGAATCGGAACTTGCCAACGCCCGGCGCCGCCTCGATGAATTTCACCGCCGCCTCGTCGCCGCCGCCGATCTCGAATGGGAGCGCACCAAGAATCCCATGTTCATCACCGACCTTGAGCGCCGCGCCGCCCGCCAGCTCGGCATGGAAAAGCCCTGGCTCTACGATTCCAAGCCCCTCGCGGAGTGCCCCGTCTGCGCCGAAAAAATCAAACACGGCGTAGCCGTCTGCCGCTCCTGCGGCGCCATCCTCGACCGCGAAAAAGCCGCCCAGTACGGCCTGCACCCGCAAACACGGCCGCGCAGAAACGTATCAGCAATTCAGGACGGAGCAGGGAAGTCCGAGAATGAAGCGGCGAGGGAACCTGTGGCGGAGGCCAAGCAGTGAAACAAAAAGGGCGGCGATTCCTCGCCGCCCGAAAAGGCGTACTGGACGCACCCGCGAAGCAATTTCAGGATACCACAAAAGAAAAGGGCGAAGAACTCTCTTCGCCCTTGATCGAACTCTGGACACGCTTGAGACGCAATTAAAGTTTAACAGAAATCTCCAACGAATCAATAGTGCGTTGAGAGCCAGAGCGGAGAGTGGGAGACTCGAACTCCTGAGGCTGCAGAGCAACCCTCAACGCGTCTCAAGCGTGCCCAGTACCCCCACTGGGAGCACTCTCCGAAGCACGCCTGGTGTTCTCGTATTTATCATAGCAGGTAGTACCTGGTCAACTAATGACAACTGCAGGTTCACAAGACGCGCCCATCGAGATCTTCGGCGGGCTGGTGACCGACATGTCTCCGGCCGATCTGCCGCACGGCGTCTCGCCCGACTGCCAGGACGTCATCTTCAGCAACGGCGGCGTCGCGACGCGGCCCGGACTGCAAGCGCTCTTCGGCCCGCTCTCCGGCAACCCCACCGTCAATTACGTCAAGACCTACGAAACGCTGACCGCCACTCTGCGCACCATGGTGCTCGACTCCAACGGCGTGCTCTACAAAGAAACCACACCCGGCACGCTCGCGAGCATCGCCTCCGCTCTCGCCTCCAACGCCTACGCTAATTCCACCACGCTCTTCGGCAGGGAATACCTCGCCATTAGCGACGGCAAAACCGGCAACGACCTCCCGCGCCAGTACGACGACACCAATTTCGACCGCGTCAGCCAAAGCGGCGCCGGCGCCGGGCCGTCAGTTGTCGATGAAAACGTAAGCGTCGCCATCACCGCCAGCCCCAACGGCGCCACGCAGCCCGCTGCCGTCACCATCGCCGCCAGTCCCACAGGCGCCACCGAAAACGGTTTTCTCGTAGCCATCACCACCACCGCCGCGCACGGCCTTTCCGCGGGCCAAACCGTGACCATCTCGGGAGTCGGCGTCGCCGGCTACAACGGCACGTTCCCAGTCGTCTCCGTGCCGAGCACCACGCAATTTACCTACATCGCTGGCGCTTCCGGACTCGCCGCTTCCGGCGGCGGCACCTCGGCCTCCGCCACCGCCACGATCCAAACCACCTCAGTGCACGGCTTTGTAGTCGGGCAGCTTGTAACCACCAGCAGCATCGGCGTGACCGGCTACAACGGCACCTTCCCAATAACTTCCGTGCCCGATTCCACGCACTTCACTTTCACCGCGGCGGCAGGCGGACTCGCCGCGTCCGGCGGTGGCACTGCCGCGGCAGCCGGGAGCGTTTCCCCCGGCGTGCATCAAGTCTGCGTGATTTTCAAAACGCGCCAGGGCTACCTCACCAAGCCCGGCCCAGCAACCACTTGGACCGCCAGCGGCGGCAAGCGCGCCATCGTCACCAATATCCCGGTCGGGCCATCGAACGTCGTGGGCAGAATCCTGTGCTTCACCGGCGCGGGCGGAGCGAGCTTTTTCTATACCGGCAGCGGCTCAACGCTGTTCAGCGGAAACATGGTCATCGCCGACAATACCACGACCTCTCTCGTCGTGGATTTCTCCGACGCCATTCTTCTCGCCGGCACCAACGTCGACAATCTCTTCAAGCTCATCGAACTCGGCGATTGCGCCGGCGCACTCGACTACGCGCAGCGCCTCTTCTGGTGGGGCGAGCGCAACAAGCTGAACAACTGGCTGAACCTCGGCTTCGACGGCGGCTTCACCGGGCCATTGTTTCCCCACTATCCGCTGGGCTGGACACCCGATTCGGTCTTCGCCCCCGGCGGCACCGATGAAGAAAACTTCGTCGTCTGGGGCGCCGCCTATTCCATCGTCGGCAACGGCACCACCCCGACGCGCGGCCTGATGACCCAAGCCGCCGTGAACGACTCGCTCGGCGCGCCGCTCATTCAGGCCAACACGGATTACACCGTGCGCGCCCGCTGCGCCCGCAACGCGACGCTCTCACAAGGCACGCTGCACCTCCATCTTTTCAGCGCGCTCGGGGGAATCAATACTCCCGGCCTGCAGCTCACCGCCGCGCAGCTCACCACGAGCTACATCGAATACACCGCGCAGTTGACCGCGCCGCTTGCCAACATCCCCAGCGATCTGCTCCTGCGCATCTACGCCGACGGCACGCCCAACCAGAACGGCCAGTTTTACATCGACTGCATCGAAATCTTCCCCACCACGCAGCCGGTGAACGCCTCGCTGGTCCGCGCCAGCCGCGTCGCGGATCCCGAAAGCTACGACGGCATCAACGGCCTGCTCAGCGTCGCTGAAAACAACGGCCAAGCTATCCGCGCCGCCTTCAAGCTGCGCGAACGCCTCTACTTCGTGAAGGAACATTCCCTCTACGTCACCCAGGACGACGGCACCAACGAGCCATCCCTCTGGGCCATCGCGGAAGTCTCGCGCAAAGTCGGCACACCCTCCGTGCGCGGCGTCGGCATCGGCGAAGATTGGGTAGTCATCGCGCACCGCACCGGCCTTTACATTTTCAGTGGCGGCGAACCCATCAAAATTTCCCAGGAAATCCAGCCCACTTGGAACCAGATCAACTGGCAGTACGGCCACACCCTGTGGGTGACGGTGGACACAAAAGAACGCCGCATTTTCGTCGGAGTGCCGCTAGGCAGCGCCACTTCGCCAAACAAAATCCTGATGCTCGACTATCGCGACCTGGACGACGCTGACCTGATCGCCTCGCGTCCGCCCATCAATATCACCTATACCGGCCGCAAAACCGCCACCGACAAAACGCGCAAGTGGTCCCCATGGACCATCGCCGCAAACGCCTGCGCGCTCATCGAGCGCACCGACGGCACCGCCATGGTTGTACTAGGAGGAGGAACACCCGGCGTAGGAGGAGGCGGCCCCACCGGAAAAGTCTACCAATTGAAAGACACGCAGCTCTCCGACGACGGCAGCGCCATTCCGAGCTACTACACGACGCACTATTTTCCCGAACGCGCCGTCGAGCAAGCCCTCAATCTCGGCGCGCACCGGAAACTGTTCAGCTATCTAACAGTGTTCGTCGAAGGGGCAGGGAACTTGTCGCTGACCAGCTTCACTGACTCCGCCAGCGCCCCACAAACCCAACAGCCGCTCCCGCTAAGCTCCCCATCAGCAAAAGATTTGGAATTGCCAATCAACGTTCTAGGCGAGCGCGTAGCCTTCCAGGTAAGCACCAACCAGCCCGGCGCCTGGTTCCGCCTCCAAAAATTCACCCCCAGTGTCCGCGTAGACCCCTGGGCGCCAGTGAGAGGTATGAATTAGTCCTGTGAGACTTCAGCGGGAAACGGGAACGGTGGGATGCGAATCAACACGAGTTCCATGATCGGGCTGCTTGGCTGTTCCTTTGGCGGACTCACGCTCAACCAGCCAGAGCGACGCATATCCGCAGGTTGCACAAAAAGCGGCAAAAAGAAGAATCGGCAATAGAGCCAGATAAGCGTTCATAAAAAGCTGCGCTCGACTTTCTTGACCTTCACCTCGAGCTCAACTCCTCTCCACAACATTATGCTTGCAACCGCCCATATTGCAAGGACCAAAGGAGCTGAGAGTGATTTTGTCTCGATGCACACGATCGGCCCAAAAACGACGAGAAGGACGCCGCCTTCTCGCAAAGCCTCTCCGTAAAGAGAGCTGCGAACAAGCCTGTCGCGAAGATCCTTGCCGCCTTTCATGTCTTTTTGAACAGAGTGTATTCAGGATATAGTTAATCGTCAATGGTACAGTTTTTTATGTCCGCTCGATGCTGACCGTTGCACAACTTGCGCCGCTGAAGGACCGCGACCCGTATCTCTACGAGACGCTGGTGAAAATTGTCTCGTCCGTGAACGCCACCAGCCAGCGCGCGGGTGTCGATCCCAGTACGCCGGCCCCGGCGCCGTCACCGATTGCCTCGGTTTCGGTGCAAGCCTCGAACGGTTGGTTCGACATTTCCATCGCCGATCCGTCCGCCGCGCGGCCCGGTCTTTTTTATTTTGCGGAGTCGGACACTACGCC
>Ga0210405_10003376_pt1 | contig 15709 bp, 15 predicted proteins | sample IncBWH11MmetaG_FD_155492 | JGI IMG/M metagenome (GOLD analysis project Ga0210405, IMG submission 155492) | Forest soil microbial communities from Barre Woods Harvard Forest LTER site, Petersham, Massachusetts, United States - Inc-BW-H-11-M | ecosystem: Environmental > Terrestrial > Soil >... | reverse complement strand
TGTTGCACGCGCACGCAATGGTGATGGGGCCTTCGAAGTTCGGCAAGAACAACGTGTTTTATTCCTTCAGCGCGATCGGCGGCGACCCGCAGGATTACACCTTTCGCGGCGAGCGCACCGAACTGCTGGCGGGCGACGGCAATATTTTTCGCGAATACGTTACCGTGAGCCGCGGCACAAAGAAAGGTGGCGCTAAAACAAAATTGGGCGACGCCAATTTTCTTCTGGCGTATTCGCACATCGGTCACGATTGTTCGATCGGCAGCCACACACTGTTTGTCAACGGCGCGACCCTCGCCGGTCACGTCACGGTGGAAGATTTCGCCACGATTGGCGCGTTTTCACCGGTGCACCAGTTTTGCCGCATCGGCTGCTACGCCTACATCGGCGCTTCGACGGTGATTACGCAGGATGTGCCGCCGTTCTCGAAAATTGTCACCGAGCGTGAGACGAAAAGTTTTGGCATCAATTCGATCGGCCTGGAGCGCCAAGGGTTTTCACCCGAGCGATTACAAAAATTGAAACGAGCGTACCGTTTGCTCTTGCGCGCCAAGCTGAATACCTCGCAGGCGCTTGCCGAAATGCGTAAATCGCTGGGCGATTCCGCCGACGTTCAGGAACTGATCAAATTCATCGAGAGCGCCGAACGCGGCATCGTAAAGTAACTCCAGACTGCGCATTCTATGCCCGATGCCAACACCAATACGACAGGCTGGGGACTCATCGCCGGAAACGGGCGCTTTCCCTTTCTGGTGCTGGAGGGCGCACGCAGCCAGGGAATCGATATGGCGGTGATCGCGCTGAAGGAAGAAGCCTCCGCCGAGCTGGAGAAAATCACCAAGCGTCTGCATTGGGTGAGCCTCGGAGAGCTGAGCAAGACCATCGACTTGATGCACCAGGAAGGCGTGAAGCAAGCAGTCATGGCCGGGCAGGTAAAGCACAACAAAATTTTCAGCGCCATCCGGCCGGACTGGAAACTGGCGAAGCTCTTGTTTTCTCTGCCGCGAAAAAATACCGACGCGCTGATCGGCGCTGTGGCTCGCGTGCTCGAGGACGAAGGCATTCGCCTGGTGGATTCGACGCTGTTCCTGAAGCCGCTGGTGCCCGATCTCGGCGTGCTCACGCGGCGCGCCCCGAACGAACACGAAGCGGAAGACCTCGCTTATGGGCTTGGCGTAGCCCGGCAAATCGCCGGCATGGACATTGGACAAACCGTGGTCATCGCCGATCGCGCCTGCGTAGCGGTGGAAGCGATGGAAGGCACCGACGAAACCATCGCGCGCGCTGCGCGAATCACCGGCGGCAAGCCGCTGGTTGTCGTAAAAGTCAGCAAACCGGGTCAGGACATGCGCTTTGATGTACCCGTGGTCGGTTTGCCCACCATCGAACAGATGAGGGGTGCGGGCGCGACCGCTCTTGCGGTGGACGCCGGGCGGACGCTGCTTTTTGACCGGGCAAAACTGATCGAATTGGCCGACGCAGCGGGAATCGCGATTCAGGCGTTTCCTCCGCTCGCCGCGCCGGAACCAAACGACGCTTCGAAGGGAATAAATAAAGAATGAGCGCGGCGGCGGGAGAGTCCAGGAGAATCCGTGTCGCCGTCGTGGGCGCTGGCGAATTCGGGCGCCACCACGCGCGAGTGTACCGGGAACTCGAAGACGCGGAGCTTGTTGGAGTCTTCGACGAAAATCCGGAACGCGCCGCTACCGTTGCGGCGGAATTTCAGACCCAAGTTTTGAAGAGCATCCAGGAATTGCGCGGGGGCGCGGACGCCGCGAGCGTCGCCGTCCCGACGGTGGCGCACGCGGAGGTAGGCTGCCGGCTTCTGGAAATGGGACTCGATATCCTTGTCGAGAAACCCATGGCCGCGAATCTCGCGCAGGCCGATGCGCTGCTCCTTGCCGCTAGGAAAAACGGCCGGATTCTGCAGGTGGGTCACGTCGAACGCTTCAATCCCGCCGTGGTTGCCGTTGAGCCGATCCTGAACCGGCCCCTCTTTTTCGAAGTGCATCGGCTGGGTGTTTTTACGCCGCGCAGTCTCGACGTGGAAGTGATCTACGACTTAATGATTCACGACCTGGACATTTTGCTGGCGCTGGTCAACGAACCGGTCGTGGAAGTCAAAGCCGTGGGGATTCCGGTGCTCACCGAGAAAGTGGACATTGCACATGCGCGCCTGGAATTTGCGGGAGGCGCTGTAGCCAACATCACCGCCAGCCGCGTATCCACCGAGCGCGTGCGCAAAATGCGCTTTTTCCAGCAGCATGAATACATTTCGCTGGACTATGCGCGCCGCGATGCCCTGCGCATCGGCGTGAAGAAGGCAGGCCCGCAGCCGGAGTTTGGATTCGAGAAGTTGCATGCGCCCGCCGTCGAGCCGTTGCACGCGGAACTCCAGGCCTTCGTCGACGCCGCGCGTTCGCGCAAGGAGCCGCGCACCAACGGCGCAGCGGGGCGCGCGGCGCTCGAATTGGCAGGCCGCGTGATGGCAAGCATCCAAGAGCACGCCGCGCGCGTCCAAATAGGCACATTCGCCACACAAGACAAAACTAGATGATTCCACGGATCCTGGTTCCGATCGATGCTCGTCCCACCGCGGCAGTGGATGCGCCAACGCAACGACGCCGTCCCACCACCATGGATGAGCGCACGCTGATGTCCGCCATGCTGCCCATCGTGCCGTTGGACTGGCACTCCACGATTCCCACCAATCTACCGCTCGAGTCCATTGCCACCCGCGTGGTCGTGCCCCGCGATGTCAATCGCGAAGCTTACAGCGTCACGGAAGACCATTCGACGCCGGTGCAACCGACGGACATGGATGAGCGCATCGCTGTGCCGTTGGGCTCCGCGCCGCCGGAAATGAGCGCGCATCCGCTGCATGTTCCGGAAGACCTCGTTGACCCGGACATTTTCAGCACCGGGGAAGTTCAGCTGATCGTCCCGGAGCAGAAAGAAGACAAGACCAAGTGGCAGCTCATCACGCGTATTTCTTCCATCGCGTTTCACGGCCTCCTGTTCCTCGCGCTATTATTCCAATCGAAGCTGTTTCCGCCGCGCGAGCCCACCCAGGCCGAACTGGAGCTTGCGCAAAGACAAATGACCGTGCTGCTTCCTCCAGGTGCCCTGGAAGCGTTGAGGCCGTCGACGCCGTCGACGCGTCCGGTTCAGCCTGCTCCTAAAGTACGCGTCGATCCGCGTGCGTTGCGGGAAGTTGCCCCGCCGATTGTTCCGACGCCGGCGCCTCAGCCGGAGCGTCCTGTGAAGGAGCTACCGAATGCGCCGGTGCCCAAACAGAATGTTGCGCAACCCGCTCCCCAGACGCAACCCGACGCACCCGTGGCGAAAGCCCCACTGAAGCTTGAAACGCCGGATTCTCCGGTTCCTCGTCCTAACTTGGTCTTGCCAAAAGAAACTTCCCCAAGCCAAAGCATTCAAGACTCCTTGCGAGCCGCCGCACGAAGCTCGGGTCCGAGGCCGATCGGCGGCGGCGGCCGAATTCAGGGCAGCGGCGGGCACGGCGGCGGTGGTGGCGGGGGGACGGCTTACGGCGGGCTGGAAATGCTCACTCCCACCGAAGGCGTGGACTTCCAGAGCTATCTCGAGCGCGTTTATGTTACGGTGAAACGTAATTGGTTTGCTGTGATGCCGGAGTCCGCCGAGCTGGGTGAAAAAGGGATAGTCGTGCTCACGTTCAGAATCATGCGGGATGGGAGCGTGCCATCCGTCGATCCGGAAATCCAACGCAACTCGGGGAAGGAGCCGCTGGACCGCGCCGCGTTATCTTCCGTTCGCGCGTCGAATCCCTTCGAGCAGTTACCCGCTCAGTTCAAGGGCCCATATATCGAACTGCGTTACACCTATCTCTACAACATTCCCCTCGAGTCGTATTACCAGCAAAAGTGAAACTCCCGCGCCAGCAGGTTTTGGGCAGTCTTCTCCTCGCGCTCTTCGTGCTCATCTTCCTTTTTGTTCGCGCGCGCCATCTGCTTTTTCGATGAGTGAAAAAATAACGCTCCCGCCTCTCGTTGCCATCGTTGGTGCGACGGCATCGGGAAAATCGGCGCTCGGTGTGAGACTCGCTGAGCAGCTTGGCGGAGAAGTGGTAGCCTGCGATTCCACCCAGCTCTATCGTGGCTTCGATATCGGCACGGCCAAGCCCAGCCTCTCAGATCGCCGCGGCGTGCCGCATCATCTGGTTGATGTTCTTGGACCACAAGACGAAGCCACCGCTGGCGGCTACCGCCAGCTCGGCTTGCAGATTCTGGAAGACCTACGCGAACGCAAGCGCCTGCCAGTATTCACCGTCGGCACGGGATTGTATTGGCGCGCGTTGCTCGAAGGCCTTGCGGATGTTCCGCAGCGCTCCGAAGCATTGCGCGAGCGGCTCCGAGCCAGCGTGGAAGAGCATCCGCCCGGCCATCTCCATCGCGTCCTGAAGCGCCTCGACCCGGAAGCAGCCCGCAAAATCGCGCCCGCGGACGAGCAGAAACTCATCCGCGCCGTCGAAGTTTGCCTTCTGGCGCGCAAGCCGATTTCGGAAGTGCACCGCGCCGGCCGCGTCCCGCTGGAAGGATGGCGCGTGCTAAGAATTGGATTGCTGCCGCCTCGCGAAAAGCTCAACGAGCGCATCCACGCCAGAACAGACGCCACGCTCGCGCAGGGATGGATGCGCGAAGTGCAAACGCTCCTTGAGAACGGCCTGAGCGAGAACTCCAAGCCATTTGATTTTATCGGCTACCGCGAATTGCGCGCCGTGCTCCGGGGCGAGATAACTCTGCAAGAGGCGCGCGCGGCGATTCAGCAGTCCACGCGCCGTTACGCCAAGCGCCAGCTCACCTGGTTCCGCAAAGAGCCAAACGTGCGCTGGTTTTCAGGATTTGGCGATGACACCGCAGTGCAAGCCACCGTTCTCGAATGGCTCCAAACAGAAGACCTAAAGCAACAGAAGCTCTTCAGCTAAATAGAATTCGCAACTCCCAGCGATGACAATCTTACTTTTCTCGCCGAACTATTTCGGCGCAACTTCTGGTTTGGCTTTGTCCTGAATGGAAAGCAGCTCCACCTCAAAAATGAGCGTCGCGCCGGGGCCAATTTGCGGGCCCCGTCCAGGGTCGCCATACGCCAGGTCTGATGGCACAAAGAGCTGCCACTTCGATCCAACCGGCATCAGTTGGAGAGCTTCCGTCCAGCCCTTGATGACTCCGTTGACTGGAAAAGATTCCGGATGGCCGCGCTTGTAGGAGCTGTCAAATTCCGTGCCGTCTACTAGCGTGCCTTTATAATTGCAAGAGACGGTGTCAGTGGCCGCCGGCTTTGGTCCCGTGCCTTCCGTCAGAATCTTGTATTGCAGGCCGCTGGGCAGCGTGACAACGCCCTCCTTCGCCTTATTTGCGGCCAGAAACTCGGCGCCTTCTTTTTTATTTTCCTCCGCGACGGCTTTCATTTTTTCCTGCTCGACCTTCATCTTTTCCTGCTGCCGGGTGCGCATCTCCGTCTGCAGTTGCGTGAGCACGGCCTTCGCTTCGTCATCGGTCAACAGCGTCTTGCCACCTGCGAGGGCGTCCTTCAGTCCCCGTAGAAGGATTGCCTGGTCTACGTCAACCGATCCCTGGCGAAGGTTCGCCGCCAGGCCCTTGCCCACATTCATTCCCACAGCGTAGCTAGTCTTGTCCTTCTGCGTTTTGAGCGTAAGCGGGGCCGCGGTTCTCGGCTTGGTCGCGGTACCCGTCTTCGCTGTGGAAGACTTCTGCGCGCCGGCAGCGGGCGCCGGTGCAGCTTTCACCCCCGGGGATGGTTGTGGATTCGGCGCCGGTGTTTGCTGCGCCAGGATGTTTCCTGGCAGCAGCATTCCGGTCACCAGGAAACTTAAAATGGTGACGGTCAGTTTTCGCATGAAAGCATTTTCCCACGGGTTCGCAGGCTTCGCAAACCGCCGCTGGCCGCGCAAGCCCGGCAGGATCGCAGACCTGTCGCCGCGCTGGGGAGAGAGGCGTATAATCGTATTCAGGGGTGAGCCCCGCCAGAATGCGCAAGTCCCGCACGACGACTCCCGGCCGAACTCAGTGACGAAAGCCCAACATCAAGTCTCGACAGCAGAGCGCGCCTTGCTCGTAGGCGTTGGATGGAAGCGAGCCCCGCGCTTTCCCGGCATGCCCGCGGGCGAACAGGGCCGCGAATCGCTTCTCGAGTTGGTGGAGTTGGCGCGCAGCGCCGGAGCCGAGATCGCCGGAACCGTTTTCCAGATGCGCGATACCGCTGACTCCGCAACTCTCGTGGGCCGCGGCAAGCTGGATGAGATTCGCGCCGAAGCCACCCAGCACCATGCACCACTGATCATCTTCGATAGCAATCTTTCCCCCATGCAGCAGCGCAACATTGAAGAAGCCACGGAACGCCGGGTGATCGATCGCACGCAACTGATTCTCGATATTTTCGCGCGCCACGCCCGCAGCCGTGAAGGCCAGTTGCAAGTCGAGTTGGCGCAGTTGAATTACATGCTGCCCCGCCTGACCGGCAAGGGAACTTCGATGTCGCGCCTCGGCGGCAAGAGCGGCGGCGGTGGCGCTGGCGGCGCGGGTGGCGGAACGGGACGTATCGGCGTGCGCGGCCCGGGTGAAAAGAAACTGGAAACCGACCGCCGCCGGATTCGCGACCGCGTCGGCAAGATCCAGGCCAGTATTAACGACATCCGCAAACAGCGGGCGCTGCGGCGAGAGGCCCGCAATGCCGTTCCTCTTGGCACCATCGCGCTGGTGGGCTACACCAACGCCGGCAAGTCAACCCTGTTCAATGCGCTGAGCCGCGCCGAGGTGTTGGTCTCCTCTAGGATGTTCGCGACCCTCGACCCCACCATCCGCGCGCTGCGCCTTCCCTCCAACCGCCGCGTTCTCGTTTCCGATACCGTCGGCTTTATCCGCGATCTGCCCAAGGGATTGCTCACCGCGTTTCGCGCCACCCTCGAAGAAGTGCAGGAAGCCGCCTTGATCCTGCACGTGAGCGACGTCTCCAATCCGCACCATGACGAACTCGACGAGGAAGTCGACAAGATTTTGCGCGAACTGGGCGTCGACGGCCGCCCCAGGCTGCGTGTCCTGAATAAGTTGGATCGGCTCTCTCCTGAAGATCGCCAGGCCATCTCAAACGGCGCAGTCAGAAGCGCTGGCGCCGGCGCCGCACCGGTGCTCGTGTCTGCCCTGACCGGCGAAGGGATCGAGGAATTGTTGCGGCGTATGGACGCCGCGATGCCTACCGATCCCGTCGTCACACTTTCGATTCGCTTGCCGCTGGCGGAAGGTCGCACGCTAGCCATGATTCATGCAATGGGGCGCGTCCTGCACTCCGAAATTGACGATTCGCACATGCGGCTTGATGCGGAGGTACCCGCTTCCATCGCCAAGCGCCTGCGGCTCAATGAGTATATCGTCGAGGGAACTTTTCCGCGCGCACACTCGTAATGTACGATGGAAGCCGGCGGTTCTGCGGTCGCCGTTCGTGCGGACCGCGTTGGTGTCGCCGTATGCGAGGTTGCCATGGCTGCTTTCTTCTTGTGGATCATCCTATTCATCCTGTGCTGGCCCCTGGCGCTGCTGGCTCTCATCCTCTATCCAATTGTCTGGCTACTGACGCTCCCTTTCCGTTTGGTAGGAATCGCCGTTCACGGAGTACTCGGCCTCGTCAGCGCCATTTTCATGCTCCCTATCCGCCTCCTTCGCGGCCCGCGCGCCATCTAAGCGGCATGCTTCGCGAACGCACCTGCTTACCGTAGAGTAAAACTCAGTAAAACCTCTGTTTTTACTGACTTGCGGCCTCTTCCGGGGCCTGTTTTCGCTCACGTCCCGCACCCTAGCCTCTGTGGAAAACGCTGTGGAAACTGTGGTCGTCCCCCAAAAGCGGCCGCCGCTTCTTGCCCGATGTCTCGAACAGTCAAAGAAATCTATCCTTGTAAAACAAAGAAAATAAATAGGTTATTTCAGCTTCAGTGGCCCTCGCGCTATCCCCCTCGTCCACTCTGTCGCCCCGCTCCGCTTTTAACATTTGCACAGATTTGCAGCAGGCGCTTTACGAAAGAGTACAGCTTTCCTTTGCTCATACTGCCGGCCCTGAGCTAATCCCGGAGTAACTCCCCAACATCAAAATACTGGCAGATTGCGGCCTATCAGCGTGCTCCCAGAACTGCCGCGCACGTGTTGACGCCTTCTTACGCCAAGTCTATAGTGAAACTGCGGTGGCGGAAGCCACAGGGCGGCGCCCCCGCCGCCATGCGCCCATGAATCTTCCTAACTCACTGACGCTATTGCGGATCTTTTTCGTTCCCGTTCTCATTGTGATCCTCCTCACGCGCAGTCCCAACGTCGAACTTTTGGGTTATACCATGCACTTCGAGGTCTGGGGCGTCCTGATCCTGCTCCTGGCCGCTGCGACCGACTGGGCGGACGGTTACTTGGCTCGCCGGCGCCTCCAAGTAACCACCCTCGGTATTCTTCTCGACCCCATCGCCGACAAACTCTTGATCTCCGCGGCCTTCGTTTCCTTAGTGGACATGCATCTTGTTCCCGCGTGGATGGTGGTGATCATCATCGGCAGGGAATTCACCGTTCTTGGCTTGCGCAATATTGCTTCGGCCGAGGGTTTCACCATCGAAGCCTCCACGCTTGGAAAGACGAAGATGGTGTTGCAAGTGTGCGCCGTGGCCGTACTCATCGTCGGGGGTCGGTACCTGTGGCTCAAGCCCCTCGCGCGCATCTTGCTTTGGCTCGTGGTCGCCAGCGCGCTCGTCTCCGCCGCCCAGTATTTCCGCCGCTTCTGGAGCCACGTCGACGATAGCATCAAGCAGCGCCGCCGGCTCCGCATGCTCGAAGCCCGCAAGAAGTCCGAGGATGCCGTCCCTCTCTGAAGCCGACCGCCGCGCTGCTCTGCAACTCGCCCGCACAGCGGTTGTCGAAGCTGTCTTTCACCGAAAGCTTCCGGAGGTCTTGCCTCGCGAAGGCGTCTTCGCGGAGCCCTGCGGCGTCTTCGTCACGCTTCACTTGGGCAAACGCCTGCAGGGATGTATCGGCGTCATTGAAGCCAACGAGCCGTTGGGAGACGCTATCATTCGCTGTGCCGCCAGCGCCGCGCTGGAAGATCGGCGCTTCGCGCCCATGAAGCCGGATCAACTTGGCGAACTTGGCGTCGAAATCTCATTGCTCTCGTCTCTGCAACCGATCGCTCCTGAATCGATCGAAATCGGTCGTCACGGGCTGCTTATCCAGCTCCACGCGCAGCGCGGGCTGCTTCTTCCGCAAGTGGCCATCGAACATCGCCTGACCCGCGAGCAATTCCTCGAGGAGACCTGCCGCAAAGCAGGCCTCCCTCCCGAAGCCTGGCGCGATCCCGAGGCTCGCCTGTTTTCATTTACGTGCGAGGTCTTCTCCGAAAATTCACATCACGAGGGGAGTTGAAGGCTCTGGCAAGTCCGCAAGGGTCGCGCCACAAAACGCCCCGCCAAATCAAAAGGCCCGCGCGAAGAACCCGCGGCGGGCCTGAACCATTCAGCAGGGTCCCTAACTGCTACTCGATTTCGACGTAGTCGCCCGCGTACGTTTCGATGGAACTGAAGGTGATCATCATCGTCGATGAATTCCGGCTCACGTTAATGACTATCCCCTCGCCAAGCACTTCCCGCGGCAGGTCGTTCCATTCATAGCGCGTGGGGGCGCTCCCGAAGCCGTACAACGTGTATTGATAACCCTTCTCTTGCGGCACGGTCTCTGCCCTCGACCCTTGATACCGGAAGATTCGCAAGTAATCGCCTACCTTTACACCCTGGTTGCTCCCCAGGTTTACGTACACTGCGGCGAGCTTGCCGTAGATCTGTCCATAGTCTTTTCCAGCCACCAGCATGCCCACTTGCCTGCCGCTCACCGGCGCAAAGTGATCGAACTGGGCAGGATCCTTGTACGGCGGCACGGCGCGATCTTGATAAGGCTCGACAATATCCCCGCGCTGCATGTAGTCGCACGAGAATACCACCTGCGCGACGGAAACCTTGGGCTGTACATTCACCACTCGCAACTGTCCGGCGTCCAGATAGAGTGTGCCCATGGCGTTCAGCAGTTTCTTCTGCCACTTGAACCAGGGTATGTCGGTAGGATCCTTCGCCGGCCGCACCACCGTGAAGCGGTCGCCAACGCGAACACCTTTATCCAGGCCACGATTGATGTGCACATAGTCGCCGCGCGCAAAGGTGATCTTGTAGTTGGATTGTTCTCCAGAGACCAGCCGGATCTCGTCCGGCACCTTTTGGTCGGTAACAAATCCCGCGCAATTGACCGTGCTGTAGTCGATTTGCGGAATTCGTGGCGCCGCTGGAACCACGTTTTGTGCCGGGCTTGCGGCAGCACCCAGGAACACCGATAGAGATAAAACCGCGATTCTAGCGCGCATTCCGTAACTCCTTCGAAGACACGCCGTACGGGCCGTGCATGGACTATTCCTAGCGAAAGTATCAGGGCCTTTCCCACCCGTCAACCAAATGGGCGAGGTTGCTTTACACTTTTGATACGGCATACTACTAACCTGTATTTTCAATGGCTTGGCGGCCTAAGGCGGGGTATGAAGCTCTTCGGCACCGGGTTACGGCGGATTTGTGCGGTCGTGGCGGCTCCCACCGCTGCCGAAATGTCCAAACTGGTACGCATGGCCTTGCGGCACGCCAGCACCGTCGAGTTGCGCCTCGATTGGCTGGACAGTGACGCGGAGCGGGCGCGCTTCCTTCGTTGGTTAGGCAAGGGCAAGCGCCGGCCGGGCAACGCCACATTTCTCGCCACCTGCCGCCGGCGCGAAGGCGGAGGCAAATTTGTCGGAGGCGTCGACCGCGAACTCTACTGGCTTACGCAAGCCCGAGAAGCCGGCTGCCAATGGTGCGATCTCGAAGTCGAGACTTTGCGCAAACTTCCCGGCCAGTCCGTCCGCGAATATCCGGTGCCTCCGCGTGTCTTGCTTTCCATCCACGACTTCGAGCGCACCCCGGATTTGCCTCGCAGCATGAACCCGCCGGCCCACGGCGCCGTCGATGCCGTCAAAATCGCCGCCGAAGCGCGAACCATCCGTGACAGCGTGCGTCTGTTGCGCCTGGCGCGAACCTCCAAAAATTTCGTCGCCGTTCCCATGGGAGAAGCCGGTCTGCCCGCGCGCATCCTCGCTTTGCGCGAGGGAAGTGCGCTGGCCTACGCTCCCGTCGCCGCCGCCACCGCCCCCGGCCAAGTTTCTCTGGATGACATGATTCATCTCTACCGCGCGCACGTTCTAACGCGCCGCACGCACGTATTCGGCGTAATTGGAGACCCCATCAGTCATTCCCTTTCTCCCTTGCTGCACAACACCGGATACGTCGCCCGCCGCATGGATGCCGTTTTCCTTCCCTTTCTAGTCCGCAATCTCGCCGATTTTCTGTCCGCTGTTCCTGAGTTCGGCATACGAGGTTTCAGCGTCACCCTGCCTCACAAGCAATCCATCCTCAAGCACTTAGCGGAGTGCGAGCCGCTGGCTGCCGACATCGGCGCCGTGAATACCGTGGTGGTCCGCGGCGACGGTTCCCTCTACGGCTGCAACACCGATTACCTCGGCGTCCTCCGCGCTCTCGAGAAAAAACTCCTCATCAAAGGCAGCCGAGCCTTGATCGTTGGCGCCGGAGGAGCCGCCCGCGCCGCCGCCTTCGCATTATCCCGCGCCGGCGCCACCGTCGCCATTTGTGCCCGCCGCGAGAAAGCCGCCAAAGAACTCGCCCGTGCTATCGGCGGAGAAGTCCTCCCCCGCCGCGCCCTCCGCACCGAATCTTTCGACGCCATCCTCAACGCCACTCCGCTCGGCATGCACCCCTACGTCGGAATCTCCCCCCTCGTCCCCGGCGAGCTGCGCTGCCGCATAGTAATGGACCTGATCTACCGCCCCCAGCGCACCCAACTCCTGAAACTAGCCGCCCAAAAAGGAATCGCCACCGTCTCTGGCGTAGAAATGTTCCTAGCCCAAGCCTTCGCCCAATGGAAAGTCTGGACGCACACGCGTCCGCCCGAAGTCCCCATGCGCCAAGCCGTCCTAGCCGCCCTCCGCTCCGAAGCCCACTCCCGCGCTCATTAGCCGCCGAAGTCAATTCATCCGGAATCTCGGCAAGGGTCAAGTTTCGATTAGGCGACTTACCAGGAGTTGACCCGGTTGCGGTAGACTGGTGCGAGTATGGTTACTTGAATGAGAATTGGTTTCATGTCATCTCGGATGAAACTTAGTCCAGCGATTATCTCGCTTGTTCTACTCTCCGCCTCCCCTGTAAGTGCTTGCACTTTGGCTCCTGGGTATTTCTATCAGATAACAGCGTTGAGAGGCCGAGTGGTAGGCACGCATAGTCATCACGGATTTGCTCCCCGCTGGTTGAGGCAATCTTTCATAAGAAAGCACGCCAAGTTGGCGTTATACGAGTACAGGCAGCCATGGGACGAAACGCTGCTTGTGAAGGCCATCGAGACAGACGACCGCGGAAGTTTTGACTTCGGGCCACTTAAGTTAGGCCATTACATGCTCCGGATAGATGACAATGATTTGTTCGACGTTGAAGTCAAGGACCTGCCGCGAAAAACGGAGTCTGTCATAATAGACGTTTCCCCGATTAGCCCCAATTGCAAAGGCGGTCATGAATTTCTTGTAAAAATGAAGTGATCCTCGGATAGGTCCTGACTAATGCGCTTACCGGACAGCTGGCGTAACGGCGGCGGCGTCCGCGACGAACCGTCCGAGCGCCCTAGGGCTGCGAAATACGTGGAGCACCGTATGGGGTGCGTGGTTGGCAATTGTTGCCCTGAGAATCGGACGGCTCTGATACCGGTATGTCAAAAGCCAACGCCAGAAATCACCACGTTCGCGAGACCGGCGAATTGCTCGCCAAGCGCATCGCACCAGCGAGAAGTCCAAAAAGATGATCGTATCTGCCGCACGAAGCCGGACCTCGACAGCGTCATAGGATCCGAGGTCACCATTCATGATCCAACGGTCCCCCGCAACGAGCTTCTCTTGCATGGCAACCCACTGCTCGCGAGGTGTTGCGATAAGCCCCGGTTGCCAGAAGATGTTGTCCACCTCGATCACCGGCAGCCCCGTAATCTCACCCAAGCGCCTCGCCAGTGTCGATTTGCCCGACGCCCCGCGCCCCAGAATGACCACGCGTTTCATACCCCCAGTTTAAGCAAATTGCAGTGTCGTGCGACGGTACAGGACTGCCAGCCAGCCCGGTTGTGCGGTCTTCGGGCGGCGGATAGTAAAGATTTTGCAGTTTTTTTGAATCGTTCCGCGCCAAAGTCCTGTTTAACGCTGACCGAAAACTGACCCGCTCCCCAAATTTCTCTTGACTTTTCTTATCGTTATGGTACACTATGTCTCGGGTAATTCTGCGCAAGGTCCGTTTAGCGTCGTCATCCCCGTTTTCTCGGCTTGCCAGGCGTATTTCCGCTAAGTCATTTGGAATCAACACTTGTGGAAATACCCCAGATGTCGCCTGTAACTCCCTTTAGAATCAACACTTATAGGAGGCCCGTAAGTGTTGATTCTAAAGCACTTAGATAGACACTAAGTCCTTTAGATGCAACACTTACAAAAAACAGGGGGAGGGGGGCCGGTTATGGTTAACTAGATTCCTTTTGGAGAGCGGCGAGTTGCTTGCCCTGAGCCTCGAAGGGCCGTCGCTTTTCCCACTGCTCCGTCCAAAATACCCTCGGCCGCTGACGAATAATCCGGGCGGGCCGGAAGTAATGCAATAATCGGAAGTAATGTAATAATAGGTCTCTTTTTCTGTGACCTGAAAACTGTCGATCGAAGATTCCGACTCGGTCGGAACTGTGAACTCGCTCCCATGATCCAGCCAGACTTCCGCGAATTTCATCGTCTCGCCAAACAGGGCAACCTCATCTCTGTCTACGATGTCTTTTCCGCGGACTTGCTGACGCCCATCAGCGCCTATCTGCGCATCGCCCAGGGCGCGCGCTACTCCTTCCTCCTCGAAAGCGTGGAAGGCGGCGAAAAAATCGCGCGCTACACCTTCGCGGGCGCGCATCCCGAGGAAATCTTCCGTTACGCCAACGGCGCCTGCGTCCTCGAGAGCCGCGACCGCATGGTCTGGGAGGAGCGCGACCCCGTCTCGTTCCTCCGCGAGCGCATCGAGCGTTTTCGTCCCGTGCGGCTTCCCGGATTGCCGCCACTCGTCGCCGGCGCTATCGGCTACTTCAGCTACGACATGGTGCGCCTGATCGAGCGAATCCCCAAGCGCCTCCGCGATGAAATCGGCCTCTGCGACGCCATGCTCATGTTCTATCACGGACTCGTCGCTTTCGATCACGTGCAGCACCGCTTATGGATCGTCCGTAACGTTTTCACCGAAGGCCCCGGCACCCTCCGCGCGAAATACAACGCCGCCGTGCGCCAAATCAAAGAGACGCGCCGCCTGCTCGATGAACCCGTTGCGGCGGAACGCCCGAAGAGGCCCCCGAAAGCGGGGAAACGCGGCTCGCTCAAAGTCGCTTCCAATTTTCGCCGCCCCGAATACCTGGCCGCCGTGCGCAAAGCCAAGCAATACATTCGCACCGGAGATATTTTCCAGGTCGTTCTGAGCCAGCGTTTCTCCGCCAAAACGAAAGCCGAGCCGTTTGAGGTCTATCGCGAACTGCGCGCCCTGAATCCGTCACCCTATCTTTTCTATCTGCACCTCAACGACCTCGTTGTCTTCGGCAGCTCGCCGGAAATGCTCGTCAAAGTGCAAGGACGCGACGTCTTTTATCGCCCCATCGCCGGCACCCGTTGGCGCGGCAAGGACGAAGCCGAAGACCAGCGCCTCGAAAAGGAGATGCTGGCCAGCGAAAAAGAGCGCGCTGAGCACATCATGCTCGTCGATCTGGGCCGCAACGATCTCGGCCGCGTCTGCGATTACGGCACGGTGAAGCCCGAAAAACTTCTCACCGTCGAGCGCTATTCGCATGTGATGCATCTGGTCTCCAGCCTGCGCGGCCGCCTCCGCGAAGATGTCGATTGTTTCGACGCGCTGATGGCCTGTTTTCCGGCCGGCACCGTCTCCGGAGCGCCCAAAGTCCGCGCCATGGAAATCATCGAAGAGCTCGAACGCACCCGCCGCGGGGTCTATGCCGGCGGGATTCTCTATCTCGATTTCGCGGGCAACCTCGACTCCTGCATCGCGCTTCGTACCATGGTGATGAAAAACGGCGTCGCTCACATACAAGCTGGCGGCGGCATAGTTGCAGATTCCACCCCGGAGGGCGAATATGAAGAGAGCGTGAACAAGTCGAAGGCCTTGCTCACCGCGTTAGAAAAAGCGCACCGGCGCTAGTGGGACAGACTTCAGTCTGTCCGCCTTAGCCTAGGCAAAATTGATTCGCCGAGGGAAATCTTGACGGCTCTCAGGCCGGAAGAACGGTATTAGAATGAGTAGACAAAGATAGCGTCATGATCCTGCTTCTCGACAACTACGATTCCTTTACCTACAACCTCGCGCAGTATCTCGGCGAGCTGGGTTGCCAGGTCGAAGTCCATCGCAACGACAAAATTACCGTCGATGAAATTGTCCGCCGCAAGCCGGAAGGCATTGTGATTTCTCCCGGCCCCTGCACGCCGCAGGAAGCCGGCATTTCTGTCGAGCTGGTCGAACGTCTCGCCGGAAAATTTCCGATTCTTG
>Ga0210405_10003371_pt1 | contig 15727 bp, 8 predicted proteins | sample IncBWH11MmetaG_FD_155492 | JGI IMG/M metagenome (GOLD analysis project Ga0210405, IMG submission 155492) | Forest soil microbial communities from Barre Woods Harvard Forest LTER site, Petersham, Massachusetts, United States - Inc-BW-H-11-M | ecosystem: Environmental > Terrestrial > Soil >... | reverse complement strand
ACAGCAGCGCGTCGCAATAGCCCGGGCGCTCGTCACTGGGCCAACCGTGCTGCTGGCAGATGAACCTACCGGAGATTTGGACGAGCAGAATGCTTGGGCCGTGTTTGAGCTACTGGAACGGCTGCATCGCACGCACGGATTGACGTCGCTGATCGCGACCCACAATCTCGCTCTCGCTGCGCGGTGCGACCGGATACTCGGACTTGAACATGGCGTTCTGCAAACTCGCGGGGCTGCGGCTCCAGCGAGCATGGCCCCCGGGGGAGAAGCGAGCTAACGTGTTCGAACGCTACACAGAGAAAGCGCGTCGAGTCATATTTTTCGCACGATACGAAGCCAGCCAGTACGGCAGCCCGTACATCGAGACCGAGCATTTGCTGCTCGGCTTGATGCGCGAGGATAAAGCGCTGGCCAACCGTTTCTTGCGGCAGCAAGGATCGATCGAGTCGATCCGCAAAGAGATCGAAGCGCGCATCACCATTCGCGAGCGCATCTCGACTTCCGTCGAAGTGCCGCTCAGCGCCGAGTGCAAGCGCATCCTGAACATGTCCGCGGAAGAAGCCGAACGGCTCGGGCACAAGCACGTTGGGACCGAGCATCTGCTGCTCGGAATCCTGCGCGAAGAAAAGTGCTTCGGTGCGGAAATTCTGATGGAGCGCGGGCTTCGTCTCTCGACGTTGCGCGAAGAGTTGGCGCGCACCTCAGGCGAGAAAACGACAGCGGCCCGGCCGAAGGAAACATCTCTGCTCGCGGAATTCAGCCGCGACCTCACCCAAGCTGCCAGCGAAGGCTCTCTCGACCCCCTCGTTGGGCGGGAAAATGAAGTCGAGCGCGTGATTCAGATTCTCTGCCGCCGCACAAAAAACAATCCTGTGCTGATCGGCGAGCCTGGCGTCGGAAAAACCGCCATCGTCGAGGGACTTGCACAGCGCATTTCCGATGGCGACGTCCCGCCATTCCTCGCCGACAAGCGCATCCTCTCCTTAGATCTTTCCTTGATCGTCGCCGGCACAAAATACCGCGGCCAATTCGAAGAGCGGCTCAAGACCATCATGAAAGAATTGATGGAGAGCCAGAACTCGATCGTCTTCATCGACGAGTTGCACACGCTGGTGGGCGCAGGCTCTGCCGAAGGTTCGCTGGATGCCGCGAACATTTTGAAACCCGCCCTTTCGCGCGGCGAAATTCAGTGCATCGGCGCGACCACCCCCGGCGAGTACCGCAAATCCGTGGAAAAAGATCGTTCGCTCGAGCGCCGTTTCCAGGCCGTCAAAGTTCCCGCACCCAACGAAGAAGAAGCCGTCCAGGTCATCCAGGGCGTGCGCGAACGCTACGAAAAGTTCCACGCCGTCAGCTACACCGATGAAGCGCTTCGCTACTCCGTCTATCTTTCGAACCGTTACATCCCCGACCGTTTCCTTCCAGACAAGGCCATCGACCTGATTGACGAAGCCGGCGCGCGCGTAAAACTTCGCCAGGCCACTGTCCCCGAAGAAGTCGGCGAAGTCCAAAAGCGCGTGAAGTTCATCACCCATCGCATGGAAACGGCTATCGCCAATCACGAATTCGAAAAGGCCCGTTTCTATTCCGAGGAAGAGCGCAAAGAAAAAGAAAACCTGCGCACTCTTCGCGAGCGCTACAAGCTGGACGATGCCTCCACCGGCATCGTTTCCCGCGAAGACATCGAAGAAGTCGTCTCGCGCTGGACCGGCATCGGCGTCACCTCCATTAAAGAAGACGAGCAGCAAAAGCTTCTGCGCATCGAGCCGGAGCTGCACAAGCGCGTCATTAGCCAGGACAAAGCCATCACCGCCCTGGCCCGCGCCATTCGCCGCAGCCGCGCTGGTCTGAAATCGCCGTTGCGTCCGGTGGGTTGCTTCTTCTTTCTCGGGCCCACGGGCGTCGGAAAGACGGAAGTCGCACGCCGTCTCGCGGAATTCCTGTTTGGTTCGGAGAAGTCGTTGGTACGCTTCGATATGTCGGAGTTCATGGAAAAACACTCCGTTTCGAAGCTCATCGGCGCGCCTCCAGGGTACGTGGGCTACGAAGAAGGCGGGCAGTTGACAGAGCGTGTCCGCCGGACGCCTTACTCGGTCATCCTCTTGGATGAAATCGAGAAGGCTCATCCGGACGTCTTCAACATCTTGCTGCAAGTGTTTGAAGACGGGCAGTTGACGGACGGTCTTGGCAACACCGTGGATTTCCGCAACACCATCATCATCATGACTTCCAATCTCGGCGCGCGGCACTTGCAGAGGCGCACCTCCATCGGTTTCCAATCGGGCGCCGATGAAGCCAGCCAGAAGTCCATCGAAGAAATGGTGATGAACGAAGTAAAACGGGCGTTCAATCCGGAGTTTCTCAATCGGCTGGACGAAGTGATTATTTTCAACGCGCTCGGTGACGAAGACTTGCTCCGCATCATCGACCTACTCGTGGGCCAGCTGAACGATACGCTGATCCACCGGCAGGTGCAGATAGTGCTGTCGCCGGAAGCACGCCAGTGGATCCTCGAAAAAACGTGTGCGGACCGTAACTATGGGGCGCGGCCGCTCCGGCGGGCTCTTCAGAAGTTTGTCGAAGATCCGCTCTCCGAGGCGCTCATCCAGGGTGGAATCCAGAGACCGGCGACGCTGCAAATTTACGTCGCGGGAGAAGCCTTGGCCTTCCGCCCCGTGGTTGAGGCAACCCCGGTTATCCACTAGCGAATCTGACACAACGCATGGGAGACCTCGACCAGGTCGGGGTCAACGCACTACCGGCCCACACCGGGTCCGGCGGGAGAAAAACAAATTGTGTTTTGGGGGCGCGGCCTTGATGACCTCAACGGCCGCTTATAGGAGAGTCTGTTTGCCGTTCGGAGTTTTGGCGTTTCGGGTCACCTGGCTCGCATCCTTCTTTTTGTTTCTCGCGGCCAGTTCACCGGCAACAACGCAAAAAAATCTCCTCGCGGGCCCGTCTGCATCCGCGGATTCGGGATTCTTGTCCTCTCCTTCTGATTCCCTGAAAGCCGATTCCGTTACAACAAACGAGCCGGCAGCTTCCGAACAAGGTGCGCAGCTAGCCGCGAGCGTGCAGCCCCCAGGCGTTATCGAACGCATCGAATTCTATGGCAACCGCAGGATCCGCAGCGACACGCTGAAAGCGCGCATCTTCAGCCGCGAAGGCGACCCCTACAATGAAGAGACGCTGCGCCGCGATTTCCAGGCGCTGTGGAACACGCAGTTCTTCGAGGATGTAAAGCTGCGCGTGGAAGATTCACCGGACCGCGCCGACGGCAAGATCATCATTTTCGATGTCAAGGAGCGCCCGCAAATCCGGCGCATCCGCTACGACGGCAACCATTCGGTCACCGAATCGGATATTCTCGACCGCTTCAAAGAACGCAAAGTCGGGCTCTCCGTGGAAAGCCCGTTCGACCCCACCAAAATCAAGAAAGCCGAAGTAGTGCTCAAGGATTTGCTCGGAGAGCACGGCCGCCAGTTTGCCAAAGTGACCCCGCAGTACGAACGCATCGCCTCCAGCAACGCCGTCATCCTGATCTTCAAAATCGACGAAGGCCCCAAGGTTAAAGTCGGCAAGATCAAGTTTGTCGGCAACCACGCCTTCAGCGACCGCAAGCTGATTCGCTCCATGAAGCACGACCGCCCCTACGGTATCCCGCTCTATTTCATGGACATCCCCGTTCTAAGCAAGACCTATGACCGCGAAAAATTAAACGAAGACCTGGAAGTCGGCGTCCGCGGCCTCTACCAGGACAACGGTTATTTCCGCGTCGTCGTCGCTCCCAACGGCCCGGTCTTGCAGAATATTGATGTTCCCCACAAGGGCGTTCCCCTGATGCCGGGACTGAAACCGCACGTCGGCAAGGCCGTGAACATCACCATCAAGATCGAAGAGGGCGAGCAATACCGGATGGGTACGCTCAGAATCGTGAGTTCCGACCCGGACAAAGCTCTATCGCTAAAAGTGGAACCGCTGAAAGCCCTCTTCCCCATGAAGGAAGGCGACATCCTGAATGTCGACAAGCTCCGCAAAGCTCTCAAAAACTATACCGACGCTTACGGACAATACGGCTTCATCGATTTCACCGCCGAGCCTGATTTCGACATCAATGATGCCGAGAAGAAAATTAACCTTACCCTTCACTTCGATGAGCAAAAGCAATATTACGTCCGCCGCATCAACTTCAGCGGCAACACCACAACCCGCGACAAAGTCATCCGCCGCGAGCTCCTCATCGATGAAGGCCAGCTTTTCAACAAGCGCTACTGGGACATCAGCATCCTGCGCCTCAATCAGCTCAATTATTTCGACAAAATTGAAGCCGACAAGTCCGTCGAGCTCCAGAAGAACACCAAAGACGGCACCGTCGACATCAATCTCAAGCTCAAAGAGAAAGGCAAGCAGTCTATCGGCTTGCAAGGCGGCGTCAGCGGCTTGGCCGGCGGTTTTATCGGCCTCACCTATCAGACCAACAATTTCCTCGGCTTGGGCGAGACGCTCACCCTCTCAGCGCAATTCGGGAGTCTCCAGCGCATCTTGCAATTCGGCTTCACCGAGCCTTATCTCTTCGACCGCCCCATTTCCACCGGCTTCACGGTCTTTTCGAGCAAGTACAACTTCAACCAGGCCAAACAGGAAGCCTTGATTACCGGCCAGCAAGTCAGCGTCAACCCCCAATTCGTGCAGGACTACGATCAGAACAGCACTGGATTTACGGCCTTCGCCAGCTACCCGCTCAAACGCTTTTCCTTCGCTCGGCTCGGCCTCTCCTACGGGCTCAGCCGCACCAACATCACGGCCTTCAACTCCGCCTCCACTCTTTTATTCGAACAATTGCAATTCCGCGCCATCGCCGGCCCCAGCGCTCTGAACGGCATCGTCTCCAGCTCCATCACTCCCTCCATCTCTTACAACACCATCGATAATCCCATCAACGCCACGAAGGGCAAGAGCTTCTACTATTCGGCATCATTCGCGGGGTTGGGCGGCAACGTAAAAACCATCAGCAACGTCTTCGATATTAAGTATTTCCATCCTATCAATAAGCGCCGTAATGCCATTGGCCTGCACTTCACCACCGGTTACATCACCGGATGGGGCGGTGGTGAGGTGCCTCCCTTCAGCCGCTTCTATATGGGCGGCGAAAGCGACGTCCGCGGCTTCGATATTCGCTCTATCTCCCCGGTGGTTTTCATTCCCACGGTGACATCGCAAACGCTCTCTTATCACGATCCTCTTTCTGGAGGAGCGTTGCGATCCTTCGGCCTCCCCGTATTGGTATACACCGCCACATTGCCCGGCGGCGACTTACAAACCTCCGGCAACATCGAATATCGCATCCCCATTGCCGGCCCGGTCACTATGTCTCTTTTCGGCGATGTCGGAACGGACGGAATTCTTAAGACCAGCGCCTTACACCTGGATCCCACGGGCGTCGCGAACATAAACACAACGTTCCCGGGCGTGAAACTCGCAAACACCCTTCCTATCTTCTCGGGAACGAACTTCCGGATACGAGACTCGGTCGGCATCGAGTTCGGCGTCAATCTTCCCATCGTCCAGGCGCCTTTCCGCATTTATTACGCCTATAACTTAAACCGGCTGCATTCGCAAATCGCAGCTCCGCTCCCGTTCGTCAACCAGTCCACGCTGAACAACTGGCGGAATACACTGGATGCCTCAACTCCGAATCTCTGGGAAAACCAAATCGTTCCGCAATTGAACTTCTTGAACAATCCGGGCCGCTTGAACTACTTTGAGCCAAAAACGACATTTCGCTTCACGGTAGGCAAAACTTTTTAGCCGCACGGAGCGGCACAGGAATTGGATTCGTCTCTGAGCAGAAAATTAGGCCCGCGCGACCGCACAGTTTGCGCCGCGCGTGAACTTGGGGAGGCAAGAGAAATGAAGTTGTGGAAGATTTCGAGCTATCTGACGCTGGCAGTTCTGGCGCCATGCTTATTTTTCACCGGCTGCGGCGGAGGCAGCAGCAGCGGCGGTCTCGTCAATACGGTATCCATTGGATCATCCGTTAGCCCACCCGTTCTCATTTTGGGTCAGTCGACAACTCTCACGGCCACCGTCGTCGGTCCGTCAAACTTGAATGTCACCTGGCAGCCATGCATGTATACCACCACGCCTCCCGCCACTACGGCCGTCCCGAACCCCGTGGCTTCCAGCCCAATCGCTTGCCCCTCGGACGGGTCCCTTGGCACCCTTTCCAATTTGCAGACCACGACCGCGACATTCACCGCCCCGTCGACTCTCCCCGATCCAACCAAATTTCCCGGATTAAGAATCATCATCACCGCGCAAGCCGTTGCGGACTCAAGTAAGCACGGGACCGGTACGATCACCCTCGCAATCGATTCCGGCATCTCCATCACGCTCACTCCCACTACGGCCGCCGTTCCCACAAACGAAAAGCAACCCTTCTTCGCCATTCTCACCAATGACCTTAAAGCCCAAGGTGTTACTTGGTCTCTCACGCAGTCCACTCCCACCTCGACGACCCCCACAACCCCGAACATTTTCGCGGGGCTTCCCACCTGCACCGTGAGCGGCAACGCCACAGGATGCGGCTCGATCGACGCGAGCGGGATCTACTCTGCTCCCTCCGCTGTACCCACTGCCAGTGTGCCGGCGAACGCCAGCGCTACTCCTACAAACGTCACAATCGTCGCAACTTCCGTCGAGGACCCCACACGCTTCGCCATCGGCACTATCACCATCACCGCCGGCGGGCCAATCACTTTTAACGGGATCAGTCCAACCATAGCTCCGCAGGGGGCTGCATATTGGGACATCTATTTGAACGCGCCGAACATGTCTTCGGCCTCCATCATCACGTTGACAGATTCAGCCAACGGCCAAACGACTCTTAATTCGGCTGCGGGCCAGATTAAGGTCCTGTTTCCCATTCCCACAGGAACTGTGACCAACCCGCCGTCAATCGGTGCTCGCGTGCGTCTGTTCTCGAATAATCTGGCTGTGGCCGGCCCTGTCACTGTCTCCGTCACCGATCCCGGCCAACCGGTCACGACGTGTACCGGTACACCTCTTCCGACGGGGTGCACTGCCGCCGGAACATTTACGTACAACATTTTGCCCGTCCGCCCATCCGCGGTGTTTTCGTCTCCGGCCGACATTATTCAAGGAGGAGTGTCGTCAGGTACCGTCGATCTCACGATCGATGGAGGTTATTTTGGGAATGGAGGCCAGTTAGCCAATGTCGTTTTTCAAGGGAATACCATTCCCGGCACGACGAACGGCCAAGGGCAGCCCCTGTCAAGCTCGAAGCAATTGCACGTACAATTCCCGAGCGGCCCGATCAACAATGGGCCACCTGGACTCTATTCTCTCTTCGTTGCTCGCACGACGCCTCCGCTTCCGTTTGCGGATAACCCTGCCGTGACAGACTTAGCGGTCTTTCCAAATTATTCTACGAACCCGCCGACCCCCGCAGCCGCGGCGGTGCCTGCAGGCACCAATCCGGGCGCCATCGATGTCGATCCGACACTTGGAGTCGTAGCTGTCGCCGAAGTCGGCTCAGACGCCACAAAGCCTGGCGCGGTGCAGTTCTACAGCATCGGAATCGGCACGCTCACGCCTATCGGCGCTCCCGTGCCCGTTGGTAAGGTTCCCACCAGTCTCTCTGTGAACCCCAACAATCACACCGTGGCGGTGGTCAACTACCAGGATCAATCCGTAACGGTTCTGCCGGTTCCCGGAGCTCCCTCCCAGGCTCCCGGTACCCCATTTACCGTCGACATCTCCAACGCGCTACAGGGCCAGGCGACACCCGCTCCGTTTCCCTATGCGATTGGTGTCGACCCCGATACAAATTTGGCGCTCGTTGCCTATTCCTCGACCTCCGCTTCTTCCACGGCGAACCTCGGGTTCATTGTGAACTTGAATACGGGAACCAATCCTTACGGATGTCCGATACGGACAAGCCCTGCGCAAAACGGGGCCACGGCTGGAGAATGTCTTTTTGCCCAGGTCACGCTAAACACCGGAGCTTATCCGCAGATTGCCATGCAGCCTAGCAGCCATCTGGCGCTCGTCACGCCCGGCGGGTCAGGCGCCGTTCGAGGCATTGATGTGACTAAGCCTTCTGCTTCGATTGGCATTAAGTCCCTCACACTCGCCGCCGGAATCGTTACCGTCATAACGACGAACTCGTCGACCCAGACGAGCTTCTTGACGCCAGGTAATTCCGGCACAGTTCTCATCACTGGTGTGCCCGGGCCCGGAACCGCGGGCAATAGCACGACGGCGAACTTCAATGGCGTGTTCAACGTCGCCGCCGTCAGTGACACAAGCTTCACCTACATCGTGAGCTCCACTTCCAGCGGCACCGTCACCATAGCCGATCCAGCCACGGCACAGGTGTTTTTTAACAGCCCCAATTTGATCTTTGGCGGCCTTTCTCAGACTACGCAAGGCATCTCCATTAATCCCATCACCAACACCGCCGCTCTTGCCGATGCCAACGCTACGGGGTCTAATGGTCCACAAATCAATTTGCTCAATGCCCTCGACCAGACCATCAGCTCGATATCCTTCTTTGCTACGTGTACATTTTATTCAACTACCTGCTCCAATGGCCCTGAATTGCTGGGCACGACAGACATTGCGTGGCAGCCGTATTCGAATGCCATCGTTTCTTACAATCCCGGGCAGAACCAGATTTCCGTCTCCGATCCTGTGACCGCAAGGCGCTATGCGCTTGTTAACGTAGGCGGCACAGGCAAGTCTACGCTGGCCGTGCAGAATGGCTCGACCAACTCATTGACCCTCTGGGGCGGCCTTGCTGTTGATCCAGCCACCAACCAGGCGTTCGTCGTTATGTCCGGCAGCGGCGGAATCCAAGTTGTCAATCTCGGACCGTCGCCGACAAACGCCCTGAAGACCGCGCAAATATCGGGAATCCTTGTTCCTAACCCCAATCCTGGACTCGGCGTTATCGGGGGCATCCCCAATGCCACCGTGCCGCAGGGAACGCTAACGTCCAGCACCGACTTGAGCGGCGTACAAATCTTCGGTTCGGGTTTTGATGCTGGAACCCAGGTTCGATTGGATGGGACTGCAATCCCGGCTGCCGACGTTCAATTTGTGAACACCAGGCAGCTCACCGTTACCATTCCTGCCACACACCTTTCGTTCCCACATCGCTTTGCGCTCGACTTGGTGAACGGAAGCGGTGTGCAATCCAACGCCACGGACTTTTTCCTGATTCAAGCCGTCGACCTCTCTCAAGTCTGCACGAGCACCGCCGGGACGCAGCCGAGTTCCGTGGCCATTGCCGATCAGCTCGCGAACGGGCCCTTCTCTCCCATCGCTGTGGTCACCAACAGCGGTTGCAACAACATTTCGGTTGTTGACATCAATCCGACGGCGACCGTCAGCGGTCAAACCGTGCAGAATCCGAACTTCGGTAAGATCCTCCATACCATTGCCGTTGGTGCTGTTCCGCAAGGAATCGCGGTGAGCCAGCCCTTTGGACTCGCCGTAGTCGCCAACAACTCGGCTGGCACAGCATCGATCGTCAATCTAATTACAGACTCACTCGCGGTTCCCGATGTCTCCACCGGGACGAACCCCGTCGGCGTGGCCATCAGCGATGCAACCGGTGTCGCCATTGTCGCCAACACCGGTTCGAACACCATCACGGAGATCAACCTTGGCGTGCTCTTTGGAACCTCTCCACCGACCACGCTCACTCCAGTAAGCATTGGCGGATTCCAACAGCCGACGGCAGTGGCCATTGACCCGGATCGCGGCACCAACAATCAGGGCCTGGCTGTGGTCACGACCCTGGCACTCCAAAGCGGCACCGGTCCCCAAGGACTCTTGCAAGGTGTTGACATTGGGTTGGCCACTCCCATTCTCAGCACGTCGGCACAGACCGGCAGCGTCACTGCGCCCTCAACTGGGATCGTCTTCGATCCCACTGTGTCCACCGGGACGGCTAACCCCGGCGTGTTCTATGCCAGTTCCAGCGGTGGCAACGTGATCTCCTCGTTTAACCCCGATTCTGGCGGCGCCACAACCGTAAACGTCGGCATCAACCCGACCGCGCTGGCGCTGAATCCCGAGACCGGAGCGATCCTGACGACCAACCTCGCGGGCAAAACGACGTCTCTCGTCGATACGACCTCAAATCCGTTGAGGACAGTCAAAACGATTGGACTTCCGGGTTCTGGTCAGTTCGGCGTGGCCATCGACCAATTCACGAATCTTGCCGTCATCGTGGATCAGGCCAACAACCGGCTGCTTATTTTCGCCATGCCCAACTAGGGCGTGCAGGCGGGTGCCGAACTGGGCGAGGTGCGCAACTAGGGTGGTGCCTAACTAGGTTGTGCGGTCGTTGCGGCGGGAACGAGAAGAACGAACGCTCGGAGGCGGCTCATGCTTGTTCGAAGCCGCAAACAGCTCGTGCCTGCTCGGAAGGGGCAAGCAGCTGATGCTTTCTGATTGCAGCGGGACGAGGGGCTCGCTATACTTTGGGGTTTGTGTGGTGCCCGCGGATGACGCAGGCAATCCGAAACACTTTCAAGCCAATTAAAAATTGGTTCCGGTTGGTCTCGAATTCATCGTGACCATCCAAAAACAAGGAGAATAAAGTGAATTTGAGAATTGTTTTTAGATCAGCTGCTCTGTCCGCAGCATGCCTTATCGGCGCGGCAGCAGCCTGGTCACAGTCGGCTCCCGCGGCCGGCGCTGCCGCGCCAGTCAAGTCGGTGGGCATAATCAATCTGCGGGGCGCCATTGGGAACACCGCAGAAGGCAAGCAAGCGTCCGCGGAATTGCAATCGCAGTTCGCTCCGCGCTCTACCGAAATCGACAATATGACGAAGCAGATCAATGATCTGCAGCAGAAGCTCCAAGCAGGGCAAGGCAAGCTGAGCCAAGACGAAGAAGCGCGCCTGACGGCCGAGGGCCAAAGGCTTACGCAGCGCCTCGATCGCCGGCGGAGCGATTTTCAGGAAGACGCGACCGCCGCGCAGCAAGAAGTGCTCGAGCGCATCGGCCGCAAAATGGTGGACGTCCTTGACCGCTATGCGCGCGAGAATGGCTTTAGCGTCGTTCTGGACACCTCCGGCCAGAATTCGCCGATCCTTTATGCGTCGAATCAGATTGATGTGACGCAGGACATCATCCGCCTTTATGACCAAGCGTATCCGGTTAAGGCAGGCGCTGCTCCGGCAGCTCCCAAGCCGGCTGCGACTACACCGAAACCCACTCCGCCGCCAACGAAGCCGCCTCAGCGATAGTTTATTTGGTAGCTTCCACAGTTTGTTTTTTGCAGACGCCCTCGAGAGTTTCGAGGGCGTTTCGCTTTTGTCGCGAAGAACGAACGCGCGGGGCGGCCCAGCGCGAAGGCCAGAGAAACTGAGGTCATATTTCGCAAAAATTCGATATAGTAGGCGAAACACAGTAGGGAGGACCTTATGCCACAAGTAAAATCGCGAATGGATCGAATGCCCCGTCTGCCGGTTTTTGCCACGCCGGCCGAGGAGCGGCGGCACCGTAAAGAAAGGCTCGCAGGAGCTTTCCGGCTTTTTTCGAAATGCGGTTTCGATGAAGGCGTGGCGGGCCACATCACGGCGCGCGATCCCGAGCGGCTGGACCATTTCTGGGTGAATCCCTTTGGAGTGCATTTCAGCCAAATTCGCGTGTCGGATCTTTTGCTTGTGAACGATCAAGGCGAGGTGGTGGAAGGCGACAGGGAAGTAAACGCAGCGGCGTTTGCGATTCACTCGCGGATTCACAAAGCGCGTCCCGACGTGATTGCGGCGGCGCACGCGCATTCGCTCAACGGGAAAACCTGGTCTTCGCTGGGGCGGCTGCTCGATCCGCTGACGCAGGACGCTTGCGCGTTTTATGAAGACCATGTCGTGTTCAACGATTTCACCGGAGTCGTTTACGAGACCGACGAAGGCGACCGAATCGCCAAGACGCTGGGCGACAAAAAAGCTGCCATTCTGAGCAATCACGGCCTCTTGACGGTCGGGCAATCCGTGGATGAAGCGGCGTGGTGGTTCATCACCATGGACCGCTCCTGCCAGGCGCAATTGCTCGCGGAAGCCGCGGGCGAGCCGCGCAAGATTCCTCACGAAACAGCGAAGCTGACGCACTCCCAGGTTGGGCCGCCCATGGTCGGTTGGTTCCAGTTCCAGCCGCTGTGGGACCGCATCACGCGCGAGCAGCCGGATTTGTTTGACTGAGATAAGAACCGGAAGTAAAGAAATATGGAAGTAATGAAGTAACGATAGACGCCAGCCCGGAAGTCGTGTGCAAGAGCGATCCCTCGTCGTGAAACTCCTCGGGACAGCTATCCTCATCGGATAGCTGGCTAACCATAAGCACGCCTCCCCCCTCCCGGTTTTTCTGTAAGTGCGGATTCTAAAGGGTTTTAAGCCCTGTGTTTTGGAAGTGCGGATTCTACGGGGGTTACAGGAGCGTTTTGCGGAAGTGCGGATTGTAAAGGAGATAGTAGAGAGCAATGAATAGTGAGTGGTTGGATTGCTGAAATAGAGGAATTTGGATTGAAGGGTGTACCCCCACCCCGGGTGTTTTTCGTAAGAGTGGCAAACAAAGGGGTTATGCTTGACGCAGTCTGTAAGAGTGGCAACGGCTGGACTTAAAGTTGTTTTGTTTTCAGCGAGTTGCACATGGCTCGTAAGAGTGGCAGGGAAGGGAGTTACAGGAAGAGGGCTAACAGGCGAAAGCGACCCGCGTGGCGAGGTGTGCTTAGTAACGAGTTGTAAAACTTTGGGGCTGAAAGGAGGGGGTCCCCCTCCCGGTTTTTTGTAAGTGTTGATTCTGGGGAAGTTGAAGTGGAGTGGAATCAACACTTGTAGAAGTGTTGATTCTGGATAGGTTAGGAGCGGGCGGCATTTATAAAGTGGTAACCTGGGTGGGACTGAGGATTTTGGGACAATTTGAAGGACCGCACGGCGGAGCCACATGACTTGCGGGCGCGCAGAAAAGAACGTGCCCTAACGAACGCAATCATTATAACATATTGGTACTGATTGTCAAGTACTAAATGCTAAGTGGCATGTTTGGTGGAAGTTAGCAGGGGAATTTCCAAAATGGGAATCCGGAAAAGACGGGGACCGGTTACGCAGAGTTCGCAGAGGCATAGAGTTCGCTGAGAAGAGGGAACGCGGCGCGCTAGCGGTTGTTAGTGAGCCACGCGCGTTTCTTCTGGTCCATTGAGATAAGAGAGAAAATGTCGCACCCTTGTCTAGTCCTTCGCGCCAACCGCCTCTCCGGTTTCGGCTAGTTAAGGGTGTTCCATCCGGCCGGGCGGCGTACCAGGGCAGTAGCTCGACATGAAGCGAGCGGTTACGCCTTTAAGATCCTCGTCCAGGATCGACATGGCTCGGTCGGCGATGGCCGCTGGCACGCCATAGTGGGCCTGGGCAATTCCGCCTGTGATGCAGGCCAGCGTGTCGCTGTCTCCTCCAAGCGATATTGCGTTTCGGATGGCATCTTCGTAATCCGTTGATTCGAGGAAGCAGACGATGGCCTGAGGAACCGTCTCTTGGCATGACTCGTTAAACCGGTATGTAGGTCTAATCTCATCAACACTCTGGGATAAATCATAGTGGAAGGTTGCCGCCGTGTATTGCCTCATGTCGGCCTTCGTACTTCCTGTCCTGGCAAGAAAGATTGCGGCGGCAGTTGCTTGCGCGCCCTTGATGCCCTCTGGGTGATTGTGGGTCACGGCGGTGTATTCAGCGGCCCGAACCAGCACTTCGTCCAGCGTGTTGAACGCAAACCCAACCGAGCTGATTCGCATAGCGGCGCCATTGCCCCAGCTATTGTAAGGCTGGCATTCGGAGGCTTGCGCCCATCGGTGAAAAAAGCCTCCGTATCCTGCGCCTGGATAACGCCGATAGTAGGCCCTCATCAGGGAAACATAGTCGGCGCCGGTCAAGATCGATTCGGCCAGGGCAACGGTGAGGACGGTATCGTCGGTGAAGCAGCAATCTGGACTGAACAGTTCGAACTGCTTGGTCTTGATGTTCTGCCACTCGTAGACCGATCCGATAATGTCGCCCGCTATGGCACCTATCATTTGGAGCTTCCTCGAAGGCGGCCTCGCAACACTGCGGCGATCCAGGGGACCTGCGCATTATCCTCGAACAGATCTCGTATAGCCATCTCCTTGAAGGCTTCCTAAAGGAGAGCGAGTGACGTGGTTGAATCCGGAGGCCTTGAAAACCACAGGAGACGCGCTAGGAATTCAGTTGCGCTCGCTGGTGCGCTTCGGGTGTACAATCCGCGGCAAGCTTGTAGTTTAAACCCCACCTTCAGATCGGAGATGAAATGAACAGGAAAAGTTTTGTGCGTATTGGTGCGCTTTTGCTTCTCACCGCCGGAGTAGCCTACGCGGCGGGGAATGACGTGTTTATGGGTACGTGGAAGTTAAATGAAGGCAAGTCGAAGATAGCTGCCGGACAGCCAAAGAATTCCACGGTGGTGTACACGGCGGACGGCGACAACGTAAAAGTCGCCATCGACGGAACGGACGCCAAGGGCCAGACCTTCCATAGCGACTGGACGGGGAAATTCGACGGCAAGGAGTACGCCCTTACCGGTGACTCCTCGAACGACATGCGTTCGTATAAAGTAGTCAACGATCACACGCTTTTGGTCATCACCAAAAAGGGCGGCAAAGAGACCTACAGTACCCAGATCGTGGTGTCCACCGACGGGAAGACTCGCACCGTTACGGTCACCGGGACCGATGCCAGCGGCGCGAAGGTCACGAGCACGCAGGTTTACGACAAGCAGTAACGTGCGGGATGGGAAGTTAGGGGCATGAAAGAGGAAGACCCACCTTTTCAAAAACCAAACCCGAAAAGGTGGGCCACCCCGGAAAAAGACAAAGTCAAAGTCGTGGCGTAGTGCCACCCGCCTGTCCCAGCCGCCACCCAAGAGTTAAGGCGCTGCCACCCGCCCGCGCGTAGCTTTAGTTGTACAGCATTTGGCAGGTGTCACGGACGGACGTGCTGAGGGCAGAGGAAGCGGATAGTCAAACCGTTGCGCACAAGTGCGTCGTAACTTTCCGCCCAGTCCGAATCTAGTGCATTGAGCACCGTTGGTGTCTTAAGGCTGGCTAATGCTACCGCCGCAAACTTTCGGTCGTTCCTGTCAAAATCTGCCAGGTCAGGGTCGTCTGGAAACTCTGCGAAATTCTCCGCACCATCTTCGTAACGTGGAGTAAGCACGACCTGCTCGCATCGCTTCTCGTCAGCCTGGACATTCCACACCCACTTTACAAATGCATCACCCGCTCCTGGCTCTCCGCTCAGACTCATATGATCCATGTACTCCTTGAGAATCCGCATAGCATCGTCGAGCACAATCACACCCTCGGAGCAGACAGCCGATAGCCCATCGATGCAAGCAATAACACAAGCCGGATCCGCATGACTTTTACCGTTCGCGCCAATTGGCACGTTCGTATCAACGACAAAGGCCTCCATCTTTATTCAGCCTGCTTCCGCAGCATTGCGGCCTTAGTTATCGCCGCCATTTCCCCAAACTCGTTACCAAAGAAGTCTCTGGGCCAATTTTTAATGTTCCCAAACAGGTCGACGTCGAGGGCAGTTAACTTCGAACCAGCATCGACTATTTCGCAGAAGTACAGGGCAGTCTGTTCGGGTGTCATCGTTTGTTCTGCCACGCGTCGCTGGAG
>Ga0210405_10003369_pt1 | contig 15729 bp, 14 predicted proteins | sample IncBWH11MmetaG_FD_155492 | JGI IMG/M metagenome (GOLD analysis project Ga0210405, IMG submission 155492) | Forest soil microbial communities from Barre Woods Harvard Forest LTER site, Petersham, Massachusetts, United States - Inc-BW-H-11-M | ecosystem: Environmental > Terrestrial > Soil >... | reverse complement strand
GGGCTTGAATTTGGCTCTTTTCATCGACGCAGAGAACCAGCGCTTTGTCCGGGGGATTGAGATAGAGCCCGACCACATCCTCGACCTTGCTGGCAAAGTTCTTGTCGCGCGAGATCTTGAACGTCTTGACGAGATGCGGCTTCAGCCCGTGCGAAGCCCAGATCCGCTGGACGCTGCGCAAGGAGATGCCGGCCGCCGCCGCCATGCTGCGACCGCTCCATTGGGTCGCATTCGGCGGTTTCTCGTGCAGCGTCATATCCACCACTCGCTTGATCGTCTCGGGCGGCAGCGGCTTGACGCGCGAGGGCCGGGTCGCGTCCTTCAAAAAGCCCCTCGACCCCCTCGGCCATATGGCGGCGGCGCCAACGGCGAACCGTCAGCAGGCTCTTGCCCACCGCCGCCGCAATCGCTTCCGCCGTCAGCCCATCGTTTGCCAAAAGCACGATCCGCGCTCTCCAAACCACCTTCTGGGGCGTGTTCCGGTCCCGGACCAACCGCTCCAATCGCTCACGATCAGCGCCGCCGATCGAAATTCGTTCGATTTTCCTCATTGGCCCAGATTCGCAAATCTGAGCTGATTTGTGAATCGTCCGTCAGCGTCAGGACACTTGGAATAGTCCGGCCAACATTTTTGCGAGACTTTTATGCTCGACGTTGAACCGATTGAACGGGCGCTGGCCGCGGCGGTTGGCCAGAGCCGGATTCCGGGCGTGGTCGCTGCCGCTGCAACACGCGACGGCGTGATTTTCGAAGGCGCGCGGGGCGCGCGCAGCGCGGCGAGCCCTGAGCCGATGGCGATCGATGCGGTGTTCCGCATCGCCTCGATGACCAAGGCGATCACGACCGTGGCGGCGATGCAGCTCGTGGAGCAGGGCAGGCTGTCGCTCGACGTCCCCGCGCGCGAAATCCTGCCCGCGCTCGGCGAGGTCAAGGTTCTTACCGGCTTCGATTCCGAAGGGCCGATCCTGCGGCCGCCGCGCGCTGACATCACGCTGCGGCGCCTCTTGACCCACACCGCGGGCTTTGCCTACGAGACCTGGAACGCAAAAATCGCCCGCTATGTGCGCGAGAACGGGCTGCCGCCGATGCGCAGCGCAAAACTCAAGGCGCTGGCGGTGCCTCTTGCCAACGAGCCCGGCGAACGCTGGGAATATGGCGTCAACATCGAGATGGTCGGCCGCATGATCGAAGCTGTCGGCGGCTCTGATCTCGAAACCCATCTGCAAAAGCATGTCCTGAAACCCTTGGGCATGGAAGATACCAGCTACATTGCGCGCCCGGCATGGGGAAGCCGTCTCGCGGACCTGCATGCGCGCAACGCCGATGGCACGCTCGAGGTGACCGCCGGTGCGCCGCTCGACGAGGCGAAACGCGAGTTTTTCCCCGGCGGGGGCGGCCTGTTCTCGACCGCGGGCGATTATCTGCGCCTTCTGCGCGCGCTGTTGAACGGCGGCGAGCTCGACGGCGTGCGCATCCTGAAATCCGCAACCGTCGCCATGATGGGCGAGAATCACATGGGCGCGCTCAACGTCCTGCCGCTGCCGACCGAGATGCCGCAGCTCTCCAGTCCTGTCGATCTGATGCCCGGCGTCACCAAGAAATGGGGGCTGAGTTTCCTGATCAACAGCGACGCGGTGCCGGGCGGAAGGGCCGCCGGCAGCCTGGCCTGGGCGGGGCTGATGAACACCTATTTCTGGCTCGATCCGGCGACGGGTGTCGCCGGCGTGTTCATGACGCAGATCCTGCCCTTTGCCGACGGCTGCGTACTGGATGCCTTCGACGCGTTTGAGCGCGCCGTCTATGAGGTTGTGGCCGGAGGATCGCCGACACAGGCGGCTTGACCGGCATTGCGTCAGACCAGGCGGTTGTTTGCGACTTGCACCGAGCCCTTGTCGCAGCTCGGGTCGATGGCCACGGCCTGTTTCGCGACCTTGCCGCGCGCCACACGATTGTTCTTGACCTGGACGTGGCGTGATTTGCCGACGAAGATCGCGCTGTCCGGCTTCACGCCATAGAGCTGGCCTGCGTCGAAGGCACTGCCACGGATAAAGCTCTGACCGATCGCGTTGTCGATGATCTGCACGCCATCGGCGTTGTGGACGAAGATCGCATAGGCGTAGGTATCGTCGATGTGGTTGCTGGCGATGGTGACGTTGCGGTTCTGGAAATTGTTCTGAAAACCCTTGGCGCCTTCCGGACAGGACATCCCGACATAGATGGCGCCGAGCGCGCCGTTGCCGCCGGTCAGCGCATTGGCGCCCGTCATCGCATGGCTGAAGCGGTTGTTGCGGAAGATGAGATTCTCCGCAAATCCGGATTCCGACCAGAAGCCGATATCGCTGCCGGCCTGCAGCGCGATTGTCGACGTGTAGGCGAACTGGCAGTCCTCGACGATGGTGTTCGGCGCCTTCACGACGACATGGCCGCAGGCGTGAAAACTCGAGCGCCGGACCGTGGTGCCGGCGCCGATCCGCGTCAATGAGGTGACGGAATCGGCTGTTTTCAGCGGCAGGTCCTGCTCCAGCACTACGTCATAGATCAGGTTGCCTTGCGAAGTCGGGCTCTTGTTCTTCCAGATCGCAGCTATTCTAGCCTTCAGCTCGGGCGCCTGGCGCTTCGAGAATTGCGCGATCCGCGTCCGCCCGAGCGAGGCGAATGTCGCATGATCGCAGCTCTCGATCTCGTCGCCGGCGGCAAGCCCGATGTCCCATTTGGGCGTCAGCAGATAGCGCCGCGGCGCCACCTTCTCGACCACGTAATAGTAGAAGCCGTGCACGTTCACGGCGTCGTCGGCGGTGTTGGAAAAGCTGCAATCCTCAATCGTTGGCCCGCGCTCCACAGTGATGAAGTGCGAACCATCCGCGTTGGTCGAGACCAGGCGGTCGGTCGTGGCGCCTTTCGGCCGCGGCCCCGGAACGATCGAGACCTTTTGCAGCAGCATCGAGCCGGGCCCGCCATTCTCCAGAATGCCAAAGTCCGGCGAGGCGAACAGCTGGACATCGATGAAGCTGGTCGCCTCGCTGCCGTCGACGACGATCGCGTGGGCTGAGGTGTTGGTGATGGCAACGACGTCGCCAACCACGATCGGCAGCTGGCTCGGGAAGCAATCATTGGCGCTCCAGCGCAAGGTGACCCTGATCAGCCCGGGCGACAGCCGCTCGACCTTGGCGGGGGTGAGAAAATCGCGCGCGCCCGGCTTCAGCGCGCGGGTTTTTCTGTCCATGACCCGGAAGAAGCCGTCGGTGACGGTGGCGAGAAAGGCGGGATCGTCAGGATAGCCCGGGTCGACCTTGACCGTGATCTGGGTTGCCGTCTTGTCGAAGGCTGTGATGGTGCCTTGGGTGAACGGCAGGGGATCGTAGTCGATGGTCAGGTCGCGGATCGTGACATGGCTGGACGAGGAGACGAGCAGCGTCGAATCCCGCGTCGTGTTGATCAATTGGGCGCCGTTGCCGTTGAGCTCGAAGCCGTGGAGCTGCTTGAACGCGAGAGGATGCTTGATCCGGTAAATCGCATTTTTTTCAAGATTGAACACGATGTGAACCGGACCGCCGCTCCTGGCTGCATCCGCGGCCGCTTTCTCGATCTCGGCAATCGCCTTGGCGAAGGCGGCATCGGCATCGCCGCCGCCCTTCAGGAAGCTCGCCATCTGCACCGTGACAAGGCCGGGGATCGCTTGCGCCCCGGCCTTGTCGCTCAGGGACATGGTGGCGAAGGACGAGGCAAGCGCGATCGCGCGCCTGCGACTTAAGGGTTGCATGCCAAGCCTCCGCGTTCGGCCGCTGTTTTGCAATCGTTTTGCAAACAGACGCGGCATTGTCGATCCGCGACCTGAACGCTGGCAGAACAGCATTGCGACGAGCGTCCCTGCGCCAAGTTCAATTTTCAGAAAATTGCTGCCGACGCGGCTATTCATGCTGAATGGGCATTAATCGATGCGCGAAGCGACTTGGCGCAGCATCAGCCGGCTCCTTACAATCGAGCCAAACCACGACAAGTGCGCAATCGATTCGATCGACAGGGAGGAACGGGTGCTGAAATCGAAATTCACTCTGGTGCTGACGGTGACGATGACCTCCTTGCTTGCGAGCGGCGTGCGCGCCGACACCTTTGCCTACATCGCCAACGCCGACAGCAACGACATCAGCGTGTTTCGGATCGAGCCCTCAAACGGCAAGGCCGAGGCGGTCGAGACCGTGGCATTCCCCGGCGTGGAAAATCCCGGCTCGTCGACGCCGCTGACCCTCAGTCCCGATCGCCTGACGCTTTTTGCCGGCGTTCGTGCCCAGCCCTACACGGTGCTGAGCTTTGCGATCGATCCCAGGAGCGGCCATCTCACCTATCGCGGCAGTGGTCCGCTGGCCGACAGCATGGCCAACATCGCGACTGACCGCACCGGAAAATTCCTGTTCAGCGCTTCCTATGGCGGCAACAAGGTCGCGCTGAACCCGATTGGCGCCGACGCCATCGTGCAGGCGGCGAAGGACGTGATCCCGACCGGCCTCAATGCGCACGCCTTCCTGCCGTCTCCCGACAATCATTTCGTGTTCGCGACCAATCTCGGATCGGACCAGATCCTGAGCTTCCGCTTCGATGTCGCGACCGGCGCATTGACACCGAATGAACCCGCCGCGATCAAGGTCGCCGAGAAAAACGGGCCGCGGCACTTCGTGTTCCATCCGAACGGCAAGTTCGTCTATCTCGTCAACGAGCTCAGCGCGGCGCTGCTGGTGTTTGCCTATGACGCGGCGCACGGCACCTGGCAGCAGATCCAGCAGGCCAGCGCGCTGCCGCGGGGTTTTGACGGAAAGCCTTTTGACGGAAAGCCTTTTGACGGAAAGCCTTGGGCGGCCGACATCCACCTGACCCCGGACGGGCGCTTCCTCTACGCTTCGGAACGCCGCTCGAGTACGCTAGCGGCGTTCAAGGTCGATGCGGAAAGCGGCAAGCTCACGCCGCTCGGCAGCGTGCCGACGGAAAAACAGCCGCGCGGCTTTGCGATCGATCCCTCCGGCCATGTGCTGGCAGCCGTCGGCGAGCTGTCGAACGGCATGAGCGTCTACACGATCGATCAGGCGAGCGGCGCGCTGAAATTGCTGCAGTCCTACCCGGTTGGCAAGAAGCCGAACTGGGTCGAGTTCGCTGCGTTTCCCTAAGGCGCGAAAGCGGGCTCGCGCGCCGCGCTTTGATCGTGATACAGTGTCACTCCAACGAGACTTTGTTGGAGTGATCGATGCGGCGCACGAAGATCGCGGAGCAGAACCGCTACCTGCTGCGTCAGCAGCAGGATTTTCGCCGCGCCGCGGACGTCGTCACCGACGCGCTGATGATCTTCGAGGAAATTGAGGCCATCGCCGTGATCGGCTCGGTGGCCAAAGCCTTGTGGAAGGAAGTGCCGCGTTTCTCGGGATTCCGGCGTCAAGGGATCGAGGTCTGGCACGAGTGCAAGGACGTCGATCTGGCGGTGTGGATTTCATCACAGCACCGGCTGGGTACGCTGCGCAAGGCGCGCGATCGGGCGTTGCGTGAGGCCTACGAAGCCGGAACTGGTCCCAGCACGGCCAATCATCAGGTCGAGATCTTCCTGATCGAGCCGGGGACCGACAGATATCTCGGCCGGCTGTGCAATTTCAGCGCCTGCCCGAAGGACAAGCCGCAATGCGCGACGGCGGGCTGCGGCGCCATTCCGTTCAACAAGGTCGTCGATGGGTTCGTGCCTGACGCCGACCTGCTGGCGTCGGCCCCTTACGCGACGCTGTACCGCCGCGGCGTCGGCCGCCTGCGGTCGGCGCTGGATTTGCCGCAAACCGACGGAACCTGAGCACCGCTTCGGCGGGCCACTAACGATCCTGAGGACGCGACATGCCGCGACCTGAACACCGCCAGGGCGATCCCGATTCGGGTTCACGGGCCAGTCGCGTGCCGCATGTGTGTTGGCTCGGTGGCGCGAGCGGCGCCGGCAAATCGACCATCGCTCGCCGCCTCGCGGCCAAACATGGACTGGTGCTGTATTCGACGGACGAAGCGATGGCCAGCCATGCGAGCCGGTGGCGTCCTGAAGATTGTCAATTCTTGGCTGAGTTCAAAGGATGACGATGGACGAGAGATGGGTCAATCGCTCGCCGCAGACCATGCTTGACACCTTTCAGTGGTTTCGGGGCGAGGGTTTCGGCCTCATCGTCGAAGACCTGCAGAAACTCCCGCCGGATCAGGCCATTGTCGTTGAAGGTTTCAACTTGCTGCCCGAGCTCGTAAAGCCGCTGCTCTCCCACCCAAGCCAGGGCCTTTGGCCGATCCCGACACCTGAGTTTCGGCTTGCCGCTTTCAAGAGCCGGGGCACACTATGGAGCATTGCCGAGAAGACCAGTAACCCCGAGCGCGCCTTGAGCAATCTACTTGAGCGGGACCGCCTTTTCACTATCCGCCTCCAGGAGGTGATCGAGAAGGTTGGTGTGCCTTCAATCAACGTGGATAACCTGATGGCTGAAGGCGATCTGGAAGATCGTGTTGCAACGCTATTCGGCCTTCGGTGACGATAAGTACTGTATTTGCAGGATGGCCCGGGCGCGATTTGCCGCGCCCGGGGTCGTTGTTGTCTGATCGGAAACCCGATCAATGCATCGTCTCTTCCGAGGCCGCGATCCAGGCGATCACGGCCTCGGAGAAACCATCGACGCGCGTCCACGCACCATGCCCGACCCCGTGCTGGTACGAGGCGACGTTCACCATGGTGCCGCGTCCCTTGGGCGCGGGGACCGCGTCATGGCTCTGCTCGTCGGTGAAGACGATGAGCCGGTCGCCCTTGCGGTCGATCTCGGAGATCGCCTTGCCGAGATACGTTCCACCATGGGCCTGCGAGTTCACGATCGCATCGCGCAGCGCAAAGCCGCGGCGGGGCGGGACCTTCACGACGTCATTGCTGAACGTGAAGATCTCGACCTCGTCGCAGACCTCGCGGGCGAGGATTGCGAGCCCGCAGGCCGCCTCCGCCCGCGTCATCTCTGACTGGGCCGAGAGCGGGTGGAACATCGACCCCGACACGTCGATCAGGAGCCGGGTGCGGCCGGGCAGGTGCGCATAGCCCTTGACCGACTTCAGCATGGCGGATTCGAGCTCTCCCTCGAAATCCGGCGCGTAGCGTGCGGCCGTGATGAAGCGGTAGGGCAGGATGCGATCCGTCCGCATCGCCTCGATCGCGTCGGCGATGGTCTGGCGCAGTAGCTCCGCCTTCTGCATCAGGCGCAGGTTGCGGAGCAGTGCGAGCCCACCGAGCCGCTTCTCGGCGATCAGTCGCTCAAAGGTCTCGCGCTTGTCCCGGCCGCCGGACAGCGAGACCTCCCAGGTGTCGGGCGAGGGCAGTTCGCCGTCGACGAGCTGCTTCCACACCTTCTCCTGCGCGGCATCCCGAGGCTTGGCGTGAACCAGGAACAGCACGTCCCTGATCCGCACCGCGCCGTCGCGGTCGTATTTCGCGAGCTGATAGGCGTCGAACTTGGTGAGCGCGCGCGCCAGGCCCTTCTTGATCTGGGCCGAGACGGGCTGACGCTTGCGCTGCTGCTGGGGACCAAGCGCGTCGGCCCAGTAGATCGCGAGCAGCTCCGTCATCTCGTCGGGACGCTGGATGATCCGCTCCAGGGTCTCGGCGACCAGCGGGCGGTGCTTCTCGCTTCGCGCCATTTCTCGCACCACCAGCAGCGGGGCGTGGCGCAGCTTCATCGCCTCGCGCGCCGCGACGGCAAGCTGGGCCGTACGCTCGGGCGCGACCTTTGGCACCAGCGCCTTGATGCGATCGGCAATCGCAACGCCGTCCTCATAAAACTGGTCCTCCCAGAGCAGGCAGTTCATCAGCGCGCGCTTCAGCTCCATCTCGGGCGTAAGACGTTTTCCGCGCGCGCCCTCATGGGTGAAGGCGCGAACGACCTTGTTCAGACTGACCATGATGGCCTCCTCTTGGGTTGATTATGGATTGGAATGGGGTGCCGGGGAACAGGCGAGGCTGCACTGCCCATTGAAGGGCCGCCACACGCTCTGCCGCTGAGCTACGGACTTACGCCCGGGAGGATTCGAACCTCCGACCTTGTGATCCCGAAGTAGCAGGTCTCTTCACCACCGGCTGCGCGCGAGGGCGCGACGGTCTTTGTCGTACTCTAAAATCTTTACTGCGTTATGAGTCACTCTCTCCCTCATCCTGAGGAGCGGCGTCTTCGCCGCGTCTCGAAGGATGAGGCCCGGAAATCAGCGCCGGGCCTCATGGTTCGAGACGCAGGCTTCGCGTGCGCCTCTCCATGACGGTCTGGCGACGCGGTGGGATTAAGGGACACGATCCGGGAACAGGCGATTGCTGAGACCCCGGCCTGCAGCTTACCCTGCAGGCCGGGAAGCGCTCTACCACTGAGCTACCGGCGCATGTGACGCCGGACGGATCTTCACCACGGATCGTGATGGGGTTGGCGGGGAACAGGCAATGCTGCACTGCCCGTAAGGGCTTCACAGAGCAACGGACGTTCGTCCGACACCGCTGTGATCGCGAAGTAGCAGACATCTTCACCACCGCCGTGCCGAAGCGTTGGCAGCGCTTCGGCATTTTTGGAGTACGCTGGGGAACAGGCGATATCGGCTTTCAGTGAGTCAACACAGGTGTTCCCTTCGGAAAACCTGCGCTGTGGCGCGTGGCAACCCTTGCCTGGGCGCCTCCACAGTGCGTGACGTCAAAGGCGGGAGTCGAACCCGCTTTGCCGTGGTGCGAAGTATCCGACATCTTCACCACCAGCGTCGGTTGAGCCGCAGAGATCATGACCCCGCGGCAAACCAAGCTATGAAATGTACTCTATCGCGGCGCTCTGAGTGGCGCCGCAATTTGCGAACTCCTCAAGAGTTCGCTCTGCCATCGGTGTCCGGCTCATCGCCTCGTTCCCTCCGGCAGGCCCCGCGCATGTGGGCACGCGCCTGTCCGCGCGAGCCCCGGGATCCGGGTCTCCCGTTCCGGCCTGCGCCGGGACATCGTCGAATGAGCAGTTGCGTCGGGCAATAAAAAACCCTCCGCAAGCGCCTGCTCGGGGAGGGTCCGTGACAGACGGACTGTCGATCTCACCTCAGGCAAGATCGCTCCCATGAGCGGGGCATGCGCCATCGATCGGCGATAGGCCACTCGACAGTCTCATGCGTTGTTCGTGTCCGTACATCATGATCTTGTTCATGCTCTCGCTCGCGAAGCCTTTTGCTTGCGAGGGCGCGTGACATACGCCCGCGATTTTCGAATGTCAAGACGAGGAACGGCCCAAAATTGCGACAAGAAGCAGGATTGTCGATACAACTTACGGATGTTCTGTCCTTCCCGTCATCACTGGTCTACAGTCGTGGTCTATTTCGCCAGATGATATCATCCGATGTCGTCGAAGAGATTAGAGAGTCCGGTGCCGAGATCAATGGCCGCAGCCGGCGTCATGTTGCTTGCGATGCTTGCGTCGTGGTCGTCTTTTGCGCAAGGCGGGCCGCCGGATGAAGCCGCGCGAAGAGCCGAATTGGTCGCGGCATGGCAAGCCGCAAGCAAGGCCGGCACCGGCGGTCCGGGCGACGTCGCCCTGATCGACCAGGCCGCGCTGAAACTTCCGGCCGGCTATTTCTTCGTCCCGAGGGATGAAGGCGCGCGCGTGTTGCGTGCGCTCGGCAATCTGGTCAACGATGCAACCCTTGTCGGCGTTGTCGTCGGCACGCATCAGAATGACCATTGGCTGGTGGTGATCCGCTACATCAAGGAAGGCTACATCAAGGATGATGACGCCAGGAACTGGAATGCCGACGAACTTCTGAAAAATCTCGGCGATCGGGTCGAGCAAGCCAACAAGGACCGTGTCGCGCGCGGATTTCCGGAAATGCAGATCGTCGGATGGGTGGAGCCGCCGGCTTATGATGCCGTGACCCATCGCCTGGTGTGGTCGGTGCTCGGCAAGGACAAGGGCGATCCGGACGACGCGCCGAAGAACATCAACTACAATACCTACGCGCTGGGACGCGACGGTTACTTCAGCCTGAACCTGCTGTCCGCTTCGGACCGGATCGCGGGCGAAAAGGCCGTGGCCCACGAGTTGCTCAGCGATCTCGGCTACAATGCCGGCAAACGCTACGAGGACTTCAGCGCAGCCACCGATCGCATCGCCGAGTACGGCCTGCTCGCGCTGGTCGGCGGGGTTGCGGTCAAGAAGCTCGGTCTGTTTGCGCTGTTGGTCGGCCTGGTGCTCAAATTCGCCAAGGTCATTCTGCTCGGGGCGGCCGCATTGGGCGCCGTGGTGATGAGAGTCTTCCGCCGCAAACCCCGCGCAGCAATGCGGCCGACGGCGCGGCGTGACATCCCGGTGCTGGCCGCGCTCCGGGCTGTCATGACATGTGACCCGATAGCGATGCGAGTTTGCGGCAAAGGTGATGTGCGCCGACGCAGGCTTCCATGCCGATCAGGCAAGGCGCTATATTGGCGAGCCGCGCTTCCACTTTTGCCGCAGCACGATGGCGCCGCGCGCATTGTGGCCCACGACGTGGAACCAGTTCTTGCCAATATCGATGCCGATCACGGCGATTGCGCTGTTGTTGGATTGCTGAGACATGGTGTGCTCCTTGTCTTCGCTGCCCCGAGCCGGCTTCTGTCACTGCGGGGGCGGGAGCAACGGCCGGACCACCCCATTACCGGACGTTAAAACGGTTCAAAGCCCCGGCATAGATTGCGGCAGGCGTTCGGAATACGCGGCGGGATCATCGCTTACGTAGTCAGGTCCCTCTCGATTGCGGCGAGATTTTTCGGCAGCATGCGCTTGAACAGCGTGAGCAGGCGGCGTGCCTCCCGGGGCGGCTGCGTGATCGCGTGGCGCACCGCCGCTGCGATCAGCGTCATGACGAGCTGCGCGAAGGCGGCAAGCGCGGTCTGCGGAGTGTCCGGTGCGATGCGGCGCAAGGCATCCAGCAGCAGCCCGGACAGCAACGCCATGTCCTCCGCGTCGAGCTTCTGCAACACCCGGTCGGCCTGCGTTGCCTGCCAGATGTCGCGCACGACCGGCTCGGCCAGAAACATCTCGTAATAGCTGTCGGTGATGCGGCAGAGCGCGGGATGGAGATCCCTGGCCATCTTCGCGGCCGACAGATCACGCCGGACGCAGTCGCGCCCGATCGCGTTGTGGCGCTCCGCCAGCGTGCCGATGATCGCCGTCTTGTCGGGAAAATACTGGTAGAGCGAGCCGAACGCGATGCCGGTGCGCTCGACGATGTCGCTCATGCGGAACGCCTCGCTGCCTTTTTCGGACATCAGTTCGGCGGCGCAAGCGAGAATGCGTTCGAACCGCTCGCGGCTCCGCTTCTGGGTCGGAACCAGACGCCCCAATCCCTGTGGTCCCGCAGCTTCGGTCTCTTTCGCCATCAGTCCCTCCCGCCAAAAAACAGCTTGACGGCTTTAATACGAGAGTCTATCGCATTTATCAAATGCGAGATAATCTCGTGTTTTGTTTCAGGGAGGTTGAATCATGCGTCAGCTCGTCACGCCAGCCCTGCTGTGGTGCTCCGCGATCGGATGTGGGCTGATGGCCGGGGTCTATTTTGCGTTCTCGACGTTCATCATGACGGCGCTGGCGCGCACCGGCCCGGGTCCCGGCATGGCCGCGATGAACGCGATCGACGTCGAGATCGTGAGATCGCTGTTCATGCCGCTCTTTCTCGCGACGACGCTGACAAGTGCAGCCCTGGCGGTTGTCGCCTGTTTCCGTCTCGGCGAGCCGGGTGCGGTCGCAGCACTCGCGGGCGGCGTCATCTACGTGCTCGGCATGTTCGTTGCCACCATGGTCTTCAACGTGCCGCTGAACGACGCGTTGGCGGCGGCCGATGCCTCGAGCGCGGAGGGGGCGGCGCTCTGGGCGCGCTATCTCGGGGATTGGACCTTGTGGAACCACGTCCGGACCGTCGCGTCGGTTGCGGCGGCCGTGCTGTTTACGATGGCGCTTGCGGCGCGCTGACGCAGGCGTCCGAAAGTGAAGGGCGATGTCGGATCGCGGTTCGCTGGATCGTCCTCAGGACGATTCAACCAGGAGACTCCACATGTCCTATGTCGATGGTTTTGTGATTCCGGTATCCCGGGACAAGGTCGAGGCGTATAAGGCGCTGGCGCGCAAGGCGGGCGAGATCTTCAAGGAGCACGGCGCGCTCGCCGTCGTCGAATGCATCGGCGATGACGTTCCCTATGGCAAGCTGACCTCGTTCCCCCGGGCGGTGCAGGCGAAGGATGACGAGGTCGTGATCTTCTCCTGGGTTGTCTACGCGTCGCGGGCAGACCGCGATGCCACCAGCGCCAAGGTCATGGCGGATCCGCGCCTGAAGGGCGACATGCCGTTCGACGGCCAGCGCATGATTTTTGGCGGATTTGTGCCCTGGCTGGAGATGTGATTCGAAAAGCCACGTCAAGATTGACGGAATCGGCTGGCAGTGCATGCTGCCCGGATGTTCAGGGATTGCCGATTGGCTCGGATGAGCGACGGTCACTATTGTCTGGTGCGCGACCTCGGCCCGGTGAAGGGCGGCAAGGGGCTGAAGCACCATGAGGTGGTCGTCGACTTCAGCCTTCGCGGCATCCGCGACTTTTCGAAGCGTGCGATCATCGAAGGGGTGCGGCGGATCGTGCCGCGGGTGCAACCGCGCGCGCAGGCGCACGCCGAACGCGATCGGGCGGACGAACAGCCATCGAGCGGTGTTCCTGCGGGCGAAGGCTCCGATCTGGTCGTTGAAGCCAGTACGCAGCATGACGCGGCAGCCGCCTCGCTAGGCCGGCCTCACTCCGGGGCATCTGACAAGGAACTGGCGAATGGGCTTCTATCAACGCCACATTGTGCCGTGCCTCACGCATCTGTCGATGAGCCAGAAGCAGCTCCTGCCGTTTCGGCAACAGGCGGTCGGCGCGGCGGAGGGGCGGGTGCTGGAGATCGGCATCGGCTCCGGGCTCAATCTTCCGCTCTATGGCGGCATGGTGAGTTCGGTGATCGGGCTTGAGCCATCGCCGGAACTGCTGCGCATGGCGCGCTCGCGCGCGTCAGCCGCGGCAGTCCCGGTCACGCTGATCGATGCCTCGGCCGAGGCGATCCCGCTCGATGCCGAGAGCGTCGATACGGTGGTCACGACCTGGACCTTGTGCACGATCCCCGATGCGTCGCGCGCGCTGGCCGAGATGCGCCGCGTGCTGAAGCCGGGCGGCGCGCTGTTGTTCGTCGAACATGGTCGCGCGCCGGAGCCCGGCGTCGCGCGCTGGCAGGACCGGCTCGATCCCCTGTGGTCGCACATCGCCGGCGGTTGTCATCTCAATCGCAAGATGGACGATCTCCTCAACCAGGCCGGTTTTCGCATCGATACGCTGGCACATCCGCGGCTGCCCGGCCCACCGACCCACACGTTCCTGTATCAGGGGCGCGCTCGACCGGCGTGATCGATCGGGATGCGTTCTATTGTCCGGCCTGACGCGGCAGCCGTGTCGTGAGGTAAGCGTCGAACGCGGCCTTGCGCGCCGCATCCAGCACCGGAATCGGCCTGACGTCGTCGCCCAATTCCATCACGGTCTCGCTGCCGGCGCCGAAACGCGGCCATGACGGCAGGCCGGCGCCATTCGGATCGCCGGACCTTGCAAAATTCGTCCAATAGCGCTGCAGCTGCTCGGCGAGTTCTTGATCGCGCGGCTGCCAGGGCCGCTCGATCGTGGCCTGGGTGCCGAACACGTAGGCGAGCTCGGCGGAGTGGAACGCGCCGACCTTGATCGGGTCCGAGCCCGGTGCAAGGCGGGTGAAGCGATAGACGAAGGCCGGCTTGCCGTGCGCGGCGAGCACGAGGGCCTCGCGGGCCGAGGCGGCAAGCAGGTAATCGCTCTGCATGCGGTCCTGCGCCGACGTGGCGCCTGCATCATCGCTGCCCTGGTAGAGGCCCGCGAGCGCATCCGCTTCTCCGCCAAAGCGGCGGTGGATGAGTGAATTGAGACCGTCGGGTGTGGTCGCGGGCAAAAGCTCTGTGCCCTCGTCGAAATTGGTGCCGATCAGCACGGTCTCGCCAGTGCCGTGACCGGATGCAATCATCTCCGGCAGGTCGTGCGGCAGCACATGGCCGTCGACATTGGGCCGCAAGCCGAAGCCTGCCGCCTTGCTGCCATTGACGCCGATCGCCTGCACGAGATCCGGACCCGGCAACATGCGCAGCTCCGCGAGGGTGTGCGCATGAAGCGCCTCGGCGAATTTCGCGGTCCCTTGCTCCGACTGCGACAGCGTCTGCATCGGGTCGCTCATGCCGAACATCGGATCACTCTCGACGATCGCGCGGCGGAACAGGTCGTGCGCCAGCGGCGAGGCCATCATGGCGCCGACGCCGAGCGCGCCGGCGGACTGTCCGAAGATGGTGACGTTATGCGCGTCGCCGCCAAAGCCGGCGATATTCGCCTGCACCCAGCGCAGCGCCGCCATCATGTCGAGCAGCCCGTAATTGCCGGACACGCGGTCCGGACTCTCGGCATCGAGCTCGGGATGGGTGAAAAAGCCCAGCGGCCCGAGCCGATAGTTGATGGTCACGAGCACCACGCCTTTGCGTGCCAGCGCGTCGCCATCGAACGTGGGCAGCGAACCGGAACCTTGCGAAAATCCGCCGCCATGAAACCAGACCATGACCGGCAAACGGTCGGTGTTGTCGCGCGCGGGCGTATGGACGTTCAGATAAAGGCAGTCTTCGCTTTGCCTTTCCGAGGTGAGAAAGAACTCCTTCTGGTAGAACGATCCCGGCGCCGGCAGCGGCTGCAGGCAGGCGGGCGCGAAATGCGTCGTCTCCAGGATGCCCTGCCAGGCAACGACCGGTTGCGGCGGCCGCCATCGGAGGCCGCCGACCGGCGCCGCCGCGTAGGGAATGCCGAGATAGCGGGCCACGGCGCCGTCGGCGCCGGCGAGACCCACGATCTCGCCACCGTCGATGCGCACCACGGCAGCCCCGAGCTGCGACACGGTCGCTGCCGCTTGCGCGTCGGCCGCCGACGGTGTGACGGCAGTCATCGCGGCCGCGAGGCAAAGGCCGAGCAGTGCAGTGAGATTTGAGGATCGTGTTGGAGTATGCGCATCGCGCCTGACGCCGAATGGTGTCATGGTCGTCTCGCTCCCTGTGTTTCTTCTTGCTTCTTGTCGCTGTTGTCGTTCCGGGCTCAAACGCCGGAGTATCGCGCGGCAGGTGCAGTCTGCATTCGCGGGAAACGACGGTCAAGGAGTCGAGGATGATCCTTCTCGATTGAACAGAGCGCCTGGCCGGCATTTCTCACGCTATCCGCTCGGGTGCCGCGGCGGGTTGATTTCGCGGGCAGCACAACCAGCGCCTATTCGAGCCGGGCGGACAGAAAGGCGATGGTTCGCCCGATGCCGCCGGCGCCGACCACGATCGAGTCCGTGAACGCGTCCGGCGAGACTCCGTGGGATGGCGCGCAAGCTCCTCGTCGCCAGACGCGCTGTTGCTCATCCATGCGGCGCCGACCTCGTTAGGCCAGTCGTTGCGGCTTTCGGCCCCCGGGGTTCGCCGCTCAGTCCAGCTCGAACTTGTCCTTGTAGACCATCTTCAGCGCGGGATCCTGATCGGGCTTGTGCAGCACCGCGTTGCCGACGACCAGAAGGTCGAGCTCGGTGCCCATGAAGCAGCGGAACGCGTCTTCCGGGGTGCAGACGATCGGTTCGCTGCGCATGTTGAAGGAGGTGT
>Ga0210405_10003365_pt1 | contig 15749 bp, 16 predicted proteins | sample IncBWH11MmetaG_FD_155492 | JGI IMG/M metagenome (GOLD analysis project Ga0210405, IMG submission 155492) | Forest soil microbial communities from Barre Woods Harvard Forest LTER site, Petersham, Massachusetts, United States - Inc-BW-H-11-M | ecosystem: Environmental > Terrestrial > Soil >... | reverse complement strand
GGTCCGGGTGATCACCTCCACGGTGACCTCGCGGTAGGCGCAGGAGGCCTGGGTGAAGTCGATGGTGATCCACCCGGTGGTCGACTCGGCGGTGATCCGCTGCGGGACGATCCAGCGTCCGGCCTGCTTGATGTTAGGCGTGGTGGTCCGCAGGACCAGCGTGTCCGGCTCAAGGACGATGCCCGGGTAAAGGACGAGGGGCGGCTGCGCGGGCAGGTCCGCCACCAGGATCTCCAGGTCGCCGTAGGTCTTGGCGCTGTAGGCCCGGCCGATCCGGTCATCCAGCTCCCAGAGCTCGAGTCGGCCTTCGCGGGCCGCGATCCGCAGCCGCTCCGCCACGGCGTCCCGGTCCACATCGGCCGCCCGGTGCGCCGCGATGTCGTTCGGCCTCGGTCCCGGCCGATCCGCATCGGTCATAGGGCGATCCTACGAGGGCGGCCTAGTGGTGGACGGCGGCGAGCAGGGCGGAGTAGGAACGGACCAGCGCCGCGTGCTCCAGCGGGAGCAGGCGGCTGTCCGGCGGGCAGCCCTCCCGGACCCACTGATCGGACAGGTCCATGGCCCAGGCCCGGTGTACCGCAGCCGGGCGGAGCGCGGCCTCCGGCTCGCCGTAGACGTAGCAATACAGGCGGAGCAGGGACTCCACCAGTTCCTCGGCGGGCTCGGCGTCCTCCGTCAGGTGCGCACCATCTCGGTGCTGGCCCTCGCGGTGTACGCGCCACCAGTCGACCTCGAGCTCGGCGGCCTTGGCCGGGTTGGCGGGCTCGCCGTAGGTGAGCCTGACCAGGGCGTAGAACCGCCGCATGTAGGCCCGGGCCCGCTTGGGATGGTTGTTGGGGTACGGCGCCCACAGCTGGCTGGCCCGCAGCACCAGCCAGGCGCCGTGCAGGGTCCGGTGCCAGTCCATGCCAAAGCCCACCCTGACCAAGCCGACGAAAGCGATCAGCACCCGGGGCCACTGCCGTAGGTAGTACCCCACCCAGGCCCGGTACTCCAGGTCGGCGAGCCGGACCGGATCGAAGGACCGGAGCCGCATCGGCGTCCCGACGCTGACCTTGCCCGCGCTGCTCATCGGCGTCCCCTCCCCTGGCCGCAGCCGACCCAGCCGGCCGGTAGCGTTAAGGTACATCGCCCAGCACGGGCAGCGCTCGGCGGAGCCAGCGCAGGAGTTCGGCGAAGTCCTCGTCGATCACGGACTGGTCATGGTGGCGGAACCGGCCCGCCGCCTCGCTGGCGGCGAAGCCGAGCACGGCCGTACTGATCAGCCGTTCGGCCCGCGCGGCCTCGGGGTCGGGCAGGCCGCCTTCTCGCAGTGCGGCCTGCACCGCGTTCCGGACCCTCCGGGCGGTCGGGGTGACGGCCGGCCTGGTCAGCAGGAGCGGGAAGACGGCTGGATGCCTGCGCGCGGTGGCCCTGATCCCGTCGGCCAGCGCGACGAGCCGCTCGTCCCACCGGCCTTCGGCCGAGGGCCGCGGGTACTCGGTCAGCAGCAGTTCGACCAGGCCGTCCAGGAGCGCGTCCTTGTCGGCCACGTGCCGGTACAGCGCCATCGGCGTGACGTGCAGGCGGCGGGCCACCGCGTGCATGGTGACTGCGGCCAGTCCCTGCTCGTCAGCCAGCTGGAGCGCGGCGGCCAGCACCGCCGTCCTGCTGATCTGCGCGACCCGCCCCATGAGCCTCCTGCCCGCTTGTCAATCAAAGTATATAACGTATGCTTACATCATACACTTATCTGGAGGTTGCGATGCTCATTCTGCTCAGCGACGGCGCAAGCCTGGCCAGCCGGCAGTGCGCCACCGTGCTTTCCCGGGCCGGTCATCAGGTAGAGGCGCTCTGCGCGGAGGGGTTGTGCCTGGGCCGCATGACCCGCCATGTCCGCCGGGTGCACCGGGTGCCGAGCATCGGCGCCGATCCGTTCGGCTGGCTGGAGGCGGCTCTGGATATCGCCGCGCGGCGGCACGCCGAGGTGCTGCTGCCGGTCCAGGAGCAGGTAGCGGTCATGTCGCTGGCGCGCGGCCGGATCGAGGCCGCGGGCCTGCGGACCGCGGTGCCGGACTTCGGCGCGCTGGCCCGGGTGCAGGACAAGGTATCCGCGTTCGGCACGCTGACCGAGGCTGGCCTGCCGCAGCCGCCCGCCGTGGTCGCCGCGAGCCGGGCGGACCTCGAATCGGCCGGGAAGCTGCCGGCCTTCGTAAAGACGCCGATCGGCACCGCGTCGGCCGGGGTGGTCCGGGTGGAGACGCGGGCCGAGCTGCGGCAGCTCGCGGCGAGGTACGAGCGCGACGGAGTATTCGGGGCGGGAGGCGTCCTGGTGCAGCAGCCGGCCGACGGGCCGCTGATCATGGTCCAGTCGGTATTCGCGCGCGGTGAGCTGGTCGCGTTCCACGCCTGCCAGCGCGTCCGTGAGGGGACGGGCGGCGGAGCCAGCCACAAGCTCGGCCTGGACCTGCCGGAGGCGCGCGAGCACCTCGCCGCGCTGGGCGCGGCGCTGCGCTGGCACGGCGCGCTGTCGGCCGACGTGATCGGTGACCGGGCGGGCGTGGTGTTCATCGACATCAACCCGCGGCTAGTCGAGCCGGTCAACGCCCTGGCCTCCGGCGTCGACCTGGTGCGGGCCCTGGTCGAGGTGGCGCGCACGGGCACGTCGCGGCCGCAGCCGCCGGGTCGGCCCGGCGAGCGGACGCACCAGCTGCTGCTCGCGGTGCTGGGCGCGGCACAGCACGGCGGACGCCGCGAGATCGCGCGCGAGCTGGGGAACGCGCTGGCCCGCCGAGGCGACTACCGGGGCAGCCGGGAAGAACTGACGCCGGGCGGAGGCGACCTGCTCGCCGCGCTCCCGGTCGTGCTGATCGCCGCGGCCACCCTCGCGCGGCCCGCCACGGGGCGGTACTTCACCGGCGGTAGCGTCGGCGCGTACTCGCTCACCCCGGCCGCATGGCATGCGCTCGTAACGGCCGACGCCGCTCGGGCGCACCCCCGGGGCGGTCGCACTGACGCGGGGCGGGCACCACGGACCGTTCGGCAGAAAGATCTTTTGTCTTTTATTCGTCGAGGGCGCCGGCGTCGGCGGGGACGTCGACGGAGTACTGGCGGAGCACGTCCAGCGGGACGATCTCCAACGCGCGCTCGTGGGTGGAGGCCAGCACCACCGGGGCCGCGGCGCCCTCGCGGTGCGCGCGCAGCCAGTTCGCCGCGGTCACGCACCACCTGTCCCCCGGCACCAGGCCGGGGAAGCTGAACTGGGGCATCGGCGTGGACAGGTCATTGCCGATGCCACGCTGATGCGCGAGGAACTCCGCGGTCACCACCGCGCAGATCGTGTGACTGCCCAGGTCCTCGGGTCCGGTGGTGCAGCACCCGTCCCGGTAGAACCCGGTAAGAGGATCGGTTCCACATGGCTCGAGCTCCGCGCCAAGCACATTTCGGTCGCCCATGCTTGCAGTATCAGCACGGCGGCAGCGCCTGCGCAAGATCAGCGGCCGAGCCCGGCCCGGCTGCGTCATAACCTCGCAATAAATGAGGAGAAACGCGGGCCGCGAAGCGCCATCCGCCGGCCGGGCGCCGGCACAATGGGTCGCGTGAAGCGCTCCAGACTTCACGGTCGACACGGGGGTCACTCCGAATACCGCGCCGTAAGGTACCGGCTGGACAGGGTTCGGCGGGCGGCTTAGTCTTGACTGTATGGTCAGTCAAGATCGTGATTACCGGCGTGACCCGGCTCCGCTCGACCGGGACGGGCTGGCGGCGGCACTGCGGCCGTTCGGCGAGAGCCGGATGCTGCCGCGGGCCGCGTACGTGGACCCGGCGGTGTTCGAGTGGGAGCAACGGAACTTCTTCGGCGGCGGCTGGGTGTGCGTCGCGCGCAGCGAACAGCTGCCGCAGCCGGGCGACCAGCGGGCTGAGGCGACCGGGACGGGGGGCGTGCTGCTGGTCCGGGGCGAGGACGGCACGCTGCATGCGTTCGCGAACACCTGCCGCCACCGCGGGCACGAGCTGCTGCCCTGCGGCGAGGGCACGCAGGCCCGGATGATCATCTGTCCTTACCATGCATGGACGTACACGCTGGCCGGCGACCTGCGCGCGGCGGGGAGCTTCAAGAAGGTACCCGGCTTCGAGTTCGGGTCGTGGGGCCTGGCCCGGCTGCCGGCGACCGAATGGCACGGCCTGGTCTTCGTCGACACCTCGGGCGGTCTTGCTGGCTCGCTGGCCGAGTCGCTGGCCAAGCTCGACGAGATCATCGCGCCGTACGAGCCGGAGCGGCTGGTGACGGCCGGCCGGCACAGCTATGACGCCGCGGCGAACTGGAAGATCCTGACCGAGAACTACCACGAGTGCTACCACTGTCCGTCCATCCACCCCGAGCTGTGCCGGGTCAGCCCGCCCAAGAGCGGCGAGAACTACGCCTCCGACGGCCCCTGGGTGGGCGGCTGGATGGACCTGCGGGACGGCATGGCCACCATGTCGTTGGACGGCGCGAGCGGCGGCGTGCCGCTGCGCGGGCTCGACGCGCAGGGGCTGCGCACCGTCATCTACGTCAACATCTTGCCGAACGTCCTGCTCAGCCTGCATCCGGACTACGTGATGACGCACCGGCTGACGCCGGTGGCCGCGGACAAGACCCGGATCGAGTGCACGTGGGCGTTCGCCCCCGAGGCGGTGGCTCGGCCTTCCTTCGATCCGAGTTATGCGGTGGAGTTCTGGGACATCACCAACCGGCAGGACTGGGGCGCGTGCGAGTCGGTCCAGCGCGGGCTGGCCTCGCCGCAGGCCTCACCCGGACCGCTGGCGCCCGACGAGGACGCGGTGCACTCGTTCGTCGCCACCATCGCCCGGGGCTACCTGGGCCAGATCGCCTGGGGCCCGGTAGCTTAGCAGGGTGACCATATATGACGTCCCCGTGAAGACGCTGGCCGGGCAGGACTCCTCACTCGGTGCGGCTGCGCCCGGATCGGCGTTGCTGATCGTTAACGTGGCCTCTAAGTGCGGGCTCACGCCCCAGTACGCGGCGCTGGAGAAGCTGCACGAGGAATTCGCCTCCCGCGGATTGGCGGTGGTCGGCTTCCCTTGCAACCAGTTCGGCGGGCAGGAGCCCGGCACCTCGGAGGAGATCGCCGAGTTCTGCTCGGCGACCTACGGGGTGACGTTCCCGATGTTCGAGAAGATCGAGGTGAACGGCCCCGGGCGGCATCCCATCTATGATCTGCTGACTGCGGTGCCGGACGCGAACGGCGAGGCCGGCGACATCCAGTGGAACTTCGAGAAGTTCCTGATCCGGCCGGATGGCACGGTGGCCGAGCGGTTCCGGCCGCGCACCACCCCCGACTCAGCCGAGGTGCTGGTCGCTATTGAGGCCAACCTCCCGGAGGGGTACTTCCTCGGCTAGCGCACGACGCTCGCGGCAGGGCTGAGGGCTCAGGGCTCAGGCGAGGGCGGCGGGGGTGCGCTTGGTCATCTGGCGGGCGATGATCATGCGCTGGATCTCGCTGGTGCCCTCCCAGATGCGCTCGACGCGGAGCTCGCGGTAGAAGCGTTCGGCGACGTTCTCGCGCATGTAGCCACGGCCGCCGAAGACCTGGACGGCGCGGTCGGCCACGCGGCCGGCCATCTCCGAGCAGTACAGCTTGGCCATCGAGCACTGGGCGTGCGACACCTTGGTATCGATGCCGCGGTCGATGCCGCGCGCGGTCTCGTAGGCCATGGCCCGGGCCGCAAACAGCTCGGTGAGGCTGTCGGCGAGCATCCCGGCCACCAGCCCGTGGTCGGCGATCACACCGCCGCCCGCCCGGCGGGTGGCGGCGAACGCGGTCATCTCCGTCGTGAGCCTTTCCGCGGCCCCGAGGCAACGGGCGGCGACCATCAGGCGTTCGAAGCGGAACCACTCGTACGCGAACGCCATCCCGTCGCCCTCGGCCCCGACCAGGTTCGCGGCCGGGATGCGAACGTCCTCGAACGCGACGATCGGGTGGTGGTGGCTGATCGTGTGGGAGTAGGCCGGCGTCCGGACCACCCGGACGCCGGGGCTGGGCAGGTCGACCAGGAACATCGCGTGGTCGCCGCTGGGCAGCTTGGCCTGGAAAAACGCGAAGTCGGCGGTGTTGTACGAGGTGACGTGCCACTTGACCCCGGCCAGGACGTACTCGTCGCCGTCGCGGTGGGCGGTGGCCTGGATCGCGTCGACGTCGGAGCCCGCGCCCTCCTCGGTGATCGCGTAGCACTCCTCGCGCTCGCCGGCGATCGCGGGCCGCACGTACCTGTCGATCTGGTCCGCGGTGGCCACCTCGGGCAGCCACGACGGCGGGGTGGCGGCCACCCAGCCCAGCGCGTTGGTCACCCGGCCCACCTGCTCCTGCACTAGCACCTGCTGCAGGGTGGTGCAGCCGCTCCCGCCGAGCTCGGCCGGCATGTTGGTCGAGTGCAGGCCCAGCTCGCGGGCGCGCTTGGCGTGCCCGGCGGTCAGGTCGGCGGGCAGCTCACCGCCCGCGGCCTCGGCCTGCTCCTCGAACGGGATGAGCTCGTCCGCGAAACCGCGGGCCCGGGTCTGGATGGACAGGTCTTCGGTTGACAAGCCGTACATCCGGCGGGTCCTCCCTGGGGCGCGCAGCTGTATTGACTGAATGTTCAGTCTATGCCAGCATCAAAGCTGTGCCAATGAGGACCGCTAAGGCGGTAGGGCCGGGATGCCGATGAGCGGGAGTGGCTATGACAAGCGCTGACGCCGTGGTGGTGGGCGGCGGGACGGTGGGCGCGTGGTGCGCGTACTTCCTGCGCCAGGCCGGACTGGGCCGGGTCGTCCTCATCGAGAAGGGCCACCTCGGGCAGGGCGCGAGCAGCCGGGCGGCAGGCATCGTGCGGATGCAGGGCGGGACGCCCGAGGCCGTCATGCTGGGCCTGTGGTCCCGCCAGTTCTACCTGCGCCAGCGGGACGAGATCGGCACCGACTCCGGGTTCACCGAGCAGGGCTACCTGCTCCCCTGCTTCACCGAGGCGGACATCGCCGCGGCCCGCGAGCGGATGGCGATGCAGGCTGGCCTGGGCGTGCCGGTGCGCTGGCTCGACCCGGGCGAAGTGGATCAGGTCAACCCGACGCTGGCGCCGGGGCAGACGCTTGGCGGGACCTTCTGCGCCCAGGACGGGTATATCACGCCGCCCCGGAACGTGGCCGCCTACACCGTGGCGCTGCTGCGCAGCGGCGTCGAAGTAGCCGAGCACGTCACGTTCCGCGGCCTGACCCGGGGCGGTGTGGACACCAGCCAGGAGCGCATTGACGCGGGCCTGGTGGTCCTGACCGGCGGCCCGAAGCTGGCCGAGGTCGGACGGCTGGCCGGCCTGCGCATCCCGGCGGGCGGCGTCCGGCACCAGGTCGCGGTGACCGAGCGGCACCCGGACCTGGATCCCGGCCGGGTACCGATGGTGTTCGACCTGGCCGCGGGGCTGTACTGGCGGCCGGAGGAGGGCGGCCTGCTGTTCGGGATGAGCAACCCGGACGAGCCGCCGGGCGAGAACCGGGAGGTGGACGAGGCCTACCTGGCCCGGATGCGGGCCCGGCTAACCGCCCTGGTCCCGGTCACCGCCGGGCTCGGGCTGCGCCGGATCTGGGCCGCGACCATCGACTACACCCCCGACCACCTGCCCATCATCGGCCGCGCGCCCGGGCTGGACCACGTCACCGTGGCCAGCGCCGCAGGCGCGGGCATGATGTGGGGGCCCGGCGTGGCGCGGGCGGCCGCCGACGTGGCGCTCACCGGGAAGACCGACGTGCTCGACGTATCCCCGCTCGGCCTGGACCGGTTCGACGAGGCCGGGCGCAGCCGCCTGGCCACCGACCCCATCGCCCTGCCGTTCCCGGAAAGGATTTCCTCGCCATGATCACTGCCACCCCGTTCCTGGCCGCCGCGGCCGACGCCAAGCTCGAGGACTGGGGGCCGCTGGACGAGGCGACTGGCGCGCCGATGCACACTTCCGGGACGACGCTGTGGACCGGCGAGGGTGACCAGGAGGCCGGGGTCTGGGAGTGCACCGCGGGCCCGTCCCGGTGGAGCCTGGAGAACAACGAGTTCGTACACATCCTGTCGGGCCGGATGACCGTGACGCCCGACGGCGGCGAGCCGGCCGACATCGGGCCGGGTGACACCGCGGTGTTCCCCCGCGGCTGGACCGGGACCTGGCAGATCCACGAGACTATCCGGAAGGTGTACGTGCTCTTCTAGGCGGTGCTTGTGGTGTCCCTGGCTGACTTCCCGCGGTATCCGCTGCTGTTCGGGCCGAGCCCGGTCCACCCGCTGGAGCGCTTGTCGGCCCGCCTGGGCGGCGCGGCGATCTGGGCCAAGCGCGAGGACTGCAACTCCGGGCTCGCCTTCGGCGGAAACAAGACCCGCAAGCTGGAGTACCTGATCCCGGACGCCCTGGCCCAGGGCGCGGACACGCTGGTCTCGATCGGCGGGGTGCAGTCCAACCACACCCGCCAGGTGGCCGCGGTCGCGGCCAAGCTGGGCCTGAAGGCCCTGCTGGTCCAGGAGAGCTGGGTCGACTGGCCCGACTCGGTCAACGACCGGGTGGGCAACATCCTGCTGTCCCGGATCATGGGGGCCGACGTCCGGCTGGTGGCCGATGGCTTCGGCATCGGCATCAAGAGCAGCTGGGAGCAGGCGCTGGAGGAGGTCCGCGCCGCGGGCGGGACGCCGTACGCCATCCCGGCCGGCGCGTCCGACCACCGCCTGGGCGGCCTCGGCTTCGCGAACTGGGCTCACGAGGTCCGCCAGCAGGAGGCCGAACTCGGGTTGTTCTTCGACACGATCATCGTGTGCAGCGTGACCGGCTCCACCCAGGCCGGGATGATCGCGGGCTTCGCCGCGATCGATGACCCGGGCCGGCCGCGGCGGGTGATCGGGATCGACGCGTCGGCCCGGATCACCGAGACCCAGGCCCAGGTCGAGAAGATCGCCAGGAACACCGCCGAGCTGATCGGCCTGGGCCGCGACCTGCGGGACGACGAGATCATCGTGCTGGCGGGCTGGGCCGGGGACAACTACGGCATCCCGGTGCGCTCCACGCTGGACGCGATCCGGCTCACCGGCCGCCTGGAGGGCATGATCATCGACCCGGTGTACGAGGGCAAGTCGATGGCCGGGCTTATCGACCTGGTCCGCGCCGGCCGGATCGGCCCCGACTCCACCGTGCTGTACGCCCATCTGGGCGGGCAGCCCGCGCTCAACGCCTACAGCGCGCTGTTCCGCTGACCAGGGCCGCCGTTACCTTCCCGGAACGCTCAGTCGCCAGTAAGCTGGGCGGCGCGCCGGAGTCGCGGTTGCGGTCCGGGCCACCCTGGGACATCTGCCGGATCTTGACGTAGCGGGCGATATCCCGCCACTGGCTAGCCACCACCGCGGCCACCGCCACGGGAAGCAGCCAGAGCGCCTTTCGGGTCATGCTGCTTCCCGTTCCCCCGGGTCCGGGGGGCAAACCGGAGCATTGACCGATTCCCCGGTGGTGCGGGACCCTGAATGTCATGGTCTGGCGGATCCACTTCACGGCCGAGGACCTCGAGCGGATCCAGGTCAGGCCGACCCTCGGCCCGCTGGCCGAGACGGTGACGGCGATGTGCCTGCTGCGCTGCCCGCAGCAGCCCCGCGCGCCGTACCGGCAGTGGCGTGGCCAGGTGAAGGGTCGGCTCACGCCGCAGATGGCCGCGTTCACGGCGCTGATCCCGCCCGGGTCCAAGGGCGTGGACCTGTCCATGCTGACCGGCCATGCGGCCACCTTGGAGCAGGGCGTCCTGGCCTTGCTGGCCGTGCCCCGTGAACACCTCCTGATGGAGATGGAGTTCACCGACCGGGGGCACAAGCTGCCCGCCGCTGTGTGGGCGGTGGCCGAGAGCAGCCAGGCCCGGCTCCAGCTCGCCGCGGCAGCCGTGGCCGCCCACCAGGCGCTGGTCGCGCCGTACTGGAGCCGGATCCACGCCTGCCTGCACGCCGAGCACGTGGCCCGCCTTCGGACGCTGACGGCGGGCGGCCCGGACCGGCTACTGGCCTCGCTGCAGAGCCCGTGGGTGCGCTGGCGCCAGCCGGTGCTCGAGGTGCTGGTGCCCGCCGACGTCGACGTGCCGCTGAACGGCCGGGGCATCGCGCTGGTGCCCTCGGTGTTCGTGGGCCAGATCCCTAGCCTGCACGAGAACCCGAACGACCCGAACTCGGTGCCCTGGCTGGTGCTGCCGCCGGCCGACAGCCGGATGGAACAGCGGCACCTATGGGGTAACCCCGAGCCCCGGGGCGCGGCGCTCGCCGCGCTGGTGGGCCGGAACCGGGCTGCGGTGCTGCGCACCGTCGCCGACGGGTGCTCCACCACAGAGCTCGCCGACCGGGTGGGCATCTCGCTCGCGGCGGCCAGCCAGCACGCGTCGGTACTACGGGACGCGGGGCTGATCACCACGCACCGGCAGGGCAGCGCGGTGCTGCACTTGCTCACGCCGCTCGGCGCTGAGCTACTCCGCGCCGGATAGCGCCTGGCCCAGCCCCGATACGGGCCGGCGGTGGTGGGCTGGCCATGATCGGCCGGATCATGACCAGCTCGGACCACCGGCTGTGGTTTCCACGTTCAGCATTGCCGTCGGTGTTCGCGCGCGCCAATCCTTTCGGCTGTAACCGAAAGGGTGTCCGCGGCACGGTCAGGCGGGTCAGCGCGGCCGCGGCCAGCGTGACCAGGCTGGCCGCGACGGCCAGGCCGGGCAGCTGGATGACCTGGGCCAGGAAGGGGCCGCCCACCGCACCGAGCAGGCCGACCGCGGCCTCGCCGGTCAGGAAGACGGCGCCGATCCGGCCGAGGACCGCGTTGGGGATGACACGTTGCAGGGCGGTCTGCGGGATCACCTCGGACATGGACCCGAACGTGCCGATGGCGACCGCGGCGGGCAGGGCGGTGACGAGCGAGGTGGAGGTGAACAGGGCGAACTGGCCGACGGCGGTGGCGGTCAGAGTGGCGGCCAGCAGGATGCGCGGCGGGACCCGGTCCAGCAGCGCGCGCAGGAGCGGGGCGGCGAGCAGGAACCCCACACCGAGCGCGGATAGTACGAATCCGGTGTTTTCGCCGCCGCCCAGCCGGCGGATCCCCAGCGGAATGAGCATGGCACTCAGCGAGGCGTTGGCGGCCAGGAAAATGACTGTGACCAGCAGCAGGGCCCGGGCCACCGGCTGGCCGCGCAGGACGCGGACGCCCTCGGTTAGGTCGCGAGCCACGTGCCTGACCGTGGATGTGCGGCGCGCGTGCCTGGGGGCCTCGACCTCGGGGGTCGCGTGCGCGAGCGCCGGGCGGGAGGTCATGGCGTTGGCGGCGGCAGATACCAGGTAGCTGAGGGCGTCGGCGCCGATCACGCAGCGGATGCCGAAGACGGTCAGCAGCACGCCGCCGAGCGGGCCGCCGACCAGTCGCACTGCGCCGTCGGCCAGGGCATTGAGCGAGTTGGCGCTGCTCAGCAGCGTCCCGGTGCCCACCATGGCCGGCGTACGGGCCTGCCAGGCCGGGATGTACAGCACGCCGGCGCCGCTCTCGGCGATCAGCGCGCCGTAGAGTACCCAGTAGCGGCCGGGAGCGGTGCCGAGCAGCATCACGGCCACGGCGCCCGCGCGGAACAGGCTGGTCGCGATCATCAGGCGGCGCCGGTCCCACCGGTCGGTGAGCACTCCGGCCACGGGACCGAGGATCAGGACCGGCAGGTACTGCGCGGCGAGCGTGAGCCCGGTATCGCGCAGCGAGCCGGTGACCAGGAGGACGTGAGCGGGGATGGCCAGTACCAGCAGCCATGTGCCGAACGCGCTGACCACGCTGCCGCCCCACAGCAGGCGGAAGTCGCGTATCCGCAGGGCCTGGAACATGAATACCGCCGTCTGTCGTGGCTAGTGCGCTCGGGTTATTATTCTGACAGAATAATTTCATTGACTTGTGTTTTGTCAAGACAGGAGAGGCGTGGAAGATTCGGCGATCGGCCGGCAGCTGCGGGCCCGGCGGACCGCGGCGGGCCGGACCGTGGCCTCGGTCGCGGCCGACGCGGGCCTGTCTGTGCCCTACATCGCCAACCTGGAGAACGGCCGAGGTAACCCGACCACCGCGGCGCTGCGCAGGCTGGCCGGGGCCCTGGACCTGCGGCTGGTGGTTGCGCTCGCCCCGGAGGAGTCCGGTGGGACAGCGGCGCCGGAAATCCCCGCCTCGCTGGTGCGGCTCGGCCGGACCCGGCGGTTCCGGCAGGCGGTGACGGCTATGGCCGCGGGACTGGACCGGGACTCCGACGAGCTATCCGCCCAGCTCGTGATCGCGCTGGCCGCGCTCGCCCAGGCGATGGGCCGCGACCTGGGCGAAGCGGACTGGTGGCGGTTGCTTGACGCGCTGCTGCTGATCGCGGCTCACCCGTCCTGAAGCATGATCACGGCCAGAATTGGGCCGTATTTGGCCTGAACTGGCCATGATCATGGAAACGGCCGTGGGGTGGGAGCGGAGGGGGTTGGAGCGGAGGGGGTGCTACGTCTTGCGTAGCTACGTGGGGCGTAGTAGAACGGGAGTATGGCGTCTCATGGGCTGCGCAGGGCGAATGATCCGCCGCTGCTGATCCTGGTCAGCCTGGCGGACGGGCCGAAGCACGGGCACGCGCTGGCTAAGGACATCGAGGACTTCGCCGGGGTTCGGCTCGGGCCGGGGGCGCTGTACGGGGCGATCACCCGGCTGGTGGAGCGCGGGCTCATCGAGCCGCTCGGCGGCGACGACCGGCGCCGCCCGTACCAGATCACCCCGCCAGGCTCGGCTGCGCTGGCCGAGGCCCTGGCCGACCTGCGGCGGATCACTCGTGCGGGCGTGACCCGGCTCGGGCTGGATCCGGCATGAAGCCCGCCCGCCTGCTCCGCTGGTATCCCCGGGCGTGGCGGGAACGGTACGGCCAGGAACTGCTGGCCCTGATCCAGGACACCCTGGACGACGGGCGACCGACCTGGCGGCTGCGGCTCGGCGTGATCTGGGGCGGCCTGCTCGAACGAGGCCATCAGGCGAGAAGCAGAGCGGTCAAGTGGCTGACCAAGCCTAACCAGCCGACGACGATGGTCGTGGCCGGGATGATGGTCGCCCTGCTTCCGGCGAATGTCATGACCTTGCCGTCCCCCCCGCGAGGATCGCAGGTAGCGGCCCTGGTCGCGCTGCTGGCTGCCGTCTCCCTGACCGCTGCGGTGGTCGCCGCCGACGGCTTGGCGGCACTACCAGCGCTGGTCAGGTTCCTGCGGGCGGGCGGCTGGCCGAAGATCCGGCGCAGGGTCGCGTGGGCGGGCGGAGCAACCGCGGTGGCCGGAGGCGCGCTGGCTGGCCTGGTGCTTGCCTTCGGCTCACGCTCAGCTACTCAGCTGAACGCCTCGTGGGCCTACCTGGCCGCCTGGCTCGCGACCGGAACGGCGATGGCGATCGCGATCGCGCTGTGGGCTACCGCGGCTACCGGCACGGCCAAGCACCTTACGCGCGCGCCCCGGGTACGAGCCGTCCAGCTGCTGCTGAGCGCGGTAGCCGGGATCATGGTCACGGTCGTACTCGCGACCTTGAACTTCTGGTGGTCGGTGACTCAGGCTCCGCCGTGGCTGGCCGTGGGCCTGGTATGGCTAGCCCTGGCGAGCGTGGACGCATGGCGGCGGATACCGCAGGCCGTCCGGCGGGGCAGGCGGCTGCGGGCCGTGGCCAGCGGGATGACGATCGTCAATCCGTCCGCTCGGCGGACACATGGCCGGCACCGGCTCTGACGAGCTGGGGGCGGCCCAGTCGGCGCTGATCGCGCCCCCGCGGTCTGCAGCAGCAGCGGCAGGTACTCCCCCGTCTGTGCCTGCACCGTTACGGGACGACATGATCTTGGTGTCACCCACCATTGACAGCCTCAGGGAGGAACGGCCAGGCTTCCGATCAGGCCGCTCGTGACCGGTTCGCGGATACTCGTCCGCCAGCGCGGCCTGGTGATTGCCCTTTCAGCGCCGATAGTGGAGGTTCCTATGACGACGGCAGCGGACCTGGTAGCGGGACGGCCGCTGGTTTTCCGCAACGCGACGGTACTCACCATGGACGACGGGCACCGGGTCCTGGCCGGCGCCGATGTGCTCGTCACCGGGGAGCGGATCGCGGCGGTCGGCCCGAACCTGCAGGTGCCCGACGGCACCGCGGAAATCGACGCGACCGGCGGCATCGTCATGCCCGGCATGATCGACACCCACCGGCACATGTGGCAGACGGCCATGCGGGCCTACGGGGCCGACTGGACCCTAACTCAGTATTTCGTCTGGTACTACCTGAACTGGGGCAAGAAGTTCCGCCCGCAGGACGTCTACGCCGGGAACCTGCTGGCGGCCATCGAGTCGATCGACGCGGGCGTGACGACCACGGTGGACTGGTCGCACGGGCTGCAGACGACCGACCACGCCGATGCCGCCACCGACGCCCTGGAGGAGGCGCGCGGGCGGTTCGTGCTGGCCTACGGGAACATCCAGCAGGGCTCGTGGGAGTGGAGCACCACGCCGGAGTTCCGGGACTTCTACGCCCGCCGGTTCGACGGCAAGGGCGACATGGCGGGGTTCGCGATCGCCTTTGACATCCCCGGCGACGACCCGGCGTTCCCGGAAAAGGCCACGTTCGAGGTGGCCCGGGAGATGGACGTGCCGGTCACCACGCACGCCGGGGTGTACGGCATCACCCTTGACGCGGGCGTCCGGCGTATGTACGAGAACGGCTTCTGCACCCCGCAGACGGTTTACGTGCACTCGGCGTCGCTGTCCCCCGACTCCTACCACATGATCGCCGCTACCGGCGGTTCGGTGTCGGTCTCGACCGAGAGCGAGTGCAGCGCCGGCCAGGGGTACCCGCCCACCTGGAAGCTGCGCAAGTACGGCATCCCGGTCTCGCTGTCCCAGGACACCAGCGTCTGGTGGAGCGGTGACATCTTCTCCGCCATGCGGGCCACGCTGTCCGCGGACCGGGTCATGGACCACTTCGAGAATCACAACGAGGGCAAAGCCGTCACCAACCACCACCTGCGGGCCGAGCAGGTCGTGGACTGGGCCACCCGGGGCGGGGCCAAGGCGATCGGCCTGGACTCCTCGGTGGGCAGCGTGGAGGAAGGCAAGAAGGCCGACCTGGTGCTGATCAAGAACGACGACTCACCGGTCAGCTTCCCGATCCTGCACCCTTATGGCCACGTGGTCTTCCAGGCCCAGCGCGGCGACGTGCACACCGTGGTGGTGAACGGGCGGGTGGTCAAGTTCGACCACAAGCTGGTCGACGTGGACCTGGCCAAAGCCCGGCGGGCGATCGACGAGACCACCGCGTACCTGCGCAGCGAACTCGGCGAGCAGGCCTGGGCCGAGGGCATGAACCCCGAGGTCCCCGAGCACGAGCAGCTGGCCAACCCGTACACCTACACCGGCGCGGCGGCCTGGAAGGAAGACGAAGAGTAAGGCCGCCTGAAGGAAGACGAGGAGCGCTAGCTCTGGCGGAGGCGGGACCAGGCGTCGTAGCCGACGGCGATGAGCAGGATGCCGCCCAGGGCGATCTGCTCGTAGAGCGGGTTGAGGCCGAGCAGGTCGAAGCCGTTGCCGATCAGGGCGATGAACAGGACGCCGACCACGGTCCGCCACATGGCGCCCTCGCCGCCGAGGATGCTGGTCCCGCCGACCACGATGCCCGCCAGCACGGTGAAGGTGAGGGTGGTCTCGCCGTTGGAGGCCTGGGCGCTGAGTACCCGTGAGGTG
>Ga0210405_10003363_pt1 | contig 15751 bp, 15 predicted proteins | sample IncBWH11MmetaG_FD_155492 | JGI IMG/M metagenome (GOLD analysis project Ga0210405, IMG submission 155492) | Forest soil microbial communities from Barre Woods Harvard Forest LTER site, Petersham, Massachusetts, United States - Inc-BW-H-11-M | ecosystem: Environmental > Terrestrial > Soil >... | reverse complement strand
GAGGGTGGCATGGCGGTCGAGGGTGTGCACGAGGTCCTCAAGACTTACGTCTGACCGCGCGCCGATTAATTGCCAAAGCGCTCAAATACAACGGCTTAAGCGATTTACAGCTAGGTTTTTCAAACCTCTGCTTGTAGTCATTTGTTGCTAAATGTAGCGTTAAATCCGTCGTATTTGACACCGGATGGCACCGAAAAAAAATACCGTTCTTCGTAAACATTGGCCCCGGGTCCGTTGGGAAACCAAACATGGCCGGCGCCGCCTGGTCGTTGATTCGCGCGCCAGGGATTTCCCGGCCGGGCGCCGCGAGTTCTGGGATACGGTTCCAGAAGCCCTGGCCGCCGCTGAACAGATCGTTCGGCAAAAAGACAACGAAGGCGCCGCCAGCTTCGCCGAGCTCGGAACATCAATGGAGGGACAGGTCAGACCATCATAATGGAGGGAGACCATTGATGGAGGGACAGGTCTCATCTCAATATTGGAGGGACAGGTCTCAGATTGTCATATTGGAGGGACAGGCCAGATAAGAGGACAGGCCAGATAAGAGGCCGAAGTGGAAAGCGAGAGAGAATGGAAAAGGATCTAGAACAAGGAGAGGCTTTTGAACTGAGAGCTTTGCGAGGCCTTGGAATCGAAATCAAACTCGCAAGAGTCCCGAAGAGGCGAATAAAAAAAACTGCCGATGGAAACCTCTCGAAAGACCCGATGACGAGGAGGCAGGTTCGCTTGGTCGGCCGAAACTGGAATGATCTCAGCCGCTGAGTCGGACTCGAGGGTCGCGAAAGACCCAGAGACTAGGCGAACCCAGAGCTTTTAAGGATGTTGCGCCTTGCCGGCGGCGGTAGCCAAGCTTTTGCTTTAGGCGGTCAAAGTGTGATTCAACGAAACATTGACTCCCCAGGATCACCCCGTCAGTGAAGTAGCGAATCCTGCACCGCAAGCGTTCCTGCAAAGAGAGTTCCCCGTTCTGCTGCTCAACGACATGTTGAGCCGTTGCCAGGTCAAAGGCGGGCCGCTTGCTGTTGGCGCTGCCTTTCAAAAACAGGTGCTTGCGATATTGCCGACTGACTTCGTTCCAGGAAATCGTCTCCGGTTGATCCAGTATGGTTCTGATGCCCTGGCGAGCCACAGACGAATCGGTGGCGAGCGCCTCCGCATAGCCGCAGTAACGATAATCTTTAGGGTCGGCACACAGACCAGCCCGAACCGGATTAAGATCGATGTAAGCACTCAGCGCTGCCAGTGCTTCGCCCCCTTCGAGCAGAACGCTCTTAAAGCGCTCGGCCCATAATGCTCCGTAACGGCGATGGCGGCGGTTGAACCACTGAGCAAAGCTGCCTTTGAGCTCTTTGATAAAGATCGAGATGTCGTTCATGCGCCTGCGATAGGGTTCCAGGAGGCGTTGGATCTGATCGAGTCCATCTGGCTGCTGGCGCCATCGAGCCACTTGTTGTTCGAGGGCCTCACGACGCGCCGGACCGAATCCGGCTTCGACGCGCTGAAGTAACTCGGCCTCGGACAAGGTCCTGGGCTCTGGGACCTCACAGAGTAGATGGAAGTGATTAGCCATTAGAGCGTAGTTCAAAATCACAATGCCGCTAAAAGCCTCCAAGCGTCGCATGAGCTGCAAAAATCTCTCTGCCTCGACAGAACCGTGCCCCGAGGTCTGGAAGATGAAGCGGCCATCGACCACCCTGGAAACACAGTGGTAAAAACTCTGGCCCTCAGCCTTGACTCGTGGGAAACGCATGGGTTTAGGGCAATATACACAACAAAGTATAAAACTGTATCAATAGTGTCTGCTGCCACCGACTATTTATTTGACCTGTCCCTCAGGTCGCTGCTGTTTGACCTGTCCCTCAGGTCGCTGGATCCCTCAGGTCGCTGGAGACGAGCTACACAGGCATCTTCGTCGCAGGCGACGTGCGCTCAGGCTCGGTGAAACGCTGTGCCGCCGCAGTAGGTGAGGATGGCATGGCTGTCGAGGGGTGTGCACGAGGTACTCAAGGCCTACGCCCCTAACTGCGCACCAGCCTCGCGTCGGGGCTGATGCCATCTGCTCATGAGCCAAGTCGTTAGACTTTAATTTCGGGACAAAGCCTGCGACTGGATAATCGCCGGAGCGCTAACTATAGTAATCAGACCTTAGCTGAACAGTATTGATTCTAGCCTGGGTTGATTAGATAGTCCGGCAGCGCGGAGTCGGACGATCTGCTGAGTTAAATGCAAATTTATGAACATTGGCCAAATCATCGTGTGGATTATTGTCGGCGGCTTCGCAGGAACGCTCGCGGGGCGTGCCGTCACTTTCAAAAAGCAAGGCTTGGGCCGCTGGGTGAACCTCCTGGTGGGCATGATCGGCGCGGCGATCGGTGGCGAGCTGTTCAAGCTGTTCAGAATCGACTTCGGGCTCGGGGAGCTGAAGGTCACCTTCGAGGATCTCATCGCTGCCTTCCTCGGCTCGCTGCTCGTGATTTTTCTGTGGCGGATCATCGCAAGATTCAAAGCGAAAAACGCGGAAAATCAGCATCCCAAACGCAAGCCCTGATCAAGTTCTGCACGACCTCATGACGGAATGAATTTAAGGTTCTGATTGCTCTTGCAGCAGATAGGATGGGGGATGGCTTAATCTCTTGATGAGACTGAGATAATCGGCTACGGGTGATAAAACTACTCGACTCAAAGCTCTTACTCGGCTTGTCCGGCGATATAGCGACCTCCAACTAAGACGATTTTATGTTCTGGGCGATCTTCGTGGTTTTACTCGTACTCTGGGCGATTGGATTGATCTGCCATGTCGCCTTTAGCAATTTGCTTCTCGTGATTGCCGTGATCGTTTTAATTATCAGGTTGGTCCGACGCCGAGCCCCGTGAGAAAATTGAGGGGGTTCGAGCAGCAGGATTTATTCATTACTGGGAATGGCACGCCAGGATCTATGAGACGGGAACATCAAGATGCCGCCTTCGATCTGAAATGTTCGGGCTAGTCAGCTCTCGAATGTGCCGACGCGAGCGCGGTCCCGACTGGGGTAGGCGGCTCGACTAAGAAAGCTCCTCGGTGCATTTCGGGCGGAGCTGCCCTGCGTGTGAGCCGATAGACGCCGAAAACGGCCATAATGATCTGCGTGGCAATGAGCGTGAATGACAGGCCTTGCTGCAAAGCCGACATGGCAATCCCTCCAAGTAAAGGCCCAGCCGCCGCGCCAGCGCCCTGCATGATCAGCAGGCCGCCCGAGGCGGCTACGAACTCGCCCTCGCCGACGGCGTCGTTCACGTGGGCCATGACGACGCTGTAGGTCGGGATGATCGTGCCGCCGAAAATGCCGGCGCATAGGTAGAGTATCCAACGCGACGCCTCGTCCGGTACGAGGGCCATCATTATAACCAGGGTCACGGCGGCAGTTACCGCCGCGCCGATGATGACCAGGCGCCGATCAAGGCGGTCCGAGAGCCAGCCGAGCGGCCAAGCCATCAGGAATCCGCCGAGGGTGCCGCTCGCCATGAAGGCCGCAACTCCGCCGGTATCGAGGCCCCGCCGTTGCGCGAAGATCGGGCCCAGGGTGAAGAACGCGCTTGTTGTCACCCCGCACATGAAGGCGGCCACGAGTCCGAATGGCGATTGCCGATAGAGTCCCCTGATGCTGATCCGGGCGCTTCCTTCGTCCTGGGTCGGTGCCACGGCCCGAGTCAGAGCGATCGGCACCAAGGCGAATGCGATAATGATTGCGATTATGCAGAACGGTCTGAACCCTGCGGGGTCGGTTGCCGGAAGAAGGAGCTGTCCGACGATCCCGGCCAACAGCCCCGTCATGGCGTAGACGCTTAGGATCTGTCCCCGGGTTTCGTCCGTCGCGGCACTGTTGAGCCAGCTCTCGACGACGATGAACAGTCCGGCAAAGCAGAACCCGGTCAGGGCGCGAGCCACTACCCATGCTATCGGATCCATTACAAGCAGGTGCAGGAGCGGCGCTGTCGAGGCGATCGCTCCAAGAGCCACGAAGGCCCGAATGTGGCCCACGCTTTGGATCAGCTTTCCACAGCGCAGCGATCCAATCACGACACCGACCCAGAAGCCTGCTCCGACTGCACCAATTTGAGCCGGCGAGAAGCCCTCAATTCCACCGCGAACGCTCAGGAGTGTGCCCTGCAACGTATTGCCCATCTGCATGAGTCCGAAACCCAGGAGGAGTGCAAGCAAAGTCGGCGAGGTAGCCCGCTGCGTGGTTTGCATAGTTGGCTACGGTTCGGGTGGTCGGATAGTCAGACCAGGAGAGCGCGAGATCTTAGTTTTTTCAATCATATGCCGCACCCGAAAACTGGCAGCGAGTCGAAGCGTCGCGGGAAGCCGCTTCTTAAATTAGATCCATGTTCGTCATCCGCCTGCTGGGTGTCAAGGATCGCAACAAAATCCATGCTATTTCCGGGGACGGCACTAGGATCGTCAGACGCAGATAGAGATTCCTCAGTCTTTTAGAAGATGAACCCTCAAAAAAACACACTCGGTATGAAGCGTTCGTCGACTGCGGTAGGGAGATTTGCCGCGAAGCTTGTTCGGCCGGCGTTTGCGCTTTTTGTAACGGTCGTCGTTGTTTGGGGGCTTCTTTATCTAGGCTTCGCACTTTTGCTCCACGCGGCTCACGAAAGTCTTCAGAGCCACCCGGATGCGACGGCTGACTACGCTGAGGCCGTCAGTCGTTTCCAACGGATCCAAAAAATGGAGGGACCGGAACTTAACCCGGTTTGTCGTTCGATTTTGTTGACGCATGGAGTACGCACGGAGAGGGCGGTAGTCTTCTTCCACGGTTACACAAACTGCCCGCAACAATTTAGCGAATTAGGTCACATCTTCTACGACATGGGATACAACGTTTTGATCCCTCGGTTGCCGCGGCACGGTATTGCGGATCGCAAGGTTGAGAATCTTTCGCCGCTGAAAGCCGAAGAACTCCGGGATTGCGCGGATACCAGTGTGGACATAGCCTGTGGTCTTGGCCAGAAGGTTTATGTCGCCGGACTTTCGGCCGGTGGAACACTGTCAGCCTGGATCGCACAGAACCGGACTGAGGTCACCCGCGCGGTCTTAATCGCACCGGCTTTGGGTTTCTCGCGGCACGAGGGCACGCGTTTACAAAAAGGGATCGCATTGCTGCTGCCGTTGCTCCCGGACATCCGCACCGATTGGTTTAGCGTTGATCCAGATTCTCTCGATCATACTTATCCGGGCTTTTCATCAAAAGCGTTGGGCCAGCTTTTACGGATGAGCGTGGCAACGTTTGCAGGAGCGCTCGATCGAGCGCCCAGGGTGCAAGATGTGGCTCTGGTGACCTCGAAGAGCGACGGGGTGGTCAGCGATCTTCTTGCTTGGCAATTGATCGGTCTATGGCGTTCCAAGGGGCTGAGAAAGGTCGCCGCTGTAGACTTTCCAAAAGAGATGAAAATCGAACACGACATGATCGATCCCGCGCAGAAAAATCAGCAAATCGAAATCGTGTATCCAGTCCTCGTAAGCCTGCTGAACGCGCCTTGATCTGAAACTGATTATCCAACGGTCTTCGAAGCGGAGAGACCGAGCATTAACTGCGAAAAGCCGTGAAAAAGTAAGTTGATGCCGAAAAAAAACCCCAGGATCCAAGCGGAACCCGAGGGCCAGTGAGCGTAAACCATCAGGCCGATCACCATCGTGACAATGCCATTGAGCAGCATGAAAACCCAGCCTCTGTGCTCTCGAATCTTGAACGCGCCGAAGATGCCGAAAATGCCTTCGACGATCAAATACACGGCGAAGATAAGCGTGATGAGATTTAATCCGGAGCGGACACAAGAGAGCAAAGCCAGTCCCGCGCCGACTCGAACCAGTGCAAAAATTGCGTTGAGCCCGCGGGGAGCGACGTCTTTGCCAAAAATGGCGATCAAAAGAGAGATCGCGCCGCTGACCAAGGCAAATACACCAAGAAGCTGCACAATGAGAAAGGAGAAAAACAGTGGGGAACTCAGAGCCAGAAGCCCAACGAAGAGAGAGAGAACGGCGCCGGTGATAAGCCAGCCGCGGCTTTTGCTATTCATGCTTCAAATGGTCTAGACGACCCACCCGTCGACAAACAAGGATAATATTTTAGGATCCGAGCCCATAAAAAAGGAACTAGTGCACCAAGTCTGAGGCTCGCGATCCGGCGTCGCAATCGTCGGGACGCACTCCACAAGCGCTTACTTGAGCGATGCACGGCTCTCAAACGCGCCTCGCCGGAAGAATTCCACCTTCATGCTTGCTGTTGAAGGCCGGTTTTCGCGGATGCCGAGATTCATTAGCAAGATTCGGCGAATCTCTTCGACTGCCTGAGGACTATCCATGGCCTCGTGGCCAGTAGGCACAATCTTTTCGGACTGAGCTGAAGCGAGGTGGGAACTCGAGTAGGGCACGACTCCGTCCGAGCTGTTTGGAGTGTCACCCCGTCCGCGATCGCCGATAATTGAGTGATGGACTGCCTGAATGGGAAGCCGATCGAGCGCATGCAATAGCGGTGAATTTGGCGAGAGCCCTTGGATGCTGGTCGGGACAATCGTACGCCTGTCTTTAAGGTTCAAGGCGTCAGCAATCGTTTCCGGAATCTCGTGCAATAGATCCAAGGGTAACCGGATTAGCCAGATAGCAATCGCACCTATCCCTCCCGCAGCCAGGCGGCTTCCGCGGTGTGGCGTGGCAATAAAGATTACTCGCTTGACCATCGGATTTGCTTGAAAGATTAGAGCTCGCTTGACCCGAGAATCGTTCGGAACCCGCAAGTAGAGCTCCTGAGCCTTTGGGCCAAAGGCTTCATTCCAGATCGTTCGTTCGGAATTGGTAGTCTGCATCCGGGAAAGCAAGCCTCCCATGCTGTGACCTATCAGTACAACACCGTCCTTCAGACCGAAGCGCCTTTGTGCGAACGCCAGGTCTTCTCGCAGATTTAGGGCGGAAAAAGAGATAGGGTTGCCGGTCGGATAGGAATATACCCAAAACTGGTAGCGCCGCCTAATCTCGGGATCTCGCAAGAGAGCCAGCGTAGTTTTTCGCCAGATAAATTTTGAAGAAAGAAGTCCATGAACAAAAATAACGGGTATCCGATTTGGATCATACGGTTGAGGCAGCAGGAGGCCGGTAGCATTCCGCATGTTTTCGCCCCGAATCATGTTGATGAATCCAAGCCAGAGCTCGTTCAAACGGCCGTAAGAGAACAAAGGCGCCGAAAAATTCGCTGCCAGTGGAAAACGTTGGCCGCCAATTTCGACCGTATTCTGGTGGAGAGGGTTAACAAGGCGGAGGCGGGCTTCGACCGGCGCCGCATTACTGGGGCGACCAAAGTCGACAATCGAAGTCACCGGAACCCGGTAACCGCTGGCCGGTTCGAACCTCGGCGGCTGCGAGCCTGGGGAGACGCTACGATGAACACCAACAAGTGTCCCTCCCAGCCCCGGGGTCACAACGGTTTCTTCCCCCCTCCTAACTCGCAGCTTCCGAGCGTCTATAAGTTCCTGAAAATATGTCGAAGGATATTCTGTGCGATCCGCCGGCCCTAGTAGAAGTCGATAGGTTTCACCAGTGTGACGACTTTGAATGGTGAACGACTCAGGAGAACCGCGATATTGATTTAGTTTAGGTAGTTCGCAAGCTAAGTCTGCCGCCGCGCGATTGTAAATCCTAACCGTCGGCTCTATGTCAGCTTCTCCAGGGTTTTTGGGAATTTTACTCGCAACGGTTCTCGCGACGGAAAGAATTTCCGCCGTCTTCTCTGAAGGGTCGGACGTTATTTTCTCGGCTTTTGCCAGCTGACGTTCCGCGCGCACAAGGGGTGGAAGCTGTGCTGGTTTTTCGGTGATCGAGCATCCGGCGAAAATGGCAACACAGCTGTACAGGGTTAACCTGATTAATTGGCAATTGAATCTGTGCACGCGCTCTCGTTCTTTTGACATGGATTCGATAGCTATATCGGATGATTTAGATTAAAAGTATTGTCACTCCCGAAAAGAAAGCTTTCCACCTGCGCTGCTGTAAATACCAATAGGAGGCTGCCTATCTCACAACCAGCTGCTAGTATCAGCGTGCGTCAAGCGTTTGCGGACGTACGCATCATTGATCTGGCGGGCGAGCTCACATCGTCAGCTCAGGCGGCGCTGCTAAAGGCCTCTCAACAGGCCAGCACGGATGGCGTGCGTGTGGTAATCCTCAATTTCAGCCACGTGGCTTACAAGAACAGCAGCGGGATCAAGTCGCTCGTAGCGCTCCTGGCACGTTGCAACGCGGCGGGACAGCGTCTATTTGCTACAGGACTGAACGCAGAATCCCAGAACATTTTCGAGGTCACGCAGCTTAACCAGGAAATTGCCGTCTACGCGTGCGAAACCGATGCCCTGCAAGCCGCGCACGACCTGCTGGACGTACGAAGCGCGCCGCTGCCCGGCCCGGTCCGCCGTGTCGCGTCAACTCAACCCACCGTGACCAAACGCCCTACAGATGCTTGGGCTAAACCTGTCGAGCGCCTCGAGGTAGCAGAAATTCCTGCCGGTGCGCGTACCCTGAACGTGCAGGGTCGTCGATTGTTCGGACCGTTGCAGGGTTTTGGCCAACTGTGGCAAAAGACCTATCGCATGGGTCTGCGCGACATCAAGTTGACGCCGCAGGAGGTTATCGCAACCTGGAAGCAGAATGTGCCCAAACTAAAGCCGCCGAGAAAGCGCTTTTACCCAAGCTCCTTGGGCATCACACCTAACGCGCTGGTGCTGATCGATGCTCAGACGCCGGGGGGTCCGCTCTCCACCGGCGTGATGGTTTTGTACGCCGGCGCCGAGTCGTTCACATTGATGACACCAGCCGGGCATCCCGAAGCAGGCTGGGTAACATTCAGTTCCTACGTCGAGGAGGGATGCACGTTTGCGCAAGTTCAGGTCTTGGCCCGTGCCGGCGATCCGCTATATGAACTCGCGTTTCGGCTCGTCGGTTCCCAAATGCAGGACGAGATCTGGACGCACGTGCTCACGGCGCTGGCGGCGCACCTTGGCACAAGCGGCGATGTGCAAATGGACAAAGCGTTATTGGATCACAAGCTCCAGTGGGGGCGAGCCTGGAACATTTGGTACAGTGCCCAATTGCGAACTCTGCTCTCCAGCCCGATCACATTGCTTCGCTGGGTAAGTGCGCGGTTCAGGCCAAAGAGCCGGCGCGGGCCATGACTCGAGGGCGGGAACCGGTGCTTAAGCCTCGCGCAAAGGTACGCAGAGGTCCGCAAAAGGAATGGGACTAAAGATTGTTGGCTATGCGGCGGATGCCATTCTTCAGATGCTCGGCGCCAAAATTAATCAGGAGGCCGAGCCGAAAGTCATTTAGTTTGAGCTGGGTAAAAAGCTGCTTCCAGTGAACGGGAAGCAGGGCTTCAACTGACTTCAGCTCCACGATGATGCTCCGTTCGACGATGAGATCGGCCCGGTAACCCTCTTCAAATTCGATTCCGTCATAAACGATTGGGATCGGCACTTGTCGTGCCACGTCGAGGTGCTGATTCCTAAGTTCGTGGGCCAGGATTACTTCATAGACATGTTCAAACAGGCCGGGACCAAGCGCGGAGTGAACGCGAAAGGCGGAATCCAAAATCACTTTCGATAGAGCATTCTGGGTCATATGCACATAACATATTTATGAAATGTGTTTATATCTGCAAGTCTTTTCCTTTGCGTACCTCCGCGTCCCTTTGCGCGAGGCCTAAATGGGCCCCTGGAGTCACACGCCCTTTCCCATGACGCACTAGGATTGTGATCACCGCACGGTAAAGGATGCAGCTAAAGCCTACTAACCCGGCAGTCACTGAAGGCGACCCTTCTGTTGCAGTGTGAATTTCTACCCTTGCACATGGTCCACTATTGCTTTCGAGCTTGGCAAAAAACCCGGGTGTGGGATGCTCGGCGGCATGGAAAGGCGCCACGTGCAATATTTTGTGGTTTTAGCTGTGCCGGTTTGATGGTGCCATGAAATACGATTTGCTTTTGGTCATCTGCCTGTTGCTCGCCTCCGTAGGAATGTTCGTTGCGAATAAACCTCGCATGGACGTAGTCGCCCTCTTGGTGATTGTCGCTCTGCCGTTATTCGGCATCGTTAGCGTTCCGGAAGCTCTGACCGGTTTCAGCGATCCAAATGTTTTGCTCATCGCCGCCTTGTTTGTAATCGGAGAGGGGATCGTTCGTACCGGAATCGCCAATCAATTGGGCGAGTGGCTCGTTACCAAGGCGGGCGGCAACGAGACCCGCCTGGTGGTGCTGCTGATGCTGGCAGCCGCGGGCCTCGGCTCCGTGATGAGTTCCACAGGCGTGGTGGCTATTTTCATTCCGGTGGTGCTCGGGGTTGCCGAACGCATGCGGGTGGCCCCCGGTCGCTTGATGATGCCTTTGAGCTTCGCCGGGTTGATAAGCGGCATGCTCACGCTCGTGGCCACTGCTCCAAACTTGGTGGTGGATAGCGCCCTAAGACACGCCGGGTTCGCCGGATTCGGCTTTTTCAGCTTTACGCCCTTCGGCCTGGTGATCCTGATCGCGGGTATATTCTACATGCTAGTGGCCCGCCGTTGGCTGCGTGTCAAGGCGGACAAACGCGATTCAGAACGCCCACGACGCAACCTGCTCGACCTGATCGAGGATTACCATTTGGCCGGGCGTGAGTACCGTCTGCGCATTCGGCCAGATTCTCCGCTTGTCGGACAAACATTGCAGGAATTGCAGCCGCGCCATAAATACGGGGCGAATGTCGTGAGCGTCGAACGGCAAGGTAGATTCCGCCGGGAATTGCTCAGCCCACGGGCCGATACTATGCTGAAGGCAGGCGACGTGTTGCTGGTGGATACGTCTGGTGCCGGCAGAGGGGACCAGTCGGAGATTCTTTCCAACCTTGGACTTGAAGCGTTACCTCTGCGGGGAAGCTACTTCACTGATCATTCACGTGAAGTCGGCATGGCTGAAGTGATGCTGCCGCCCGATTCAGCTCTGATCGGCAAGAGCGTGCTGAAGTTGACCTTTCGCCGGAAATACCACCTCAACGTGATCGGCCTGCGCCGCGGCCAGCAGGCGATGGATGGGGACCTGCTGGAAGAAAAACTCCGTTCGGGCGACACCCTGCTCGTGATCGGCCCTTGGAAAGACATTCGCCAGTTACAGACGCAGATCCACGATTTCCTGGTTCTGAGCCTACCGGCAGAAGTGGATCAAGTGGTGCCGGCGTTGAGCCAGGCTCCCTACGCCCTGTTTAGCCTCATTTTGATGGTCGTCCTGATGGTCACAGGTATAGTTCCCAACGTGATCGCGGCGCTGATCGCCTGTCTGTTAATGGGACTATTTCGGTGCATCGACATGGACAGCGCCTACAAGGCTATTAACTGGAAGATCCTGTTGTTGATCGTCGGAATGATGCCCTTCGCCGCGGCTTTGCAAAAGACCGGCGGCATCGAATTAGCGGTCGATGGCCTGCTGCGCTTGTTCGGTGAGGCAGGGCCACGTTTGGTGCTGGCCGCCTTATTCGGACTCACTGCGCTGATCGGCCTTTTTATCTCGAACACAGTGACAGCCGTGCTGATGGCACCTATCGCTCTAAGTGTCGCGCATCAGCTGAAAGCTTCCCCTTACCCGTTTGCCATGATTGTGGCCCTGGCTGCCTCGACGGCGTTCATGACACCAATCTCGTCGCCGGTGAACACACTGGTGCTCGGACCCGGCCAATATCAGTTTGCCGACTTTTTAAAGGTTGGGGTCCCTTTTGCCCTGCTGGTGATGCTAATCTGCGTTCTGCTGGTGCCGTGGCTGTTTCCACTGTAGGTCAGCGGGTTCAGCGGGTTCAGCGGGGTCAGCGGGGTCAGCGGGTTGAAGAATCAGACTGGTTCTGCGTAAGGTGCTTCTGAAATCCGAGCTGCCGGACCATCGGCAGGAGCATCCCCAATGGCATCGCGGTTGCCGTGCACTAGCTTAGCTAGCTAAGCTAGCGCGCTAGAACTTCCTTATCCAAATGAAGAGAGGTCCATTCCTCCGGAGGATTTGGGCCGAGGTGCAGACCATATAGCTTGTCGAGAATTTCCATTTCGTTTTTTGTCACGCGTTCGCGCTTTCTTAGATTCTGTGTCCAAGATGGGATTATAACCTCTACTTGGAAACTGTTCGGTTGGGCCAAATCCTCTTTCAAATGCCAGCCATACGCACCGTTCCGGAGGTAGATCAGTCGAGCTTGGCCCGCCAAATCGAGGAATTCTTCTCGACGATCAGCATCGACCTGAAATTCGGTCGTAATCGAAAGTGGACCTTCCTGCGACTCATGTGGCTGAGTCAGATTATTTGAAAATATGGTGAACGGCGCTGGTTCGAGATTGAGGTTCGTTGTGAAGTCGATTGATAGCCGAAATGCAAAGAGGCGCGTGATGATCATTACGGCTATCGCGAGTCCGGAAGCTGCCAGAAACGTGTAAACCACTCCGGTGGTAGCAGCTGCCACTCCCCAGACCAAACTCCCAAGTGCGGTCGCTGCTTGTGAAACCATAATAATCGTCGCATTCATACGTCCACGCGCCCAATCAGGCATCGCAAGTTGACCTGCTATCCAAAGCTCTGTGGACGATAAGGTCCATCCAACGCCGGCCAGCGTCGCCACGAGCAAAAACAGTTTCGACCAGCGGACAGTCGCCATCAGAAGAAAAACCACTATCAATGATATATCCGCATACTTAGTCAAACGTTCCGGCGAATACTTGGAGCGTGCCCACGGAATAATAAAAATAGAACTGATGACTGATCCGATTGCCATGCTCGTAAACAAAAATCCTAGATTGGCAGGCTCGAGATGTAACTCCTGCAGACCCACGACGGGCATCAATGCCGAGACGATAGAAATGAAAAATGAAAACAACGCGTTGCGCACCAAAATGATCTTGATTCCCGGAGTATAACGCACGTATCGAATCGCAGTCGTAAACGACTCGAAGAAGCTTTCAAGCGGAAGGTGCGATTGCCGCTTTGCCCGTTTCCACTTCAGAATGGCAAGAAAGACCAAAAGGAAACCTAACCCGTTGAATGCGAACACTGAATTTGCCCCAATTAGCGGTATCAGTATCCCTCCGAGGGCAGGTCCGACAATGCCAGCGATATTCATTTGTAGCCCGCCAAGATTATTCGCAGCGGGCAGGTCTTCCGCAGGAACCATTTCGGCGATAACCGACGAGGAGGCAGGCGACCCAAACGCAAAACCGACTCCGAAGAGAAACGCGCTGGCAAGAATTACGTAAGCACTTAGTAGATGCGTGACTCCCAGGATAGCCAAACCGATTGCGATGGCGGCCTGCCACAAGCTGACTGCGCACAGAATTTTCTTCCGGTCTACCAGGTCGGCGATGGCGCCAGCCGGCAGAGTGAAAAGAGAGAAAGGTAGCGACGAAAGTGTCGCCATAAGTGAGAGAAAAAACGTGGACTCTGATTTACCCAGAGCACTCAGCATCCAAAAAGCAGCTGTGCCGTGGGCTGCAATCGCACTTCCGGAGATCAAGTTTGCTACCCAGAGCCTTCTAAAGGCACTGTCTCGTAAGACATTCCAGGTCGACTTTTCAGCCATAGGGGGGACGCTTCAGGATTCAATCTGACCTCCAAATCGTCAAGGCGAAGGTTGGGGTAGCTGATCGGGAATCCTTTCAACATGAATTCCGAATTTGAGGAGTCGTCCTCGTGCTCGTCCTCGAGAATCCCGATCGTTTCGCAATCAGACTAACTGAACAAAATAGTTGCAAGACCCCGGTCTCTTTGCGATCACCCCATCCCAATGCACCGAGGACGAGCACGACGACGAGGACGATTCCAAATTTCGGAATTTGGGTTCAAAGAGCGAAAGCACCCGGGGCGGGCTCAAAGACAGCACGTCGTTTTGGATTCCCACCGCCGCCGGCACATCGGCTTGGGTTGCGAACCCGCAAGATCGAGGAATTGATCCACGGACCGGGCTGCTTCACGTAGCCACCACTTGCACGGAAACTTCCATACGATCAAAAGCGCCCGGTTCCCCTTCCCAACTGCCTGAAAGCGGGGATGCTTTTTCGTGCTCGCGGGCCACTGCAACGGCCACATGCTCGGAGCCGACGGGTTTGTTGTTGGTGGGATCAAAGCCGAGCCAGCCCCTGCCGGGGACATAGATTTCGGTCCAGGCGTGGGTGGCGCCGTGCTGGCCTTCACCCATTTGGATATAGCCAGTGACAAATCGTGCCCCAAAACCCCAATGGCGCGCGGCTTCCATCATGAACACCGCATAGTCTCGGCAGGACCCGGTACCCAAAAAGAGCGTCCGGCAAGGAAGCTGGACGCCGGCCTCCTCGCGGCGAACGTATTTGAAGGATTCGTAGATATGCGTATTCAGGTTGTCCAGGAGTTCCGGAGTCTTAATGAGCTGGCCGGGTCTGTAAAGGTCCAGGAGCCAGTTTTGCACGGCCGGCCCGTCATGCGGATAGCTGGGGAGACGGTATTGGATGATCTCCACCTGCTCGTCTGCTCCGTATTGGAATGGATAGGAATTGGCGCTGGGGTCGATGAGGCATACGACGGGTTCATCATCGTAAATGTCCACATCAATCTCACTCACAAGACTTAGTTTTGATCCGGGTTCAGTGAAAGTGAAAATGGCGATGGAATTCCCATCGATGTCGCGCAGCCAGCGAACGTTGGCTTTTGGCTCGATCTCAAGAAGCGAACTCGCGATATGGACATCGTGCCCCTCGCGCGGCCGCAACAGGGCGCGATGGGGGCCAAATGTGACGGGCGTGTGGTAATGATACACCGTTTTGTGCGTAATTTTGATCCGTTTCATAAGTGGGGAGGGAAGTCACCTAGCCTAAATGAATCAGTGCGCCGTGAAAAGTCGCGGATCTCCGGTGCGGGAGATAAGAAAAGCCCACTCGCAAAAACCGTCACGTGAAACGGGATAGTCGCTCTGAAAACCAAGATGTCCCTGGGCGGAAGCGCCGAAACAGTGATGAGATCAAGCGATTGGTGCTTGAATTTGAAGCAAGTGGATGGCCTTGCCATCAGTGTTTCCTTCTACTCTCCCTCTTTCCCTGCTTATATAGCTACCACCTCTAGATTTATTTCCACAGTTTAGACGGCAGAAAAGTAGCATATACGATGAACTCAAAAAGTGGCTGGACACAAATTGGGCTGGTGTTGGCGGCACTCTTAGTCGGGCTTTGCCAACCGAGCCTGGGGCAAGTTGGAGATGCAATTTTAGAAGAGCCTGGTTTACAGCCTTTTCCCACTCCTTTGGCCAGCAGCGCGGCCACGCTATTTCAGAACGTCCGCATCTTCGACGGTAAGAGTGCCGCGCTCTCGGCTCCCTCCAATGTACTGATCAGAGGCAATACCATTGAACGCATATCTGCTAGCCCGATCACGGTCGACACGAATGCTAACGTCCGTGTCATTGCGGCAAGCGGACGGGTGCTGATGCCAGGCCTAATTGACGCGCATTGGCATGCGTTCATGGCGGCGATACCGTTGCAGCTCCTGATAACCTCGCCCCCCTCTTATCTCCATCTGTTGGCTGCACGAGAGGCTGAAGCGACGTTGATGAGAGGTTTCACCACTGTGCGCGACTGTGGCGGTCCCGTCTTCGGGCTAAAGCGTGCCATTGACGAAGGCGTCACGATCGGTCCGCGCATCTATCCCTCGGGCGCTTTCATCTCACAAACCTCAGGTCATGGAGACTTTCGCTTCTTCTTCG